>Ga0207667_10002747_pt1 | contig 21751 bp, 20 predicted proteins | sample KBSCornC52_FD_184301 | JGI IMG/M metagenome (GOLD analysis project Ga0207667, IMG submission 184301) | Corn rhizosphere microbial communities from Kellogg Biological Station, Michigan, USA - KBS Corn C5-2 (SPAdes) (version 2) | ecosystem: Host-associated > Plants > Roots > Rhizosphere > Soil ...
CGCCGTAGGAGATGCGAGCCTCGGCGATCTTTTCCGACTCGATGGTGTTGTCCGACTGGATGTCTTCAGGCCGCACAATGCCTTGCACGATCAGGTCGCGGATCTCGAAGTTCACACGCACCTCCTGGTGCCCCTCGATGACGAGGTTGCCGTTGGGCAGCGTCTGCGTGACCACCGCGGCGACGTTGGTGGTGAGCTTTTCGTTGCGGTTGACCGAGCCGGCACCGGCATCGTCCATGCTGCCACCCGTGCTGATGCCGCCCGAGGGGCTGATGTCGGTTCCCACCGCCGGGACCTTGGAGTTGAACAGCGAGCCCAGCGTGGTACCGACATTGGCGCTGTTGTCCGCTGTGCGCTTGCGAGTGGTGGCGTTCGAAATCTGGGCGCTGTCGTCGATGGTAACGATCACGGTCAGGATGTCGCCGACCTTGAGGGCGCGCTGGTCCTTGAAGAAACCGCGGGCGTCGGTCGAGAACAGCGAGTTCGGCTGGTAGCTCGCCGGCACGATCTGCGGCATCGGCATGTTGACCGGCTGGTAGCCCGGCTCCGCCGTCGGGTCAGCGATCGCGGTGAGCTTGGGCTCCTCGCCGACACGGGAGAGCTGGTCGAAGGTGGCGCAGCCGCCCAGCAAGCCCACGAGCGCCAGAGTGGAAAGTAGTTTCAGAGCGTGCATTTGCGGTCTCACAGCGAGGCGACGGCGGTCGCGTTGAGGATCGACACGGTGCCATCGGTATTGGCGATGCCGTGAAGGATTTTCTTGGTCACGGTGTTGAGCACGTCGACCGGATCGCCGGCGGCGGCGTTGGTGAGGGCCTGGCCTTTGACGCTCAGGCTCATGGCGCCGACCCTGAGGACGACGGTGACCAGCGCATTGCGGGTGACGACCGTCGGCTCGGCCACGTCGCTGACCTTCAGCATCAGGCCCGCGCGGCTCTGGTGAATGAGCTGCTTGCCGATGAGCTGGTCGAGATCGGCGTAGCCGCCGGCATTGGCAGTCTTGACCGGAACCGGCGCCATCTCGAAGTCCGAGGCGGCGAGGATTGTGCCGGGTGCGCGCGTGGCAACGAGGCGCGGCGCGGTGGTCATCAGCTCGACGACGCCGGTGAGATCGACGGGCTGGTCGATGCCGGCGATCATGAAGCGCGCGGTGAAGGCACCGGTATCGGCGGCGTAGCGCAGGTCAGTCAGCTGCGCCGGGTTCGCCGTCTGGGTGGCATTGAAGCTGATCGCCGGCAGGTCGAAGTGGGTGTTGGCGGTGATGCCGTTCGACAGCACGCCGCGATTGGTGAGCTCAGTGCTGATCAGCGTGCCGAGCGCCGGGGCGTCGACGATCGTGGTCAGCCGCATCACACGAATGCGGGTGTAGCCGACATTGTCGAAATCGGTGAGGCCGATCGCTTTGGCAGCGCTGGCGACGTCGGCGATCGGCACGATGCCGGTGGTGCCGGGGGCCGGCGCGCGGAAGATTGCCGTTTCGGAGAGTGCGCCCGGATCGTTGAACATGTCGCCGACGGTGACGATGTCGGTGTTGACGGTGATGTCGCCCTTGAGCGAGGGCTGCGCAAAAGCGGAGCCGGTGGCCAGCAGGGCAATGGCGACGGCGAGGGGGATGAGCTTCATTTGTCAGGTCCTCAGCGCAACTGGCTCACGGACTGGAGCATTTCGTCGGCGCCCTGGATGACGCGCGAGTTCATCTCGTAGGCGCGCTGCGCGGCGATCAGGTCGGCGATCTCGGTCACCGGATTGACGTTGGCCTGCTCGAGATAGCCCTGCATGATATGGCCGGTCCCCTCGGAGTTCGGCGTGCTGGCCTGCGCCGCGCCGCTCGCGGCGGTCTCGACGAAATTGTTGTCGCCGACGGATTCGAGGCCCGCCGGATTGACGAAGCGATAGAGCTGGAGTTGGCCGAGTTGGGTGGGCGCCGTGGCGGTGCCGACATAAGCCTGGACGATACCGTCGGCGCTGATCGTCAGATTGCTGGCGTTCTGCGGGATAGTGATGCCGGGCTGCACCTGGTCGCCATCGACGTTGACCATCTGCCCGTCGGGACTGCGGTCGAACGAGCCATCGCGGGTGTAGCCGGTGCGACCGTCCGGAAGCTGCACCGCGAAGTAGCCTTCACCACTGATGGCGAGGTCGAGATCCTTGTCGGTCTCCTGCACCGTGCCCTGGGTCATGATGCGCGGAGTGGCCGCCGTCTTGACGCCCGAGCCCACCTCGATACCGACGGGCGCCGTGGTGCCCTGGTCGGACGTCTGCGAACCGGCGCGCAGGTACTGCTGATAGAGCAGATCCTGGAACTCGGTGCGCTGCCGTTTGTAGCCGGTCGTGCGCATGTTCGCGATGTTGTTGGAAATGACCTCGACGTTGCGCTCCTGCGCGGCCATGCCGGTGGATGCGATGTAAAGTGCCTGCACGATCCGTTCTCCCGGTTAGGCCGTCATATTGCCGAGCTGCTGCACAGCGGTGTTCCGCAAATTGTCCTGCTGCTGCATCAGGTTAGCGAGCGTCTCGTAGTTTCGCTGCACGCGGATCATGTCGGCCATGGTGGTCACGCCCGAGACGTTGGAGCGCTCGATCGAGCCCTGTACGACACTGGTATCGGTGGCAGGTGTGCCGGCCGTGCCTGAGTAGTAGTTGTCGCCCTGCCGCATGAGGGACTGCGGATCGGCAAACTCGACGACCGCGAGCTTGCCCTTGCTGCCCTGGCTCGTGCTGATCGAGCCATCGCGCGAGATGGTGATGTCGGTGTCGGCGGAGTCGAAGGTGATCGGGCCGCCTTCGCCGAGCACCGGATTGCCGTCGAGATCGACGAGCGTGCCCTGGGCATTGATCTCGAGCGAGCCGTTCCGGGTGTAGCGAGTCCCGGCCGGCGTCTGCACCGAGAGGAAGCCCTTGCCCTCGAGCGCGACATCGGTGGTGTTGCCGGTCTGCTCGATCGGCCCGTTGGTCATGTCGTTCATCGTCGACCAGTCCTCGGTGTAGTGGAGGAGATCGTCGGTGCCGCCGAAATCGTTGTCGCGTGCGGTAGGCATCAGGTAGTCCTCGAACAGCATGTTCTCGGACTTGAAGCCGTTGGTGTTGATGTTGGCCATGTTGTTGGCCACGACATCCATCTGACGCTGCAGCGCGATCTGCCGCGACAGGGTTATGAGCTGCGCATTTTCCATTGGCGCATATCCCCGTGGTCTATCCCCGAAGCTGTCCGCATCCCCATGCGAGCCGCCTCGGCATTCACTTTGCAGAAACCGTGCCAGAGCAAAAAAACCAATGATTTCATGGTGGTCGAACATTCGCCGGGATCGCGACGGCATGACCGGATACGCCCGAGGGCAAGATCGACCCGGCAAAAACTGCCGCTTTGGGACAGTTGGTAAGGGATCGTTAACTATCGGGCGCTTAGCTGGCTGTGTTGCCGGAATCGTCCGGGAATGCGGGGTTTTTCATGGCCGTCGAAGCCGAAACCGAGGTTGAGGAAGGCGATGCCGCCGCAACGCCGGCCAAGAAAGCCATCCCCCGCCGGCTGATCATCATTGCCGCCGCCGCGCTCATCGTGATGCTGGTTGGTGGAGCGGCACTCTATTTCTTCGTGTTCGCGGGGCGTGGTGCCGACACCACCGCCAAGGCCCAGGCCGATGCAGCCGCGGCCGTACCGGATACCTTCATCTTCAACCTGCCGACGATGACGGTGAACCTCAACGACGACGGCGCCGCAGGGGATCAGTTCCTGAAGCTCACCGTGGCGCTCGAAGTCGCCAATGAAGGCGTGATGAAGGACATCCAGCCGCGCATGGCCAAGGTCATCGACGCGTTCCAGGTCTATCTGCGCGAGCTGCGCAAGAGCGACCTGCAGGGATCGGAGGGCATCTATCGCCTCAAGGAAGAGCTGCGCCGGCGTATCAACGTCGCGATCTTCCCGGCGCAGATCGACGGCATCCTGTTCAAGGAAATCCTGGTGCAGTGATGGCGGGACCGAGCGAACAAGACAAGCTGGCCGAGAACTGGAACCCCGGAACACCGGGGGAGGGCGACGGCATGTCGGCCGACTGGGCGGCGATGCTCGAGGCCGACGCCAGCAAGGGACAGGCGGACGACGGCGTCGACCGCGTGCTCAACCAGGACGAGATCGACAGCCTGCTCGGCTTCGACGCCAGCATGGCCAGCAATGTGGAGCTCACCGGCGTCCAGGCCCTGATCAATTCGGCGCTGGTCTCCTACGAGCGCCTGCCGATGCTCGAAATCGTCTTCGACCGGCTGGTCCGATTGACGACGACGTCGCTGCGCAATTTCACCTCGGACAACGTCGAAGTGTCGATGGAATCGATCTCCTCGGTGCGCTTCGGCGACTATCTCAACTCCATTCCGCTGCCGGCCATCCTGTCGGTGATCAAGGCAGAGGAGTGGGACAATTTCGGGCTGCTCACGGTCGACAGCAACCTCATTTACTCGATGATCGACGTGCTGCTCGGCGGCCGCCGCATCGGCGGGCAGATCCGGGTCGAAGGCCGCCCCTATACCACCATCGAGATGGCGCTCGCGCGCCGCATGATCGAGGTGATCCTCGAGGATACGCATCGCGCCTTCGCGCCGGTGACCGAGGTCACGTTCAAGCTCGAGCGGCTCGAGACCAACCCGCGCTTTGCCGCGATCTCGCGGCCGGCGAACGCCGCCATCCTGATCGAGCTCAGGATCGAGATGGACGACCGCGGCGGCAAAATCGAGATCCTGTTGCCTTACGCAACGATCGAGCCGATCCGCGAACAGCTCCTGCAGATGTACATGGGCGAGAAGTTCGGCCGCGACCCGATCTGGGAAGGCCACCTCGCGACCGAGATCTACTCCGCCGAGGTGCCGATCGAGGCGGTGCTGCACGAATTCGACCTGCCACTGAGCCGTACGCTCGACATGAAGCCGGGCGACACCATCATGTTCGACCGGTCGCCCAGCGAGCCGATCACGCTGCGCTGCGGCGACGTCGAGCTGACGCAGGCGCTGATGGGCCACATCGGCAACCACGTTTCGGTCCGGGTTACCCGGCCACTCAATCCGCCCAAGGTGACGATGGCGGCGTTCGAGGCAATCGACAAGCAGGCGGAGGGGCGCTGATGGGGTTCAGCCTTGGGATGATCGTCGAGGGATCCGTGGCGATCCTGCTCATCGTGACGATCGGATACTGTGCCGTTCTTAACCAGCGGCTCAAGCGCCTGCACTCGGATCGCGAGACGCTGGTCAAGATGATCGGCGATCTGGTGACGGCGACAAGCCTTGCCAACACTGCCGTGAGCGAACTCAGAAAGACCGCGCTCGAAACCGACGCGTCGCTGCAGGAACGCATCGCCGAGGCGGGCAAGTGCGAAACCGAGCTCGCGGGACAGGTCGCCGTCGGTTCGCAACTCGTGCAGAAGATCGCGCGCATCACAGCGGCGGCGAAGGCGCATCAGGTGGCGCCGGCCGCCGAGGCTCAGATGGAGGCCGCGGCGGTCGCGCAGATCGCCGACAAGCTCGAGCCGCAGAGTCGCCTGCATTCGGCGTTGCAACAACTGGCCATGCGTCCCGGTATCGGAGGCAAGGCCGCGTGAGGTCGATCCGTCTCCTTCCCATCGTCATCTTCGCCGCGCTGGCGCTGCTGGTCTTCAAGGGGATCGGGCTCGTCACCAATGGCGGCTACGTGCTGACCGGCACCGCGCAGGTGGTGGCCCAGGACGACGGTTCGAGCAGCAGCAGCGCCGATACCACCATGAGCATGACGATGCCGTCGGAGGCGATGGCGTCCGACGTCAGCCCGACCATCGACGATACCGCGCCGACGCTCGCGACCAAGGCCGATGTGCCCGGAGCCTCCTCATCGAGCGCATCCTCGTCGTCCTCGGGCGCCGCTTCCGCCGGGGGCAGCAGCAGCGAGGCCTCGTCATCGGCCGACGTGACGTCGAGCGTGGCATCGGCATCGTCGGCGGAAGCGGTCGCCAATGCCTGCGCTCCAGACGGATCAGCATCGGCCTCCGCCTCGCAGCCGGCCGTCCCCTGCGCGACATCAAGCATGCCGGTCGACCAGCATGGCGATGCGGTCCCAACCAAGCTCGATGCGAAAGGCCAGGTCGTTCCGCTCGGGCAGGAAGACGACAGCCAGGCAGCTCTACTGCAACGCCTGGGCGAGCGGCGGGCCGAACTCGACAAGCGCGAGGCTGATCTTGCCATGCGCGAAAGCATCGTTACGGCGGCGGAGCAAAAGCTCGACGAACGGACGAAGCAACTGGAGGATCTGCAGGCGCAGGTGAACGCGCTGGTCGACCAGAAGCAAGCGGCCGAGGACGCGGCGTTCAAGGCGATCGTACAGATGTACGAGACCATGAAGCCGAAGGACGCTGCCAAGATTTTCGATACGCTCGATCCGGCTGTGCTGATCAAGGTGGCGCGGGCCATGGACCCGCGGAAGATGTCGCCCATTCTTGCGGCGATGAGCCCCGAGACGGCGCAGCGGCTGACAACCGCGTTCACACAGTCGGACGACGGCAACGCGGTCGCCTCCGCCACCACTGGCGGTAGCCAGAACCTTGCCGCATTGCCGCAGATCGTGGGCCACTGACGGCGCGCAAACCCCCGAAAGTCCGCATAAAAACCGCGGTTTCGTAAGCCGGTGTTAAGCCGGCGACCCTATGCTTAACGCTTGTTTGCGTAAGCGTTTGAGTCACAGCCGGCGATGAGTGCGTTAGGACGGCGGGCAGGAGTGCCGGTGCGGCTGTGGCTGTCCGCGCTACTTTGGCTCGTCCTCGGCACGCTCGCCGTGGCGCAGGACAAGGTCCAGTTGCAGGCGACAGCCGAGCAGGGCTATGGCCGCCTGGTGCTGGAGTTCAACGGCCGGCTCGACCTTCCCAAATACAAGATCGTCTACGACAACAACGTCCTGTCGATCACCTTCGACGATACGGTGACGATGGCCATGCCCGACATGGCCATGACCCTGCCGGCCTATCTCACCATCGGCCGGGTCGACCCCGATGGCCGCGGGGTACGCTTCGGCCTGCGGAACCCCGTCTCGATCCACAGCATGGAGGCGGGCGAGAAGCTCTTCATCGACATGCTGCCGGTCGGCTGGCAGGGCCTGCCGCCGTCGCTGCCGCCACAGGTCGTGGCCGAGCTCACGCAGCGCGCCAAGGATGCGCAGATACTGGCCGAGCAGAAGCAGAAGGAAGAGCAGGCCAAGGCCCTCAACCCGCACGCGACACTACAGATCGGGCGCAACCCGACCTTTTTCCGCACCGAGTTCGACTGGAGCACCGACACCAAGGCCCAGTACACGCAGTACGGCACGACGGCGACGATCAGCTTCGACTGGCCGGTGGCGGTCGACCTTTATCAGCTCAAGTCGAACCTGCCGTCCGAGATCGTTGCGGCCACCAATTCGGTGTCGAGCAAGGGCAGCGACGTTATCCTGACCCTGGCGCCGGGGGTGACGCCGCGCTTCTACGCGGTCGATAGCCAGCATTTCACGTTCGACGTCGACCTCAACAAGGGCGAGATCGGCCAGAACGAGACGACTGCGGACGCTCTCGCCAAGAAGGCGGACCAGGTGGCGCAGGCGCAGGCGGCGGCCAAGCTCGCCGCCGGCTCGAGCACGTCCGCCCCCGGCACCGGCAATGTCATGGCCAGCACCTACGCGCCCGGCACGCCGATCACGCCGACGGTCGACGACAATGGCGGCACCGTGCGAGTCAGCTTCCCGTTCGACCAGGACACCGCATCAGCGGCGTTCCGCCGGGGCGATACGCTGTGGATGCTGTTCGACACCCCGACGCAGATCAAGCAGCCGGCGCAATCGGACGCGCTCAAGTCGATCGCGTCCGCGTTCACCGTGATCAGCGCCGGCGACACGCAGGTCGTGCGGATCGACCTGTCGACGAGCAAGCTTGCGACGCTGGCCTCGGAAGGGCGCTCCTGGGTCCTGTCGATCGGCGATGTGCTGCTCAACGCGACACAGCCGCTCGAGCTCAAGCGCAGTCGTGACGAGAACGGGCATTTCGAGATGACTGCGGTTCTCGGCAAGCCGTTCAAGGAGCACAGCTTCCGCGATCCGCAGGTCGGCGACGTGCTCGACGTAGTGACGGCCTTCCCACCATCCCGTGCCGCAGCGCGCGATCTGAGCTATGTCGACTTCGATGCGCTGAAGACGGTGCAGGGCCTCGTCATCCGTCCGGACAACGACAATCTGCAGGTCAGCGTGGTCGACGACCATGCGCTGATCCGCTCGCCCGATGGCCTCTATTTGTCGGACCAGGATGGGCCGCGCGTCTTCGACAGCGGCAACGCCTCGCAATTCCGCGACAGCTATGTCGATTTTGCCGCGCTCAAGGAGGACAACCCGGCGACCTTTACCAAGCGGCTCGATGAGCTGAGCAGCGACGCGGCGGTGAAGGAGGGACAGGCCCGCGAAGTCGCACGATTGTCGCTGGCCCAGTACTACGTCGGCAACCAGTTCGGCCAGGAAGCCATCGGCGTGCTCAAGGTCTTGAGCAGCGATCTCAAGACGGACGATCTCAGCAAGAAGGTGAAGCTCACGACGGCCATCGCCGACGTGCTGGCGGCCCGCCCGCAGGATGCCCTCGGCATCCTCAACAGCCCCGCTTTCTCCGATGAAGTCGATGCCCTGTTGTGGCGGACCATCGCCCGCACCGACGCCTACGACTATATCGGCGCCCGTACCGACGCGCTCGCGTCGGACAGCGTCATCAACAGCTATCCCGTTTGGGTGCAGCAGAAGTTCCTGTTCGCGGCGATCCGCGCGGCGGTCGAAACCAACGACGTGGCAACCGCGCAGAAATATCTGAAGCTGATCACCTTCGCGCAGCTCTCGCCCGAGGACGTGACCTGGTACCAGTTGTTCCAGGGACGGGTCGCCGAAATGCTGGGGCAGACGCAGGAGGCACTGGACACCTACGGCCAGGTGATCGCGGCCGACGTTCGGCCGACCCGGGCCGAAGCGGTTTACCGCACGATGCTGCTGCTGCGGCAGACCGGCAAGATCGACCTGACCAAGGCGACGCAGACGCTGGCTGCCGAGGCGATGCTGTGGCGCGGCAATCCGCTCGAAGTCGACATGGACAAGCTCCTGGCCGAGCTCTACTTCGCCAACAAGGACTACCGGCACGGCTTCGAGACCTCACGCGATGCGGCGGCGCACAGCAAGGAGAGCAAGCCGATCGACGATCTGATCGCCGAGACGCAGCAGCAGTTCACCGACCTCTTCCTCAATGGCGGGGCCGATCAACTGGGCGATCTCGATGCCTTGAGCCTCTATTACGATTTCCGCGAGCTCACGCCGGCCGGCAACAAGGGCGACGAGATGATCCGCAATCTCGCGCGGCGCCTGGTGAAGGTCGACCTGCTGGGCCAGGCGGCGGATCTGCTGCAGTACCAGATCGATAGCCGCCTCAAGGGCGTGGCGCAGGCGCAGGTGGCGACCGACCTGGCGCTGATCCGCATTGCCAACCGCGATCCGGAGGGCGCGCTCAAGGCGATCAACCAGACGCAGATGAGCAATCTGACGCCGACGCTTGACCGCGAGCGCCGCATCCTCGAGGCGCGGGCGCTGATCGACGCCGACCGCGAGGATCTGGCGCTCGATCTGCTGTCGACCGTCACTGGACGGGACGCCGATCTGTTGCGCGTCGACGGCTACTGGAAGACCAAGAACTATTCGGCCGCATCGGACATGATCGAGAACATCTATTCGGCCGATCCCAACGAGGTCCTGAACCAGGACGCGCGGATGAACATCGTCAAGGCAGCGGTGGGACTGGTGCTGGCCGGCGACGATCTCGGCATCAGCCGGCTGCGGAGCAAGTTCTCGGACCGGATGGCGCAGTCGCCGGAGTGGCCGATGTTCGACTATATCACCAGCCCCAACGCCGACGTCAGCGGCAAGGAATTCAAGGCGGCGGCCAAGGCGGTGGCCGACGTCGATTCCGTCAATGCATTCCTCAAGGCCTACCGGCAGATGTATCCAGTGGACCAGCAACTGGCGCCCAGCGCGGCGAGCCAGAAGGCGGCCGCGTAAGTCTTTGATTTGTCGCGCGTCCGAACCGCAAAAGTGGGCTCCACCTTTGCTGGAAACGCTCCGGGGCTCTATCCGCCGTTGAAGCTGCGGACGAGCGAGCCGGCGACCAGGTGCCAGCCGTCGACCAGCACGAAAAATATGAGCTTGAACGGCAGCGAGATGATGACCGGCGGCAGCATCATCATGCCCATCGACATGAGCACCGAGGCGACCACCATGTCGATGATGACGAAGGGCAGGAACAGCAGGAAGCCGATCTCGAAAGCGCGCCTGAGCTCCGAGATCATGAAGGCCGGCACCAGAATCTTGAGGTCGATGGACTTGGCGTCTGCCGGCGGCGGCGTGTTGCTCAGGTCGTAGAAGAGCTGCACGTCCTCCTGCCGGACGTTGGCGGCCATGAAATCGTGGATCGGCACGCTGCCGCGGTCGAACGCCTCCTGGATCTGGATCTGGCCGGCCAGCAGCGGGGCGATGCCCTGGTCGTAGGAGGCCTGCAGCGTCGGCTGCATGATGAAGAACGTCAGGAACAGCGCAAGCGACACCATCACGGAATTGGGCGGCGCGCTCTGCAGGCCCATCGCCGTGCGGAGCAGCGACAGCACCACGACAATGCGCGTGAAGCTCGTCACCATCACGAGGATCGAGGGCGCGAGCGCGAGGATCGTGATGAGGCCGACGAGCTGGACTGCCCGCTGGGTCAGCGTGGTGTTGTCGCCGAAATTGACCGAAATGTCCTGGGCCAGAACTGCCGTCGGCACGAGCACTGCGGCGGCAACGGCCGCAAAGAGCAAGGTGTGCCTTAGGCGGTCAGTTCTGGTCGCGGCCGCGGATCCGGAAGAATCTGGTCCTGGCGCCGATCGGGGTAGACCCTTGTCCATCGGGTGAGGATGTAGCTGAGTCGGCCGCGGAGCCTGCGGAATTATCGCCGCGGCGCGCCGGAGCGATGGGGATAACCGTCTCCGGCGTGCCGACGGGGCGCAGCAGGTTGGTGTGGCGCAGCGAAGTGTGGGGTTTCAACGGTGCCGGCCGGGCCAGGTCGTGCAGACGGTCGACGGCTTCACGCGGCACCGGGCGTTCGGCCGCGACAGGCCGCGCGATATCGTCGGCACGAGCCGGCTGTGCCGCCGGTTGCGCCGCCGGGCGCTGAGCGGCGCGACGCAAAGGTGGAACCGGTTGCGGGACGGCGATGCCGGATTCGATCACCAGATCCTGTGGGCCGCCGGTCATGATGACGTGCTCGACGTCGTCGCGACGGATGATCACCACCTGCCGCTTGCCGTCGACCTGCGCCTTGTCGACCACCACCAGGCGCTTGCGGGAGGCACCCATCTTGCTGGTGGCGTTGGTCAGAACCTTCAGCGCCCAAAGCCCGAGCACGATGAGGACGAGCACGATCCCGAGCGCGAACGCCGAGTTCAGCAGGGTATTTTCGGTGCCTCCGAAGAGGGCCGTCATGAATTGCATGCCGCTGCGCTCCATGGTGCGCCGTCCCCCACTTACGGCTCAGCCTGTGCAGATTTTGCCCAGTCGTACCGGGACATTATGCAAAATGCGAGGCAAATGCCGGTCGTTCCGAAGCAATTAACCAGCTCTTAACCATCGCTGGGCAAGATTTGCCTATCGTGGTGAACAGAGTCTGAAAATGGCCCTCTCAGGCATTCCGCTATTCCAGGCTTTCGCCGACAAGATGAAATGGCACCAGCAGCGGCAGGGCATCCTCGCCGAAAATATCGCCAATGCCGATACCCCTGGCTACATCGAGCGCGACCTCGACCCGTTCAGCATCGATGATGGCAATACGCCGCGTTCGCTGGCCATGGTCAGCGTAACCACCACGAGCCCGATGCACATCGCCGTGTCGAGCGACGACGGGAGCGGTCCATTCGGGGCGCAGTCGGCGCCATTCGAAATCCGGCCCAGCGGCAATGGCGTAACGCTCGAAGACGAGATGATGAAGGTCTCGGGCAACGACATGGACTATCAGACCGTCACGGCGCTCTACACGCGCTCCATGGCGATCCTCAAAACGGCCCTCGGCGGCTAAGGAGCGTGCGCGCAATGACCGATTTTCTATCCTCGCTCAAGATCGCCGCCACGGGTCTGCATGCGCAGAACGCCCGGATGCGGGTGATCGCCGAAAACCTCGCGAACGCCGACTCCACCGGCAAGACGCCCACCGATCAGCCGTACCGGCGCCGTATTCCGACCTTCGAGGCGCAGATGGATGACGAGGCCGGCGGCGAGATCGTCAAGATCGGGCAGATCAAGCAGGACATGTCGGACTTCCAGGAGAAGTACGAGCCGGGCAATCCGGCGGCCGACAAGAATGGCTACGTCAAATACCCGAACGTCGATCCACTGATCGAAACCATGGACATGCGCGAGGCGCAGCGGACCTACGAGGCCAACCTCAACGTCGTGACCGTGACGCGCCAGATGCTTGGCCGCACGCTCGATATCCTCAAGGGCTGAAGAACCGGCTGAAGGACAAGAATCAGATCATGAGCACGCCGTTCAACGCCGTCGCCGCCGCTTACAACAATGCCTCGCGCCTTGTTCAGGACGGCGCCAAGACTTCAACCGGTGCGCTAGGGCAGGGCGGACAAACATCTGATTTCGGCAAGTTTCTCACCGATCAGCTGCAGGGCGTGATGGACGCCGGCAAGACCTCCGATCAGATGCAGCTTGATCTCCTGAACGGAAAGGGGAACGTGGTCGACGTCGTGACCGCGCTGAGTCAGACGGAACTGGCGATGCAGTCGATGGTCGCGGTTCGCGACAAGGTGATTTCCGCTTACGAGGAAATCATGCGCATGCCGATCTAGGATTTGAAACAATGAGCGGAGCCCAGGTCCTCGATATCGCCCGTGACGGCATCTGGGTGATGATCCTGGTGGCCGCGCCGATGATGCTGGTCGGGCTGGTGGTCGGCATCGTCATCGCGCTGGTGCAGGCGCTGACGCAGATCCAGGAACAGACCCTGGTGTTCGTCCCCAAGATCATCGCCATCTTCATCGTCATGCTCATCGCTTTGCCGTTCATGGGCGCGACTATGTCGAGCTACATGACCCGGCTCGCCGACATGATCGTGACCGGCGGATGATCTCGCTCAACTGGCTGCCGGCAACAGCCTATTTCTACATCCTCATCTTCGCCCGCGTCGGCAGCATCCTGATGCTACTGCCGGCCCTGGGCGAAATGTCGATTCCAGCGCGGATGCGGCTTGGCTTCGCGCTGGTATTTTCACTGGTGCTCTACCCGCTGGTGTCGCCGGCCCTGCCTGCACTGCCGAACGATCCGCTGCAGGTGCTGGTCTACCTGCTGCATGAGCTGGCGATCGGGTTGATCCTCGGGGCGATCACGCGGCTCGTGACGCTGGCGACCTCGATCGCGGGATCGGTCATCGCCTTCCAGACCGGCCTGTCGGGGGTGCAGGGCGCCGATCCGATCAATGGCGGGCCGCAAGGCGCACTGGTCGGTGCGTTCCTGTCGCTGCTCGGCGTCACGCTGATCTTCGCGACGGACCTGCACCACGTCGCTCTGATGGCGATCCGCGACAGCTACTTGGTGTTTTCGCCCAAGGAGCCGCTGATGGTCGGGGACGCGGCGCAGATGGCGATCCAGTCCACCGCCTCGGCGTTCGTCATCGGCATCCAGATGGCGGCGCCGTTCATCGTGCTCGGCCTTGTCTTCTATCTGGGCATGGGGCTGCTGGCTCGGATGATGCCGCAACTGCAGGTGTTCTTCGTGATCATGCCCGCGACCATCTGGGTCGGACTGGTGCTGTTCGCGCTGCTGCTCAGCATGATGATGGGCTGGTACCTGACCCATTTCCAGAGTGAGCTGGCACAGTTCCGGGTGCATTAGATGAGCGACGACGCTCCGGACCAGGAAGCCAAGACCGAAGACCCGTCGCAGAAACGTCTCACCGACGCGCAGAAGCGTGGCGACGTGGTCAAGAGTCAGGAGGTCAACAACTGGTTCATGATCGCCGGGTCGGGCCTGCTGTTCTCGCTGCTCGCCTGGCCGATGACGACCGGACTTGCCGGCAGCCTCAAGACCTTGCTCGCCAATGCCGACGAGTTCGAGGTCGGCGGGCCGGCGCTCGGCAATTTCTTCAACAATCTGGCGCTGACGATCCTGTCGATGGCGCTGATCCCGCTGGTCATCCTCGCCGCCTTCGGTATTGCCGCCAACCTCGTGCAGCACCGGCCGCTGCTGTCGCTCGAGCCGATCATTCCGAAGCTATCGAAGATTTCGCCGCTCGCCGGCGCGAAGCGCATGTTCTCGAGGGACGCGCTGGTGAACTTCGCCAAGGGCGTCTTCAAGCTCGGGGTCGTCGGCGGCGTACTGGTCGCCGTGCTGTTACCCGAGCGCGACCGGCTCGAGACGATGGTGACGCTCGATCCGGGCGCGTTGCTGCCGGCCTTCCAGGAAATGGGGCTCAAGGTCTTCGGCGCGGTACTGGCGGTGGTCACCATCATCGCGCTGGTCGACTACGTCTATCAACGGCAGCGCTGGTGGACGCGCCTCAAGATGACGGTTCAGGAGGTGCGCGACGAGTTCAAGCAGATGGAAGGCAACCCCGAGATCAAGGGGCGCATCCGCAAGATCCGCATGGAGCGCAGCCGCAGGCGCATGATGGCCAACGTGCCCAAGGCAACGGTGGTCATCACCAACCCGACCCACTTTGCGGTGGCGCTCAAATACGATCGCACCATGAAGGCGCCGCAGTGCCTCGCCAAGGGCGCCGACGACGTGGCTTTCCGTATCAGGGAGCTGGCCAAGGAGCACGACGTGCCGATCGTCGAGAACCCGCCGCTGGCGCGGGCACTCTACGCCTCGGTGGATGTCGACGAGGTCATCCCGACGGAGCACTTCAAGGCAGTGGCGCAGGTGATCGGCTTCGTCATGCGGATGAAGGACAAGAAGGCGTGGCGCGCCTGACGCGGAATTGCGGGGAAGTCCGGGAACGTTGCCGCTCGGCGCTAGAGGCCGAGTCAGCCATTTGCTAGAGCTTGAGGGCGCGATTCGCGCGAGGGTCGAGGGGAACGGGATGTCCAGCATGCCGGCTGACGAGGACAACTACCCCAGCCCCTTGGTTTCGCGATCGCGCAGTGCCTCCGGGCTCTGGCGCGTGGTGGCGCTGGCCGCGGCGTTCATCGTCGTCGCGGTGGTGATCTCGATGCTCGGCGAATACATCCCGTCCGACCTGATCCTGGTGTTCGTCGGCATCCTCGCGGTGATCGGGGTCTTTTGCCTGTTTGCGCTGACGGCCGGCATTTTCCGCTTCGCCTCGAGCGACGAGACGCGGACAATGTCGAGAGCCATCGTCGACAGCCTGCCGTTCGGCGCGGTGGTGGCCGATCGCGACGGCAAGATCTCCTACGTGAACGCGCAATATGGTGAGCTCGCGGGCGGCGTCAGCGACGGCGTGCCGGTCGGCGTCCCGCGGCTGTTCGCCGGGCAGCCCGAGGCCAGCGAAGCCATTTATCGGCTGTCGCGGGCGGCGCGCGATGCGCGGCCGGCCAGCGAAGACGTCCGGCTGATCGGCGGGCTGGGCGGCTCGCTCGGCGGTTCCAGCAAGCCGGTTTGGTACCGCGTCGCTGTGCGGGCGCTGCCTGAGGTCGAGGGCGCGGGAAAGCCGCTCGTGCTGTGGAGCGTCGAGGACATCACCCGTGACCGCGAGCGCCAGGACAATACGTTCCTCGAGTTGCAGCGTGCCATCGACTATCTCGACCATGCGCCGGCTGGCTTCTTCTCGGCCGATCCGCAGGGACGGGTGCAGTACCTCAACTCGACGCTCGCGGACTGGCTCGGCTACGACCTCGCCGAGTTTGAGGCGGGCACGGTGAGGCTTTCCGACATCATCCGCGGCGACGGCGCGAGCCTGTTGATGCGTGGCCGGGCCGACGGCGAGATCCGCACCGAGACCATCGACATCGACCTCGTCAAGCGTAACGGCACGACCATTCCGGTCCGGTTGCTGCACCGCGCCGCACGCATGGCCGACGGGGAGCTGGGTGAAACCCGGACCCTGGTGCTCGACCGGCGGAGCGGCACCGCCGGCGAGGAGGCGCTGCGCGCCTCGGAAGTACGGTTCTCTCGCTTTTTCAACGACACGCCCTTCGCCATCGCGACGCTCGACAAGGACGGCCGCATCATTCGCACCAACGCGCCGTTCAGCCGGATCTTCGGCTGGTCCGGCAACGAGCGGGCGCTCGACCGCGTCGCCATGGCGGAGCTGCTTTCCGATGCCAGCCGCGAGCGCTTCGCGGCGGCGGTGGCGGCGGCCGGCGCCGACAAGTCCGAGATCGAGCCGGTCGACGCGCAGCTTTCGCGTGAGGGCGACCACGCGGTCCGGCTCTATCTCTCGGCGTCGGAAGAGAGCGCGGGATCGCCGGAGCGCGTGAACGTCTATGCACTCGACATGACCGAGCAGCGCAAGCTCGAGGCACAGTTCGCGCAGGGCCAGAAGATGCAGGCGGTGGGGCAGCTCGCCGGCGGCGTGGCGCACGACTTCAACAATGTACTGACGGCGATCATCGGCTTTTCCGACCTGCTGCTGCTCAAGCACAAGCCGGGCGACCCGAGCTTTGCGGATCTGATGTCGATCAAGCAGAGCGCCAATCGAGCCGCGGGCCTGACGCGGCAGTTGCTGGCGTTCTCACGGCGGCAGACGCTCAGGCCGCAGATTCTCGAGATCCCCACACATGTCGACGACCTGACCGTGCTGCTCAAGCGCCTCATCGGCGAGCAGATCACGCTGCACGTCGACCACGCGCAGAGCGTCTGGCCCGTGAAGGCCGACCTCGTGCAGCTCGAGCAGGTGGTGGTCAACCTGGTCGTCAACGCGCGGGACGCGATGCCGAATGGAGGTTCGATCACTATCCGCACGCGAAACGTGGCCGAGGCCGAAGCCGCGACCATGACCTATACCGGGATGCCGGCCGCCGACTACGTGCTGATCGAGGTCGAGGACACCGGCACCGGCATGACGCCCGAAATCATGGAGAAGATCTTCGAGCCGTTCTTTTCCACCAAGGAACTCGGCAAGGGCACGGGGCTGGGCCTCTCTACCGTCTACGGCATCATCAAGCAGACCGGCGGCTTCATCTATCCGGAATCGCAGCTCGGTGTTGGAACGGTGTTCAGGATCTTCCTGCCGCGGCACGTGCCGGCGGAAGGCGAGGTGGTGGCGAAGCAGCAGGCGGCGGTGGTCAAGGACCTCACCGGCCACGAGCGCATCCTGTTGGTCGAGGACGAGGACAATGTCCGCTCGTTCTCGGCCCGCGCGCTGCGTGCCACGGGCTATGAAGTGTTCGAGGCGGACAGCGGCGAGGAGGCCCTCGACGTGCTGGCCGATATCGGCAACCAGATCGATCTGATGGTGTCGGACGTGGTGATGCCCGAAATGGACGGCCCGGCGCTGCTCCTCAAGGTTCGTGAGAAGCTGCCGGACCTCAAGGTGATCTTCGTTTCCGGCTACGCGGAAGAGAACGTGCGGCAGGACATCGCCGATGACCGCTCGGTTGAATTCCTCGCCAAGCCGTACTCGCTCGACCAGATCAATTCCAAGGTCAAGGAAGTGCTGGGGAAGGGCGCGCAGACGCTGCAGTAGAATGGCGTCGCATCCGCTTGACAATCCTGTCTGGAACGCGCTTGCCGGGCCGCAGGCGTCACTCGGCATCGCAAACGGACGGTTCCGCCGTTACGCCGACGATTTTGCCCTGTTCGCGGCGGTCGAGAATCCAGCGGACGGCTTCGAGGGGCTGGCCGAGACACTGCCAGCCGGTACGATCCAGGGACTCGTGGCCCTCCATCCGGCGGCGATTCCCAGCGGGATGGAATTGCTCGAGACAGCGAATGTCTCGCAAATGGTCGCAACAAGGCCGCGGTTGGTCGACGCGAGCATGCCGATCCGCGAACTCGGCGTCGCCGACGTTCCCGCGATGATGGAGCTGACGGCACTGACGCACCCCGGACCCTTCTTCGTGCGGACCATCGAGATGGGACGATATTGGGGCGTGTTGGAAGGCGAGCGGGTGGTCGGCATGGCCGGCGAGCGCATGCGAATTCCCGGCTTCGTTGAAATCAGCGCCGTGTGCACTCATCCCGAGCATCGGGGCCGCGGCTACGCCAAGGCGTTGGTCTCGGCCGTGGCCCGCGGCATTGTCGCCGGTGGAGGCACGCCTTTCCTGCATGTGCGCGCAGGTAACACGGTCGCGATCTCGACCTACGAGAAACTGGGCTTTGCGGTGCGGGAAACGATGGCCTTTACCGTCGTCCGGCGGGTCTAGCCGTCATTCTCTTCGACGATGTCCTCAATGCGGTCTTCCCAGGTATCGTGCGCCTGCGGCTTCACGAACAGCGTCGTGACTTCGGGGTGATCCTTTTGGATCGCGGCCTCGATCCGCTCGACGCAATGCTCGATGTCGTTGGCGGTCAGGTGGTCGGCAAACTCCACGCTCAACGAGGCGATCACCTGGTTGGGGCCGAACTGGGTTGTCACGACTCCGTTGGCTTTGCGGATTGCGGCATCGGCCTGTGCCACGCGCAGGATCGCGTCGCGAACCTCCGGCAAGGCCGGCTCGCCGATCAGCAGGTTCTTGCTCTCGCGTGCAAGGAAGATGGCCACTGCGCCAAGCAGTAGGGCGATAAGGACGGACGCAAGGCCGTCGAGCCGCGGCTCGTCCAGCAATTGTGCGAGCAGGATGCCGACGAAGGCGATGGCCAGGCCCAGTATCGCGACGGTGTCTTCGACCAGTACCGTGTAGGTCGTCGGATCCTTGCTCTTGCGGATGGCTTCGAGATAGCCGAACTCACCCTTTTCGGCGTTGAACTCGCGCAGGGCGACAGTCCAGCTCACGCCCTCGAAGATCACCGACAACGCGAGCACGACGTAGTTCGCGCTGGGTGTTTCGATCGGCTCGGGCATGAGGATGTGCATCACCCCCTCGTAGAACGAGACGCCGGCGCCGACGGCGAAGATCAGGAGCGCAACCACGAAGCTCCAGAAATAGAGCTCACGTCCGTGGCCGAATGGGTGCGTGGTATCGCGCGGCCGCCCGGATCGGCGCAGTCCGTAAAGGAGCAGGATCTCATTGACGGTGTCGACCAGCGAGTGGACGCCCTCGCTGAGCATTGCGGAACTGCCGGTCAGCCAGGCAGCCACAAATTTTGTCGCCGCGACCAGGAGATTGCCGGCGAGGGCGGCATAAATGACGAAATTGCTGCCCTTCTGCGCGGCCATGCGCCTCTAACGCATGACCGCTGGATAGGTAACGCTCAGGCCGTCGGCAGCGGCGTCCGCGGGTCGACGAGCGCGGCTGCGACCAGGTCGCGCCAGAAGCTGTGCGGGATGTCGACACTCCACCAGTCGAGGGTGGATTTCATCTCGGCGGGCGAGCGCGGCCCGGTCAGCACCGAGCAGACGGCCGGATGCGTCAGCGCGAATTGCAGGGCTGCGGCGCCGATCGGAATCTTGTGCTCCTTGCAGAAGGCTTCGAGCTCGCCGACGCGCTTGATGACGCTTTCGGGCGCGTTGCCGTAGTTCCACTTGCCGGTCCCCATGAGGGCGCCGCCATTGAACGGGGCGGCGGCGATGACCGACGTGCCGCGCTTGAGGCATGTGGTGAGCAGCGGGTCGAGCGAGGTCTGCTCCAGCATCGTGTAACGGCCGGCAAGGAGGAACACGTCCCAGTCGCCGAGCTCGAGCGCGTCCATCAGCACTTGCCACTCGTTGACGCCCAGGCCGATCGCCTTCACCTGGCCGGACGATTTGAGCTCGCTGAGCGCCTTGTAGCCGCCGGTCGCGAGCTGCTTCCAGTAGATGTCGTTTTGCTCCTTGCCGTGCGTCATCACGCCGATGTCGTGGACGAACAGCATGTCGATGCCGGCCAGCCCCAGCCGCTGCCGGCTGTCCTCAACCGAGCGCATGATGCCGTCATAGGAGTAATCGTAGACGATCTGGAACGGAAACGGCTTGATCCAGGCGTCCCGATTGACCTGGTCGCCGGCATAAGGCGCGAGCAAGCGGCCAACCTTGCTCGACAGCACCACGCCGTCGCGGTGGAAGCGCAGCGCATCGCCCACCAGGTGCTCGGCGCGGCCGAGACCGTATTGCGGGGCGGTGTCGACGAAATTGATGCCGGATTGGACGGCGGCCGTCACTGTATCGCGGGCCTGCTGGTCCGGCACCTCGGCAAAGATACCCGCGATGCTGGCGCTGCCGAATCCCAGTTCGGTCACCCGCACTCCGGTCTTGCCCACCTGCCGCGTCTTGAAGCCGGCCATCATCGTCCTCCGTCGAAAGCGGGCGGACACTGACATGTTAGTGGCGCCGACGCAAAGGGTCCCAGCCCATCACTTCGTCGCAGATGAACAGGTCATTCGCGGGCGAGGGCTTGTACCGGATCGAGGCGCGCGGCCGAACGCGCCGGCATGAAGCCGAACACGACGCCGATCAGTGTCGAAGATGCCAGAGCCGCGACGATCGACACGGTTGAATAGGAGACGCGGGCGCCGGACAGGAAGTGGCTCAGCGCAAAGCCGAGCCCGAAACTCAGGAGGACGCCCGCCGCGCCGCCGACGATGCAGACCAGCACGGCTTCGGTGAGGAATTGCTGCATGATGTCGCCACGGCGGGCCCCGACGGCCATGCGGATGCCGATCTCCCGCGTCCGCTCGCTCACCGACACCAGCATGATGTTCATGACGCCGATGCCGCCGACGATCAGCGAAATCACGGCGATGGCCGAGATCAGCAGGGTCAGCGTCTGGCTCGTCGATTGGATGGTATCGCGGATCGTGTTGGTGTTCTGCAGGAAGAAATCGGTCTTGCCGCCATGCAGCCGTGTCAGCAGGTCGGTGATCTGGGTCTCGGCCTGATCCATGTCGGCGTTGTCGGCGACGCGGATGGTGATCTGGCTCAGATAGTGCTGGCCAAGGATGCGATCCATCACCGTCGTGTATGGCATGTAGATGCTCGGGTTCGAACTGCCTGGGCCGAACGTGGTCGCCGGCGCGACCACGCCGATGACGCGGATGGGCACGTTGCCGACCACGATCACCTGGCCGATGGGGTTTTCTCCATGCGTGAAGATGGCGGTCTGGGCGTTGGTGTCGATCACCGCCACCTGGGCGCGCTGGTCGACAGAGCGGTTGTCGAAGCTGCCGCCGTCGCTGAGGGTGGACCCGCTGACGCGGAAATAATCCACACCGACGCCGGATACCTGCGCATTGACCGCAACGTTGTTGAACAGGACTGACTGGTTGGTCGAAACGCGCGGCGTCACGCTGTCGGCATAGGGCTCCTTGGCAAGGGCATCGGCATCGGACGCGACCAGCGTCCGGATGCGGCCCTGGCCGCGGTCGCCGAAGCCAGTACCGGGGTAGACGTTGATCGTGTTGGTGCCGATCGCGGCGATGTTCTGCAGCACCGTTTCCTGGCTGCCCTGGCCAAGAGCGACCACCGACACCACCGAGGCGATGCCGATGATGATGCCAAGCATGGTGAGGAAGGTCCTGAGCTTGTGCGACGCCATGGCCCGAAGCGCCATGCGCGTTGCCTCGACCCCGCGATCCACCCACTGCAGCGGATTGAACCTGCGCTGGCCGGCGCTTTGGACATTGCTACCGTGAGGTATTTCCGCCGTCCGGGTGTCGGAGATGATCTTGCCGTCCTTGATCTCGATCATG
>Ga0207667_10002749_pt1 | contig 21743 bp, 23 predicted proteins | sample KBSCornC52_FD_184301 | JGI IMG/M metagenome (GOLD analysis project Ga0207667, IMG submission 184301) | Corn rhizosphere microbial communities from Kellogg Biological Station, Michigan, USA - KBS Corn C5-2 (SPAdes) (version 2) | ecosystem: Host-associated > Plants > Roots > Rhizosphere > Soil ...
CGAGCGCGAGGAGGGTCGACTTCCCGCTGCCGTTCGCGCCCACGAGCCCCACCTTCTGGCCCGGATGCACGTTCATGGACGCGTCCTGGAGCAGCACCCGCGCACCGCGGCGCAGGGTGACCTGCGCGATCCTCAGCACCGGCGAGCCCGGCCCTGGCGCGTCACGCGCAGCGGCGGACGGCCCCCTCGGGAGCCCCCGAATCGCCGGCCGTTGACATGGAACGTGATGATGCGCATGGATTTGAGCGAAAATGCCCCGTATCGTAACCTCTGACGACCCGATGAACGCGGCACCCGCCCCCGCTCCAGGCCCGGACAACGCTCGCGACGCCTTCCGCCGCGAGTTCGTGGCGTTCGCGATCCGGGCGGGGGTGCTCAGGTTCGGGGACTTCCGGACCAAGGCCGGCCGCGAATCGCCCTACTTCTTCAACGCGGGCCTCTTCTCGGACGGCGCCCGGCTGGGCGAGCTCGCCGGCTTCTTCGCCCGGGCGGCGTTGGCCTCCGGCATCCGGTTCGACGTGCTCTTCGGCCCGGCGTACAAGGGAATCACCCTCGCCTCGGCCACCGCCGTCGCCCTTGCCGGGCTCGGTCACAATGTGCCGTTCTGCTTCAACCGCAAGGAGGCGAAGGACCACGGCGAAGGCGGCAGCATCGTGGGGGCGCCGCTCGCCGGGCGGGCGCTCATCGTGGACGACGTGATCACGGACGGCGCCTCGAAGCGCGAGGCGATCGAGATCATCCGCGCCGCGGGCGCGGTGGCCGCTGGCGTGCTAATTGCTCTGGATCGGCAGGAACGGGGCCAGGGGGCCCTCTCGGCGACCCAGGAGGTGAGCCGGGATTTCGGCGTGCCGGTCGCCGCCATCGCGACGCTCGAGGACATCCTCGCGACGTTGCGGACGCGTCCCGCGGAGCGCGCCAACGTGGAGAGGATCGAGGAGTACCGGCGGCGCTACGGCATCGCGCCGTCGTAGGACGCCCCACGGGGCGCACGGGAGGCGAAAATGAAAAGAACCATCGCATGTCTGGCGATCGCCGCGCAGGTCCCGCTCGCATCGGCGGCGTACCGGTGCGTGGACGAGCGCGGGGTCACCCTCGTGGGCGACACGCCGCCGACGGGCTGCGCGAACGTGCCGATGTACGAGATCGGCAGGACGGGCAAGGTCCTGCGCAGGATCGAGCCCACGCCCACGCCGGAGCAGCTGAAGGTCCTCAAGGAGGAGCAGGAAAAGCGCAAGGCCGAGGAGAAGGCCGCGGCGGAGCAGAAGCGCAAGGACACGGCGCTCCTCGCGAGCTTCAACAGCCCGAAGGAGTTCGACGTCGCGCGCGACCGGAACATCGAGCCCGTGGCGAGCCGCATCGCCGCGGGCGAGAACCGCCTGAAGGAGCTCGACGCGCACGAGAAGGACGTGAACGAGCGGCTGGAGTTCTACAAGGGCGGCAGGAAGCGCCGGGACAAGTCCGCGACGGAGGAGGACCCCAACCTCGTTTATTTCAAGGAGGAGCTCGCGCGCGTCCACGCGGAGCGGGCGAGCCTCCTGGATGCGGCCGCACGGCAGCGCAAGGAGATCGAGGAGATCGCCAGGCGGTTCGAGACGGACAAGCAACGCTGGATCGGTCTCAAGTCCGGCAAGCTCTCCAAGGCGGGCGCGGCCGCGGCGGACGGCCCGAAGGCCGGCTACTAGCCGCCCAGCTTCCGCCGCAGGATCTCGCCCGCCTGGGCCGGGTTCGCCTTGCCCTGCGTCGCCTTCATCACCTGGCCCACCAGAGCGTTCAACGCCTTTTCCTTCCCGGCGCGGAACTCGTCCACGAGCTTCGCGTGGGCCGCCAGCACCCGGTCCACGGCGGCCTCGAGCGCCCCGGCGTCCGAGATCTGCGTGAGGCCGCGCTTCGCGACGATCGCATCCACGTCGCCCTCGCCGTCGGCCATCGCCTGCAGCACGGCCTTCCCCGCCTTCGCGGAGATCGTGCCGTCCGCGATCCGGCCGAGGAGGCGCGCGAACGCTTCGGGCGCGACCGGCGGCGCGCCGAAATCGCCGCCGCGGTCGTTCAGCAGCGCGGACATCTCCCCGTTCGTCCAGTGGGCGGCGAGGCGCGCGGGAAGCGCCGGCGCGGCGGCGAGCGCGCGCTCGAAGAACTGCTGCTTCTCGCGGCTTTCCGTGAGGAGCGCCGCCTCGTACTCGCCGAGGCCCCGCTCCTCGCGATAGCGCCTCCGAAGCGCCTCCGGCAGATCCGGGAGCGACCTGCGCACCGATTCGATCCACGCCGGCGCGATCTCCAGCGGCAAGAGGTCCGGGTCCGGGAAGTAGCGGTAGTCCTGCGCATCCTCCTTCGATCGCATGGGACGGGTCTCGCCGCGGTCCGGGTCGAAGAGCCGCGTCTCCTGCACCACCCTCCCGCCGTCCTCGATCACCTCCACCTGGCGCCGCACCTCGAACTCGATCGCCCTCTCCATGAAACGGAAAGAGTTGAGGTTCTTGATCTCGCATCGCGTGCCGAGCGGCTCGCCCGCGCGGCGCACGGAGACGTTCGCGTCGCAGCGGAACGAGCCCTCCTGCATGTTCCCGTCGCAGATGCCGATCCAGCGCACGAGCGCGTGGAGCGCCTTCGCGTAGGCGACCGCTTCCGCGGCCGAGCGCATGTCCGGCTCCGAGACGATCTCCAGGAGCGGCGTGCCGGCGCGATTGAGGTCGATGCCGCTCATGCCGCGGAAGTCCTCGTGCAGGGACTTGCCCGCGTCCTCCTCCAGGTGCGCGCGCGTGAGGCGCACGCGCTTCTCCGCCTCGCCCACGACGATGGCGATCGAGCCCCCGGAGACGACCGGGCGCTCGTACTGGCTGATCTGGTAGCCCTTGGGGAGGTCCGGGTAGAAGTAGTTCTTCCGCGCGAAGACGCTCCGCGGCGCGATCGTGCCGCCCACCGCGAGGCCGAAGCGGATCGCGCGCTCGACGGCTCCGCGGTTCAACACCGGGAGCGTCCCCGGGAGCGCCAGGTCCACCGCGCTCGCCTGGGTGTTGGGCGCCGCCCCGAACGCGGTGGATGCGCCGGAGAAGATCTTCGACGCGGTGGTGAGCTGCGCGTGGGTCTCCAACCCGATGACGACTTCCCAGGTCATGTGAGGACCCGATCAACCACAGATGAACACAGATGAACACAGATGGCCCGCAAGGCACGAGTCGTTCGCGGCCATGGGCACGGCGCTACCTCGCTCGGCGAACATCTGTGTTCATCTGTGTTCATCTGTGGTTCCAACCGCATCAGTCGAATCCCGGAGGGGCACGCAGGTGCCAGTCCGTCGCCTGCTGGAAGGCGTGCGCGGCGGCGAGCATCCGCGCCTCGTCCCAGTAGTTGCCCACGATCTGCAGGCCCACCGGACGGCCCTTCGCCCCGAAGCCGCACGGGATCGACATCCCCGGCAGGCCCGCGAGGTTGATCGGGATCGTGTAGAGGTCGTCCAGGTACATCTGCACCGGGTCGTCCTTCTTCGCCCCGAGGTCGTAGGCGACGGAAGGCGCCGCGGGCCCCGCGATGAGATCGCACTTCCGGAAGGCCGCGGCGAAGTCGCCGGCGATGAGCCGCCGGATGCGCTGCGCCTGGAGGTAGTACGCGTCGTAGTAGCCGTGCGAGAGGACGTACGTCCCGATCATGATCCGGCGCTTCACCTCGGCGCCGAAGCCCTCCGCCCGGGTCTTCGCGTACATGTCGTCCAGGCCGGAATATTCCGCCGCGCGATGGCCGTAGCGCACCCCGTCGTAGCGCGAGAGGTTGGACGAGGCCTCCGCAGGCGCGATCACGTAGTACGCCGGAACGCTCAGGTGCTGGTTGGGCAGGCTCACCTCGACCGTCGTCGCCCCGAGCCGCCGCAGCCCCTCGACCGCCTCGAGGATCGGCCCCGCCACGTCCTGCGCCAGGTCCTGCGTGAAGTACTCGCGCGGCAGCCCGATCCTGAGGCCCTTCGCGCCGCCGGCGAGGGCGCCGGCGAAGGCGTCCTTCGGCCGGTCCATCGAGGTGGAATCGCGCGGGTCGAAACCCGCCATCGCGTCGAGCAGGATGGCCAGGTCCTCCGCGCTCCTCGCGAGCGGCCCCCCCTGGTCGAGCGACGAGGCGAAGGCGACCATGCCGTAGCGCGAGACGCGGCCATAGGTGGGGCGCAAGCCGCAGGTTCCGGTGAAGGAAGCGGGTTGCCGGATGGACCCGCCGGTGTCGGTGCCGGTCGCCCCCGGTGCCAGCCCCGCCGCGACCGCCGCGGCCGAGCCGCCGGAGCTTCCGCCCGGCACGGCGTCCAGGTCCCAGGGATTGCGCACCGGGCCGAAGTACGACGTCTCGTTCGACGACCCCATGGCGAACTCGTCCATGTTGGTCTTGCCGAGCAGCACGGCGCCCGCCGCGTCGAACCGCTCGATCACGTGCGCGTCGTAGGGGGCGACGAAGTCCGCGAGCATCCGCGAGCCGCACGTGGTGCGCCAGCCCTTCGCGCAGAAGAGGTCCTTGTGCGCGATGGGGATGCCGGCGAGGGGCCCCGCGTCCCCGCGCGCGAGGCGCTCGTCCGCGGCGCGGGCCTGGGCGAGGCTCTTCCCGGCGTCCACCGTGATGAAGGCATTGAGCTTCCCGTTGAAGCGCTCGATCCGCGCGAGCTGCGCGCGCGTGAGCTCCACGCTGGAAAGCTCCTTCGCCCGCAGCGCGCGGGCGAGCTCGGCAAGGGAAGCCCGGTGCATCGCGAGGCCGGCCGCGGCTACTCGACGACCCTGGGCACGAGGTAGAGGCCGTCCTCGACCTGCGGCGCCGCCGCCTGGAACGCCGCGCGGCCGTCCGCCTCGGTCACCGCGTCCTCGCGCAGGCGCAGCGGCGCCTCTTCCGGGTGGGACATGGGCTCGACTCCGCGCGTGTCGACCCGGGCCATCCGCTCGACCAGCGCGAGGATGCCGTTGAGGCTGCGTTCCAGCGCCTCGGTCTCCGGCCCGGCCAGCTCTATCCGGGCGAGCCGCGCGATGCGCAGCACCTGATCTCGGGACAACATTCGAAACTCTTCCTAAGGCCTTAATTCGCCGCAAATCCGGGCTATTATAGAGGCCCGCTTCCCCGGGCGGCAGGCATCGCCTAAAAACTCTTTACGGATCAAGATGTTCTCCTTCGTTTCCAAGTACTTTTCCACGGACCTCGCGATCGACCTCGGCACCGCCAACACGCTGATCTACGTGAGGGGCAAGGGCATCGTCCTGGACGAGCCGTCGGTCGTCGCGATCCGCCAGGAAGGCGGCCCGAACGGCAAGAAGACCATCCAGGCCGTGGGCCTCGCCGCCAAGCAGATGCTCGGCCGCACCCCCGGCAACATCACGGCCATCCGCCCGATGAAGGACGGGGTGATCGCGGACTTCACGATCACCGAGCAGATGCTCAAGTACTTCATCAAGAAGATCCACGACAACCAGTGGTTCCGGCCGAGCCCGCGCATCGTGATCTGCGTGCCCTACGGCTCGACGCAGGTCGAGCGGCGCGCGATCAAGGAAAGCGCCATCGGCGCCGGAGCCTCCCAGGTCTTCCTCATCGAGGAGCCCATGGCCGCGGCGATCGGGGCGGACCTCCCCATCGCGGACGCGACGGGCTCGATGGTGGTCGACATCGGCGGCGGCACCACGGAAGTGGGCGTGATCTCGCTGGGCGGCATCGTGTACTCGGCTTCGGTGCGCGTGGGCGGCGACAAGTTCGACGAGGCGATCATCAACTACATCCGCCGCAACTACGGCATGCTGATCGGCGAGTCCACCGCGGAGAACATCAAGAAGACGATCGGCTCCGCCTTCCCCGGGAGCGAGGTGCGCGAGATGGAGGTGAAGGGCCGGAACCTCGCCGAGGGGATCCCGCGCTCCTTCACGATCTCGTCCAACGAGATCCTGGAGGCGCTCACGGACCCCCTGAACTCCATCGTCTCCGCGGTGAAGAGCGCCCTCGAGCAGACGCCGCCCGAGCTGGGCGCGGACATCGCGGAGAAGGGCATGGTGCTCACCGGCGGCGGGGCGCTCCTGCGCGAGCTCGACCGCCTGCTCATGGAGGAGACGGGGCTTCCCGTCATCGTCGCGGACGACCCGCTCACGTGCGTGGTCCGGGGCTCGGGCCGCGCGCTGGAGGAAATGGACAAGCTTGGGACGGTCTTCACCAACGACTGAGCCGAGCTTTCCCCCGGATCGGGCCCCCCGGCCATGATTCGCGAGCCGCCTGCCTTCTTCCACCGCGGGCCCTCCCCGCTCGCGCGCCTCACGTTCTTCACGCTGGCCGCGATCGCCGTGATGATCGCCGACCACCGCTTCCGCGCCCTCGACGCGGTCCGGCTCTCGCTCTCGGTGCTCGCGCACCCGATCGAGGAGCTGGCCGCGATGCCCGCGCAGGCGCTCGGCCGCGCCGCGGACTTCTTCACCACCCAGGACCAGCTCCTGCGCGAGAACCGCGAGCTCCGGGCGAAGGTGCTCGAGCACGCCGCGCAGGCCCAGGAGGCGCTCCTCCTGCGCGCCGAGGAGGAGCACCTGCTCGGGATGGCGGCGGGACGCAGCCGCTACGCCGACAAGGGCCTCATCGCGGAGGTCCTCTACACCGCGAGGAACCCCTTCACCCGCAAGATCGTGGTCGACAAGGGCCTCACGAACGGCATCCAGGCGGGCATGCCCGTGATCGACGGGGCGGGGGTCGTCGGGCAGGTGACGAGCGTCGGCACCTTCACGAGCGAGGTGACGCTCGTCACGGAGAAGGGCCAGTCGGTCCCCGTGATGCTGGTCCGCAACGGCCTGCGCGCGATCGCCGTGGGCGCCGGCAAGGACGGCGCGATCGACATCCCGTTCATGCCCGCTTCCGCGGACGTGCAGGACGGCGACCTCTTCGTCACCTCCGGGATCGACGGCACCTATCCGCCCGGGCTCACGGTCGCCAAGGTCGCGAGCGTGGAGAAGAACGCCGCGTACATGTTCGCGCGCATCGTCGCGCGTCCCGCGGCGGGCGTCGACAACCACCGCTACGTGCTGATGCTCCCGCTCGCACCCGCCCCGCCCCGGCCGGAGACGCGCGAGGAGGAGGCCCGCAAGCCCGCCAGCCGCGCGAACCCGCGGCCACGCCGCGAAGGAGCCGCCGGTGCGCTCCGCTGACCTCACCCCGGTCGCGAGGGACGTGATGAAGCTCCCCGCGAGCGTGGGGCTCGTCTTCGCCTCGCTCGTCGCGGCGTACCTCTTCTCCGTGCTCCCGTGGTCGGGGCGGTGGCTCCTCGCGAGGCCGGACCTCGTGCTCCTGGTGCTCGTCTTCTGGACGCTGCACGAGCCGCGCTCCGTGGGCCAGGGCATCGCCTTCGCGATGGGACTGCTCGTCGATGTCGGCGACTCCATGCTCCTGGGCGAGCACGCGTTCGCCTACGTCCTCGCGGTCTACGGGGCGCAGGTCCTGCGCGTGAGGATCCTCTCCTTCCGCCTGGGCGAGCAGACCCTGCACGTGCTGGGGCTCTTCATCGTCTCCGCCTGCGCGACGCTCCTCCTCAACCTGCTCCTGGGCGAGGACTTTCCTGGCTTCGCCTTCTTCGTCTCGCCGGTTCTCACCGCGCTCGCCTGGGCGCCGGTGAGCTGGGTGCTCTATTCGTCCGCGGTGCGCCGCCGGCGGGAGGACGCCCGGTGATCCTCGGGCAGGCCCTGCGCGACCCGCGCCGCGAGCTCACGGTGTTCCGCAACCGGATGATGTTCGCGGGCGTGGCGATCCTCGCGGCCTTCGGCGTCCTGGTGGGGCGGCTCGTCTGGCTGCAGGTGGTGCAGCGCGACTACTACCACACGCTCGCGGAGCAGAACCGCATCTCGGTGATCCCCGTGGTGCCCAACCGCGGGCTCATCCTCGACCGCAACGGCGAGGTGCTCGCGGCCAACTACTCCGCGTACACGCTCGAGATCACGCCGAGCAAGGTCGCGAACGTCGAGCGCTCCATCGACGAGCTCTCGAGCGTGATCGAGGTCTCGCCGCGCGACCGCCGCCGCTTCCGGAAGCTCCAGGAGGAAAGCAAGAACTTCGAGAGCCTGCCGATCCGCACCCGCCTCACGGAGGAGGAGGTGGCGCGCTTCGCGGTGAACCGCTACCGCTTCCCGGGCTTCGAGATCAAGGCGCGGCTCTTCCGGTCGTATCCGCAGGGCGAGATCGCCTCGCACGCGATCGGCTACATCGGCCGGATCAACGACGCGGACCTGAAGCGCCTGGAGGACGCCGGCCTCACCGACAAGTACAAGGGCACGGACCACATCGGGAAGCTCGGCATCGAGGGCGCCTACGAGCGCGAGCTCCACGGCGAGACGGGGAGCGAGCAGGTCGAGATCGACGCGGGCGGCCGCGCCATCCGCTCGCTCGCGCGGACCGAGCCGCAGGCCGGGAACAACCTCGTCGTGACGCTCGACCTCGAGATGCAGAAGATCGCCGAGGCGGCGTTCGGCGACTACAAGGGCGCGCTGGTCGCGATCGATCCGCGCAACGGCGACGTGCTGGCGCTCGTCTCGCGCCCCGGCTTCGATCCCAACCTCTTCGTGGACGGCATCGACCCGCAGAACTGGGACGCGCTCAACAACTCCCCGGACAAGCCGCTCAACAACCGGGCCCTGCGCGGGCAGTATCCGCCCGGCTCGACGATCAAGCCGTTCATGGCGTTGGCCGCGCTCGAGTACCACAAGCGCACGCCGCAGTTCACGATCTCCGACCCGGGCTACTTCACGCTCGCGGGCGTGGCCCACCGCTACCGCGACTGGAAGAAGGGCGGCCACGGCATGGTGGACATGCACCGCGCCATCGTGCAGTCCTGCGACACGTATTTCTACGGGCTCGCGAACGACATGGGCATCGACGCAATCCACGAGTTCCTCTCCCGCTTCGGCTTCGGGACGCGCAGCGGCATCGACATCGAGGGCGAGCTCCCGGGGCTCGCCCCCTCGCAGGAGTGGAAGCGCGAGCGCTTCAAGCAGAAGTGGTACGCCGGCGACACCGTGAGCGTGGGGATCGGGCAGGGCTACATGCTCGCGACACCGCTGCAGCTCGCCACCGCCGTCGCCACCCTCGCCAACGGCGGCGTGCCGGTGCATCCGCACCTGCTGAAGGCGGTCGAGGATGCGCGCACCCACGTCTCGAAGGCGTTCGTGCCGGCGGCGGGCTCGGCGCCCCGCGAAGCCGCCGCACCGATCGTGAGGCCGGAGAACCTCGCGATCGTCCGCGCGGCGATGGCGGACGTGACCCGCCCGGGCGGCACGGCCGCCGCGACCGGCGCGGGCGCGCCCTACACGATCGCGGCGAAGACCGGGACCGCCCAGGTGGTCGGCATGAAGCAGAACGAGCGCTACGACGAGAAGCGCATGAAGCGCGAGCACTGGGACCACGCGCTCTTCGTGGCCTTCGCGCCGGTGGACAACCCGAAGCTCGCGATCGCGATCCTGGTGGAGAACGGCCAGCACGGCGGGTCGACCGCGGGCCCCATCGCCCGCGCGGTGTTCGACTACTACCTCACCGGGAAGAAGCCGGAGGTGAAGCCGCCGCCGCCCCCGCCGGCCGAGATCGACAACGAGGAGGAGCATGATTAGCCGCGCGTTCGATCTCCTCGCGCGGCGGATCGACGGGCCGCTCATGGCGGCGATCCTCCTTACTTCCGCGCTGGGGCTCACGGTGGTCTATTCCGCCTCCGGCGGCGGATCGCTCGACCGCGTGCTGGGGCAGGCGCGCAACCTCGCCCTCGCGCTCTTCGCGCTCTGGCTCTTCGCGCAGGTCCCCCCGCAGACGCTCATGCGCCTCGCGCTCCCGGCCTACATCGCGGGCCTCGCGCTCCTCGTGGGCGTGGCGCTCTTCGGCGAGGTGCGCAACGGCGCGCGCCGCTGGCTCAACTTCGGCTTCACGACGCTCCAGCCCTCGGAGGTCATGAAGATCGCCGTGCCGCTCGTGCTCGCCTGGTACTTCCACCGGCACGAGGAGACCCTGAGGCTGCGCGACTTCGTCGTGGCCGGCGTGATGCTCGCGATCCCGGTGGGGCTCATCGCGCGCCAGCCGGACCTGGGCACGGCGCTCCTCGTCTTCGCCTCCGGATGCTTCGTGATCTTCCTCGCCGGCCTCTCCTGGAAGGTGATCGTGTCGGTCGCCGCCGCGGCGGCGGCGGCCGTCCCGTTCGTCTGGCCGATGCTGCATTCGTACCAGAGGAACCGCATCCTCACGCTCCTCGACCCGATGCAGGACCCGCTCGGGGCGGGCTACCACATCATCCAGTCGACGATCGCGATCGGCTCGGGCGGCATCCTGGGCAAGGGGTGGTTGAACGGCACGCAGGCGCAGCTCGACTTCGTGCCGGAGCGCTCCACGGACTTCATCCTCGCGGTGTTCGGCGAGGAGTTCGGCCTCGTGGGGACCGTGGCGCTGGTGATCCTCTACGTCCTCATCGTCGCCCGCGGGATGATGATCGCCGCCAACGCGTCGACCGTCTTCTCGCGCCTCGCCGCCGGCGCCATCACGCTCACCTTCTTCACCTACGCGTTCGTGAACATGGGCATGGTGAGCGGCATCCTCCCCGTGGTGGGCGTGCCGCTCCCGATGATCAGCTACGGCGGGACCGCGCTCATCTCGGTCCTGTCCGGCCTGGGCATCCTGATGTCGATCGCGACGCACAAGCAGCTGGTGTCGAGTTGAAGGCCCTCCTCGCCCTCGTGCTCGTGGCGCTCGCGGCGGCCGGCTGCGGAACGGCGGCGAAGCGCAGCCCCTACTATTCGGACGACGGGCCGCCGCAGTCCGTGCCGGAGAACCTCGATCGCGTGCCCGATGCCGTGCCGAGGGCGGAGGCCCCGCACCGCTACGCGAACCGTCCGTACACCGTGTTCGGCGAGACGTACACGCCGGTGGCCGACACGCGGCCCTTCAAGCAGCGCGGCGTGGCGTCGTGGTACGGGCGCAAGTTCCAGGGCCAGAGGACCGCCTCGGGCGAGCCGTACGACATGTTCAAGATGACCGCCGCGCACAAGACGCTCCCGATCCCGAGCTACGTGAAGGTGACGAACCTGGCGAACGGGAAGTCGGTCGTGGTGCGCATCAACGACCGGGGGCCGTTCCATTCCGACCGCATCATCGACCTCTCCTACGCCGCGGCCTCGCGCATCGGCCTCGCGGCGAAGGGGAGCGGCCTGGTGGAGATCGAGCGCGTGTTCGGGCCGCCGAAGGACGACGTCGCCGCGGCCGCGGCGCCGGCCCCGGCCCAGGCGCCCGTCCCGGTCGCCGCCGCCGCGACGCAAGCGCCGGCGACGGACGAGGCGCCCGCGCCCGACCCCCCCGGCATCTGGATCCAGCTCGCCGCCTTCTCGGGCGCCGAGGCGGCCGACGCCTTCCGCGACAAGGCGGCGCGCGAGATGCCGTGGATCGCGGAGCCCATCCACGTGGTGAGATCGGACGGCTATGCGCGCGTGCGCCTCGGCCCGTACCGGACGCGCGAGGAGGCCGAGGCGATCGCCGCGAAGGTGCGCGAATCGCTGGGCTACGCGCCCGCGATCGTCCAGCGCTAGGAACGCCCGCATGAAGCGATTGGTCGCCGCGCTCGCGGCCTGGCTCGCCGCCGCCGCCCTGGCGCAACCCGCCACGCCGCCGCCCATCGCCGCGCGCGCCTATTTCCTCGTGGATGCGCTGAGCGGCCAGGCGCTCGCCGCGGCCTCGGAGGACGAGCGTTTCGAGCCCGCCTCGCTCACCAAGCTCATGACGGCGTACGTGGTGTTCGCGGCGTTGCGCGACCGCGAGCTCGGGGAGGCGCAGGCGGTGGCCGTCTCGGACAAGGCGGGCAAGGCCCGCGGCGCGCGCATGTTCCTCGTTCCCGGGAAGCCCGTCACCGTCCGGGAGCTCCTGCAGGGGCTGATCGTGCTCTCCGCCAACGACGCCGCGATCGCGCTCGCCGAGGCGGTGGCGGGGAGCGAGGAGGCCTTCGTCGGGCGCATGAACCGAGAGGCCCTGCGCCTGGGCCTCGCGAACACCCACTTCGCGAACGCGACCGGGGAGCCCGCGCCGGAGCACCGCTCGACCGCGCGCGACCTGGCGGCGCTCGCGCTCGCGCTCGTCCGCGACTTCCCGGCCCGCTACCCGCTCTTCGCGCAGAAGGAGTTCGCCTACAACGGCATCGCGCAGGCGAGCCGGAACCGGCTCCTCTGGACCGATCCCACGGTGGACGGCGTGAAGGCCGGGTTCACGGAGGCGGCGGGCTACTGCCTCGTCGCCTCGGCGAAGCGCGACGAGCGCAGGCTCGTATCCGTGGTCCTCGGCGCGCGCTCGGATACGCTGCGGACGACGGAGAGCCAGAAGCTCTTGAACTTCGGCTTCCAGGCCTACGAGACCCGGCGGGTGTACGCGAAGGGAAAGCCGGTGGCCCGGCCGGAGATCTACAAGGGCACGCGCTCGCACGTGGCCTTGGGCTTCGAGCACGACGTCTGGCTCACCCTTCCGCGCGGCCAGTTCAAGGGGATTCGCGCGGTCGTGCAGACGCGGGAGCCCTTCGTGGCGCCGCTTGCCGCCGGGGAGAAAGCGGGGATAATGAAAGTCATGCGCGATAACGCGCCCGTCGCCGAGCTTCCGGTCGTCGCCCTCGAGGACGTGCCCGTCGCGGGGTTTCTCTCCCGCGGGTGGGACACCCTGCGCCTCCTCCTCCATTCCTCCCCCTGAACGCGTCCACATGACCGCCATCGCCCATTTCAACGGGAAGCTCCTCCCGCTTGACCGCATCTCCATCTCCCCCCTCGACCGGGGATTCATCTTCGGCGACGGCGTCTACGAGGTGATCCCGGTATACGAGGGCGTGGCGCTTCGCGCGCGCGAGCATTTCGAGCGGCTGCAGCGCTCCATGGACGCGATCGCACTCGCCAACCCCCGTACCGTGGACGAGTGGATCGCCTCGGTGGAGGCCCTCCTCGCGCACCACCCGGGAAACCAGTCCGTCTACATCCAGGTCACGCGCGGGGCGCCGCCGAAGCGCGACCATGCGATCCCGAAGGGCCTCGAGCCCACGGTCTTCATGATGTGCCAGCCGCTCGCCACGCCCTCGCGCGAGGCGGTGGAGAACGGCGTCGCGTGCGTGACGGCGCGCGACTTCCGCTGGGAGAAATGCCACATCAAGTCCACGTCGCTCCTGGGCAACGTCCTCGCGCGCCAGCTCTCCGTCGAGGCGGGCGCGACCGAGACGATCCTCCTCCGGGACGGCTTCCTCACCGAGGCCTCCGCGTCCAACGTCTTCGTGGTGAGGGACGGCGCGGTCGCCGCCCCGCCCCGGGACAACCTGATCCTCATGGGGATCACGTACGACCTCGTCGCCGCGCTCGCCGCCGAGGGCGACGTGCGCCTGGAGATCCGGCCCGTGACCGAGGCGCAGCTCCGGGCCGCGGACGAGGTCTGGCTCTCCTCGTCCACCAAGGAAGTGCTCGCGGTGACGACGCTGGACGGCGAGCCCGTGGGAACCGGGAAGCCCGGGCCGCTCTTCCGGCGGATGCACGCGCTCTACCAGGACCACAAGGCGAAGCTCAAGGGGGCCCGGCGCGTGGCGGCTTGAATTCCGGTCCGCCGCCACCCATCTAACGGCATGCACACCCCGCCCATGAGCCGACCGGAAGACACGCCGCCTTCGCTCTTCAGCTTTCCCTGCGAGTTCCCCCTGAAGGTGATGGGGCGCCGCGAGGACGGCTTCGCGCAGGTCGTCTCGGAGATCGTGATGCGCCATGCGGAGGACTTCCGCCCGGAGACGATCGAGATGCGCTCGTCGAAGAACGCCCGCTACCTCTCGCTCACGGTCGTCATCACCGCGCGCTCCCGCGAGCAGCTCGACGCGCTCTATTCCGAGCTCTCGAAGCACCCCATGGTGATGATGGTGCTGTGAAGGTGCGCGCGCTCGGCCGCGTCGCCTACGAGCCGACGTGGCGCGCGATGCAGGCGCACAACGCCGCGCGCGGGGCGCATTCGGACGACGAGCTCTGGCTCCTCGAGCATCCGCCCGTCTACACGCTGGGCCTCGCCGGCCGGCGCGAGCACGTCCTCGCCCCGGGTGCCATCCCCGTGGTGAAGACCGATCGCGGCGGGCAGGCGACGTACCACGGGCCCGGGCAGGCGGTCGCGTACCTGATGCTCGACCTGCGCCGCCGCGGGCTGGGGGCCAGGTCCCTGGTGAGCCGCGTCGAGCAGGCGGTGATCGACCTGTGCGCGGGGCACGGCGTCGCGGCCGGCCGCCGCGCGGGCATGCCGGGCGTGTACGTGGGCGAGGCCAAGATCGCGGCCGTGGGCCTTCGCATCGCGCGCGGCTGCAGCTACCACGGGGTCGCGCTCAATGCGGACGTGGACCTCGAGCCCTTCTCGCGCATCGATCCGTGCGGCTATCCCGGGCTCGCCTGCACGCGCCTCGCGGACCATGGGGTGCGTGATAGCATCGAATCCCTCCAGGCCCAGCTGGCCGAATCGCTCGAGCGATGCCTGACCGCGAACTGAAGCTCCAGCAGAAGCGATCCCTCAAGACGGCGCGCATCCCGATCAAGGTGGCGGCCGCGGGACCGGCGCTGCGCAAGCCCGAATGGATCCGTGTCCGCGCGGGCGGCGGCGAGCGCTTCGCGGAGGTGAAGCGGATCCTGCGCGAGGCGAAGCTCCACACCGTGTGCGAGGAAGCCTCGTGCCCCAACATCGGGGAGTGCTTCGGCCACGGCACCGCGACCTTCATGATCATGGGCGACCTCTGCACGCGCCGCTGCCCCTTCTGCGACGTGGCGCACGGCCGGCCGCAGCCGCTCGACCCGGACGAGCCGCGCCACCTCGCGGAGACCATCGCCGCGATGAAGCTCTCGTACGTCGTGATCACGAGCGTCGACCGCGACGACCTGAGGGACGGCGGCGCCGGGCATTTCGTCGAATGCATCCGCTCGGTCCGCGCGCTCTCCCCCGCGACGCGGATCGAGATCCTCACGCCGGATTTCCGCGGGCGGGCGGACCGCGCGCTCGCGATCCTCGCGCAAGCGCCGCCGGACGTGATGAACCACAACCTGGAGACCGTGCCGCGGCTCTACCCGCAGGCGCGGCCCGGCTCGGACTACGCGTTCTCGCTGGCACTCCTGCGCGACTTCAAGGCGGCGCATCCGGACGTGCCCACCAAGTCCGGCCTCATGCTGGGCCTGGGCGAGACGAACGAGGAGATCCTCGCGGTGATGCGCGACCTGCGCGGGCACGCGGTCGAGATGCTCACGCTGGGCCAGTACCTCCAGCCCTCGCGGCACCACCTGCCGGTCGCGCGCTACGCGCATCCGGACGAGTTCCGGATGTTCGAGGCGGAAGCGGCGCGCATGGGGTTCGCGAACGCCGCGTGCGGGCCGATGGTGCGCTCGAGCTACCACGCGGACCGGCAGGCGCTCGACGCGGGCGTCGTCCGGGCCCCCGATTGAAGCCGCGGGCACGCCCGCGCATAATCGCGCCATGGACCCGCGGTTCGCCCCGTTTCGCATCGCCCTCGCGTGCGGCCTCGCGGCCGCGGCGGCCGTCGCGCACGCGGAAGTCTTCCGCTGCACCTCCGCCGCCGGTGCGGTGACCTACCAGGAAGTCCCCTGCGCGGCAGACCAGGCGGTGCGGATCGTCGACCTGCCGGAGCGCTATCCCGCCGCGAACCTGGCGGAGCGCGAGCGGCTCTTCCAGCGCGAGGCGGCCCTCGACCGGCGGCTCGAGGCGGAACGAGAACGCCGGAACCGGGAGGCGATCGCGCGCATCTCGCAGCCGGCGCCGGCCGAAGCGCAGGCGCCGGACCCGCAGGTCGTGCTCTTCGTCCCGCGGCTGCGGCACGCGCGTGCGTCGCGCATCCACCTGCGGCTGCATCCGCCCTTCTTCCGCGGCGGCTGATCGGCCGGCCCCGGCAGGCGCTGCCTTTCGGGAAGCTTGCGCCGCATTATCGAACTCGCATAGCATCAATGCCTTTGTCGAGGTAGCGGCTTCATACCCGCGCTTCCGCCATGGACCGGTTCAAGGAGCTCACGACGTTCGTCGAGGTGGCGCAGAGGGGCAGCCTCTCGGCCGCGGCGCGCGAGGAGGGCATCACCCCCGCCATGGTCGGGCGCCGCATCGACCAGCTCGAAGGACGGCTGGGCGTGAAGCTCTTCAAGCGCTCGACGCGCAAGGTGACGCTCACGCCCGAGGGCGCGACGTTCTACGAGGACTGCCATCGCGTCCTGGACGACCTGCGCTCCGCCGAGGACTCGCTCACGGTGGGCGCGCGGAGCGCTTCCGGCCGCCTCATCGTCTCGGCACCCACCGCGTTCGGGCGCAAGCACATCGCCCCGCACCTGCCCGCGTTCCTCGCGGAGCATCCGAACCTCTCCATCACGCTGCACCTGTCGGAGCGGATGGTCGACCTCAAGAACGAGCGCTTCGACCTCGCGATCCGGATCGCGGACCTCAAGAGCGCCGACCTCATCGCCGCGAGGCTCGCCCGGAACCACCGCGTCGTGTGCGGCTCGCCGTCCTACTTCAAGCGCGCGGGAAAGCCGCGCGCGCTGGCGGACCTCGCCCGCCACAATTGCCTCGTGACGAGCACCGAGGAAGGCTCCGCGGACACGTGGACCTTCCACGAGAAGGGGAAGCCCCTCTCGATGAAGGTGGCGGGAAGCCTCCAGTGCAACGACGGCGAGGTGCTCACCCGCTGGGCGATCTCAGGCGAGGGCCTCGCGTGGCGCAGCGCGTGGGAAGTGAGCGAGGAGGTGAAGCGCGGCCGGCTCGTGACCGTGCTCGACGAGTTCGCCGTGCCCGGAAACAACGTCTACGCGGTCTACGCCGAGCGCCGGCTCCTGCCCGCCAAGGTGAAGTTCTTCATCGATTTCCTGCGGAAAACCTTCGGCGATCCCCCGTACTGGGAATGAAAACCGGGGACAGACCACATTTTCCAAAGTGCGAAATGCGCGATGGGCCCTGGAGCCATTTCGTTCTTTGGAAAATGTGGTCTGTCCCCGGTTTTTTTGTTTTTTGATCGCCGTTATCGGAACTGCTTCACCACGTGGTGCTGCCGGCGGCTCAACGGGAGCTTTTCCCCCGTGCCCTTGATCACCACCGCCCAGCCGGATTCGCTCTCCTCGGCGTTCCGCTCGAAGCCGGCGACGGCGGTCCGGGCGACGAGGCAGTTGCGGTGCACCCGCACGAACGCCTCGCCGAACTCCTCCTCCAGCCGGGTGAGCGACTCCTCCACCAGGAACTCGCGCTCGACGGTGCGCACGGTCACGTACTTGAGCTCCGCCCGCAGGTAGAGGATGTCCGCCACCGGCACGAGGTGGATCTTCCCGCGCTCGTGCACGGACAGGTGCCGCCGGGGCTGGTTCGAGGCGGCATCCAGCGCTTCCCGCGAGACGGGCCCCGCGCCGCGCGCCTTGGCGAGCGCCGCGAGGAGGCGCTCCACCCGGATGGGCTTGAGGAGATAGTCGATCGCGTTCACCTCGAAGGCCTTGATCGCGTAGGTGTCGAACGCGGTGGTGAAGATGATCGCGGGCGGGTTGGCCATCCCGGCGATGTGGCGGGCGGCCTCGAGGCCGTCGATCTCCGGCATCCGGATGTCGAGGAGCACCACGTCCACCTTCTCCCGGTTCAGCACCTCGAGCGCTTCCCGGCCGTTCCTCGCCTCGTCCACGATCGTGAGGGCGAAGCGCTCGCGGCACTCGTCCAGCAGGTCGCGCAGCCGCGCCCGCGCGGGCGCCTCGTCGTCCGCGATGAGGATGCGCGGCACCTCGCTCTGGGCGAGCGTCATGCGGGCGTCGTGAGGTAGGGCATGCGGATCGTGACCCGGTAGCTGCCGTCGGTCGCCTCGGATCGCATGGTCGCCTCGGCGTCGAAGTGGAGCTGGAGGCGCTCGCGGATGTTGGCGATCGCCATGCGGTTCCCCGCCGGGGAGCGCCCCTCGCCCGGGACCGGGTTCACGAGCGTCAGCACGAGCTGCGGGCCGTCGCGGCGGATCTCGATCGCCACCTCGCCCCCGCCGGGCGAGGGCTCGATCCCGTGGTAGACGGCGTTCTCGACCAGCGGCTGCAGCATGAGCGGCGGCACCAGGGCGTCGGCGGGCATCGCGTCGATGCGCCACGATACCCTCAGGCGCTCGCCCAGTCGAAGGGACTCGATGGCGAGGTACTGGCGCGCGAGCTCCACTTCCTCCGCGATCGGGGCGAGCGTGCGGTTGTCCGACATCAGCACGCGGAAGAGGTCGGCCATGTCCTCCAGCGCGCGCTCGGCCCGCCGCGGCTCCGTGCGGATGAGCGAGATCACCGCGTTGATGCTGTTGTAGAGGAAATGGGGCCGGATCCGCGCCTGGAGCGCCTGGATGCGGGCGTCCGCGATGGCCGGCGCGAGCGCCCGGGCGCGGAGATCGAAGTACGCCAGGGTGATGCCGGTCACGACGAGGACCATGACCGCCACTTGCGCGAAGGTCATCTCCGGCCGGTCGCCGAAGAGGCGCCCGAAGCTCCTCCACGCGAGCCCGGAGAGTGCCACCTCGAAGAGCGCCAGCACCGCGACGGATCGCGCGTAGCCCAGGGCGTTCAGCCACCGGCGGCCGGCACAGAGCGCGAGGAGGCTCGCGAAGAGGATGGGCTCCCCGAACGCGGCGAGCGCCACGAACTCGAAGGCGGCGGCGCGGAAGTCCGGGGCGCGGACGAGCGCCCCCGCGGCGAGGAGCAGGTTCACCGCCACGAGCGAGCGCAGCATGACGCCCAGGTTGCAGAAATTGGGCAACCGGATCCCTGCGGCCGTCTGATTTATACTCGCCACGTTCCCCATTTGGCCATCGCCGCCGCTTCCATGCAACAAGACGACAAGCCGGGCGGGACGGCGGGCGCCGGGAAGGCATGGTCCGGCCGCTTCTCCGAGCCGGTCGACGACCTCACCCAGCGCTTCAACGCGTCGGTGGGCTTCGACCGGCGGCTGGCGGAATTCGACATCCAGGGATCCCTCGCGCACGCCCGCATGCTCGCGCGCTGCGGCATCATCGCCGCCGCGGACCTGGAGGCGATCGAGCGGGGCATGGCGCGGATCCTGGAGGACGTGCGGTCGGGCACCTTCGCCTGGTCGGTCGCGCGCGAGGACGTGCATTTCAACATCGAATACCGCCTGACGGAGCTCGTGGGCGACGCGGGAAAGCGCCTGCACACGGCGCGCTCGAGGAACGACCAGGTCGCGACCGACCTGCGGCTCTGGCTGCGAAGCGAGATCGACGGCCTCGCCCACCTGCTCCTCGTCGTCCGCGAGCGGCTGCTGGACCTCGCCGAGCGCCACGCCGCGACGCTCATGCCGGGCTTCACGCACCTGCAGGTGGCCCAGCCGGTCACCTTCGGGCACCACCTGATGGCCTACTTCGAGATGTTCAGCCGCGACGCGGAGCGCCTCGCGGACTGCCGCCGGCGCGCGAACCGGCTGCCGCTGGGCGCCTCGGCGTTGGCCGGCACGAGCTACCCCATCGACCGCGAATCGGTGGCGCGCGAGCTGGGGTTCGACGGCGTCTGCGAGAACTCGCTCGACGCGGTCTCGGACCGGGACTTCGCGGTGGAATTCCTTGCCGCCGCGGCGCTCGCCATGGCGCACGTCTCGCGCCTCGCGGAGGAGCTGGTCCTCTGGGCGAGCCCCGCGTTCGGCTTCGTCTCGATCGCGGACCGGTTCTGCACCGGCTCCTCGATCATGCCGCAGAAGAAGAACCCGGACGTCCCGGAGCTCATGCGCGGGAAGACCGGGCGGGTGTACGGGGCGCTCGTGGCGCTCCTCACCGTGATCAAGGGCCAGCCGCTCGCGTACAACAAGGACAACCAGGAGGACAAGGAGCCGCTCTTCGACGCCGCGGACACGCTGCGCGACGTGCTGGCGATCCTGGCGGAGCTCCTGCAAGGCATCGAGGCGCGGCCCGGGCGGATGCGCGAGGCGCTCCGGCAGGGTTTCGCCACCGCCACGGACCTCGCGGACTACCTGGTCCGCAAGGGCGTCGCGTTCCGGGACGCGCACGAGGTGGTGGCGCTCGCGGTCCGCGCGGCGGAAGCCGCCGGGAAGGACCTCTCCGAGGTGGCGCTCGCGGAGCTCCAGCGCTTCTCGCCGCTCATCGGCCCCGACGTCGCCCAGGTCCTCACCGCCGAGGGCTCCGCCGCCTCCCGCCGGCACATCGGCGGGACGGCGCCGGAAGCGGTGCGCGCCGCGATCGCCCGGGCGCGCGCCCGGCTCTGAGGTCCCGCCGCTAGGCCGCTTCGTCCGTCTTCTTCGCCTCGAAGATCCGGCAGATCCTGCGCGTCTCCGGCCCGGAGAGGCGGTCGCCCATGCGCCCGCACCGGTAGATCCGCTGCGAGAGCTTCTGGCACCAGCTGCAGTTGTGGCAGACGCCGAAGGGCGCGCCCTCGTTGTCCTCCTGCAGGGTCGTGAGCGCCTCCCGCAGGGCGGAGACGGCGTTCCGGATGCGGTTGGGGCTGATGTTGCGGGTGGCGTTCTGCCACGCGAGGGCGGGCTGGGAGTCGGAGAGCAGCCGCTCGCCGGCGGAGGAGAGCCGCAAGCGCACCACGCGGCGGTCGACGTCGTCCTCGAAGCGCTCGATCAGGCCCCGGCGGTCGAGGAGGAGGAGCGTCTGGGAGACGGTGCCCTTCGTGAGGCCCAGGTATTCCGCGAGCGCCTGGGGCGTGTTGGAATACCGGTTCGCCCTGCTCAGGTAGACGAGGGACTGCAGGTGGACCGGCTGGAGCGACTCGTCGGCCCCCGCGCGCCGGAGCTCCGTGCGCATGAGGTTGCCCAGCCGCTCGACCAGCTCGAGAAGGACGATCGGGTTCTTGTCCAGTCGCGCCTCCTAAACGGCGGAAACGTTCCGCTTCCGCGCATTAGTATCGGGTCGATACGGAAAAGTCAAGGATTTGATCCGCCGATTTATCGTATCGGCTCGAAACCAACGCGGCAGGGGACGCCGGAAGTGCCGCTTTTCGTCGCTTTGCGACGCGCGCGCATCAGCTCCAGCGCACCTGCACGCCCGCCTGCATCTCGACCAGGCGCGCGAGCGACGCGAAGAGCTCGTCGCCGCTCCTCGTGTCGCGCCACGCGCCCTCGCGCGAGGCGAAGTGGAAGCCGCCGGAGCGCGCCGCGACCCAGATCTCGCGGTTCGGCGTCTGCCGGTTCACGATGATGCGGCTCCCGTCGGGGCACGTGACGGTGAGGACGCCCTCCTCGGAGTCGACGTCGAGCGCTTCGTGCTCGCCCAGCGCGGTTTCCACCCGCTCGAGCACGGCGTCCACGGCGCGATGGAAATCCGATTCCGTCATAATGCCCGCCATGATACGCGCGCTCGCCGCCCTCGCATTCGCCCTCGCCTTCGCCCTCGCCGCCTGCGGCCAGAAGGGGGCGCTGCGGCTACCCGCGGGGGCGCCGGCGCCCGCCGTGCCGCCGCCTCCGCCCGCCGCCGCACCGTCCTCGCCATGAGCTTCCTCGAGCGCGAGGGCGGAGCGCTCCACCTGGACGGCGTGCCGCTCGCGGACGTGGCGAAGCGCTTCGGCACGCCCTGCTACGTCTACTCGCGCGGCGCGATCGAGGCGCAGTTCCGCGCGTTCGACGAGGGGCTCGCCGGCGTGGACCACCTCGTCTGCTACGCGGTGAAGGCGAGCTCCAACCTCGCGATCCTCGAGGTGCTCTCGCGCCTGGGCGCGGGCTTCGACATCGTCTCCGGCGGCGAGCTCGCGCGCGTGCTGGCCGCGGGCGGCCGGGCCGACCGGGTGATCTTCTCCGGCGTGGGACTT
>Ga0207667_10002752_pt1 | contig 21735 bp, 13 predicted proteins | sample KBSCornC52_FD_184301 | JGI IMG/M metagenome (GOLD analysis project Ga0207667, IMG submission 184301) | Corn rhizosphere microbial communities from Kellogg Biological Station, Michigan, USA - KBS Corn C5-2 (SPAdes) (version 2) | ecosystem: Host-associated > Plants > Roots > Rhizosphere > Soil ...
GTGGTTACTACCTTCGAAGGCCTTGAAGCGCGGGTCATCGTACACCACGCTCTGGGCCTCCGGCAGGAAGAACATGGGAGGAATCTTGTGGGTTGCGTCCCGGTATTGCGTATCCTCTGTGACGCCGACGATCTCAAAGCTTCCCGCGTACTTCTGGTCCAGATCGCCGAAGTGTTTTCCGACGGGGTCTTCATCTTTGAAGAAATGCCTGGCAAAGGTCTGATTAACCACGGCTATCTTCCGGGTAGAGGCGGTGTCCTGCTCGGTGATGGCGCGGCCTTTCACTATTTTGGTTCCAATACTCTCAAAGTAGCCGTCGGTGACCCTGACCCAGGAAGTCTGATTCTGGCTGCTGCCCGCCGGAGGTGGTGCCTGCCCTTCGATGTAAATGGTTTCGCCCCAATTGTTGCCTTCCATGGGAGTGTAGAGGCCAAAGCTCACGCGGATCACGCCCGGAATTGCGGCCAGATTGTCACGGAGTTGCCGATAAAGCGCGGGCAATCCCTCCTGCTTATATCCAGCCATCGATGGATCAAGATGCAGGATGTAGCGGTTCGCAACTTCAAACCCGAAATTCTGGCCCTGCATGTTGCTTAGGCTCCGGGTCAGCAATCCCGCGGCGCAAAGCAGGACCAGCGAGAGTGCAGCCTGAGTCACGACCAGCGATTTTTGCGTCCAGCCCGCTCCATGCGCCGTCGAACGGTGGGCTCCGCGCAAAGCATCGGCGGGATCGACGTGCGCCATCATCCACGCCGGCGCGACTCCAAACAGGATTCCGGTAAGAAGAGAAGCTCCGAACGTAAAAGCCAGCACCGGTAAGGAAGGCATGGCGCTAATGGCTACGTGCTGGTCGTGAAATGCCAGCCGCAGGATGAGGCGCGTGCAGGCGAACGCCAACCCCACTCCCACGATTCCGCCGAACAAGGCGAGAAACGTGCTCTCCGTCATTACCTGCGCCAACTGCCGCCACCTGGGTGCGCCCAGTGCGGTACGCACGGAAGTGTGTTGTTGCCGGCTGGCAGCCCGCACCAGCATCAGGTTCGCCACATTAGCGCAAGCGATCAGCAATACAAAACCGGAAACCCACATCAGCAAGTGAAGCCCCGACTGGTACTCGTCGCGCATCGTCTGCACCCCCGCTCCCCCCGGAGACAGATGCAGAGTTTGTTTCGGCACCAGTTCCCGCTCGCCCGGCTGCAGCTTGCTCTCGGGACCTAACAGCCACTGTCTGAGTTCCAACTGCATCTGGGTCTCAATACTCTTGGGATCAGCCCCCGGCGCGAGCCGCCCGATGATGTCGAGCCAATCCGTTTCCCCAAATTGGAGGAGATTGCCCGGGCCATCGATCATCGCCTCGGCATGCAGTGGAAACCAGAACGCCGGCGAACTTTCCATTCGGTCGCCGTAGAATTTCGGCGGGGCAACGCCAATCACCGTAAAGGGAAACCCGTTAAAGCTGAAGCTAGCTCCAATCACCGTCGGGTCCAATCCGTATTTCTGTTGCCAGGTGGCATAGCTCATCACTACAACCGGTTCCGCTCCCTTGCGATCATCCGCTTGCGTAAACATCCGCCCGGCGTATGCGCTCACGCCGAGCATCGAGAAGTAGTTTCCCGAAACGTATTGGGTGCGCATCGACTCTGCCGGCTGGTTGCTCGCGTTGCGCCGGACTCCCATGAGGCCGCGCCCGGCCTGGAAGGCGGCCAGTTCGGTGAAGCCGCGCGTCCCGTCGCGGAAAGTTTTGTACTTGTCGTAGGAGAAGAGCGACCAACTGTCCTGAAGCCCTCCGTTCACGCAGCAGTTCTCGTTGTCGCCGATGCGAATCAGTTCGCTGGGCTTGGCCACAGGCAGGGACTTCAACAAAACGGCGTGCACCAGGGTGAAAATTGCGGTGGTCGCGCCGATCCCGAGGGCAAGGGTCAACACCGCCGTCGCCGTGAAGCCGGGCGCGTGCGCGAATTGCCTCACGGCATAGCGGACATCGTCCATGAATTGCATAGAGGTCTCTGATCGTCTATACGGATAAGTCTCGTGCGTGGTTCCAGGCCGGCACGAAGGGATATTTCCACTCAGTCCGCAGGGGTTGGACGCCCCTGAGGACCCTCCGTGAGCAGCCTCTGTGTCATTTCGCAGCCAGCGCCGGCAATCGAGGGAGCACGAAAACTCCAGGCGCTCACAATTATCCCAGCCACCCGTCCATACCAGTGTGGCGCGGGCGCCCCCGCCCGCGGCTTTTGACCTTCCATTTTTGTGTGGCGCGGGCGTCCACGCCCGCGTGGTTTGGATGATCCCTGCTTTTCGCAGCCCTGGTCGCCAGCTTCATTCCGGCGCGGCGGGCGGCCACGGTCAAACCCATGGCGGCGCTGCGGAACGAGTAACGTAGCGCCGCCATCTTGCCGGCTGTCGCGAGGGCATCCTGCCCTCGCAATGGAGGCGGGACGCCTCCACGACAGCCGCCGGGACGGCGGCGCTACAAAACCTTGAAGACGTCTTCTACTCGCAACGCAGCGCCGTCATGGGATCGACAGCCAGCGCCCGCAGCGAAGGAACCAGGCAAGCCAGAATGGCAACCACAATCACCAGCACGGAAACTCCCACGGCGATCAGAGGATCGTGGGTCCCGTTATGCACCCAGCGCGTGATGACGCTGCCTAAGCCGATGCTGAGCACCAGGCCAGCGGTCAGGCCGATTGCCACACTCGCGCCTGCCGACCACACTACGATGCGCAACACATCCGCGCGCTGCGCGCCCAAAGCCATGCGGATGCCGAATTCCCCGGTCCGCTGCACCACGCTATAGGACACGACGCTGTACAGGCCTACCCCGGCCAGCACCAGCGCCAGCCCCGAGAATGCACCGAAGAGAATGGAGATCAGGCGTGAAACGGCAAATTCCGGCTCGCGCCTGATCCACTCCTCGAGGTCTTGCACATCCGAGTCCACCTGCTGATCGGGATTAACGGCGGCGATCTCCTTGCGAATGCCGTGCAGCAGGGACAAAGGTTCACCCTGGGTCTGCACCAGAATCTGTGTCCCCATAAACATGCTGACGGTGTAGGGAAGATACAGCGCCGGCAATATAGGTTTGTCCAGGCCGTCGTCGAGCGCGTCGCCGACCACCCCAATGATTTGCAGCCAGCCGTCGCTCCCCGTTGCACTGAGGCGGTATGGCGGCTGGCCGGTCAATCGAGGCAGGCGCACCGAGCGGCTCAGGACGTCTTCGCCGGGAAAATAGCGGCGAACAAAGGTCTGGTTGACCAGTGCAAGCGTAGCGCCACGCGAGACTTCGCTCTGCTCCCACAGGCGCCCTTCAATCAGCGGAATATGCAGGATGGTGAAATATTCCGGGCTCACAAAATTCGCCCGCGCCTCCTGCTGCTCCGCCCCGGTCTTGCCCAGGATTTCGAAAGGCTGGGTCCACCCGTTGCTGGGCGGCGTGGCATTGCTCGAAATGCCCGCCGAAATCACTCCGGGCGTGACCGCGACCCGCTCGCGAAGCTGCGTGAAGTATGCCGCCCGCTCCGCCCAGGCGTTAAGCGTGTTTTCGTGGACCGGGATTCCGACCGACATGACGTGGTGAGGATCGTAACCCAGCGGCCTCTGCATCATGCGCGAGAATCCCTGGATGGCCGCGCCCGCGGCGGTGAGCAGTAATAAGGTGAGAGCAATCTGACCGGCAATCAGCCCGGTGTGCATGCGCTTGCCGCGAACGCTGCCCGCCATTTTGTGGGTGCCGGCCTGGATGACGTGATTGATCTCCCGCCGCGCCGACTCCAGCGCCGGGAAGACGCCGAACACGACTCCCGACACCACCGCCAGGCTCACGCTGAAAAGCAGCACCAGCAGATTGATGTGGAAATCGGCTTCGTGTGGGAATGAGTATTCGGGCAGCCGGGCCACGATGAATCCCAGCACCCAGTAGGCGAGCACCACGCCCAATCCAGCACCTATCAAGGCAAGTAACAATGACTCCGTCAGTAACTGGCGCACAATCCGGAACCGGCTTGCGCCCACCGCGGAGCGCACCGCCAGTTCGTGCTGGCGGGTCGTGCCTCGGGCCAGCAGCAGAATCGAAACATTGCCGCAACCAATCGCCAGCAGCAGCGCCACCGCCCCGAAGAGCAAATAGAGGGTGCCGCGGAGGTCTCGTACGTAATATTCGCCGGTTCTGCGAACCGCCACTCGAAAGTGGGGCGGGTAATAGTTTGGTCGCTCCTTATCGAACTGCTGCAGCAGCGGACGAATCTGCTGCTCGGCCGCTTCGAGCGTGACACCCCGCTTCAGCTTCAGCCTGGACGCGTAGGTCACGTCCTGGGCCTGCGACATCTTGAGCGGCAGATAGACATCGCCATCCATCCAGGTAAAGCGGGGCGGCAGAACTCCCAGGATGGTGTAGTCCTTGTGCACCAACTGGATATTCTTGCCGACAACGCCTGGGTCGCTGTTGTAGTGCCGGCGCCAGAAGTTGTAGCTGAGCACCGCCACGGGTTGCGGGTCCTGCCCGTCAGGCGCGTCTGAGGGCATGAAGTAGCGGCCAAGAATCGCGGGCATGCCAAAAAACTGGAACGCATTTCCGGTGAAGTAAACCGCGTACAGGTTTTCCGGAATGTCGTTCCCGGTCATGACCAGATCCCACCGGTTCATGGCGATTACGTCTTCTACCGCGCTTACCTGGCGCAGTTGGCGAATCTGCGGCCCGGTGAAGCCCGTTTCGCCTTCGTTGCCGGATTTGCCAATGGTGTCGATCTGGCAGGCCCGATCGAAATCGGCGTAGGGCCAGGCATTGAGTACCGCGCTGTAGATGACGCTGAAAACAGAAACTGTCGCGCCAATTCCCAGCGCCAGCGAAAGGATCGCAGTCAGGGAGAAGCCCGGAGTCCTCGACATCTGCCGAAACGCAAAGCGCAAGTCCTGTAACAGACTGTGCATGTGAGCCTCGCTTGGGAAGAGACAGGCTAACTGGCCGCTTACCAAAGCAATTCAGATGCCACGGTCGAGATGGTTTAAGTTACTCATTCTCCAAAGATGTTCTTTCTCATCGCCGGAGCGGACTGTCCGATTCCTCTAACGGCTGTTCAGAAATGGACAAAGTCTATTGAACGTGTGACCGGAAGAAGAACACGGCGCAGGCCAGCCCGCAACGATGATATGGACGCAGGCCTTGGTTTCCTCAAGCACTCGTCCACCCAGCAGACTATTCGTTACAACTGGGTTCACAGTCTTCCATCGCTGTGCAGGAACGTCCAGAAAGGCGTTGCAGGTGATAACAAAGAAATGGTAGGCACGACTGGACTCGAACCAGCGACCTCTACCGTGTCAAGGTAGCGCTCTAACCAACTGAGCTACGCGCCTATATTGTTTCAAGCATCTGCCGCCCGGCGTTGGGACACGCGAGCTAACAGAGAATTTTACCACGCGTCTTTTGACTCCGGCGCTTCGGTCGTGTGGGCGCGAGCTTCCCGCTCGTGCGGCAGCGCACCGGACCGGCACCAGGGCGCCTCCTCGGCTCGGGTTATTTTGCACCCAGGGCCGCCTGGGCCTCGATTTTCTCGAAGACCTCTTCCGCCCGCCGCAGTGCTTCCTGTACGTTGGCGCAGATGTTCTGGCGGCCTACCACATCCTCGAATTCCGCCTGATGAATCATTTTGGCCGGCTGCTCTCGGGCCCCGCACAAGATCAGGGTGCGTTTGGTTGCGTGCAGTTGCTTCGCTATTTCCTCCAGGGCGAAAAGACCGGTCGCATCGATGGCGGTCATGTTGCGCAGGCGAACGATCACGATCGGAGGCAACTGGTGCATCTTTTCCGTGATCACGCCGATCTTGTCGGTGGCGCCGAACAAGAACGGCCCGTGAATGCGGAAGATGGTAGCGTAATACGGGATGTCCTTGTCCTGCAAAATGTGCAGGCGCCCATCTTCGACGTAGTCGCCGGTCACCTGGGAGACAGTGGTGGTCTCAGCCACGCGGGCGATGAAAAGCAGGGCCGCCAGGATCATGCCGGCCTCGACGGCTACCGTAAGATCGGCGAAAACGGTGAGCGCAAACGTAACCAGCCATACGCTGATGTCGGTCTTGGTCAGGCGCAACAGTTGCGGGATTTCCGGCCATTCGCCCATGTTGTAAGACACGATCATCAGAATTCCCGCCAGCGCCGCCATGGGGATGTAACTGGCCAGAGGCGCGGCAAACAGCAGCACACACAATAAGGTGAACGCGTGGATCACGCCCGCGACCGGCGACTGTGCACCGGCGCGGATGCTGGTTGCGGTGCGGGCGATGGCTCCGGTGGCCGGCAGGCCGCCGAACATTGGCGAGACGATGTTGGCAATTCCCTGGCCCATCAGTTCAACGTTGGGATTGTGGCGGTCGTTGCTCATGCGGTCGGACACCACGGCGGACATAAGCGATTCAATCGCTCCCAGCATGGCCACGGTAAAGGCCGGTCCAAGCAGGCCGTGGACCAGGCTGGCGTGCCATTGCGGAATAGCGAAATGTGGCAGCCCGCTGGGAATTCCACCGAAGCGCGTGCCTATAGTTTCCACCGGCAGTTTGAGCAGGTACGCGGCCACGGTCGCTCCCAGCATGGCGATAATCGCGCCTGGAATCCGCTTGGAGATGACACGGCACAGCAGCATCGTGGCCACAGTCCCGGCCGCCAGCAGAGTGGCCGCCAGGGAAAATGTTGGAGCGGCGTGAAATAGGGCCTTCATCCGCAACCAGAATTCGCTGGGGACCTTGGCCAGGTGCAGACCGAAAAAATCTTTGATTTGCGTGCTGGCAATCAGCACCGCGATGCCGTTGGTAAAGCCGATCACTACCGGCCGCGGAATAAACTTCACCGCCGTGCCCATGCCGGTTGCGCCCAGAACGATGAGTATGGCCCCGGCCATGACGGTACACATGTAAAGTCCGTCAATGCCGTGAACGGCGACGATCCCGGCCACCACCACCACGAACGCGCCGGTGGGCCCGCCGATCTGGGTCTTGGATCCGCCCAGTGCGGAGATCAGAAAACCGGTCACCACCGCACAGTAAATACCCGCCTGCGGCGTAAGTCCGGAGGCAATAGCAAAAGCCATGGCCAGCGGCAAGGCCACCAAACCGACCGTGATTCCGGCAATGACATCTTTCAAAAATTTGCTGAAGCTGTATTCACGCAGACAGATGACCGACTTGGGCAGCCAGCGGTCGTCCAAGTTTAGGGAAATGGCGGGCCACATATACACCATTATGACAGCGGTAGCAGTTGAGCGTAAATAATCAGCAAGGCACGAAAGGCCGGGGCTTGTGACAATGTGGCGCGGGCGCCCTCGCCCGCGGCTTTTGATCTTGCTTTTTTTCCGCAGTTCGTTGTGTCCCCAAGAGCCTAGGATATTTTCCGCCATTCCCCACGCCTCAACAGGCGGTTAAACACGGCAGCTTGATGGGTATGGTTGCTCGCACTTCCAGCCAGGCAACGTCATCAGGTTGTCTGAGTCTTGTCTGTGACGGATGAGCATTCGAGCGGCCAACGAGCCCGACACATGCGGTTTTCTGATGGGCGCCGCAGCACGAGCGAGGACGCTCGCGCCTACATTCTGGTCATGGCTCTTGCAGCCAGCTCTTGCGTGGCTTTCAGGCGGGCGACGGTGCGCTCTTTTCCCAGGGCCATCATTACAGCGAACAAGCTCGGCGCGACTCCCTGGCCGGTCAGGACTACGCGGGCGCCATTGATCAGTGCGCCTGCTTTCATCTCTTTTTCCGCGGCGAAATCCCGCAGTAGTCTTTCGGTCCCGGCTTCGGTGAAGGTTTCATCCGAAGCCGCGTAGCGTTCTCCCAATTCCACCAGCAGCCGGCGGACTCTTTCATCCGTCAGAAATTTATCGACCGCCGCGGGATCGGGCTGATACGTATCGGTGAAATACGCGCGGAACGACGTGGCAAAATCTTTCAGGCTGCGGGCGCGGGGCTTCAGCAGGTTGATGGTCGCAAGCAGCCAGTCGCGATCGGTACGCTCGGGCTCGAAGCCGGCTTTGTGCCACTCTTCCTGGATCAGCGAGAGTAATTTCTCGGCGGGATAGGCGCGGATGTATTCCGTGTTGAACCAGTCCAGTTTGGCGCGATCGAAAACGGCGTTGGAGTGCGAGATGCCGTTCAGGTCGAACAACTGGATCAGTTGCTGGTCGCCCAGAATTTCCGCGGACGCGCGGTCCGCTTCTGATGCGGGCGGCGTCCATCCCAGCAGCGCCAGAAAATTGCGGAAGGCTTCGGGCACGATGCCTTCGTCGCGATAGGCGATCACGCTAGTGGCGCCGTGACGCTTGCTCAGCCGCGTCTTGTCGGGGCCGAGGATCAGCGGCACGTGCGCGAACACCGGCAGAGTTTCCCCCAGCGCCTGGTAGAGCAGGACCTGCTTGGGCGTGTTCGAAATGTGGTCGGCCCCGCGGATGATATGCGTGATGCGCATTTCCACATCGTCGGTGACCACGCTCAGGTGATAGGTGGGAACGCCATCGGAACGCAGCAGCACGAAGTCTTCCAGTTCAGAATTGGCAAACTCCACCCGGCCAAAAACGGCGTCGTCGAAGGCCGTACTGCCGGACTCGGACACGGCAAAACGTACGGCTGCGGCCTCCCCGGCGGCGCGGCGCCGCGCGCCTTCCTCGCGAGAAATCTTGCGGCAAGTGCCTTCATAGCGCGGGGGACGGCCCTCTGCGGCTGCAGCGGCGCGGCGCTGCTCCAATTCTGCCTTGGTGCAGAAGCAATAGTAGGCATGCCCGGAAGTCAGCAGCTTCGCGGCGCTCTGGCGATACATCTCCATACGCTGGGTCTGGTGGTAGGGACCCTCATCCCAGTCGAGGCCGAGCCAGCGCATGCCCTGCAGGATGCCGTCAACCATCTCCGCGGTAGAGCGCTCGAGATCGGTGTCCTCAATGCGCAGGACGAGCGTGCCGCCATGATGACGGGCGAACAGCCAGTTGAACAGGGCGGTGCGGGCGCCGCCCACATGCAGGTATCCGGTGGGCGAGGGCGCAAAACGGACGCGCGGGCCGGAGGGCCGGGCGGAGGTCGGACTGAATGCGGGGGACATTACGAAAGGTCGTGTCCTGATGGTACGGGCTGAGGAAATGCAGCGTCAAGCATCCGGGAGGTCAAAGGTCGAGCCAAGTAGTTGATGCGAAAGAGGAAATGGCCCATTACCTGCGTCTCGGAGACATTCCACAAGCCTATTGTCTTGCCCGAACCGCTGTGAAACCATTGATAGTTAGAAATTGCTCATCACTCTGGCTGAGGTAGCTGTTTCGCGCCATGAACAGCGTCACGATTAGTTTACTGGTGGTACCGGCCGTGGTTGCCCTGCTGCTCTTTCTGGTTTTCACGTACCTCTACGAGCAGACCCGGCAGGACTACTTTCGCGCCTGGCAACTGGGATGGGGAGCTTACACGCTTCATTACATCCTCGATGCCTGGAGTGCGTTCCGCAATCCCTCGCCTGTGGTTTCTCTTCTCGCCTCACTGCTCCTGGCGGTGATGGCAGTCTGCATCTTCATCTCTACCCGCCTGATGCGCGAAAGATTTCGCCTGCGCTGGTATGACCTCGCCGTCGGCGTGGGGGGAGTAGCACTCAGCCTCTGGAATTTGAAGCAGCACATGGTGGGAAGAGTTTTTCATCCCGAGATCGTGACCGACCCGCGCTTCCGCCTGGAAGTGGGGGTGGCCCTGGTGCTGCTCTACTGTTCGTTTTTCTTTTACCGCTACGCGCACCGGAGAAATTCGCTGGCCTTCACGCTGCTGGCCATGGCTCTGGCGCTGTGGTCGGTGCTGATGCTGTTCGGGCAGTTCAGCATTTCCTATTTGCAGCTGTCCGACATGCTGGGTCCGATCCCGCAACTGGCGCTGGGCATCGCGATGGTGATGGTGCTGGCGGAAAACGAGCGCAGCGCGGTACAGGAAAACGCCCTGGCGTTCTCGACCCTGGGCGTGGATCCGACCCGCCTGCTTTCCGCCGACGATCTGGTCCCCAGCATGCAAAGCATTCTGGACCGACTGGTCGCGCCCTTGCCGGCGGGCGGGGCCGTGATCTGCATCTCCGAGCGCTGGCGCGCCGTGCTGCCCTCGGTGCAACGCGGCTTTTCCACCGAGTTCCTCGACAAACTGGCGAGGAGCGGAGCCGGAGAATACGTCTGTGAACTGGCCTACCGGCGCGGCGGATTCGTGACCTTTCGCGGCGTTCCGGAGATGGCCGAACCCCTGCCCGCATTCCCCGGCGGCCGCTTCCTGCAGTTCCGCGAGGTCATGACCGAAGAGCGCATTTACAACCTCACGGCGGTGAGCCTGCAGACCCGGGAACACAATTTCGGCGTGATCCTGTTTCCCCACACCGCGCGCCGGATGTTCGGGTCATCGAACCTGCGCCTGCTGATCGGGCTGGCGCTGCAGATCGGCTTGACCCTGGAAAACTACGCGGTCATGCACGACGCGCAGCGCCGCACCAAGGAATTCGCGCTGCTCACCCAGATCGGACAAGCCATCAGTTCGCGGCTGGACCAGGATGAGATCCTGCGCACCGTCCAGAAAGAACTGGGCCAGATTTTCGACACCAGCGAGTTTTATATAGCGTTTCAGGAAGGCGATGAGATCCGTTTCGAACTGGAAGTGGAAAAGGGCGAGATCTTGCCCAAGCGCACCCGCAAACTGACCAACGGACTGACCGAGTACATCATTCGCAGCGGCCAGCCTCTGGTCATTCGCGCCGACCTGGAGAAGTCGCGCGAGCGCCTGGGCGTCACCTACCTGCCGCCCCGGCCCGCCAAATGCTTTTGCGGCGCGCCCATCCTGCTGGGAGGCCGGCCGGCGGGAGTGATGGCGGCGCTGAATATTGATCGCGAATATGCCTTCGAGCAGCGTGATCTCGAAGTCATGCAAACCGCGGCGGGGCAGGTTTCCGTGGCCGTGGAAAATGCCCGGCTCTTTGCCGAGGAACAGCGGCGTTCACGCCAACTGGCCTTCCTGAACAATATTTCGAAGACCGCGATTTCGAGTGACGATTCCGAGCAGATGCTGGCCGACATCGTGGGCCACATCCAGAAGAATTTCAGCTTCGATCACATCGGCATCGGCATTCTCGATTACTCGACGAAAGAGATCGAAATCAAGGCCGAGGCCGGGGTCACGGCACAATCCCTGGGTAAGCGCATCGCGCTGGGAGCGGGCATTCTGGGCCGGGTGGCCCGGAGCGGAGAGGCTGCGCTGGTCCAGACCTCGAGCGAAGCGCAACTGCAAGGAGTGCTGCCGGGATCGCGCTCGGTGCTTTGCATCCCGATTGCCTACGGGGAAAACTTTCTCGGCGTGCTCAACGTGGAAAGTCACAAGGACGACGCCTTCACGCCGGCGGACCGGTTAATCATGAGCACCCTGGCTGATCTGCTGGCCACCGCCCTGCACAACGCCAACGTGTTCCAGAAGCTGCAGCAGCAATCGATCACGGATGGGCTCACGCTCATCAAGACCCGGCGTTTTTTCTTCGAGGCATTGGGTGCCGAGTTGAAACGGGCGTCGCGCTCCGGCCGTCCCATCTCAGTCGTGTTGATGGACCTGGATAAATTCAAGAGCGTGAACGACACCAAGGGACATCTGGAGGGGGACCTGGTGCTGACTCGGGTGGGGCGGCTGCTGGAGCAGAAGTGCCGGCAATCGAACGTCGTGGCCCGTTACGGAGGCGACGAATTCATCATCCTTATGCCGGAGACCGGCGTGGAACAGGCACAAATCCTCGCGGAGCGCCTGCGCCTGTGGATCGCCCAGGACCCCATGCTGTCCGAGCACCAGATCACCGGCAGTTTCGGGGTGGCGAGTTTCCCGGTGCACGGCTTTTCCATGGAAGATATTGTTCGCGTCGCCGACGCCGGCATGTACGTGTCCAAACGCAAGGGCGGCGACCGCGTGTCCACCGCCGAAGAGATCGCGGGCGGCGAAAGTGCGGCGGTGCGCCGACAGCAGATCTCAGGATACATCGAAGGTTTCCTGCAGCGCGAGCACACCGGCCCGGAAGACGTGGACGAGCTTATTACCACGCTCACCAAGATGTGCGGCGAGGAAGCCCTCACGGACCACATCCTGCGGGAAGCCATTGAGACCCTGACCAGCGCCGCCGAGTCGCGCGAACTGAACAGCGCCGGGCACGGCGAGATGGTGGCCCGGTACAGTGAAATCATTGCCCGCTCGCTGGGCCTACCCGCGGAGGATGTCGCCGACCTGGCCTTTGCCGCCCGGGTGCATGACGTAGGCAAGCTTTTTGTTCCCGAACGCATCCTGAACAAACCCGGCCCCCTGACTGAGGGCGAGTTCAGAATCCTGAAAATGCACGCCGACGTGGGGGCGGAAATCCTGGCCACTTTGCCTGAGGGCAAGAAATTGCGCGAGGCCGTGCTGCACCACCACGAATCCTTCGACGGCGGCGGCTATCCCAATGGCATGCGGGGCGAGAAGATCCCGCTATGGGCGCGCATCATGGCCATTACTGACGCCTATGTGAACATGACCAGCGAGCGCTCCTTCGCCCCTGCCAAGACTAGTGAACAGGCCCTGTCCGAGCTGGAAAAATTGAGCGGCACGCGCTATGACGGCATGCTGGTGCGCATTCTGATTCGTGAACTCAAGGCAGAGCGAACCACCAGCTGGGGAAGCTGAGGCTTTCCTGCCGGCCCCTCCTCCTGGCTCTACCGACCCAAGAACTTCAAAGTCAAAATCAAAAGCGTCGGACAAGAGTGTCCGACCCACACACCCCCACTTGCCAATTCTGGGCCGACACTGGAAACTATCTCTGCATGCCTATCCCTCTTTCTCTCTCTGGCAAGGTGGCTCTCATTACCGGCGGATCACGCGGCATCGGCGCGGCCGCCGTCCGCCTGTTTGTGGCGGCGGGAGCGCGCGTGTTGTTCAACTACGAAAAAGCAAAAGGCCCATCCGAGCAACTGGTCAAGGAACTCGGAGCGGACAAGTGCGCGGCCGTGGCCTGCAATCTGTCAGGCACTGAAACGGCGCAGGAATTGGTCGCGGCTGCCGTGAAACGTTTCGGGCGGCTGGACATCCTGGTGGCCAATCACGGCGTCTGGCCCCCGGAAGATGCGCCCATCGAAAAAATGTCGGACGCGCAGTGGCGCAGTACCATGGCCATTAACCTGGACAGCGTCTTCGCCCTGATCAAACATTCCGTGGCGCAGATGAAAAAGCAGGGGAAATCAGGCGCTTCCGCCGGTCACATCGTGCTGGTCAGCTCTACGGCGGGACAGCGGGGAGAAGCGTTTCACTGCGACTACGCCGCCACCAAGGGCGCACTGATCAGCATGGTCAAAGGTCTATCCACGGAACTGGCGCGCGATGCGATTTACGTCAACACCGTCGCGCCAGGCTGGGTGGACACCGATATGTCAGCGCCCGCCCTGAACGATCCCAAGACCAGTGCCCGGATCTTTTCGGCGATCCCGCTGGGACGCGCCGGCAAGCCCGAGGAAATCGCCGGCCCCATCCTTTTTCTGTGCTCGGAGTACGCCGGCTTCATCACCGGCGAAGTCTTCAACGTCAATGGCGGCGCGGTGCTGGTGGGCTAGTCTTGTGTAGCGCCGGCATCTTGCCGGCTGTCCCGAGGGCGTCTCGCCCTCGGCGCGGCGGGCGAGACGCCCGCCGGACAGCCGCCGGGACGGCGGCGCTACGAGTACCTATTCCCTGCATCTAACTTTGGGAACGATGAAGTTCTACCTGGCAATTTTCCTACTGGCCGCCCTCGCCGTGGCGCAGACCGACAGCGCGCCGCCCTCCCAGTCCATTCCAGTGGACCAGGAAAACGCACGCAGAGCACGCGCCGTGCTGGACCGGACCATCCAGGCTTTGGGCGGACCCGCCTATCTCAACATTCAGGACATCACCCAAGCAGGCCGGACCTACAGCTTTTATCACGGCCGGCCCAACAGCCTCGGCATACTGTTCTGGCGCTTCTACAGGTTTCCCGACCGCGACCGCATTGAGCTCACCAAACAGCGGGATGTGATCTACGTGTACCAGGGCGACAAGGGATACGAAATCACTTATAAGGGGGCGCACCCGCAAGATCCCAAGGATTTGGCCGAATACCTGCGGAGACGCCACTTCTCGCTCGATTGGGTGCTGAGAAAATGGCTGTCGGAACCGGGAGTCGCGTTGTTCTACGAAGGCCCAACCGTGGCCGAAGAAAAGCCGGTCGAGCAAGTCACGGTCATGAACGCGCACAATGAGGGCGTTACTTTGTATATCAGTACCGACGATCATCTGCCGGTGAAGAAAACCTATTCCTGGCGTGACCCGACCGACCGGGAACGCAACATCGAGGGAGAGGTTTACGACAATTACCGCGAAGTGCAGGGCGTCATGACTCCCCACACCATCACGCGCTTCTATAACGGCGACATGTCCAACCAGCGCTTTCTGACCGAGGTCAGCTACAACCAGGGGATCAGCGATTCCCAGTTCGAGCCTACAGTACCCTCGGAACCGAAGAAACGTTGAACTGAAGGACGGCTGTTAGAGTCTCTTTCTTTCGCCGGCGCGCCGCCGGACTCAATCGGTAATCGCAGCTCCTGAAATTCTGCCTGTGCGAACTCACCTAGGAAGTAACACCTTAGTTTCTGGCTGCCCCGGCCGCGCCCAGCTAAGTCTATTTTAATGATATAGATATCCTGATTCTCATCCACCAAGGACACTGCCGGCCACCACGTACTGTGGCTAATTAGCCACAGTCAGACTGGCACCGGGAAGGGTAGATTCATCATCAAACAGCAGACAGCCGACTCCGCTTGATACACGAACAGACAATACGCACACCGGTCGAGTGCAATGGCGCAGGACTGCATAGCGGTGCTCCGGTGAAGTTGAGGATCCTGCCTGCGCCCTCGGGCTCAGGCGTAATCTTCCGCCGAACTGATCTGGACGGCTTTGAAATGGAGGCCGTGAGCAAGAATGTAGCCCGGGTCAGCTATGCCACCAGTCTGATGAAAAAGGGCGTGCTGATTTCCACCACCGAGCACCTGCTCTCCGCCCTGATCGGTTGCGGCATCGATAATGCCATCGTGGAGCTGGATAACCTCGAGCTCCCCATTCTCGATGGCAGCGCGCTGCCCTTTGTGGAAGCCATACGAAAGAGCGGAATCCGCAAGCAGCGAAGGCCCCGCACTTATTTGCGCATCCGCCGTGAGCTGGAGCTGCGCGAAGGAGCCAAGTTCATCGCGGTGTACCCGGCCGAGACCTATTCCGTGTCATACGCCATAAATTTTCCCCATCCCCTGATCGGAAAAGAAACGTTCAAGGTGGACCTGTCGGACGGGAACTATCGTTCGCAGATCGCGGCGGCACGCACATTCGGTTTTCTGCACGAGGCCGACGCGATGAGGCAGCAAGGCCTGATCCGCGGCGCCTCCCAGGAAAACGCCATCGTGCTTACGCGCGACGGCCTGATGAATCCGCCGCTGCGCTTCCCCGATGAGTTCGTGCGCCATAAGGTTCTGGACCTGATCGGCGACCTGGCGCTGCTGGGCAAACAGATACTGGGCAACGTAGTCGCCGACCGTGCCGGGCACGCCATGCACACCGCCCTGGTGTCGCGCATCCTGCGCGACCGGACCTTATGGGAAGAAACCACGGTGGAAGAGGAAGTAGAAGCCACGGTACCGCTGGTGCAAGCAGCTGCCCAATCCCTGGCTTAGCCCGTGTGGGTCGGACACTCCTGTCCGACGCCTTTGACTCTGATTTTGATCTTGCGTGGCCCTTCACCCGCGGGCGGAAATCAGCCTTAAAATCAAAAGCGTCGCACAGGAGTGTCCGACTCACACAATCTGGCTCAGTCAGCGGGATGTGGCGTATTGTCGTTCGAATCCCAGTAGGAGCCTTCTTCGAGAAGCTTTTCCAGTTCTGCCCGAGCGTGTGCGGTCAGTTGGGCGGCGTAGGTTTTTGCCGACCGTTGATAGTCCGGCGTCAGCTCCGCAACGCGAAGCTCCAGGCGTGACGCATCCCCTTCCAGCATGCGCACCAGGCGTTGGGCGCGATCAATTCTTGCGTGGATCGACAGCATAAGACCTCGTTGTGATTTTCCCTTCCAGCGTGATGGGCACGACGGAAACACGCAAGTCTCAAACTGGGTACGCGGGGATCAGGGCGGCGCGGCCGAAGCCGGATCATTTGGCGGGCTTCTCCATCTTTTCGCTTTGTCCGGCCAGCCAGGCATCGAGCTGCGCCCGCGATTCCTTGGAGACATCAATAAAGCGCAGGCCGGCGTGGCCCGATTCATCCATCCAGGCAACCTGGACTTTTGGTTCCAGCGCGGAGGCAGCCCCAGGCAAATTGAAGGATACGGTGGAAACCCTGCCCTTGGGCAGCGGACCGCGAAAGAAAATGGCCATGCCGCCCTCGCTGAGATTAGTAACCGTGACCTTCATCTTCTGCCCTTCGCCAAAGGAAAGCGTGGCCGGCATTTCCACGGGATGCCGGAAATAGCGCCGCCTTTCGCGCATCATGAAGTTGACCGCGGCGCTGAAGCAACGTTTGGCGTTCAACGCAGAAATTGGCTTCTGCAGAACAAAGTTTGCTCCCATCTTGAAGGCCTGCTGGGTGGTGGTGTTGCCGTTCACGATGGCGAAAGTGGCGGAATTCTTGTTGCTCACGCTCTTGCGAAGACCTTCCAGCACACCCAGAGCGCCCTTCAAATCATCGCAATCGATTATGATGGCGTCAAACCTCTCGGTACGCAGGATTTCCTGGCCCGAGTTGACCCCGCGGCAGACCTCGACGTCAATGGACAACTTCTCCAGGGCGGGCTGAACCACACGAATGACTTCGGGGTCCCGGCTGAGAAGCAGCGACTCCAGCTGCATAGAAATTTCATGGTAACTTTCCTATCCGGCGAGGCGATAGTGACCAAAGTCATCGGGGTCGAAGAACCGGCAGTGATGTGTGCCCGGCTCCCTCGCAAGATTTCTGCTGCAAGCACGAAACCGGAAACAGGAATCCTGGTGAAATGCACAAACGGGTCTATCTCTCGCTGGGCTCAAATGTTGGTGACCGCGCCGGGAATCTGAGAACGGCGATCCACCACCTGGGCCGTCTGGGTAAAGTAGCGGCGGTCTCGTCTTTTTACGAAACCGAGCCGGTCGAACTCACTTCTCAGCCCTGGTTTCTGAATTGCGCGCTCCAATTGGACACGGAGAAAACGCCCCGGCAACTGATCCACGGGGTGCTGGCCATCGAGCAGGAATTGGGCCGCCGGCGCGAGCAAAAGAAAGGCCCGCGCAACATCGACATCGACATTCTGCTGTTTGGAAACTCCGTGGTTCAGGCCAGGGCCTTGACCATACCGCACCCGGCCATGCACGAGCGCCGCTTTGTGCTCGAACCCCTTGCCGAAATCGCCGCTGACGCACGGCATCCACTCCTCAAACGCAGCGTCCGCGAGCTAAGAGACGCCTTGCCTCCAGGCCAGGAAGTAAAGCGGGCTTCGGGCCTCGGACCTCGGGCGTCGAAGGCTAAGTCACTTGAAGAGTAAAGCTGCCCGGGTGCTCCACCCTCGTCTCTCCGTCTCTTGGAGAGACAGGGTGGGTCACGGCGCTGTTTTTATAAACACGGCGAAGTCGATTTCTGGAGGAACGGGTTGCGAACCAAACATCCTTTGAACTTCCCAGCCCTGTCGCTCCAAACTACGGAACGACGAGGACGGGACACCCCGTCTGAACAAAAGCACTGGAGACTGCGTATCTTCAGACTGTTCTCCGCGCCTGCGGTGTCTGTGTCAACCGATGTTCAGGACTGTCTAAACCCGGCCTCACATTGACTTGCCCGAGGACGCAGCCTACCATCGGAAAATCGTTTTGGGAGCTGCCCGGCTGATGACAGGCGAAACCATCTCTCACTATCGCATCCTGCACCAGCTGGGCGGCGGCGGCATGGGGATCGTGTATGAAGCTGAGGACCTCAGCCTCGGCCGGCACGTGGCCCTGAAGTTTCTTCCGGGAGAGTTGGAAAAAGACCCGTCGGCGCTGGAGCGCTTCCAGCGCGAGGCTCGGGCCGCCTCCGCACTCAATCACCCTAACATCTGCACTATCTACGAGATCGGGCAGGCCGACGGCCGCTATTTTATTGCCATGGAACTGCTGGAGGGGCAAACCCTCAAGCAGCGCATCGGCAAGCAGGCCATGGAGATGGAGAGGCTTACCGAGCTGGCTATCCAGATCGCGGACGCGCTCGATGCCGCCCACTCCAAGGGCATTATTCACCGCGACATCAAGCCGGCCAATATTTTCGTCACCCAGCGCAACCAGGCCAAAGTGCTGGATTTTGGGCTGGCCAAGCAGACCCTCAAGGCCGAGCCCATAACCAGTGGCGTGACCGCAGGCTCGACAGTAACTGTGGACGAGGAACTGCTCACCAGCCCCGGCTCAACCGTCGGGACCGTGGCGTACATGTCTCCCGAGCAGGCGCGAGGCAAGGACCTGGATACGCGCACCGACCTGTTTTCCTTCGGCGCGGTGCTGTACGAAATGGCGACCGGCGCACTCCCTTTCCGCGGGGACACCTCTCCGGTCATCTTCGAAGCCATCCTGAACCGCCCTCCGGTGTCGCCGGTGCGCCTGAATCCTGACGTGCCGCTGCAACTGGAAGAGATCATCACCAAGCTGCTGGAGAAAGACCGCGACCTGCGCTACCAGAGCGCGGCCGAGGTGCGGGCCGACCTGAAGCGTCTGAAGCGCGACACGGACTCGGGACTGATTTCCGCTGCCTCGAGTTCCGCCACCCTGCGTGCACCGCGCGAGCGGAAGCCGGGCCGGGCCTGGAACCTGGCGGTCATGGCGATCGTTGTATTGGCCGTGCTGGGGCTGGCGATGACCGTCTTCCTGCGCCGGACGCGCGCGGTCATGACCGAGCGCGACGCGATCCTGGTTACCGATTTCGTGAATACCACGGCGGACCCGGTTTTTGACGGCACGCTTAAGAAAGCGCTGGCGGTGGACCTCGAGCAGTCGCCGTATCTGAATGTCTTTCCGGAACAGAAGGTGAGGCAAACCCTGCAGTTCATGGGGCGGGCGCCCGACGAGCGCATCACCGGCGACGTGGGCCGGGAAATCTGCCAGCGTGTGGGCATCAAAGCCATGCTCAACGGCTCCATCGCCAACCTGGGCAGCCAGTACGTGATCACCCTTGATGCGGTGAATGCCGGGACCGGAGAATCGCTCGCGCGGGAGGAAGTGCAGGCCTCAAGCAAGGAAGGTGTGCTGAATTCGCTGCACCAGGCCGGCTCCAGTTTGCGCAAGAAGCTGGGAGAATCGCTGGCCTCGGTACAGAAATACGACAAACCGCTGTCGGAAGCTACCACTTCATCGCTGGAGGCGCTCAAGGCGTTCAGCCTGGGCGACGTGAAGCACCAGTCGTTCGATGAGCTGCCGGCGCTTCCGCTCTACCAGCGCGCTGTGGAACTCGACCCTAATTTCGCCATGGCCTACGCCCGCCTGGGCACGGTGTACAGCAACCTGGGACAAAGCGAGCTGGCGGAGAAGAACAGGGAAAAGGCCTTTGAGCTGCGCGACCGGGCCAGCGAACACGAAAAGCTGTACATCATGTCGCACTACTACGTGGACTCCGGGCAGCTTGAAAAGGGCATCACCGCGCTTGAACTCTACAAGCAGACTTATCCGCGGGATTCAACTCCGTACAACAATCTCTCGGTGGTTTACATCATGATGGGGCAGTATGAGAATGCCCTTGACAATGCCCGGCGGTCGGTGCAACTCGATCCCGACAGCGCCAGTGGATATTCGAACGCCGCCTTTGCCTACGCCGGTCTGAACCGGCTGGATGAGGCCAAGGCTACTCTCAACCAGGCCTTGCAGCGCAAGGCAGGCGCGGCGGTAGTCCATTCGTCGCTGGCGGTCATCGCGTGGCTGGAAGGCGACCCGGCAGGCGTGGAGCGCGAGCTGGCTTTGATGAAGAACGATCCGCAGAGCGACTTTACGGAAACAGGAATGCGAGCGTCGATGGCAGCCTATGCCGGGCAACTCAGTGCGGCGAGGACTTTTGGACAGAAGCAGAGGGACGCGGCCCAGCGTCTCGGCTTCAAGGAAGCTGTGGCGGGCGAATATTCGCAGGAGGCCTCGATAGAGGCCATATTCGCGGACAAAGCCCGCGCCATCGAAGATGTAACCCAGGCGCTGAAGTTGTCCCAGTCACCCAATGTGGTGCTCAATTGCGCGACCGCGCTGGCCCTGGCGGGCGAAAATTCGCGGGCCGCAAAGCTCGCGGACGACGTCGCCCAGAAGCGCCCTTACGATACCCTGGTGCAATTCGTCGAGGTGCCGCTGGTGAAGGCGCAAATCGAACTGAATCAGGGTAACCCGGCGAAGGCTATCGACCTGCTGGACGGCGCCCTGGTGTATGCCCGGGCAAATTCCGGTGTGCTCTATGTGCGAGGCAATGCGTACCTGAAGGCGGGCCGCGGCGCCGACGCGGTGCAAGCCTTTCAGCGCCTCCAGGACTTGAAGAACATTATCAATATCGATCCCGTTATGCCTCTGGCCAAACTCGGCCTGGCCCGGGCTTATGTCATCGCAAACGACAAGGCCCGCGCTCGCGTGGCCTATCAGGATTTCCTGGCTCTGTGGAAGGACGCAGATCCGAACGTCCCCCTGCTGCGCGAGGTCAAAGCCGAGTACGCCCGGCTGCAGTAGGAAAAGTCTTCAGGGTGGCCCGTCCAGGCTCTGCTTGGGCGGGGTTGTGCGTCACCATTCAGTTCCGGTTGCGAAGCCATCTTCTCTCATCACACCTGTAGCTCACTCCAAATGCAGTGGATCAGCTCCATGAAATCCGGAGCCCATTACTCAGAGTACCCCGGACGATCCGTCTTCCTGCTTAAGCGGAACGCCTCTTCGTCTTATTCTCGGGCAAGACCTCAGCATCCGGCGCTTGGGCTGAGACTTTTGCCGGGACCTTGGCGGCAGGCAGAAAGATGGGCTGGAAGTGCCGTCGCATGCAGTTGTGACATCGGACAAGTCGTAGCAAGAACAGGATTGAGAACTTTTGCCACAGAGTCGTGGAAGAAGACGCGTAAACCCTGCTACAACCGCAATAGGGACAATTTTTCAGGCTGATTCGCCGCATTTTTCCACCAGGCCGCCCCATGGTGGCTTAGATGCGGTTGTCGGCTTGCCAGTTTTTTTGAAAGCTCCCCGGATTTGTCGGGTCGCTCAAGATTCTACGGATCTACTTGGCGTCATCGGCGAGAAGCGGGATGCGCGACTGCGGCTCCGAATCGCTCGACGAACCCGAGGGACGAAGCCCGCCGTCTGGCCGATCCGTTCGGCACGACTGAAGTCGTGCCCTTCCGCAAGGCCATTCCTCCACACAACGCTGCTCTCAAGATCGAAGTCGAGAGTAGAACGTCCGACGACCGAGATCCGACGTCTGATGTCCGACGTGGGGCGTCCGACGCGCCGCTACTTCAGCACAATGACCAGCACGCGCCCGTCGGAGTGATATCCTCCGCCGGTGGCGTTTTTGGCTCCCTGCACTGGGTCGGGCGGCAGATAGTAGTACATGCTCTTTACTTTGCCCGAGGCCTGCAAGGTCTGGCCAATATTGTCGCGCTCGCCATCGACCGCGGGATCGATCTTGTGGGTCACTTTTCCGTTGCGCTGGTCTTTTTCGAATCCGATATCGTGGGTGCCTGCTCCTGCCCACACGGTTTGTC
>Ga0207667_10002754_pt1 | contig 21729 bp, 17 predicted proteins | sample KBSCornC52_FD_184301 | JGI IMG/M metagenome (GOLD analysis project Ga0207667, IMG submission 184301) | Corn rhizosphere microbial communities from Kellogg Biological Station, Michigan, USA - KBS Corn C5-2 (SPAdes) (version 2) | ecosystem: Host-associated > Plants > Roots > Rhizosphere > Soil ...
ACGTGCAGCATTGCGTTGAGCAGCGCCACATCCGTGTCGGCTTTGAACTGAAGGTTGTAGGTGGCATGCCGGGCCAGATCGCCGCGGCGTGGGTCGGCCACGATCAGCTTGACTCCCGCTTTGGCGGCGTTCTTGATGAAGGTCGCGGCGACAGGGTGATTCGCCGTCGGATTCGCGCCAATCAGGAAAATTACCTCCGCGTTCGCGACGTCGCGCACCTGGTTCGATACCGCGCCCGAGTTGATGCCTTCCATCAGCGCCGCCACGCTCGACGCGTGGCATAGACGCGTGCAATGGTCGACGTTGTTCGAGCCAAAGCCCGTCCGCACTAGCTTCTGGAAAACGTACGCCTCTTCGTTGGTGCATTTGGCGGAGCCGAAACCCGCGAGCGACCGCTTACCGTACGTATCCCGAGCTTCTCGAAATCCCTTGGCGGCAACCTCTAGAGCTTCTTCCCACGTTGCCTCGCGGAATACATCCCGCCAGTTCTCGGGATCGACCGTGAAGTCTTTCGTCTTCGGCACGCCGGGTTTGCGGATCAGCGGCTTGGTGAGGCGATGCTTGTGCTGGACGTAGTCGAAGCCGTAGCGCCCCTTGACGCATAGGCGGCTTGAGTTCGCGGGACCATCTTTCCCCTGCACGTAGAGGATGGTGTTGTCCTTAATGTTATAGGTGAGCTGGCAGCCGACGCCGCAGTACGGACACACCGAATCAACCTGCTTGTCGACGACGATCTTACCGACCTCGCGAGCCGGCATCAGCGCCCCCGTGGGACACGCCTGCACGCACTCGCCGCAGGCGACACACGTGGAATCGCCCATCGCATCATCCAGGTCGAAAACAATTTTTGACTGGCCGCCGCGGAAGGCGTAGCCGATGACATCGTTAACCTGTTCTTCGCGGCACGCGCGCACACAGCGCTTGCACTGGATGCAGGCGTCCAGGTTGACCGCCATGGCCGGGTGCGAGAGGTCTTCGGCCGGTTGATGACGCGCGGCAAAGCGGGGCTTGCCGATGGACAGCTTCTTGGCCCAAAGATCCAGCTCGGAATTGAGCGTGTAGGATGTCTCGGGAATATCCGCGAGCAGCAGCTCGATCGACATCTTCTGGCTGGTCAGAGCCCGCGGGCTGTTGCTGGTGACTTCCATCCCTTCCTTGGGAAAGCGGCAACAGGATGGCGCCAGCACGCGCTCGCCCTTGATCTCAACCATGCAGGTGCGGCAGTTACCGTCAGGTCGCATGCCTTCCATGTAACAAAGGCGTGGAATCTCGACCCCTTGCTGTTCCGCAGCTTGAAGAATGGTCTGGTCCGAACGGCAGGATACGGTCGTTCCGTTCAAAAGGAACGAAACCAGCGGTGCTGCTGAAGAGACCGGCGTCGACTCCAGGAGGGCGGTATTGTTCGGCATTACTCGACTTCCTTAGGAAAGTATTTCAAGACGGTCAACACTGGATTTGGCGCGGCCTGACCCAGACCGCAGATGGATGCGTCCATCATCGCCTGCGACAACTCCTGCAAGAGAGGAGCATCCCAGCGCTTTTGCTCCATTAACTGAAGCGCTTTGACGGTACCGACGCGGCACGGCGTGCATTGGCCGCAGGATTCGTCAGCGAAGAACTTCATCAAGTTGCGCGCCGCGGCGGATGCAGTGTCCTTATTTGAAAGAACCACAATCGCCGCCGACCCGATGAAACAACCGTATTCGGTCAAGGTATCGAAGTCGAGCGGGATATCCGCCTTGGAGGCGGGCAGAATTCCTCCCGACGCTCCACCGGGAAGATATCCGTAGAGCTCGTGCCCATCGAGCATGCCGCCGCAGTATTCGTCGATCAACTCGCGCAGCGTGATGCCCGCAGGCGCAAGATGCACTCCGGGCTTCTTGACGCGTCCGCTGACGGAGAAGGATCGCATACCCTTCCGCCCGTGGCGGCCCTGGCCGGCAAACCAAGCGGAGCCTTTTTCGAGGATGTCGCGCACCCAGTGCAGCGTCTCCATATTGTGCTCGAGCGTGGGCCGGCCGAACAGGCCGACTTGCGCGACGTAGGGCGGGCGCAGACGTGGCTCGCCGCGCTTGCCCTCTATGGATTCGATCATCGAAGACTCTTCGCCGCAAATGTAGGCGCCGGCGCCTCGTCGAAGATGGATCGCCGGAATCGGATAGGGCGGATTCGCCTGAAGCGCCGCGATCTCACGTTCAAGAATCGCCCGGCAGCCGTGATACTCGTCCCGCAGGTAAATGTAAATCGCTTCGATTCCGACTGCCCAGGCTGCGATAAGGGCGCCTTCCAGGAAACGATGTGGATCGCGTTCCAGGTAATAGCGGTCTTTGAACGTACCCGGCTCGCCCTCATCGATGTTAATCGCCATCAGGCGCGGAGCGGGTTCGGCCGCCACCAGCTTCCATTTGCGGCCAGCGGGGAATCCAGCGCCACCAAGGCCACGCAGGCCGGAGTCTTCCATCATCGCGATCACGTCGGCGGGCGTCTTTTTTCCGGCGATGCACGACGCGGCAAGCCCATAACCACCTGAGGCGCGATACGCCGCGTAATCGATGTGGCCGGGCGTGACGACGCCTTTTGTGTTGGGGTGAGTTACGTGTCCGGCTTGAACAGCTTGCTCCACCTCCTTTGCGGTGGCTTGCGGGATCGGATTCTGGCCGACTACGACCACCGGTGCGGTCTCGCAGCGGCCGACACACGGAGCGTGCAGCACACGTACGCCAGTGCCGAGCAGCGCGGGTAGCTTCGCTAGCAAATCATGCGAGCCCGCGAGTTCGCAGGCGATCGAATCGCACACGCGCACGGTAATCGCGGGGGGAGCACTGTCGCCCTCTTTGACCACGTCGAAGTGGTGGTAGAACGTCGCTACTTCGTAGACTTCCGTCATCGCCATCTTCATCTCGGCCGCGAGCGCTACGAGATGCCGGGCAGACAGGCAGCCATAACGGTCCTGGATCTTGTGTAGATGCTCGATCAGGAGGTCGCGGCGGCGCGGTGCATCCCCAAGCAGAGCTTGGACTTCCGTGCGGGCTTGCGGGTCGACTTGCCGGCCTTTCGGCCGGGAACGTACTCCGCTGCCCTTTCCACGCTTCTTGTTTTTCGGAGTCGATTCGGGCGGAGGTGATGCTACGGAATTGCTCATCGGGAGGCTAACTGTCATGTTATCATGTCTATGAGGCCGCTCGCTATGTATGTAGAGTTTCTTGGCGTTCCACGCCAGCGCGCAGGCATCTCCCAACTGGAAGTGCAAGCCGAAACACTCGGACAGTTGTTACGCACCCTAGCGTCGGAAATCCCCCCCTTGAGCGAATTCATGGCAGTGGACCGGCTGCATTCCTCTTTTATTGCCAACCTGAACGGCGACCGATTCATCAGCGACCCGGCGACCCCGCTGGTCAAAGACGATCACGTGCTCATCCTTTCCGCCGACGCGGGAGGATAAGGAAACCCGGATGCCCTTCGGTTACCACGGGTGCTACCTTCGGATCGATGTTTCCAATGGCACCTCCGAATATGTACCGCTGTCCGAAACTGTCCTGCGCCAATATCTCGGCGGCAGCGGATTGGGCGTGAAGCTCCTGCTCGACGAAGGTGCGGCGGTTATGGATCCACTGGCGCCCGAGGTTCCTCTTGTTTTCGCCTTCAGTCCCCTAGTCGGCAGCCCTTTGACGACGTCCGCGAAGTTCGCAGTAGTGAGCAAGAGCCCCTTGACCGGGCGCATCAACGATTCACTCGCCAGCAGCGGCTTTGCGATCGCGGGCAAGGCTTGCGGCTGCGATGCCATCGTTCTCGTCGGACGCGTGGCTGAGCTTTCGGTGCTCGTGATTGACGAGGCTGGCGTTCGCATGGAGTCCGCAGCGGAATATCGCGGCGCGACATGCCGGGCGACTGAAACCGGACTGAAGGCTCGCTTGGGCGCGAATTATCGAGTCGCCTCTATTGGGCCGGCGGGCGAGCACCTGGTTCGCTATGCCACCATCTCGCACGATGGCCGTCATGCCGGCCGCGGCGGCAGTGGAGCCGTGCTCGGCGCCAAGAACGTCAAGGCGATCGCGTTGCGCGGATCACATCGCGCCGAGTGGGCGAATCCCGGCGAGCTAACGACTATCAGCAAATCCCTCTCGAAGCGGTCCTTCGGACCGGCAACAGCCAAATACCGTGAGTTGGGCACCGCCACCAATCTGCTGACGTTCAATCGATTCGGCGCCTTGCCTACGCGCAATTTTCAGAGCGGCACGTTCGACGAGGCGGCCAGCCTTTCGCCCGAGCAGTTGAGCACCACGCGCTCCAAAACGCGCGAGAGCTGTGTGAGTTGCACTATCGGGTGCGAACACATTTATTCTCTCGGGTCGGGCGGCGTTCGCGTCGAGTATGAAAGTCTGTTCGCGCTGGGTTCGTTGTGCGGGGTGAGCGACCCCGAAGCCGTGCTGCGCGCATCCCAGCGATGTGACGAGCTCGGTCTGGACACCATCAGCACAGGTGGAACGATCGCGTTTGCGATGGAGTGCGTGGAGCGCGGGTGGCTGGACGAGCCGTGGCTGGTCTTCGGAAGCGGCGATGCGCTGCTGCGCGCCATCGATTTGATTGGCTCACGCCAGGGGATAGGCAACCTGCTGGCCGAGGGCAGTCGCCGCGCGGCTGAAGTCATCGGGCACAATAGCATCGAATTCGCGCCGCAGGTGAAGGGCCTCGAGATTCCAGGTTACGAACCGCGGGCACTACAGACGATGGCGCTCGGTTTCGCCGTGGGCGCGCGAGGCGCGGATCACAATCGCAGCGGCGCATATGAAGTCGATTTTTCGGACAAGGTCGATCGCCGGCACGTGACGCTCGATGCCGTGCGCCATGCGATCGACACCGAGGACAAGGCCGCGTTGATGGATTCGATGATCATCTGCAAGTTCCTGCGCGGCGTGTTCGAGGATTTTCACGCCGAGGCCGCGGAGATGCTGCGGAGCGTTACCGGCTGGGATGTAAGTGCCGAAGAGCTGCGCGAAACGGCGAAGCGCATCGTTTCCGCGAAGCGGCAGTTCAACCTGTTGGCTGGGTGGACGCCCGCGGAAGACACGCTGCCAGAGCGGTTTCTCAGCATGCCGCTCCCCAATGATCCCGAGGCCTCACTGAGCCGCCAGCGGCTCGACTCCTTGGTAGCCGAATACCATCGTCAGCGCGGCTGGTAGCCGGCCTCGGAGAGCGCCGCAAGGTAGTCTTCGCGGGTATTCAGATTCCGCAGGGTGCGAAGTTGCGGATCGGCGGACAGCATTTCTTCCGGCCGCACTCGGCGAGTGCGCACGGCATCGAATAAGAACACCGGCCGCAACTTATCTTTTTCCAACAGCGCTTCGACGTGTGACAGCGTATCGCGCCGGTAGACCGCGGAGAGAGGATGAGGGAAGCCGTCGATTTCCATCACAGCGATGTCATGATCGCCCAGTAACTCGATCATGCGGGTGACGAATTTCGGCTCCAGCATCGGTACGTCGCAGCTTGTGATATACGCAGCCTCGACCGAATTCGGCAGCGCTTTCAGCCCCGCACGCAATCCCTCCAGCGGTCCCCGCTGCTCGCGTTCATCGTGGGTAATTTTAACGTTGTCCGGCAATTCCGGCAGTGGCTGGTCGCGCGCTGCGACGACTACGACGGGCGAAACAACAGTACCAAGCAGCCGCACCACGCGCTGCAGCATCGTCTCGGGACCGAACGGCAGGGTCGCCTTGGGAACACCCATCCGAGTCGACTTGCCGCCGCACAACACTATGCCCCCTGTCAGGCCGCCGGCGGTCATGCTTTCATCCCCATTCTTACGAGTGCCTCTCGCGTAGACGGCTCCTGCAGCAGCTTCATGAAAGCAACCACGCCCGGCCGGGCCATTCGCGCCACGGGCACGATGAAATCGTACTGCTCCTCCTGTACCGGCAGGAATCCGAGCCCGGCGTTACGAGCGACGGTATCGAGCGTCATCCCCCAATCGGCACGGCCTTGTACCACGGCGGCTGCTACTGCATTGTGATTTCGCGGCTGTACGGCGTAACCGCGGGGTTTGACGCCGCCAAGCAGGCCTTCTATCAATACTCGCGTGCCGCTTCCCTGGTTACGATTGACCATCACACACGCCGGGTCGTTAATCGCAACCGCGATCGCATCCCGCGCGGTTTTACCTTCAAAACGTTTGTCTCCACGCCGGAAGACAATGCCCTGCAAGCGGCCGTAACCAGGAACGAGCTGAAGCGCTGGAGTCAGGAAAGGCCGATTGTATTCGTTGCTCTTCGGATCAAGCAGGTGGACGCCAGCGAGATCGCATTCGCCGCGCTTGGCGGCATCCAATCCGGCCGTGCTGCCCACCGCCAGAAATTTCGAACGCACGCCGTGACGCTGCAACTCTCCAAGCAGGTAATCGAGGCCGATGCAATGGCTGCCGATGACCACGAGTTCGGCCAACTGCAGATCGCGGCCGAGCAACTGGACGCTGATCGTCGTCCCGGCCTGAACGATTTCCTCGTGCCGCCCGATGGTCGCGAAGCCGTCAGCGCGGCTGAACGTGGTGACGCTGCCGGATCCCTGTCCCATGGGATACGCGGCGAGCCCATCGTTCGGGGTCTCGACTAACCCCACCAGAAGATATTCGGTACGGCCGATTTCGCTGTTAACCTTGACAGCGAGTTTGGCCGTTACCACCGTTCGTTCCTCTGAGCCGCGGCCACCCAGCAAACGAATTACCGGCGCCACGAACTCGTGGAAGGTGAAGATCGCCGAAGTCGGAAACCCCGGGAGAACAACCACCGCGCGCCTCTTGGTCGCTGCGAGGCAAATCGGCTTACCGGGCTTGAGGGCTACTCCGTGCGCGACGATACCGGGATCATTGAGTTCGGCGACTACGCGATAGGAAACATCGCCCGCGCCTTTGCTGGTTCCACCCGACAGGAGCACGACGTCCGCGGCCTCCAGCGCATGGCGCAGCCGTTCGCGTAGCGCGGCGACATCGTCATGCGTGATACCAAGCCGCATTGGCGCCCCGCCCAGTTCCTGCACAGCATCTGCCAGAACCTGCGCGTTGGAATCGTAGACCTTAGCGGGCTGCATGGGCTCGCCGGGCGCGATAATCTCGTCGCCGGTCGAAAGGATCGCGACGATCGGCTTTCGCCAGACGTTAACTGTCGCGACACCGATCGCGGCGAGCACTCCTGTATCACGGCTGGTCAACAGCGTACCCTGACGAAGAACCGTCTCGCCCGCAGTGATGTCGGTCCCGGCAAACGATATGCCGCTGCCCGCTGTGACGGCCCTGGCAATTCGTAGCTCGGAGTCGCGTGTCTCCGCGTGCTCGACCATAACAACTGCGTCGGCGCCACGCGGCACCATACCGCCGGTTGCTATTAGCACGCCCTTGCCGGGTTGGATTGTTGTAGCCGGGACAACTCCGGTGTGGATCTCTTCGTCGACCAACAGTACCGATCGTGCAATTTCCTCAGTCGCGCCGAACGTGTCTTCTGCCACCACAGCGAATCCGTCCACGTTCGATCGATCGAATGAGGGAACGTCCACGGGCGATATGACGTCAGCCGCCAGCACGCGGCCGAGCGCCGTGTCGAGCGGAATTGTTTCGGCGCCCAGCGGGCTCAGATCGATTGCGGCCCGGAACCGCCGCTCCGCTTCATCGCGGTCGAGTACCTGGAGGAACTGTTCTTGTTCAAACATGCGGCTCAGACATGCGGCTCAGGCATACAGCCAAACCTTGACATCGGAACCAGCTGCGAAGCCTTCGCTATCGTCGCCCACGATTACGAAGCCGTCCGCGCGCGTGGTTGACGACAAAACTGATGCTCCCCCTACAGCTAGCGGCTCGACTAGATCGCCATCGACTTTCACGCGGGCGTAGTCGAGGCGGCCGATGGGCGAACTAATCTTGCGATTCAGTCTGCCGCGTATTGCGCGATACGGCCATTCTTTGGGACGCCCGCCAAGTGCTCGAATCGCGCGGCCGGCGAAGAAATCGTAGGCGCATAGGCTCGATACCGGGTTGCCGGGAAGCAAAAAAACCAGACGATGTCCCATCCGGCCAAATCCGGTGGGACTGCTCGGCCGCATGGCGATTCCATGTACGGCCAGTTCGCCATGCTGCGCAACCAGCACCGGGGCCAGGTCCTCAATGCCGACGCTCGATCCTCCGGAGACAATGACGACGTCTGCGTCCGCTTGAAGCGCTTCGAGGATGGCACTTCGATCGTCGCGAACCAAGCCCGGGAATTCGCCGATGCCTCCGTCGCGCTCGATAAGCGCGGAGAGCATCGGCCCGTTGGCATCGACGATATGGAAACCACTCGGATGTGAGCCCGAGGGCAATAGCTCATTACCTGTCACCGCAAGCCGTACACGCGGGCGCCGGATCACATGCACCTCGCCCCGGCCAACGGAGCTGAGGACGCCCAGGTCCTGGGGACGCAATACGCGACCCGATTCAAGCAATATCGTTCCACAAAGGACGTCTTCGCCTCGTTTGCCAAGATTCTTTCCAGGTGAAACAGCGGCTAGTGCGTTGATCTTACCCGGGCTGGCGGTCTCCGTTTCCACCCATTCGGCAGGCAGCACCGCGTCAGCGCCGCGCGGCATGGGCGCGCCCGTCATAACGCGAACCGCTTCCCCGGCGGAGACGGTTCCATCAAATGGTGAGCCGGGCATCGAATCGCCGATTACGGTCAGTGGCAGCCGCGTGTAAGCGGTTGCGCCTTCCGTGCTATCGGCCACGAGTGCGTACCCATCCATCGTCGCGCGATCAAAGCCCGGTACGTCCACATCGCTGGTAATAGAGGTAGCCAGTACACGACCGGCGGCGTTCCGCAACGGGATGATTTCAGTAGCAAGCGGCTGCAGTTGCATATCCAGCCAGGCAAGCGCGGCGTCCACCGTGTGCCGTTGTGCGAAACCGCGCATCCGCACGTCGTCGTCGGCTCCTTTGCTGGTGTGGCGCATGGCTGGATCAGGACCGAAACTAATGTTAACCTACATGCGAACTTTCCTCATACCGTCGTGGCCTCTCCATTGATGAACCAGATCTGACGAACTAATTCCAACAAAATATGGAGAAACAGCCGATGGCTGCGACTTCTGGGTTACGTAACCGGCTCCGTTAACCAGTCTTCTCCTTCGCAACGAGTATCTCGCTGCTGAGAATCGGATCCTGAAGACCAAGCTGCCGGCTCGATTGCGGCTTTCCAACCCGGAACGGATCACGCTGGCGGAAATTGGGAAGCGACTGGGCCGCAAAACACTCACTGAAGTCGCTTCTGTTGCGAAGCCCTGGCCAACTTGCCGCTCCAGTGGCGCCGTGACAGAGGATGCCATCACATCCGGATAACCCGAGACACAGAAGTCGCAGGGCACGATGGCCCTGGAGTGAATGCAAATGAAGGTCCTGCAGCGATGGCCGGAGCGCCCGCCGTTTTCGTAGGAACAGATGCTCAGCGGCTAGAGCCGAACGATTACTCAATAAAGAGAGACCGAGTCGTTGTCCACGAAGACTAGCAGCACCGGCATCGGTAGCTTCGCGATGTCGGCGGCGGGTAAGCAGGAAGAAAAGAGATCTCACGAAAATGGTAAGCATCGTTACACAGGAAAAGACTCGTTCAGCCCACTGCGCGTTCGGGTCCGTTAGAACACGATTGGAAGAGCCAACGCGAGAGGAGCGCTGGCAAAGAGCGGCTGTACGAACCAGTGCGCGGCGTCACGACAATCATCGCCTAAGGGAGCCAGAACTATTGGCGTGCCGGCTGGCGACCTCCTGCGCGGGCCTGAAAACAGCAGAGAATGGGTCACGTCACTACCAGCGCACCGCATGATATTTTTACCGAACGAGAAAGCGGCCCGATCGGAACGTTCGTAGCAAATCGCGGTCGTGCCGCCTATTGTTTGGGTGGCGCCGGCGGGGGCGGCTGATTGAACTTCGCAGCGTCAATCGCCACATTCGTTTCCGCCGAAGTCAGCAGTACGTCTGACCGGCCGTCCGTCCATGTCGTAATGACGTGAAACGGCAGCTTGACTCCAGCTCCAGCGGCATCCCGGTAATCGCTATAGTCCACCTGTGTTGGTACCCGCCCGATGATCGTATCGGCGTAGCGCACCTGCCGGACAAGAAAGCCGGACTGCTTATCGAAGTACAGCTTTACGGATGAGCGTCCGCCGGTGGCGGTCCCCTGCACGACGACCACATCCTTATCGTCAATGCTGGTCATACCTACTACCGGCTTTGTTACAGCCTGCTTGATTCCCGCCGGAAAGGCGAGCACTGCATCCAGCCGCAGGGCATCCAGGTCGCCGCCGGTATAGCCGATCACAGGAAATGGTTTATCCGAGGCCGGCGCAGCCATCCATCCGTTACTGCCGTTAAAGGTGGTGGTCCGGTCTCCGAGGTCCGTATGCACGATCATAGTTCGTTGATTTGGAGCCCGCTGACTTGAAGCCTTAACATAAATGTCCACTTTCGCCTTCGGTTCTGCATAGCCTTGGTATGTGCCCTTGAAAACGATGCTGGCGATGGCGGCTGCCTTCTGCGCTCCTCCGACCGCCTGAAGGTACTTGTCAAAGACCTGATCGGCGGAAGACGCATCCGGCGCTTGCCGCCTAATCTCCACTTCGTTGGGATCGATCGGAGGCGGCTCGCCATACTGCTCCGCCAAGCTCGGCGTGATCTTAGGCGCGCCTTGGATATTGCGATGGCAGGTGTAGCAGGTCACGACGCGGGCTCCCCCGAAATTGCTCTTGTTGATGTCCTGCACCATCAGAATCATTTTGCGTGCCGTCGCTTTGCGGGGGGTGTCTTGGGCGTAGGCGCTCCAATCCCCTTCCAGTTTGGGTTCGACGTGGCAATCGGCACAGTTGTAGTTAGTGGCTGCCGAAATGAACCCCATCGTGTTCATGAATTCATCCACCGGGATTCCCTTGAGCACAGTGACGTTCTTGAAAGCCTGTTCCGACATAAGCTGCTTTGCCGGCGCAACTTGACCCGATGCCGATGCAGTATTCAGCAGCCAGAGAGCTATCGTCGCCATGGCCCCGAGAGCCGGTGTTGTAGATCCGAGGTTCATCGTTGTCTCCCTTTTTAAACTCAGCTAAGCGATGCGCCACTACGAGCTATTCGACCCTCAAGGCGATCGCCGGATCGATCGCGATCGCCCTTCGAGCGGGAATGAGCGTCGCAAGCCCTGTTGATAAAAGCAGCGTGGCCACCGCGGCAACCAGGACAACCGGGTCGTCGACATTGCGGATCGACCACTGTGCCAGCACGGAGCTGAGGCCGATGCTCAGGACCAATCCAACGCCCAGGCCGGCGAACACCGCGAGCATGGTCGATTGGAGCGCCGATCGAAGCACGTCGAGCGGGGCCGCACCGAGAGCGATCCGAATACCGAACTCGCGCGTGCGGTTCGCAATGGTGTAACAGGTGACGCTGAACAGTCCGAACGAGGCCAGCAGGAGTGCGATGCCCGCAAAGCCCAGGAGCACGCCGCTCACGAACTCGCCTTGCTGCCGGCCCATGAACGTTTCGGGTGTGATGAACCGGATGATCGGCAAGTTACCGTCTGCCCTGCTGACCGCCGTTCGCAGGCTGGGCTCGACCGCGAGTGGACTTCCCTTCGTGCGGACCGACAGGACTGCGGTATCGCTAAGGGCGACGGTGTAAGGGTAGTACATCGCCGGCGCGATCGGCTCTCTCAATCCTCGATTTGGTACGTCTCGCAACACGCCGATCACTTCGAAGGAACCATCCCGGCCGGGAGCGTTCAGGATCCATTGGGGCCGCCGCTCAAGGAACGATCGGTCGCGCACGTGTTTGCCGATCGGATCCTGGCCTGGCCACAGCTGCCGCGCCATCGTTTCGTTGATCACCACCACAGGTTCCGCGCGCTCGTCGTCGTTGGCCGACCACATGCGCCCACGCACGAGCGGCATCTTCAACGTGGCGAAATAGTCGGACGCGACCGAGTGCGCCAGTACTTCACCGTCGTCGGCAGGGACGCCATCGGCCTCGATACGAGTCGCCATGCCCGTGGTTGGCGGCGGTCCGGTCGGAATCAAGCTGATGGTCGCGCTCTCCACGGCGGAATCGCTCGTCACTTCCGACCGCAGACGTTGATACAACGCCACGCGCGCCGCCCAGTTGGTGTAACTTCCGGTCGGAAGGTAGATCTGTGCGATCGTCATATGCGTCGGGTCGTAGCCGAGGGGAGCGCGATACAGATCGACAAGCGCACGAATCGCGGCGCCGGTTCCCGCCAGAAGCACTACGGCGATCGTCACCTGGGTGGCGACCAGGAAACCCGAACTCGCCCGGCCTCCGCTGGACGCCGCCCTGGCCGCTGACGCCGTGCGCATCGCATCGCCGCGCGCACGCGAAACGGCCAAAGCCGGCCACAGGCCGACGATCATCGACACCAGAGCGCTCACCGTTGTCGCGAACAGAATGGCCATGGGTCCAACGACGATGCGGTCTGCGCGCTGAGACACTACGCCTGGCACCACCGCTAGAAGCGGCGGTAACGCATACGTCACCGCCAGTATCGCGAGACCGGCGGCAGCGAACGTGACGAGCAGCGTTTCCGCGAGCAGTAGGCTGACCAGCCGCCACCGTCCCGCTCCGAGTGCGTGGCGCACCGCCATCTCTCGCGTCCGATAACGGCCGCGTGCCAGCAGTAGCATCGTCACGTTCGCGCACCCGATCAACAAGAGCAATGCCGCCGCCCCGAACAGCAGAGCGAGAAGTGGAACGTACGCGGCTCCTCGCTCCTCGTCCACCAGCCGGCGCATTTGCACACGGAAGTTCGGTGGATAGGAATCCGGTCTCGTTTGCCGGAACTGTTCGTAGACACTCTGCAGCTGGGCCTCGGCCTGCGCCATCGAACTGCCTGGCTTCACCCGCACCGTAAGCGGCCACGTTGCATTCGACGCCAGTGGCATCCCCAGCGGAAGGACGATGTCGGTTAGGTCGGTAGTGTAATCACGCGGAATCACACCGATAACAGTGAACGGCTCGCCATCGAGCCGGAGTGTTTGTCCGATCGCGTCCGGCTTGCCGGCGAAGTGACGCTGCCAGAACCGGTACGTCAGCACCGCGACACGCCGCGGCTCGGACCCGATCGGAGCGTCGGCTTCATTAAACACCCGGCCCAGCAGCGGCTGAATGCCGAGCATCAATGGCGCGTTACCGCTGAAATACTCGGTCCACACCGATTCAGGGAACGCCGTTCCGCCGAGAGTCTTCGTAAAGCTGTCCCGGATGAAGATTCCATCCAGAGTCGACGCGGTCCGCAGCGCGCGAAACTGGTCTGCGCTCACCATCGCGGCCCGAGGTTGACCGGAAGGTGTTACCAGACGGACTCGCGCAATGCGATCGGCGCCGGCGTACGGCAGCGGATGCAGCACCAAGGCATCGATCACTGCAAAGAGACCTGTACTCGCGGCAATGCCGAGGGTGAGAATCGTCATCGCGGATGCCGCGAACCCGCGATTGCGCCACAGCATTCGCGCGGCAAAACGAAAGTCCTGAGTCAAATTGGCGAGCATTTCGAGAAGCTTGGAGTCAGTCTGGCCAAGGGTTCAGTTGCTTTGTCTTGAGCTTACGTTTACTTCTTGTCGTCCCCACCCACTCCGTCCAAGGGCCGCCCTTGCCAGAAAGAGCGCTCAATAGACCAGACACAATATTCTTCTCGCATGTCCCCGTATGCCGTTCCATCCGGTCTTTTGCCCCAGAGTCCCTTTTGGATTTGCTGCGAGGAGTTCATCAACTTCAACGTTAGTTTTTTGCCTCCCCAGGACCCGACGTACGCCTTCGGGTCGGTAAGCGTCAGGCTAAACTCCAAATCATCGTGGTCCAAGCGCCTGAAGCGCTCCTCCAGATGCATCTGGTCGCTGTGGATCGAGCCGTAGGGATCCACCCAGGTTCGCTCATCGTAACCGGAAGACTCAACCACCAGGGTGTCTCCGTCCCAGTGCGCAGTCGCATATCCATACCACCGCGGCTTTGGATTATCCGGGAGCTTGCGACCGTCCGTCCATAGGTCGCGCCAAGTGTGATCCCGTTCGAAGAACATCACGAATTCGTTAGGAAGCTTGACGAACCGGTAGTTAGTATAGTCCAGGTTGCGGGGGTAACCGGAAGGGTCGCACTGGAACAGCGGATCATTCCAATCTTTTTGGTCCTGATAGAATCCAAAGGCCAGCGGAGAATTTCTGGCGGACGCCCTGGTCTTACTCCACTTCTCCTTTCCCCAAGCCGTCATGGGAGGACGCTCGTTGCCTAACGCGACATCGAATCCTCCGGGGTTCTTCCAAATGCCGGAGATGTCGTGCGGGTCAAACGGCAGGTTCTTTGTCGGCGAGTCTTTCTCCGCTTGCTTTTGCTTACCTCCCCGCTGCGCAAAAAGGATCGGCGTCAAAGCCAATACAACTACAAGAGCAACGTAGGAAGCCAGGAAACGATATCTCATGTGGAGACTACCCTTCTACTGCTCTTGCTCAGACTCGGGCCTCTTGCGATCGTCTTTCGGCATCTGAACTTCAACCGCCGTGTAGCCTGGCTTTACCGGGAGCGTGTTGGCGTCGACGGCCGATCCTCCCATCCCGCACCTGCCGTTACCGCCGAGCCTGTGGCCATCCGCAACAAACACGAATTGCGGACAAGTCCCGAAAGTCCTGTCGCCCTTAGCCGGGACGAAGCTCACCAGGAGTTCGTCCCCGGGCTTGAAGGAATTCTTCGTCCAGCCATTGGCGAGCGCATTCCCCGGGCTTACTGTTTCGACGCCCCAGACCTGCTCTTCGCCCTTATCATTCTTCAACTTGAAATAGATTTGAACATGGGGATTGGCAAATATGTATTGCGTCACTGTCGCCTTCGTTGTGATGCGATGAGTAAAGTCATACACCCCCGCTGTTCCATGATGCGCGAATATCGCCGTACAAATCGTCAGAAAGCCCAGCGTCATAACAAGAAAGGGAACTACAAGTTTACGCGTCATGTTGCTATCTCCTTAATCTAGAATTCTACGGGTGTATCTGCTGCCAAGCCTTGCCGTGGAGCTTCACTTCAGAAAATGCACAGATGCCCTCGGGGAGATCGTTGTACTCCGAGCGAGCTGGCTTTTCTACCAATTGGAAGATCTTCTTATCGCCCTTCCAAGTCCCGACATAGGCCTTGGGGTCAGTGATATTCAGGATCATCTCCAGATGGTCGTGGTCCACGCGATGGTACCGCTCTTCCACAGTCATCTGGTCGCTGTGCGGGGAGCCATACTGATCGAGCCAAGTGGCGTCATTAAAGTTGTTCGAGTTGACGACAAAGGTATCTCCCTCCCAATGACCAACTGCGTAGCCGTACCAACGAGACTCCGCGTCGTCGCCTGGAAGCTTTCGCCCATCCGTCCAGATGTCGCGCCAGGTGCGGCCATCCGCGAAAAACTGAATCACTTCGTCAGCGGTCTGGGCAAACCTCATGCCGGGCTGAATGGGGTGCCACATGATACGCGGAAAACCCGTCGGATCACACAACAGGACAGGATCATTCCAATCTTTTTCGTTCGGGTAAACTCCGTTGCCTAACGCCTTGCCATCGTATCCCGTCTTTGCCTGGTGAAACTTTTCCAAACCCCACGGCGTCATCGGCGGGCGATTGTTGCTCGTTTCGTTCAGGGCGCCAGGTGGTCGGCCGATGTTGGTGATATCCCAAAATCCAGAGAGATCATGCACGTCAAAAGGCTTGTTCGAGGCTGGCTTGTTTGAGGCTATGGGCGCCTTGGCTTTTTGGGGTCCTTGCTTACCGTTCTGAGCGAAAGCGACTGACGACGAGGCTAGCACTACTGTGATGGCAATCATCGCGCCCATCAAGCGATCTAGCATTTTAGAACTCCTTCTCGCGCGCTCGTTCATCAAGCACAACCTCTAAGACCTTCGACTGCGGATCTCACGACGAATCCCGCAACACCGCAAGGGCAGTCTCCCTTTCGAACGGCAACGGCATGAACTACTCGTGTTCGGAAGGGTTACCAGTGTGACTATATTCCGACTGTTTCTTGTTGTCAAGGCCAGATGACAACGACAATGACAACTTGGAAATTGCCCGGATCGTCGTGGAAAGTTAGATCGGCGTGTCTGTCTTCCCGCGCAGTAGCGTTTGAAGACGGCTGGGGATGCTGGCGAAAGCGTCAGTCAAATCACTTCTTCGTGATGCCCGAGCCTGGATCCCGGACCAGTTGGTTGAAGCGCTGCTCCTCGCTCGGCACGCAAAAAAGTTCCTGAATCTCCGTATTAGGCGGCGCCAGCCGGAAGGTTTTCTTCTCGCTGACCCAAGGTCTGGTGTACGCCTTGGGCGCAGTGATCGCCATGTTCAGTTCGAGAGTGTCGCGATCGACACGATGGTAGCGCTCTTCGAGGGTCATGTCCTCGCTCACGGGATTTCCGAAGTGATCGAGCCACGTGCGTTCGTCAAACCCCAGCGACTTCACCACGAAAGTATCGCCGTCCCATTGGCCGATGGAGTATCCCATCCACTGCGGATCGGGGTCCTTCGGAAGCGGGCGCCCATCGATCCAGATGGTGCGGTAGGAGTGCGCCCACTCAAAGAACTGGATCACACGGTTGGGCGTCTGAAGCAGTTCCATGGGGTAAATGGAAACTTCCAGGAATATATTGCGCGGCATTCCCAACGGGTCGCAGGTGCTCATGGGATCGTTGCCCAACCCTCCGGGAACCGCACGGGGTCCATAGACCGGCTTGGCGGCGTCGAATCTGGCCTTTCCCCACGGAGTCATCGGAGGAGTGTCGCTGCTCATCGTGAGCACGCCGCCCGAACGCCTCCAGATGCCATTCAGATCGTGCGGATCGTGCGGAACAGACGGCGCCGGGGGCCCGGTCGCCTTGCCGCCTTTGCCCTTCCCCTTTCCCGGCCCTTGCCCCTGCAGGAATAATGCTGGAACAAACACCAGAATCGCGGTGAACAGAAATATGTATCTCGACATGATCTATTGCTCGGGGCCGATTTGAAGCGGCTTACCGTTCACCATCATGTTCGCTCTGCTAAGAAGGCCGACAGGCGTCCCGAACTTGTTGGGACGCAAGGTCGCAGTGATCTGATCTCCGGCTTTGAGAGTCCTCTTGTTCCAGCCGGCGTTCTTAAGAACTCCTGGACTGTTCATTTCGCCGGCCCAGTGCACTACGTTGCCCGTCGCGTCCTTCACATCAAACAGGACGTAGACATGAGGATTGGACCAGACGAATTCCGTGACTGTTCCTGAGAGCGTGACGGTTTGGGCCGTCGTCGAGTAGTTGCTGGTTCCGTGGTGCGCGACCAGCGGAAGGCAAGACAGGCTGCCCAGGAGCGCGGATAGCCGCAGAAAGGACTTAACCATACGAGGACCTCCTTAGCCATGTTGCGATGACAGGAATGATTGTACATCGGCGCGGTCGCGGCGGAAACCCGGGTTTGACAAGCTTTATTCCTTCGGGAGGGTTTGGGTTAGTTTTCCCATGACAGTCGCAAGCTCCCCAAGAAGTGTTTCAACTTGCCCTGGAAGCGGGTCATCAGTCGCGTCGAACATGCACGAACGAGCGAACTCTGTCAGGCTGCGACATCCGGCCGCGGACGAGGCCGCCATCACGGCCTTGAGCTCATCGTCGCTCAGACGAATGATAATCGCTTTTGATCGGGGTTCTGCACGGGCATGACGGCTCTTCCCGTAACCTCCAAACGCCAATTCGCCGAACTCATCTGATTCTTTTTGCCACCGGCGCAAGATCGCCGGATCCACTCGGCATGCGCCCGCGACTTCCCCGGCCGGGGTCCCCAGTCTCAACTTTCTGACGGCTGCTTCCTTAAAATCCTTTGTAAATTTCCGCCGGGGCATCTCAGCCGCTTCAGTACGCTCCGCGCGCGAATAATACCGCCGTAACGGTGCGAGCCAGAATATACAAGTCCAACCAGGGCGACCAGTTGCGGATATAGTACAGATCCAGGCTCACGCGTTGTTGATAGGAGGTATTATTGCGGCCTGAAACCTGCCAAAGACCAGTGAGTCCGGGCGTCACCTTCTTGTACAGGGCATAGCTTTCGCCATAGCGGGAGATTTCTTCCCTGACAATCGGACGCGGACCCACAAAACTCATCTGCCCCCGCAGGATGTTCCAGAGTTGGGGAAGCTCATCCAGGCTGGTCCGCCGCAGGAAGCGTCCGATACGCGTTACGCGAGGATCATTCCTAAGCTTGTGGTTTCTCTGCCATTCTTCACGCAGCGCGGGATTCGCGGTAAGACAGTGCTCCAGTGCCTGGCTCGCGTCCGCGGCCATCGAACGAAATTTCCACGCCATGAACGGCTCCCCCTTCCGGCCGTAGCGGCGTTGCCCGAAAAAGGCCGGCCCACGCGAAGTGATCTTGATCAAACCGGCGATCGCGACAATCAGCGGCAAAGCTACGATGCTTAGGGCGGCCACCAGGAGGATATCGATGACACGCTTTAACACTCGCGCCGGCGGAATCAGCAGCTTCTGTTGAATCTCCAGGCCGAGAGTGCCACGCAGATCTCTTGGCTCAGCCCAGAGGCTCGAAAAGCCCGCCAGATCCGGGATCACGATGACATCCGAAAACGAGTCGCTGCATTCCTCGAAAAAGATCCGCAGCGTGTCGCGCGGCATCTCCGACATCGCCAGGATCGCATGCCGGATTCCATAATCGCGTGCCATCGAGGCAGCCAGTTGCGGTTCCTCAAAAATGGCGATCGGCTTGAAACCTAGCTCCGGCTGGCTTTCCAGCGCGGCCGCCAGCGCCACCGTCACCCTCCGCGCGCCGACCATCACCACCGGGTTTCCCCACCACGGTTTGCGCGAACAGACCGACCGTGCACTGCTTCGGAGCAGCGGCACCAGAATCAGGGTGTTGGTCCATGCCAGCAGGAAGGTACCGCGCGAATAAGTGGCCGCGTCTTTTAGCAGGAAGATGGTCACGGCGAGCGCCGCGTAAACCACGCTGGTGGCTACGGACAGCTTTCGCAATTCGTCGGCCGGATTGCGGCCGAACCCGGGATACAGGCCCGACGCCGCATAGGCCGCCGGAAACAGGAGCATCACCGGCCACAGCCTGACATAGAATTCCGCGCTGAAGTCGATGCCGACCTGGCTCCAGATCAGGACACTTAGAGCGGCGCCCGCACAGAGCGCGGCGAAGTCCGCCAGCAAGAGAATCGCGATGCACGCGCGCGGGCGAGCGCTCCTGGTATCCGCCGACAGCGCGGCCGTACGCGCGGTTGCCACAGTCAGTGAGTGCGGATGGAGTATCGACACTTTAGCGCAGAGCAGCTACTTTCAAGTCTTGGGCGGAGGTGGCCGCCCGGCCGTCCGGAATCACCTGTTCGTACAGCGCGACCGTCTGATCCACCATCCGGTCCACTGAAAAGCTCCGTGACAGCGCCAGCGACGCTTGCCCCATCCGTCCGCGCAGCTCAGGATCGTTGACAAGAATCTCGAGGGCCGCCGCGATCTCTTGCACTCCTCGCACCGGCGCGATGAAACCATTCAAGCCGTGCTGTACGGTTTCAGAAATCCCACCGACGCGAGTAGCCACGATGGGCAGGCCGCACGCCATCGCTTCCAGGACCACTAAGGGATGCCCTTCAGAGACGCTGGTCAGGGCGAGCATGTCAAACGCTCCCATCAACGGACGGGCGTCGCACGCCCCCAACCATGAAATGCGGCAACTTACGTTGAGTTCCGACGCGAGTTGGCGCACAGAGCTCTCCAGCGGGCCGTCTCCGATCATGACGAGCCGTACCGGAACGGTGGTGCGTTCGAGCATTGCGGCGAACGACCGCACTAGTGTCTGGGGAGATTTCTGAATCGCCAGACGTCCAACGAATCCTATACACACTGCGGCATTGTGAAGTCCCCACTTCCGCCGGATGGCATCGCGATCAACCGCCGAAAGCCGCGACTGGTCGAGCGACACTCCGTTGGGAATAAGAGAGAGCTTTGCAGCCGGAATTCCCAGTGCTAATGCGTGGGCGTATTCCTCGCGGGAAACGACGATGACCCGCTCACACACCGTCGATAGACCTTGCTCCAGCAGCGCGACGGCCCACTTCGCCAAGGATGCGCGCCCAGGCTGCATGGTGAAGAACGCATGCGGCGTGTACAGACGTTTGGCATGGTGGCCCAGCAATCCCAGACGACCTATCAGACCGGCTTTCGTGCTATGGCAATGCACCAGATCAAATGGTCCACGCCTGCCCGCATACTGCCTTAGAACACGGATCGTCTGAATATCGCTTGTTCCCGGCCACTGCCGCATGGGTACCTGGAATGCCTGAAATCCCGGATAGATCTTCAGGCTTTGTAAATTCTGCGCAAAGATTCCGTCCGAACGGAGGTCGGAGTAAAGTACGTGAACCTGGTGGCCGCCAGCGAGCAGCCCTCGGGTCAGCTCCATCACATGGCGTCCGACGCCGGCCGCTGCGGACTCCACCAGCTCAAGGACTTTCATCAGTTTAGGATGGCGTTTTCAACAATCTGGGCCGTGCGTTCCCACGAAAATCCTTGGCTGCACCGGTAGCCCTTTTGGATCAGACTGCGAGCAGTGCACTCGCGAGTAAGAAGACGAATACCGTGAGCAATGGATTCCACACTCAGTGGATCCACCAGTACGGCAGCATCGCCTGCAACCTCCGGCATGGCTGTACAGTTAGACGTGAGCACCGGACATCCGCTAACCATAGCCTCGAGGATAGGCAGACCGAAGCCTTCATAGAGGGACGGGTACAACAACCCGCTTGCTCCGCTGTAAAGACACGCAAGTTCATCGTCATCGACGCAGGTCAGGTGAACCGCACCTTCCGGGAGGGCGTCCATTATCGAAGAGGCTGAAAAGCGCAACCGGTCCTTCCCCACGATCACCAAGCTCGCTCCATCCATATCGGCTGTCACGCGACTCCATGCCGCCAGGAGCCTCGTCAGGTTCTTGCGCGGTGAAATCGCGCCGACAGCGAGGAAATAGGGAGTGCGAATCTTGAACCGATCCCTAATTCGCTGAACATCGGCCGGCGCGCGCCGGAAGAACAAGGAGCTCGCCGCTTCCCCCCCCACGATCACCTTGCTTGCCGGTACCCTCAGGGATTCCACAATGCGCTGCCGACAATACTCTGACACCGTCACGATGGTTCTGGCCTTTTTTGCGAGCGCCGGCACAAGTTGCGAATACCAGAGAGTAAATCCGCGGCTATAGCATTCGGGTGTGTCAAGTGGGCCCAGATCATGGATGGTCAGGACATGATTGGCATGAGCCACCGGCCCGCACCCGGCCGGCGAAAATAACGCTGAACCCCGGGGGACCGACCACGGCAACGCGATCTGTTCCCAAGGATGGCCGTTCAGATGACCACCTGCAACTATCACGCGATCTTGCAGTCCTCCATATTCCTTAAGAGGCGGTCGGGGAGCAACAAATGTCCCGTTTCGGAGGCGCAGGCTCACCTCATAGCTATAGCGCTGCACCCCGGTCAACGGTCGCGTGACGAATCGCGCGTTGACGTAATACCCACTCATCGCATCGAATCCCCCGTGGTAGCCATCTCCTGAGGTATCAATCCAGCGTGTTCTTTCACTGCAGTCCGGTTAGCTTGCCGAAGTCTAAAAAGAAAAACGAAGAGAACGAATGCGTAGGTCTTCAGGGTTCCGCCCGATGCACTGCCGGACATATAGATCGGA
>Ga0207667_10002756_pt1 | contig 21724 bp, 33 predicted proteins | sample KBSCornC52_FD_184301 | JGI IMG/M metagenome (GOLD analysis project Ga0207667, IMG submission 184301) | Corn rhizosphere microbial communities from Kellogg Biological Station, Michigan, USA - KBS Corn C5-2 (SPAdes) (version 2) | ecosystem: Host-associated > Plants > Roots > Rhizosphere > Soil ...
CTGCCGCGGCAGTCGCGGCCTTGAGTTGGGCCTTGCCCGACTGCACCGCTTCGACGTCGGCCTTGACAACGCGGCCATGCGGCCCGCTGCCGGTAATGGCGGCAATGTCGATGCCGGCGTTCTTGGCGAGGCGCCGCGCCAGCGGCGAGGCAAAGGTGCGACCGTTCGTGGCGCCGTTCGTCTTGCCGGCGGCTTCCGCCGCGGGAATATTGCGGGCCTCGGCCGGAGGCGCGGGCGGCGAGGCGCCCACGCCCCTCGCTTCGCTCGGACCTCTCCGCGCAGGGAGAGGTGAGGCAGGGGCCGCGCTCCCTTTCACCTCTCCCTTCGGGGGAGAGGTCGGCGCACTTGCGCCGGGTGAGGGGGCCTTGGCAGCCGGCGCAGGCGCCACCGGCACATCGGCCGCGCTCTCGCCGTCCTGCAGCAGCACGGCAATCACCGCATTGACCTTCACATTGTCGGTGCCCTCAGGCACCACGATCTTGCCGATCTTGCCCTCATCGACCGCCTCGACTTCCATCGTGGCCTTGTCGGTCTCGATCTCGGCGATGACGTCGCCGGAGGAAACGCTGTCGCCCTCCTTGACGTGCCATTTGGCAAGCTTGCCCTCCTCCATGGTGGGGGACAGCGCCGGCATGGTGATGTTGATGCTCATCTCGCCCTCACTCGCCGATGTCTTCGTTCCAGAGCGATGGATTGTTCTTGATGAAATCCGCCATCATGTGCTCGCAGCGGGCATCCTGATGGTCATGCACCTCGACTCCCGCCAAGGCCAGCACATCCTGGAAGCCTTTGAAATTCTTCGATTCGGCCACCACGACGCGACCGATGCCGAACTGGATGATGGTGCCGGTGCACATCATGCAGGGGCTCAGCGTCGTGTAGCAGGTGACGTCGCGGTAGGTCTTCTGCCGGCCGGCATTCTGGATCGCGTCCATCTCGCCGTGCAGGATCGGATCGCCCTTCTGCACCCGCCGGTTATGGCCGCGCCCGATGATCTCGCCATTGCGCACCAGCACCGAGCCGATCGGAATGCCGCCCTCCCTGAGCCCCTGCTGAGCCTCTTCATAGGCGACCGTCAGGAACTGCTCATCCAGTTCTTCCTGCGTCGGATTATTGCTCGCCATCATCACCCCCGATACGTCACGGCGTTCACCGCCGCGATGACTTCGTCGACGTTCGGCAGCGCCAGCTTTTCGAGGTTGGCGGCATAGGGCATCGGCACGTCCTTGCCGGTCACGCGGGTGACCGGCGCGTCGAGATAGTCGAACGCCTGCTCCATGACGCGGGCGGAGATTTCCGAGCCGATCGAGCCCTGCGGCCAGCCTTCTTCCACCGTCACCAGCCGGCCGGTCTTCTTGACCGAAGCGATAACCGTGTCGGAATCCAGCGGCCGCAGCGTGCGCAGGTCGATGAGTTCGACGTCGACGCCCTGCGCCACCAGCTTTTCGGTGGCGTGCGACGCGTAGCGCATGCCCATCGAATAGCTGACGATGGTGACGTCCTTGCCGGCCCGCGCGATACGCGCCTTGCCGATCGGCAGCACGAAATCATCGAGTTTCGGCACAGGCCCCGTGGCGCCGTAGAGGATTTCGTTCTCGAGGAAAACCACCGGGTTATTGGAGCGAATGGCCGCCTTGAGCAGCCCCTTGGCATCCGCCGCGCTATAGGGAGCGATCACATAGAGGCCGGGCACGTGCGAGTACCACGCCGAATAGTCCTGGCTGTGCTGGGCCCCGACGCGCGCCGCCGCCCCGTTCGGGCCGCGGAAGACAATGGGCGCGTGCACCTGCCCGCCCGACATGTAGAGCTGCTTGGCAGCCGAGTTGATGACCTGGTCGATGGCCTGCATGGCGAAGTTGAAGGTCATGAACTCGATGATCGGCCTGAGCCCGGCAAACGCCGCGCCGACCCCGAGGCCGGCGAAGGCGTGCTCGGTGATCGGCGTATCGATCACCCGGCGGGCGCCGAATTCCTCCAGCAGGCCCTGCGAGATCTTGTAGGCGCCCTGGTACTCGGCGACTTCCTCGCCCATCAGGAAGATGTCGGGGTCGCGCCGCATCTCCTCGGCCATCGCCTCGTTGAGCGCCTGGCGAACGGTCATCTCGACCATTTCGACGCCTGCAGGCAGGTCGGGATCGTTGGCAATCTCCAGCTTCGGCGCGGCCGCGGCGGCCGGGGCCTTGGCGGGCGGCGGCGCCTCCACCGGCGCCTCGGCCGTGACCATTGACGGCTCGGCGGCCGCTGCGGCGGGCGGCTTGGCCGGGGACTCGCCCGGCGTTTCGCCCTCGCCCAGCACCAGGGCGATCGGCGTATTCACCTTCACCCCGTCAGTGCCCTCGGCGATGAGCAGTTTTGACACCTTGCCGCTGTCGATCGCCTCGACCTCCATGGTCGCCTTGTCGGTCTCGATCTCGGCCAGTACGTCGCCGGGGTTGACGGTGTCCCCCTCCTTCACCAGCCATTTGGAGAGCTTTCCCTCCTCCATGGTAGGCGACAGGGCGGGCATCAGGATATTGGGCATGGAAGGCTCCGAAATGATCGCAGCGGCCGCGCGGCGGGGCGCTCAGGCGTCGGCGTAAATGTCGGTCCACAGTTCCGATGCATCCGGTTCCGCATCGGCAGTGGCGAAATCGGCGGCCTCGGTGACCCGGGCCCGGATCTCGGTCTCGATGGCCTTGAGGCTTTCCTCGGTGCCATATTTCTTCTCGAGGATACGCGCCTTCACCTGCTCGATCGGATCGTGCTCGGCGCGCATCGAGGCGACTTCGTCCTTGCTGCGGTATTTGGCAGGATCGGACATCGAGTGGCCGCGATAGCGGTAAGTCATCATTTCGAGGATGTACGGCCCCTCCCCGCCCCGCGCATGCTCGATGGCGCGCCTGGCCGCGTCGTGGGTCATGCGGATATCCATGCCGTCGACCTGCTCGCCGGGAATATCGAAGCTCGCGCCGCGCCGGGAGAGATCGGGCTGCGAGGAGGCGCGCTCCAGGGACGTGCCCATGCCGTAGCGGTTGTTCTCGATGACATAGACCACCGGCAGCTTCCATAGCTTGGCCATGTTGAAGCTCTCGTAGACCTGGCCCTGGTTGGCGGCGCCGTCGCCGAAATAGGTGAGGCTCACCGTGTCGTCGCCACGATATTTCGCCGCAAAGGCAAGCCCGGTGCCCAGCGACACCTGCGCTCCGACGATGCCGTTGCCGCCATAGAAGCGATGCTCCTGGGAAAACATGTGCATCGAGCCGCCCTTGCCCTTGCTGAGTCCGCCGCGGCGACCCGTGAGCTCGGCCATCACCCCTTTGGGGTCGATGCCCACCGCCAGCATGTGGCCATGGTCGCGATAGCCGGTAATCTGGGCATCCTTGCCCTTGCGACTGGCCATGGTGACGCCGGTCACCACTGCCTCCTGCCCGATATAGAGGTGGCAGAAGCCCCCGATCAGGCCCATGCCGTACATCTGCCCGGCCTTTTCCTCGAAACGCCGGATCAGCAGCATGTCGCGATAGGCCGCGAGCTCTTCGTCCTTGGTGAATTCGGGAATATTGGAAAGGGCCGTCTTGGCCGCCGCCGCTTTGCGCGCCATCAGCAATGCTCCAGAAGGAATTCGGGCCGGTGCGTGGCACCAATGAGGCCACGGGCGGGAGCATAACGCAAGGGGCGGCGACGTGCCAACGCGATCGTTACGCGAAGAAACGGCGCTATCAGTCTATGCCACTTTGGATTGTTGGCGCTGACTGATTTTCAGTTAATCCACGTGCTGAACCGGAAATCGGTAAACCTGTGGAGGGATCGGTCATGATCACCAGATCGTCCGGATGCGCCATCTGCAACAGCGCCCGGGCTTTTTCGGTGAGGATATCGGGATCGAGCTGGGCGCTGGCAAACAGGCTTGTCTTGTGCTGGTAGGAGTCGATTTCGGCCTTCAGCGTCGCGGACTGGGCTTTGAGGTCCTGGATGTCGACGCGCATCTGCTTCTGGCTCTCGATGCCGAACTGGCCACCGACGACGTTGAAGCCGAGATAGCCCTGAAAGGCCAGCAGCAGCACCGTCACCAGCAGCGAGCGCCACACGGCAGGGCGTTTAAGACGGGTGGACATGAGCGGGCGGCGCCTTGCGAACCAGAGCACCGGCAACATAGCTGACGAGACCTTAATGGGGTGTTTCGCCTCGGACGCCGGCGGACCCTGTGCCAGCGGAGATGCGCCCTGCCCCCTAGCCCAGCTTGACCATGCCAAGGCGGATCAGGCTCTCGGCCGCCGACAGCGTCGCCTCCTCGGGCGAGCGGAACGGACGCCCCAGCAGCGCCTCGCCCTTGCTGCCGTCGTAGTGTTTCTCGTTGCCGATATCGTTGATGATCTGGCGGATCGGGCTGTTGAAGCGCACCAGCAACCGGATCAGCCAATCCGGCACCGTTCGCATCGTCACCTTGGCGTTCGGGTACGCCTGCCGCAAGATCTCGGCGATGCGAGCGAATGGCAGGTAAGTGCCGGTGGCGAGGTACCGCTCGCCGGCCGCGGCCGGCGTCTCGATGGCCGCCACGTGCATTTCGGCAACGTCGCGTACGTCGCTGACGGTGAAGCCGTTGTTCGGCAAGGCCGGCGTCGTACCATCGAGCAGGCCCGATACGGCGCCGAGGGAGATGCTGGCATCATCATCGACCGCCGGTCCGAGAATCATCCCCGGATGGATGGTGGTGAGGCCGATGCCATTGGCCTTGGCGTAGGCCCAGGCGGCGCGTTCGGCCTTGGTCTTGCCGATGCAATAGGCCCAGGTCCACTTCATGTTATCGAGATCGGTGAAGTGCTCCTCGGTGTAGGTGCGCTTGCCCGTGGTGTGGCCGTGGCCGTAACCGACAGTGGCGATCGAGGAGGTGATGACCACCCGCTTGACGCCCGCCGCCTGGGCGAAGCGCAGCACCCGCGCCGTGCCTTCGATCGCGGGGCGCACGACAATGTTCGAGTCCTTGGGCTCTTCGGCCAGGATCTGCGTCGCGACGTGCATCACCGCAACGGCCCCCGCCATGGCTTCGCTCCAGCCGGCGTCGTCCAGCAGGTCGCACTTGCAGGTCTCGAGGCGTGCCGCGAGCTCGGGGCCGAGTTGTTCGGTGATGGTCTTCCTGACCTGCGCCGCCTTGGCATCGGTCCGCACGGTGCCGCGCACGCGATAGCCGGCCTGCAGCAGATAGATCGCCACCCATTTGCCGACGAAGCCGCTGGCCCCGGTCACCACCACCAGCCCCTTGTCCGTCACCGCGTCACTCATGGCGCTCCCCCCGCTGGAGCGTGATCAGAGAAGAGTGCTTTCCCGGTCCGATCACGCGACAGAACAAGACTTAGAGCATCCATCCGGGTTTCATGGGATGGATATTGCTCAAGACATAAAAAAGGCGATCGCCGGATTGGCGACCGCCTTCGATTCAGTTTGCCGGTGGGCGAAACTCATGCGGCAGCGTCGACCTCATCATCACGATAGGCGCGCTCCTGCACCGGGCCGGAATCCAGCCCCTTGGCATCGACGTCGCGATCGACGAACTCGATCACCGCCACGGGGGCGTTGTCGCCATAGCGGAAGCCGGCCTTCAGGATGCGGGTATAGCCGCCCTGGCGGTCCTTGTAGCGCCCGCCGAGCACACCGAAGAGCTTCTGCACCTGCGCCTCGTCACGCACCTGGCTGATCGCCTGGCGGCGGGCATGCAGGTCGCCGCGCTTGGCCAGCGTGATCAGCTTCTCGACGATCGGCCGCAATTCCTTGGCCTTCGGCAAGGTGGTGACGATCTGCTCGTGCTTGATCAGGGCAGCCGACATGTTGGCGAACATCGCCTTGCGGTGGCTCGAGGTCCGGTTGAGCTTCCGGTTGGTGTTACCGTGGCGCATTTCTAACTCCCTAACGCGGGCGCGCCGTCATGGCGCTATTGAGGTCGGACCAGCCGAATGGCTGGGAGTCTTGTTGGTCGCGTTTTCGAACCGGCCAGCCGGAAGCCCACCTGGCCTGAAAGCGCTCCTAATAATGATCTTCGTAGCGTTTGGCCAGATCGTCGATGTTCTCCGGCGGCCAATTGGCGACGTCCATGCCGAGATGCAAGCCCATCTGCGCCAGCACTTCCTTGATTTCGTTGAGCGACTTGCGCCCGAAATTCGGCGTGCGGAGCATCTCGGCCTCGGTCTTCTGGATGAGGTCGCCGATATAGACGATGTTGTCGTTCTTCAGGCAGTTCGCCGAACGCACCGAAAGCTCGAGCTCGTCCACCTTCTTGAGCAGCGCCGGATTGAAGGCGAGCTCGGGCACGGCTTCCTGCGACTTTTCCTTGCTCGGCTCCTCGAAGTTCACGAACACCGTGAGCTGGTCCTGCAGGATGCGCGCCGCATAGGCGACGGCGTCCTCGGGGGAGATGGCGCCGTTGGTCTCGATCTGCAGCGTCAGCTTGTCCTTGTCGAGGCTCTCGCCGGCGCGGGTCGCGTCGACCTTGTAGGAAACGCGACGCACCGGGGAGAACAGCGCATCGACCGGGATGAAGCCGATCGGCGCATCGTCCGGACGGTTCTTGTCGGCCGGCACGTAGCCCTTGCCGGTGTTCACGGTGAACTCGATGTTGATCTCGGCGCCATCGTCGAGGTGGCACAGCACCAGCTCGGGGTTCAGCACTTCGATGTCGCCCGTGACCTTGATGTCACCGGCAACCACGGCGCCCGGGCCCTGTTTGTTGAGTGTGAGGCGTTTCGGCCCCTCGGCATTCATCTTGATGGCGATTTCCTTGACGTTCAGCACGAAGTCCGTAATGTCTTCGCGCACGCCCGGCAGGGACGAGAATTCGTGCAGGATACCGTCAATCTGGATGGCGGTGACGGCTGCGCCCTGCAACGAGGACAGCAGCACGCGCCGTAGCGCATTGCCCAGGGTAAGCCCATAGCCGCGCTCCAGCGGCTCGGCGACAACCGAGGCCACGCGCGCGCTATCGCTGCCCGAAACAATGTCCAGCTTGGTCGGCTTGATCAGTTCCTGCCAGTTCCTCTGGATGGTCACGGTCACGTCCTTTCAAAAATCGCGGCCCTTCGCCCGGCCGCTCCGCCGCCTACGCAAAAACGCCAAGCGGGGCGCGCAAGGCGCCCCGTTGGCCAAATCCCGGGTTTAGACGCGACGCCGCTTGCGCGGGCGGCAGCCATTGTGCGGAATGGAGGTTACGTCGCGGATCGAGGTCACGTTGAAGCCCGCGGCCTGCAGCGCACGAAGCGCCGACTCGCGCCCCGAGCCGGGGCCCCGGACTTCGACCTCAAGGGTCTTCATGCCGTGTTCCTGGGCCTTCTTGGCGGCGTCTTCCGCCGCGACCTGGGCCGCGTAAGGGGTGGACTTGCGCGAGCCCTTGAAACCCATCACGCCGGAGGACGACCAGGAAATGGTGTTCCCCTGCACGTCGGTGATGGTGATCATGGTGTTGTTGAACGAGGCGTTCACATGGGCAACGCCGGAGGTGATATTCTTGCGTTCCTTGCGGCGAACGCGGGTCGTTTCAGTCTTCGCCAATTTGCTTCCTCAGGTGGATATCAGCGCTGCCGTCATGCCAGCAGCTACATCGGAGAAGCGAATAGCGAGTAGCGAATGGCGAATAGATCGCCGCGCCCCACTCTTCCCTATTCGCTACTCCCTATTCGCCATTCGCTGCGAGCTGAAGGCTCGCCTACTTCTTCTTGCCGGCAATCGCCTTGGCCGGGCCCTTGCGGGTGCGCGCATTGGTGTGGGTGCGCTGGCCGCGCACCGGCAGGCCGCGGCGATGCCGCAGCCCGCGATAATTGCCCAGATCCATCAGCCGCTTGATGTTCATCGAGACCTGGCGGCGAAGGTCGCCCTCCACCACGTAGTTTTTTTCGATGGCCTCGCGGATCTGGATCGTCTCTGCATCGGTCAGATCGTTGACGCGGCGCTCGGCCGGAATGCCGACCTTGGTCACGATCTCTTCGGCCTTCTTCGGCCCGATGCCGTGGATATACTGCAGCGCGATGATCACGCGCTTGTTGGTCGGGATATTGACGCCAGCAATACGAGCCAAGTCTCGCTCTCCTTCATGCAATCCCGGCCCGTTGGGCGGAATCGTTCAACAACAAGGGACCGGACCCCGCTCCCCCACCCATTCGAGGAAACCGAATCCAGCCCAATAGACCTTGAGACAGAGGCGGTTCCTTAAGCGCTCGCCTTGCCGGAGTCAACAGGCCGAGGTCAGCGCCGGCCGGAACCTTGGCCGCGCCGCAGATATCGGCACGAGGTTCCGGATATTCAATAGTGCAGTGGCAAATCGGCCCCTGCGCATCAGCACAGCTCGCCGGCCTCTACCGCAGGCTATTTCTCGACAGCCGTGCGGATGGACGCCGTCACCTGTTCGACACTTGCCATGCCGTCTACCGACTTGAGCAGGCCCTTGCCGCGGTAATATTCGACCAAAGGCGCCGTCTGCTCGCGATAGACGTTGAGGCGGTTGCGAACCACCTCTTCGTTGTCGTCGGCGCGCGCCCCCGAGTTCGCCGCGTTTTCCTTGGCGCGGTTGACGATGCGCCGGGTCAGCGTTTCGGCATCGGCGGTAATTTCCACTACGGCGTCGAGCGCCACGCCCTTTTCTGCAAGCATCTGCTCCAGCGCTTCGGCCTGCGGAATGGTGCGCGGAAAGCCATCGAGGATGAAGCCCTTGCGGGCGTCGTCCTGGTCGAGGCGCTCCGACACGATGCCGTTGACGACGGTATCGGAAACGAGATCGCCCCGATCCATCACCGCCTTGGCTTCGAGGCCCATCGGCGTCCGTGCCTTGATCGCCGAGCGCAGGATGTCCCCGGTCGACAATTGCGGAATGCCATAGGCATCGATCAAATTCTTGGCCTGCGTGCCCTTACCCGCCCCCGGCGGCCCCAGCAGGATCAACCTCATCTACGCCGTCCCCCAAGCCTCGAACGTTTCACCAGCCCCTCGTACTGCTGCGCAATCAGATGGCTCTGCACCTGGCTGATGGTGTCGAGCGTCACCGTCACCATGATCAGCAGCGAGGTGCCGCCGATGAACTGGCTGACGTTGAGCTCGCTGTGCAGCATTTCCGGGATCAGGCAGACCACCGTCAGGTAGATCGCCCCGATCAGCGAAATGCGCGTCAGCACGTAGTCGATATGCGCAGCCGTGCGCTCACCCGGGCGGATGCCCGGAATGAAGCCGCCCGAACGCTTCAGATTGTCGGCCGTGTCGGTCGGGCTGAAGACGATGGCGGTATAGAAGAAAGTGAAGAAGATGATCAGGGCGGCGTAGATGATGAGATAGAGCGGCTGGCCACGGCCAAGCAGGGCCGCGGTATACTGCAGCCAGCCCGGAGCGTTGCCCTGCGCGGCGAACGAGGTAACGGTCGCCGGCAGCAACAGCAGCGAGGACGCGAAGATCGGCGGGATAACGCCCGAGGTATTGAGCTTCAGCGGCAGGTGCGAGCTGTCGCCCTGCATCATCTTGTTGCCCACCTGGCGCTTCGGGTACTGGATCAGCAGGCGCCGCTGGGCCCGCTCGAAGAACACGATGACCCCGATCACCACGACCGCCAGCACCAGGATGGTGAACGCCGCGTAGCCCGGCAGCGCGCCGGTACGGCTCAGTTCCAGCGTCTGCTGGATGGTGACCGGCAGGTTCGCCACGATGCCGGCGAAGATGATCAGCGAGATGCCGTTGCCGACGCCGCGCGATGTGATCTGTTCGCCGACCCACATCAGGAACATGGTGCCCCCGACCAGGGACATGACCGTGGTCAGCCGGAAGAACCAGCCCGGATGCAGCACGACGCCCTGGCTGCCTTCGAGGCCGGCGGCAATGCCATAGGCCTGCACGGCGCAGAACACCACCGCGAGGTAGCGCGTGTACTGGTTGATCTTGCGCCGGCCGGCCTCGCCTTCCTTCTTCAGCGCCTCGAGCTTGGGCGAGGCAGTCTGGATCACCTGCACCACGATCGACGCCGTAATGTAGGGAATAAGGTTCAGGGCGAAGATCGCCATGCGCGACACGGCACCGCCCGACAGCAGGTCGAACATGCCGAAAATGCCCTTGGAGGCATTGGTGAAGGTCTGCGCATAGGCGGCGGGATCGATGCCGGGCACCGGAATATAGGTGCCGAGCCGATAGACGATGAGCGCACCAATGGTGAACCAGATGCGCTGCTGCAGCGCCTTCGCCTTGGCGAAGGTCGCAAAATTCAGGTTTTTGGCAAGCTGTTCGGCTGCGGACGCCATAGTCGCTCCTTCCGTCCGGAGCCATGTCGTTCCAACTCAGTCGAAACGCCGGCCGCCGTCATCAGTGATCGCGCGGAAAACCGGGCGGCAGGTGTCGCCACCCGCCGCTGCCCCGCGCGCCGTGCTCAGGCCTCGGCCTTGGGCGCTGCCTCGGGCATATCGACCTTGCCACCGGCCGCTTCAATAGCCGCGATGGCGCCCTTCGAGGCGTGATGCACCTTGAAGCTCACCTTCTTCGCCTTGAACTCGGCGGCGCCGAGCACCAGGCGCACGCCATCGAGGGCGCGACGGATGACGCCGGCCTTGATCAGCGCTTCGGCGTCGACGACGCCCTTGATGTCGAGTTTGCCGCTGTTGATGTAATCTTGGATGCGATCCAGCCGCACGGCGTTGTAGCTCTTCACGTTGGGCACGTTGAAGCCGCGCTTCGGCATGCGCATGTGCAGCGGCATCTGGCCGCCTTCAAAACCGTTGATGGCAACGCCCGAGCGCGCCGTCTGGCCCTTGCCGCCGCGGCCACCGGTCTTGCCGACGCCCGAACCGATGCCGCGACCGACGCGGATGCGGTTCTTGCTCGAGCCCGGATTGTCACGAAGTTCGTTCAGTCGCGTCATATCACGAAATCCTTAGTTCTCGCCGACGACGCGGACGAGGTGCGGAATCTTGCGGATCATGCCGCGCACTTCCGGCGTATCCTTGAGCGTCGAACGCTTGCGGATCTTGTTGAGCCCGAGCCCGACAAGAGTGGCGCGCTGGTCCTGCGGCCGGCGCGTCGGGCTCGCAATCTGCTCGACGGTTACGGTCTTGTCTGCCATTTCGCTTCTCCGTCCGTGCGGGATCAGGCTTCGACCGCGGCTTCGCCGCGACGCGCCTGCAGTTCCGATACTTTCAGGCCGCGACGGGACGCGACCGAGCGGGGGCTGTCGACGCGCTTCAGCGCATCGAAAGTGGCCCGCACCATGTTGTAGGGATTGGCCGTGCCCTGCGACTTGGCGACGATGTCGTTGACGCCGAGCGTCTCGAACACGGCGCGCATCGGGCCGCCGGCGATGATGCCGGTACCGGCGACGGCGGCACGCAGGATCACCTTGCCCGCGCCGTGATGGCCGATGACATCGTGATGCAGCGTCCGACCCTCGCGCAGCGGCACGCGGATCATCTGGCGCTTGGCCTGCTCGGTGGCCTTGCGGATCGCTTCGGGCACTTCGCGCGCCTTGCCATGGCCGAAACCGACCCGGCCCTTCTGGTCGCCGACCACCACGAGCGCTGCGAAGCCGAAGCGCCGGCCGCCCTTGACCACCTTGGCCACGCGGTTGATGTGAACCAGGCGATCGATGAACTCGCTATCGCGCTCTTGTACGTCTCTCATGGCTTTTCAGCTTCCTTTGAAATCGCGCGTCAGAACTGCAGGCCGCCTTCGCGGGCCGCATCGGCCAGGGCCTTCACCCGGCCGTGATACAGATAGCTGCCGCGATCGAAGATCACCTCGCCGACGCCGGCCTGCTTGCCGCGCTCGGCAATCAGCTTGCCCACGCTCTCGGCGGCCGCCTGGGTCGAACCGCTCTTGCCGGCTGCCTTGACGTCCTTGTCGACCGTCGAGGCGGCGGCCAGCGTACGGCCAGTCGCGTCATCGATGATCTGCGCGTAAATGTTCTTGTCCGAGCGGAATACGCTAAGGCGCGGGCGCCCCTTGGCGGCTACGCGCAGCGAACGGCGGACGCGAGCCTTGCGGCGCTCGGAACCAGTAATGTGTGCCATGGCCATACGTCCTTACTTCTTCTTGCCTTCCTTGCGGGCGATATATTCGCCCTCGTACCGTACGCCCTTGCCCTGATAGGGCTCCGGCCGGCGGAAGCCGCGGATATTGGCGGCGACCTGCCCCACCTGCTGCCGGTCGGCGCCGCTGACGGTCACCTCCGTCGGCACGGGCACGGCAAGCGTGATGCCCTTCGGCGTCTCATAGATGATGTCGTGGCTGAACCCCAGCGACAGCTTCAGGTCCTTGCCCTGCAGCGCCGCACGAAAGCCGACGCCCTGGATGATCAGCTTCTTGCTGAACCCCTTGGAGACACCGGTCACCATATTGGCGATCAGCGCGCGGGTCGTGCCCCAGGCGGCGTTGGCCTCCCGAGTGTCGTTCGCCGGCTCGAGCTCGATGCCATGATCGGTCTGCTTGGCGTTGACGATATCCATCAGGGTGAGCGACTGCTCGCCCTTCGGACCCTTCACGTGGACCTCGCGGTCCTTGATCGTGACGGTCACGCCATTGACGGGGGCGACCGGTTTCTTGCCAGTACGGGACATTTCTTATGCTTCCTTCGGAGTCATCGTCACACCGCGCCTAGAAGACGCGGCAGAGTACCTCGCCACCCAGGTTCTGCGACCTGGCTTCATGATCCGCCATCACGCCCTTGGGAGTCGACATGATCGACACGCCAAGTCCCGACGCGACCTGCGGAATATTCTTCACCGACGCATAGACCCGCCGGCCCGGGCGCGACACGCGCTCGATGGTGCGGATCACCGGTGCGTTGTCGGCATATTTCAGCTCGATCTCGAAGGTCGTGGTGCCGTGATCGCCGGCCCCTTCGGTGTAGCCGCGAATGAAGCCCTCGGTCTTGAGGACGTCGAGCACCCGCCCGCGCAGCGTCGAGGCCGGCGTCGAGACCGTGTCCCGGCGGCGCATCTGGGCGTTGCGGATGCGGGTCAGCATATCGCCGATCGGATCGTTGACACTCATCGGTTCTATTCTCCTACCAGCTCGACTTGACCAGCCCGGGGATCTGCCCGAGATTGCCAAGCTCACGCAATGCGATACGGCTCAGCTTCACCTTGCGGTAGAAGCCACGTGCGCGTCCGGAAAACTCACACCGGTTGCGGACGCGGCCGGGCGAGGAATTGCGCGGCAGCGCCGCGAGCTTCAACTGCGCGCTGAAGCGTTCCTCCATGGTCACCGACTGGTCCTTGGTCACCGCTTTCAGCTTGGCACGCTTGCCACTGAACTGCTTGACCATCCTGGCCCGGCGCTTGTTCTTCTCGATGGCGCTCGTCTTTGCCATTGCTCGCTCTTTCGCTTACTGCCGGAAGGGGAAGTTGAAGGCCTTGAGAAGCGCGCGGGCTTCGTCATCGGTCCTGGCCGTCGTGCAGATGATCACGTCCATGCCCCAGATCTGGTCGATCTGGTCGTAGTTGATTTCCGGGAAAATGATGTGTTCCTTGATGCCCATGGCGTAGTTGCCGCGGCCATCGAACGAATTGGGATTGAGCCCGCGGAAGTCGCGGACGCGCGGCAGCGCCACGTTCACCAGCCGGTCGAGGAACTCGTACATGCGCTGCTTGCGCAGCGTCACCTTGACGCCGAGCGGCATGTTCTCACGCACCTTGAAGCCGGCGATCGACTGGCGGGCATGCGTGATGACCGGCTTCTGGCCGGCGATCTTTTCCAACTCGTCGGCAGCCGACTTGACCTTCTTGGTGTCGCCCGTCGCTTCACCGACGCCCATGTTCAGCACGATCTTGTCGAGCTTGGGCACCTGCATCGGGTTCTTGTAGCCGAATTCCTTGGTCAGGCCGCCGCGGATCGCGGCGTCATACTCGACGCGCAGGCGCGGGATATAAACCGTATCAGCCATCGATCACATCTCCGGTGGACCTGGCGACGCGCACCTTGGTGCCGTCCTTGGTAGTCGTGAAGCCGACACGAGTCGCCTTGCCGTTCTTGTCGGCGAGCGCCAGGTTCGACAGATGGATCGGCGCCTCGCGGGTGTAGATGCCCGCTTCCTGCGCCGCAGTCTGCTTGGTGTGCTTGCGGATCAGGTTGATCCCCTGCACGACGGCCCTTGTATCCGTGGGGATCACCTGCAGCACGCTGCCGGTCTTGCCCTTGTCCCTGCCGGCCAGGACGACGACCTTGTCGCCCTTCTTGATCTTGGCGGCCATCACAACACCTCCGGGGCGAGCGAAATGATCTTCATGTGGTTCTTGGCACGCAACTCGCGCGGCACCGGTCCGAAGATACGGGTGCCGATCGGCTCGGCCTGGTTGTTGATAAGCACGGCGGCGTTCTTGTCGAAGCGGATGACGGTGCCGTCGGCGCGCCGGATATCGAACGCGGTGCGCACGACGACCGCCTTCATCACCTGGCCCTTCTTGACGCGACCGCGCGGGATCGCGTCCTTGACCGACACCACGATGATGTCGCCGACGGACGCGTATTTGCGGTGCGAGCCGCCCAGCACCTTGATGCACATGACACGACGCGCGCCGGAATTGTCCGCCACATCGAGATTGGACTGCATCTGAATCATGGCATTATGCCTTCTTGTTCCTGCCGCCCTGCCCTTGCGGGTCGGACGAGTTCTTCAGCTACGCGTGCTGGACGAGGGTCCAGCGCTTGTTCTTCGAGATCGGCGCGCATTCCTCGATCCACACCGTATCGCCGACCTTGGCCGAATTGGCTTCGTCGTGGGCGTGGTACTTCTTGGACCGGCGCACGGTCTTCTTCATCACCGGGTGGGTAAAGGCGCGGTCGACCCGCACCACCACGGTCTTCTCATTGACGTCGGAGACCACCGTCCCCTGCAAAACGCGCTTAGGCATGGTGTCTTCCTTATTTCGCTGCGGCGGTTTTTTGCCCGAGGATCGTCTTGATCCGGGCAATCTCGCGCCGCACTTCACGCACGCGGCCGGTCTTTTCCAGCTGCTGGGTAGCGCGCTGGAACCGCAAGTTGAACTGCTCCTTCTTCAGCGAGAGGAGCGCGTCCTTCAGTTCGTCCGGGGTCTTGGCCCTGTGGTCGCTGGCTTTCATCAAAAACCCCTAGTCTGCAATGCGCGTGATGATGCGCGTGGTAATCGGCAGCTTCATCGCCCCGAGCCGCAGCGCTTCCTTGGCTGTGGTCTCGTCGACGCCGTCGATCTCGAACACGATGCGGCCCGGCTTGACCCGCGCCGCCCAGAATTCGACCGAGCCCTTGCCCTTGCCCATGCGGACTTCGACCGGCTTCTTGGAGACCGGCAGGTCCGGGAAGATCCGGATCCAGACGCGGCCGGCACGCTTCATCTCGCGGGTGATCGCGCGGCGGGCCGCCTCGATCTGCCGCGCCGTGACCCGTTCCGGCTCGGTCGCCTTGAGGCCGTACTGGCCAAAGTTCAGTTCCGTGCCACCCTTGGCATTGCCGTGGATGCGCCCCTTGTGGGCCTTGCGGAATTTGGTCTTCTTGGGTTGCAGCATTTCGGCTCAGCCTTCTCAGTTCGCCGAGGCGCGTTCGCGATCGCGGTCACCGCGCTCGCGACGTTGCCCCTGGCCCTGCCCCTCGCCGCCTTCGGTGGCGCGGCGCTCGTGGGCGGTGGGATCGTGCTCGAGCACTTCACCCTTGAAGATCCACACCTTGATACCGATGATGCCATAGGTCGTCCTGGCTTCGGCGGTGCCGTAGTCGATGTCGGCGCGCAGAGTATGCAGCGGCACGCGCCCTTCGCGGTACCACTCCATGCGGGCGATGTCGGCGCCGCCGAGGCGGCCACCCACATTGACCCGGATGCCGCCGGCGCCCATGCGCATCGCCGTCTGCACGGCGCGCTTCATGGCGCGGCGGAACGCCACGCGGCGCTCGAGCTGCTGGGCGATGCCCTGCGCGACGAGGGTCGCATCGGTCTCGGGCTTGCGCACCTCGACGATATTGATGTGCACCTCGCTCTCGGTGAACTTCTTCACCTTGGCGCGGATCTTGTCGATGTCGGCGCCCTTCTTGCCGATCACGATGCCCGGGCGGGCAGTGTGGATCGAGACGCGGCATTTGCGGTGCGGCCGCTCGATGACGATCTTCGACACCGCAGCCTGCTTCAGGTCTTGCATCAGCATGCGGCGGATCGCCAGGTCTTCCTGCAGCAGCCGGCTGTAATCGGCGCCATCGGCATACCAGCGCGAATCCCAGGTCCGGTTGATCCCGAGGCGAAGCCCGATCGGGTTGATCTTCTGACCCATTATGCGGTCTCCTCGACTTGGCGCACCACGATGGTGAGGTGCGAGAACGGACGCTCCATGCGGGCGGCGTGGCCACGGCCACGCGCCAGGAAGCGCTTCATCACCAGGGCGTCGCCAACGTAAGCCTCGGCAACCACCAGGGAGTCGGTATCGAGCCCGTGGTTGTTTTCAGCGTTGGCGATGGCGCTCTCCAGCGTCTTCTTCACGGGGCCGGCAATACGCTTGCGCGAAAAGGTCAGCTCGGCCAGCGCCCGGTCCACCTTCTTGCCGCGGATCATGGCAGCAACGAGGTTGAGCTTCTGGCCCGAAGTCTTCAGCGTCCTGAGGACGGCCTTGGCCTCGTTGTCCTTGAGCGCGCGCTTGGTTTTCTGCTTGCCCATGCTACTTCCTCTTGGCCTTCTTGTCGGCCGAGTGCCCGTAATAGGTGCGGGTCGGGGCGAACTCGCCGAACTTGTGGCCGATCATCTCTTCGTTGACGTTCACCGGCACGTGCTTGTGGCCGTTGTGAACACCGAAGGTCAGGCCGACGAACTGCGGCAGGATGGTCGAGCGGCGGCTCCAGATCTTGATGACCTCGTTGCGGCCCGAGGACCGCGACGCATCCGCCTTCTTCAGCATGTACCCGTCGACGAACGGGCCTTTCCAGAGCGAACGAGTCATGGCTTACCGCCCCTTCTTGAGATGACGCGAGCGGACGATGAACTGGTCCGTCGACTTGTTGGAACGGGTCTTCTTGCCCTTGGTCGGCTTGCCCCACGGGGTCACCGGGTGACGACCACCGGAGGTGCGGCCTTCGCCGCCGCCATGCGGGTGATCGACCGGGTTCATGGTGACGCCACGGTTGACCGGCTTGCGGCCGAGCCAGCGATTGCGGCCAGCCTTGCCGATCGAGGTGTTGGCGTGGTCCTGATTGGACACCGCGCCGACCGTCGCGAGGCACGTGCCATGCACGCGGCGCTGCTCGCCCGAATTGAGGCGCAGGATCGCCCAACCCTGGTCGCGGCCGACATACTGGGCATAGGTGCCGGCCGAGCGGGCAATCTGGGCACCCTTCTTCGGCTTCATCTCGACGTTGTGCACGATGGTGCCGACCGGCATGCGCTCGAGCGGCATCGCATTGCCCGGCTTCACGTCGGCCTGGCTCAGCGAGGACACCACCTTGTCGCCGGCGGCAAGCCGCTGCGGGGCAATGATGTAAGCCTGCTCGCCGTCCTCATACTTGATGAGGGCGATGAACGCGGTGCGATTGGGATCGTATTCCAGCCGCTCGACCGTCGCCACGGCGTCGTAGCGGGTGCGGCGGAAGTCGATGATGCGATACGTCCGCTTGTGGCCGCCGCCGCGATGGAACGCGGTGATGCGCCCGCGATTGTTGCGCCCGCCCTTGGTGGACTTGCCCTCGGTCAAGGTCTTGACCGGCGCGCCATTCCACAGTTCCGAGCGATCGGTGGTGACGAGCTGGCGTCGGCCGGGGGACGTCGGATTGTAAGTTTTGAGACCCATTGTTTCCTACTCCCCTCAGATGCCCGACGAGATGTCGATCGACTGGCCGTCGGCGAGGGTCACCACTGCCTTCTTGACGTCGTTGCGGACGCCAAGCCGATTACGGAAGCGCTTCACCTTGCCCTTGCGGACGTGGGTATTGACCGCCTTGACCTTGACCGAGAACAGCGCCTCGACGGCGGCCTTGATCTCGGGCTTGGTGGCATCGATCGCCACGTCGAACATGACCTGGCTGTGTTCGCTCAGATTGGTCGACTTTTCCGTGATGACCGGCGAGCGGATCACGTCGTAATTGGAAAACTTGCTCATGCGAAGCGCGCCTCCAGCGCATCGAGGGCGGCCTTGGTCAGCACGAGCTTCCGGCGGCGCAGGATGTCGGCAACGTTGATGCCCTGCACGGGCAGCACGTCGATATTCGGAATGTTCCGGGCGGCCAGCGCGAAATTCACATCGACGACGGCGCCGTCGATGATCAGCGCATTCAGCCATTCGAGCTTGCCGAACGAGGTACGCAGCGTCGCGGTCTTCGGGGCCGACGTCGTCACGCTGTCGAGGATCACCAGCTCGCCAGCCTTGGCCTTGGCCGAAAGTGCATGCTTCAGCGCCAGGGCGCGGACCTTCTTCGGCAGGTCGATGGCGTGGCTGCGCGGCGTCGGGCCGAACGCCCGGCCGCCACCGCGGAACTGCGGCGCCTTGCGGTCGCCGTGGCGGGCGCCGCCCGAACCCTTCTGCTTGACGAACTTCTTGCCGGTGCGGGTGCCTTCCGAACGATTCTTCACATCGTGCGTGCCGGCCATCGCCTTGAGCTGCTGGTAGCGGACCATGCGGTGCAGGATATCGGCACGTGGCTCGAGGCCGAAGATCTCGTCCTTGAGCGTAATCGAACCGGCATCCTTGCCGTCGAGGGAGGTAATCTGGAGTTCCATTATTTGCTCTCCCCGGCGGCAGCTTCGGTCGCCGCGACGGCGGGTTTGAACGAACCCGGCGTCACCGTGTCCTTGTGCGGCGCCTTCTTGACGGCGTCACGGATCATGATCCAGCCGCCCTTGGCGCCGGGTACGGCGCCCTCGACCATGATCAGTCCCCGCTCGACGTCGGTCTTGACGACCTTGATGTTCTGGGTCGTGACGCGACGGTCGCCCATGTGGCCGGCCATCTTCTTGCCCTTGAACACCTTGCCGGGGTCCTGCCGCTGGCCGGTCGAACCGTGCGAGCGGTGCGACACCGAAACGCCGTGGGTAGCGCGCAGGCCACCGAAATTGTGGCGCTTCATGCCGCCGGCAAAACCCTTGCCGATCGAAGTGCCGGTCACGTCGACGAACTGCCCGATGGCAAAGTGGTCGGCCTGCATCGATGCCCCCACTTCGATCAGGTTCTCGGCGTCGACCCGGAACTCGGCGACCTTGCGCTTGGGCTCCACCCGGGCGACCGCGAACTGGCCGCGCTCCGCCTTGGTCGTGTTGTTGGGCTTGGCCTTGCCGGCGCCGAGTTGCAGCGCGACATAACCGTCTTTGTCAGCCGTCCGCTGGCCTACCACCTGGCAGTTCTGCAGACCCAGCACCGTCACCGGCACATCGGTGCCGTCGGCGGTGAACAGGCGGGTCATGCCCAGCTTCTGTGCGATCAAACCAGAACGCATCGGATCAAACCTTCTCTTCTCGCCCGCTTCAGAGCTTGATTTCGACGTCGACGCCGGCGGCGAGGTCGAGCTTCATCAGCGCGTCTACCGTTTGCGGGGTCGGGTCCACGATGTCGAGCAGGCGCTTGTGCGTCCGAATCTCGAACTGCTCGCGGCTCTTCTTGTCGACGTGGGGCGAACGGTTGACAGTGAATTTCTCAATTCGCGTCGGCAGCGGGATCGGTCCGCGAACCTGAGCGCCGGTGCGCTTGGCCGTGTTGACGATCTCACGCGTCGACGTATCGAGCACGCGGTGATCGAAGGCCTTGAGCCGGATGCGAATGTTTTGGCCGTTCATCTTGTCATTCCTGAATAAGTGGCGCGCAGCGCGATTGCTTGGGCGCGCTGCGCGCCCTTTGAAGGCTCTGGGTTATTCGAGGATCTTCGAGACGATGCCCGACCCGACCGTACGGCCGCCCTCGCGGATAGCGAAGCGGAGCTTCTCTTCCATGGCGATCGGCACGATCAGCTGCACGTTGATGTTCACGTTGTCGCCCGGCATCACCATCTCGGTGCCTTCCGGCAGCGACACGACACCGGTCACGTCCGTGGTCCGGAAGTAGAACTGCGGGCGGTAGTTCGCAAAGAACGGCGTGTGACGGCCGCCTTCTTCCTTGGTGAGGATGTAGGCCTCGGCAACGAACTTGGTGTGCGGGGTCACCGAACCGGGCTTGGCGAGGACCTGGCCACGCTCCACCTGGTTGCGGTCGATACCGCGGATCAGCGCGCCGATGTTGTCGCCGGCCTGGCCCTGATCGAGCAGCTTGCGGAACATTTCAACGCCGGTGACGGTGGTCTTCTGCGTCGGCTTCATGCCGACGATCTCGACTTCCTCGCCTACCTTGACGACGCCGCGTTCGACACGGCCGGTCACCACGGTGCCGCGGCCCGAGATCGAGAACACGTCTTCGATCGGCATCAGGAACGGCTGGTCGATCGGACGCTGCGGCTGCGGGATATAGGCATCGACCGCCGCCATCAGCTCGAGCACGGCGTCGTGGCCGAGCTTCTTGTCGCCATTGTTGAGCGCTTCCGTCGCCGACCCCTTGATGATCGGGATGTCGTCGCCCGGGAAGCCGTAGGAGGTCAGCAGTTCGCGGACTTCGAGCTCGACGAGTTCGAGCAGTTCCGGATCGTCGACCATGTCGCACTTGTTCAGGAACACCACCATCGCGGGCACGCCCACATTGTAGGCGAGCAGGATGTGCTCACGCGTCTGGGGCATCGGGCCGTCGGCCGCGGACACCACCAGGATCGCGCCGTCCATCTGGGCGGCGCCGGTGATCATGTTCTTCACATAGTCGGCGTGGCCCGGGCAATCGACGTGCGCGTAGTGGCGGTTGGCCGTCTCGTACTCGACGTGCGCGGTATTGATGGTGATGCCGCGAGCGCGCTCTTCGGGGGCGGCGTCAATGTCGGCATACGCCTTGAAGGTCGCGCCGCCGGTCTCGGCCAGCACCTTGGTGATGGCTGCGGTGAGCGAGGTCTTGCCATGGTCGACGTGACCGATCGTACCGATGTTGCAGTGCGGCTTGCTGCGGGAAAACTTTTCCTTACCCATCGCTTTTCTCCGTAATCCGCCAGCTCAGGGCCGGCCGTAAGTTTGGTTCGTGGTTGGCTCTTGAGGCGCGCCGTTCAGGCGTATTTCGCCTGGACTTCCTGGGCGACCGCGTTGGGCACCTGCTCATAGTGGTCGAAGCTCATGGTGTACTGCGCCCGTCCCTGGCTCATCGAGCGCAGCGAGTTGACGTAGCCAAACATGTTGGCGAGCGGCACCATGGCATCGATGACCTGGGCGATGCCCCGGCCTTCGGTGCCGCGGATCTGCCCGCGCCGCGAATTGAGGTCGCCGATGACGTCCCCAACATAGTCCTCAGGCGTGACCACCTCGACCGCCATGATGGGCTCGAGGATCTTCGGGCCGGCCTTCTCGACGGCTTCCTTGAAGCCGGCGCGACCAGCGATTTCGAACGCCAGCACCGAGGAGTCCACGTCGTGGTAGGCACCGTCGGTGAGGACGAACTTCACGTCGACGATCGGGAAGCCGATCACCGGCCCGGCCCCCATCACCGATTCGACGCCCTTCTTGACGCCCGGCACGTATTCCTTCGGCACGTTGCCGCCCACCACTTCGGAGGCGAATTCGAAGCCCTTGCCGGCCTCGTTTGGCTCGATGCGGAATTTGATGCGGGCGAACTGGCCCGAACCGCCCGACTGCTTCTTGTGCGTATAGTCGTGCTCGACGGCGCGGGTAATCGCTTCGCGATACGCCACCTGCGGCGCGCCGATATTGGCCTCGACCTTGAACTCGCGCTTCATGCGGTC
>Ga0207667_10002759_pt1 | contig 21722 bp, 15 predicted proteins | sample KBSCornC52_FD_184301 | JGI IMG/M metagenome (GOLD analysis project Ga0207667, IMG submission 184301) | Corn rhizosphere microbial communities from Kellogg Biological Station, Michigan, USA - KBS Corn C5-2 (SPAdes) (version 2) | ecosystem: Host-associated > Plants > Roots > Rhizosphere > Soil ...
GGCGATGCGGGAGTGCGGTTATTCTGGAAGCACACATGCCTATCGATGCGATTGATCTGACGCGGAAGCTCGTCAATATTGAATCCATCTCCTACCACGAGGGAGCGGTTGGCGCTTTCCTGGCGGAGTTTCTGGAGAATGAGGGGTATGCCGTAGAGCGGATGCCGGTGCAACAGCCGAACCTCGCGGTGACGCCGGGTGCGGGCCAGGGAGAGCGCTTCAACGTGTATGCGGGCGCTGCGGGGGAAACACCGGATGTGGTGCTGTCCACGCACATGGATACGGTGCCGCCGTTTATCGCGTGCACGGAAGACGATGAGTATCTGTATGGGCGCGGGACCTGCGACGCCAAGGGGATCATCGCTGCCCAGGTTGCGGCGGCGGAACGGCTGCGCGATGCGGGGGTAAAGGTGGGCCTGCTGTTCGTGGTCGGTGAAGAGCGGGATTCTGCCGGCGCGAAGGAGGCGAACAAGCATCCGCGGGGATCGAAGTTTTTGATCAACGGCGAGCCGACCGAGAATCGGCTGGCGCTGGCGACCAAGGGCGCGCTGCGCGTGGAGTTGCGGGCGCATGGGCGCATGGCGCACTCGGCGTATCCGGAGCTGGGCGAGTCGGCGATCGACAAGCTGGTGAAGGCGCTGCATGATGTGCTGGCGATGCCACTGCCGGTGGAACCGGAGATTGGGCCGGCGACGCTGAACATAGGTTTGATTTCTGGTGGACGTGCGCCGAATGTGGTTCCGGACAAGGCCGAGGCGCACATCCTGGTGAGGACGGTGGGGCCATCGGAAGAAGTAAAGGAGGCGGTCACGCGGGTTGTCGCGGGGCGCTGTGAGGTGAGCTTCTCGCTGGACCTGGCCTGCGTACGCATGCGGCGGGTGGGCAGCCTGCCAACCATGGTGGCGAAGTTTGCCACGGATATTCCGTCACTGACGAACTGGGGCGAGCCGTTTCTGTTAGGGCCTGGATCGATCCACGTGGCGCACACGCCGGAGGAGCGGATCAGCAAGAAGGAGTTGCTGGAGTGCGTGGAGTTGTATGTGGAGCTGGCGAGCAGCCTAGTTGGTTGATCCGTTTCAGGAAGTGCGCCAGGACGATTTTCGACTACTGTCCGGTTCTAATCGGTGAGGCGCTGAAAAGGACAAACGCTACCACGTGTATGTTACGAGGTAGTTGACGGTCTTCTCTCCGTGGGCTGGCACATTGACGTTGAACTGGATGGTTTGCGAGTCCTTCTTTTCGAAGGGATCGGAATTCTGGCTAATTTCCCAGGTGCTTGTGCGGTACATGTGCTCGACGATGCGAACGGGAGTCGCTGTATCTTTTGCGCTGCGCACGGTGACGCTGTAGTTTTCCGTGATCATGTTGCTGCGCACGTTCCTGAAATCGGTACGAGTGCGTTCTCCGGTCAGGTCAAAGGCATTGCCCAGGTAGACGTGGATGGTTTCGTCTTTTGGAGTGTGATCGATGGTGTTCTCGCCCACAAACTGCAGGTTGCCATTGGCTTCCCGCCGGTAGAAGCGCATGCGGCCTTTTGGCAGCGGCATGCCGAGGTGATTCGCTTCACTATTTTTGAACTCCTGGGTGATCCAGACCTTCTTGTTGCTTTCTCCGCCAAAGTTCGGCTGGTTCCACTGATAGTAGTTATTCTGGTTTCGAGTGCCGAAGCCGTCGTAGACATAGACTCGTTTAGCGGGAATTCCGGCGACGTTGAGAAACTCGATCTGCTTGGACTCGTGGTCGAGAAGGGTTGCGCTGCGATGGAGATCGTACAGGTGGTAGTCGTCGAAATTCTGCTGGGTGATCTGTTGCTGAACGCCGGCCACGCCTGCTACGACGATTGAATCCATTGGGCGACCGTTAACTGCCAACATTCCGTTCTGGTTTGTGAGTTTGCTGATGTCGCCTGCCATCAGCTGCAGCGAGACATCACGGAAGTCAGTACCCGATTCGTTGGTGACGTTGACCCAGCCCACCATCTCGAGCGACTGATCGGCTGCGACGTCGCCGCTGGGCGCAAGCACGTTATAGCTGGCGTCCCAGCGCAAGCCGCCGGTGATGTAATCGAGCTCCGCAGCAATGTTCGCCGGCCGATCTGAAGCGATTGCCCACCGAAGCGTGGGATGCAGCGTCAGACCAGGCGTCGCCGAGGGGAAGAGAGGAACGCCAGGCAGCCCATAGCGCAGCTTTCCCTCCATTTCAATGAGCGGCTCCTGCTGCTGATTCTGCTGCTGCTGCTGGTAGAAGTAATTCTGTCCGTAGCGTTGCAGCAGATCGAACTGGGGAACGAATCCGGCGCGGATGATTTTGCCGGGGACAATCCTTGCGTTCTCGGCCGTGCCCACCATGAAGTCGATGGTCTGGCCTTCAAATTTCGCGAGCATCTGCGATTGCACGCGCAGTGCCCCTTCGTAGTTCTGCTCTACGATGTGGATGGGATGGGAGTTGGCAGGATCCCGAAGAACGACGGAATCCGGCTCGAGTTGGCCGGTCACGTTGGTCACGGAGATCTCTGTTGTGCCCGCCTGGAGGCTGAGCTGAATTGGGGTCCGGACCAGCGCGAAATCCTGGTTGTAGATCGTGAGTCCCGCCGCGGGCTGACTGACCGAGGAGGATGTCCGCTGAGCGGAGGCTGTGATAGATGCACAAAACAGAAGGCAGACCGCACTTGCTCGACCTGACATGAGATTCTCCTGGCGCCTGCCACTATAGACTCCGCTGTCCCGTGAACTGTTCCAGTCGCGGAGAAGAAATCTTTGCAGGCTGCTTAGCCGGAGATGATGTCGAAAGGCAGTTGGCCACGGTTGTCGTCGGCGAGAACTGCGGTCTGGTCAGGATTGGATGGGTTGTAGCGGACGGTCAGGCTGGGGCTGCCGGTGGCGAGCTGCTCGGCCTCGCGGTGGGGCATGGGTACGCTGTTCGCGTAGCCGCCGTAGTAGTTGCCGTCCAGCGTGAAATGGAAGGCCGCCTCAATGAAGTGAGTGTGGGTGAAGGACCCGGATTCGTCGGCCGCGGGCAGGAGCTTCCAGCTATTGATGTGTGCGGTGATTTGCGGCCAGGAGGCTGCGGCGCGCACACGCTTCTGGCGGGCACGCTCCCGCAGAGCGCGGCGGATGGTGTCGAGGAAGAAGACGCCCGCCATGGGAGGGATTTTAGCTCGGAGCGGGGAGTTCGCGGCTTGGGGGGCTTGAAAAGGCGCGGAACGGAGGGCGAACTGAAGAAAGTGAGTGCCTGGATAGGTCATCCGTTACACTCGGTTCAACCATAATCCAATTCCCATGGAGTGCATGCGTGGCACGATTCACCGGAATACTGGGTCTACTTACGTTTCTTGGTGTCGCCTATGCACTTTCCAGCAATCGCAAGGCGATCCGCTGGAGCACGGTGGCGTGGGGGCTGGGGCTGCAGGTGCTGTTCGCTTTTCTGGTGCTGAAGGTGAGCGTAGGGCAGGCTTTTCTGGCGAAGGGCTCGGCTGCGGTCACGGCGCTGCTGGGGCATGCCGCGGACGGCTCGACCATGGTCTTTGGCAACGTTCTGGGTGACCCGAAGAGTCCCGCAGCGGTGTTCGCGTTCGCGGTGCTGCCGACGATTATCTTCGTCTCGGCGCTGTTTGCGCTGCTGTATCACGTGGGCATCATGCAGCAGGTGATCCGCGCGGCGGCGTGGCTGATGCAGCGGACGATGGGGACCTCCGGCGCAGAGAGTACGAACGTCGCGGCCAGCATCTTTATGGGGCAGACGGAGGCTCCGCTGACGATTCGTCCATTTCTGGGAGATGCGACCCAGTCGGAGTTGATGACGATTATGACGTCGGGCATGGCGCACGTTTCCGGCGGGATTATGGCGGCGTATATTCTGTTCGGGATTCGGGCGCAGGACCTACTTTCGGCGGTGATCATGACGGCACCAGGGACGATTCTGGTGGCGAAGATGCTGGTGCCGGAGACGGAGGTGCCTGCCACGCTGGGCACGGTGAAGATGCCTCCGAACGAGGAGCACAAGGACGAGAACCTGATCGGGTCGGTTGCGCGGGGCACGATTGATGGGGGCGGACTGGCGTTCAACGTAGCGATTATGCTGATCAGCTTTCTGGCGATTGTGGGGCTGATCAACGCAATCATGCTGGGGATTTCGAACTTCACGTGGGCACATGGGCATATTCCGTTTCCGCACTCTCTGGGTAATGCGCTGGGGACGTTGTGCGCTCCGGTGGCGTGGCTGATCGGGATTCCATGGCGCGATGCGCCGATTGTGGGGAACCTGATTGGGACGCGCGCGGTGCTGAACGAGTTCATCGCGTACGGCCAGCTGGGATTGCTGGCCAAGGCACACGCGGTCTCGGATCGGACGCTTTCGATTGCGACGTTTGCGCTGTGCGGCTTTGCGAATCTGGGCTCGGTTGGGATGCAGATTGGGGGGATTGGCGCGCTGATTCCGCATCGGCGTAACGACCTTGCGCGGCTAGGACTGCGGGCGATGCTCGCCGGCACGATGGCGAACCTGATGTCGGCGAGCATCGTGTCGATGCTGATTCGGTAGTTACTGACGCTTCAGGAAATCCAGCAGGACGACGGCGTCGTTATGCTGTTCGTCTTTGGCTCCGTACACAAGCGTCACCGGAGCATTTCGGGCCTGCTTTTTGATGGTGGCCAGGCATTCCGGATTCTGCCTCAACTCTTCGCGATATCTCCGCCGAAACTCCTGCCATTTGACTGGGTCGTGGCCGAACCACTTTCGCAAAGCGGCGCTCGGCGCGATTTCTTTGAGCCAGAGGTCAATGCAGGCACGTTCTTTGCTGAGGCCTCGTGGCCATAGACGATCCACGAGAATTCGGAAACCGTCCTCTGGTGCGGGAGTGACATAGGCTCGTTTGATCGAGATCCGCATTGCTACGTTCCGTAGCCACGATGTTTCATGGTCAACAGCTCCTGATTGCTGGGCCATGAGATGGTGAGCAGGAACGCGGAATCCTCGATAGCCGTTATGTCGTGCTTGATGGATGCACCCAGTCCGAGCAGGCTTCCGGCCGCAAGTTCGTGTTGCTTTGCCTGAGTGTTGAAGCGAATGCGGCCCCGCAAAAGCTGAACGGAGATGGTCCCGTCGGCATGATGCTCCTTAATCCTCGCTGAGGGCTCCATCGCAATCAGGAGGCATCGGAAGTCGTCCTTTTTGAACAGCAATTTCGAGTGAATGCCTGAAGGCCAAGGCTTTTTTTGCTGAAGCTGTTCAAGCTCCTGCTCGATGTTGAATTCTGCGACCGGTTCTACCATGTTTCCTGAGTCGTCGAAATGGAGTGATGACATGGGTGAAACCTCTACTTTGAAAGGTTTGATGCTTTGCGTGACGTTAAAGGGAGCAGGACGCCAATTGAGATAGCTTCGGCGGCCAGCCGAGGTGCGCAGGTAAGCGCGGCATTCCTTGATGATCCTCCAAGCAGGAACCAACCCGACGTTTCGGCGGTGCAGCTGAGGCGAGCATGTTGCCCGGCCATCTTCACGAACAGCGATCATCGCGTTCACTTGCGCTGGGCGTTGAGTTGATCGAGCACGTGCTTCAGCGCGTCCAACTTCTGGCCGGCCTCGGCGTTTTTGCCCTGAGCGGTGAGGCGCTGGTAATCGTCGAAGTCATGGCCTGCTTCGGAGATGAGGGCTCTGGTGTCCGGCGCCGCGGCTAAGCTTTGCGCGCCGGCGGGGAGTTGCGTGGTGGATGCGGATGCGGTCGCGGCGGACGGACCGGAGGCGAGGCTGGGCGCTTCTGAGCCAAATAGGGAAGAGAGCGCCGCCTCAAAGGTGGGAGCGTAAGCAAGTCTGTCCTGCAAGGCGAGGACTACGATGCGGAGCTCCGGCATGGGGCTCTGCTGGGCCTTGAGGTAGATGGGCTCGGCATAGAGCAGGGCCTTGCCGATTGGGATGACGAGCAGATTGCCGCGCAGCACCTGGGAGCCCTGCTGGTTCCAGAGACTGAGCTGGCCGGAGAGCTGTGCGTTCTGGTCGATGCGGGACTCGATCTGCTGGGGTCCATCGACGAGGCGGGTCTTAGGGAAGTCATAAACGATGGAACTGCCGTAATGCTCGCCGTCGGAGCGAGCGGCGATCCAGCCGATGAGGTTGTTGCGGTTGGCTGGGGTGAAGGGAAGGATTTCGACGAACTCGTCGGTGGCCTCACCGGGCAGCTTCATCAGCACGAAATTGGGCAGCATGGCCTGCGCGGTCTGGTCGTTTCCGTTGCCGGTGGTCTGGGTCGCCACGGTCCATAGGTCTTCGCGATTGAAGAAGACCTCGGGATCGGTCATGTGATAGAGACCGTAAACCTGCGCCTGCAGGCGGAAGAGCATTTCCGGATAGCGCACGTGAGCGCGAAGGCCGGAGGGCATCTGGGATGCCGGCTTGAAGAGCGACGGAAATACATGCTGCCACGCGCCGATGACCGGGTCTCCACTATCGAAGACGTAGAAGGTGGTGGTGCCGTTATAGGCGTCGATGACGGCCTTGACGCTGTTGCGCATGTAGTTGATGGTCTCGCCGTTGACGGAGAAAGGGGCTGAGTCGGGGTAGGTCTCGGAGGTGGTAAAGGCGTCCATCATCCAGAACAGGTGGCCATCGGGAGCGACGACCATGTAGGGATCGGGATCGAAGGTGAGGAAGGGCGCGAGCGCGGAGACGCGATCGCGGACGTTGCGGCGCATGAGCAGCAGGCTGGAGGAGTTGACGTCGTCGCTGAAGGGCAGCTTGCCAAGGTCATCGCGCTCAAACGCGATCGCCAAGCGCCGGAGAAAGCCGCCGATGGGGATGCCGCCGGTGCCCTCGTACGAGGTGAGGCTGTTGGTCTGCCCCTGGGGGTAATCAAACTCCTGCTGGCGTGTCTTGACGTAGACATCGGCATCGGTGAGCTCGCCGTAGTAGATCTGCGGGCGGGTCACTTCGAGGCCGGGAACGGTGCTCTGCACGGGCATGTTGCTGAGGTAGAAATTCGGCAGACCCTCGGAGGTGAACTCGTTGACCGGGTTCATGGTGACGCCGTAGCCGTGGGTGTAGATCAGCTTTTCGTTGATCCAGTTGCGGCTAGCCTCGGGCAGCTTTTCTATATTGAGCTCGCGGGTGCCAAGCATCACCTGACGGGTGACGCCGTTGATCTGATAGCGATCGATATCGATGTCGGGGAAATCGTAGTATGTTCGGATTTCCTGGACCTGACGCAGAGTGTCCTGGAGCGCGACCCAGTCCCAGAGGCGGATGTTCTGCAGCGTGGCCTGATTGTTGCCGGGGTCGGCGGCCTCGGGCGTGGTCTCGGCAGGGAACTCGCGCTGCACGAAGCGGTCCAGACCGTAGGCGGCGCGGGTGGCCTGGATGTTGTGGCCGATGTAGGGGAGCTCCCGGACGAGCTCGTTGGGTTTGACGATGAAGCTGGTGACGTACCAGTTGACGAGGCCGGAGATCACAAAGCACAGGACCGCGGGCAGAACGGCGATGACGAGCATGCGTCCGCTGGGGCGGCGGACAGCGTTGATGGCGGCGACGCAGGCGCCGAAGAGGAGGGCGATCGAGAGCAGCGCCAGAAAGTGGAGTGCAACGTGCGCATCGGCATAGGAGACGCCGGTGAACAGTGTGTGGCGATCAAACAGAAGCTGGTAGCGGCTGAGCCAGGTGCTGGCCGCGATCAGAATGAGCAGAGGAACACCGGCCGCCGACACACCGCGCCAGGGCGAGCTGCCCAGTGAGAGGCGGCGGGTGTTGATGGCGTGCGCGCCGCCGGAGAGGACTGCGAGCGCTACCGCCGCGATGGCGAGAATGATGGAAAGGGTCAAGAGCCAGCCGACGACGAGCTGGAGTCCCGGAAGCGTGAAGAGATAGAAGTTGAGCGGCTTACCGAAGATGGGGTCGGCCGGCCCTCCGTGGGGAGCGCGCCAGAAGAGGGCGAGCGTGGGCCATTCGGAGGAGAGCGCCGCCCCGGAGATGAGTGCCGCAAGAGCGGAGACAACGATGCTAACAAGATGGGCTGCAGGCCCGATAGGCAGATTCACTGGCTGGCCGCCGACGAGAATGGACCGCTCGGTGGGAAGGTCGTCGCGGTAGAGCCGGCGCAGCGCCGTGAATCCGGCGTAGAGGATTACGAAGGTGAGGATTGCCGCAGCGAAAAATACGCCGACGTTGAGCTGAAGCGTCGTCCAGAAGACCTGCGAGTAGCCCAGAGCCTCGAACCAGAGCAGATCGACCCAGTAGGCCAGAGAAGCTCGAGCGACGAGGAATAAAACCAGCAGAGCAACGAGCACTGGAAGAAGACGTCTGCCGCGGCTGGGGCGGCTGACTTCATCGGACGAATCGATTGTGACGGGCACAACTGCACCTCAGATGGACAACGAGCACCATCGCGAGAATTGTACAGGCCTGCGGGGGGACGAGATGCCTTGCTGAAGACACGCGCCGCGCCGTCTAGCGCGCAGGGATAGGCAAAGTTTGAAGAAACACGATCCATCGCACGGACGCCATCACAGCCCACATTGAGTAGCAGTTTGCGTTTTCTGACGTCGCTCGTGATAGATTCGCCCTACGTTCCTGCACCGTTCCTCGGTTTCGCTAGTCAAGTGGTCCAGAAGGAAGCGCGTGATGTCAGATTTGGGAAAGAATTTTGGCAGTCCTGCACCCGGCAGTTCGGACCCAATCGGCGCCTCCGCTCAGAGAAAGGCCGCAGTTCGCCTTCTGCCGATAATTGGGATCGGATACGGTCTCGCCTACATGGATCGGATTAACATCAGCTTTGCTTCGTTGCGGATGAACACTGATCTGCACTTCAGCGCGACGGTCTACGGCATCGGCGCGGGCCTCTTCTTTATTGGCTACGCACTCTGTGAGGTTCCTTCGAACCTGCTGTTGCTCCGGTTCGGGCCTCGACGCTGGCTTGCACGGATCATGCTTACGTGGGGTTTGCTGGCTGCCGCAATGATGTTTGTGCGAACGCCGGTTCAGTTTTACGGGGTGCGGCTTCTGCTTGGGATGTCCGAAGCGGGCTTCTTCCCCGGTGTGATCTATTACCTTACGCTCTGGTTCCCCGCCACGATGAGGGCTCGGGCGGTGAGCCGATTCTATGTCGCTCTCCCAATCAGCACAGTTGTGATGGGCGTTCTTGCCGGCTGGCTCATGGGTTTGCAGGGAGCATTCGGACTGGCCGGCTGGCAATGGCTTTTCCTTCTAGAGGGATTGCCTGCTGCGGCATTCAGCTTCATCCTCTTCGTCGCGTTGCCGGATAGCCCCAAAAACGCTAAGTGGCTGACGGCGGAAGAGAAATCCTGGCTTCAGCATCAATTGGCGCAAGACCAATCTCATGCGCACATACGAGACGAAGCAGGAATCTTACGCGCCCTGATTTCGCCCAAAGTGTGGATGATCGGCCTGTTCTTCTTTTCCGCTCTGACCTGCAATTATGCCTATGGGTTCTCGGCTCCTGCCATTTTGCAGGCCGCCACTGGCTGGAGCGTTGGCAGGATAGGTGTTTTGATTGCGACGTTTGGATTAGCGGGCGCGGCAGGTATGTTGTTCGGCGGGGCGAGTTCTGACCGTACAGGCGATCGAGCTTTGCACAGCATCATCCCGTGCTGCGTCATGGCTACGGGATATCTCATCGCCAGCTTCGGACGTCCAGGATGGCTTGTAGTTGTCGCCTTGGGCACAAGCTTTGTGGCATTTATGGCTCTTCAGGCACCTGCGCTCGCTCTTCCTACACAATTTCTTGCCGGTCGGGCTGCTGCCGCGGGCATTGCCGCAATGAACACAATTACGATGCTCAGCGGTTTCGTGGGACCTTACTGGATGGGACGAACAAAGGATGTAACCGGCAGTTACAATCTGGGCCTTCGAGGGCTTGCAATTCCAAGCCTTGTCGCAGCCGCGCTCATGTTCGTCCTCACGCGTAGCCTCGCACGCGGTAGCGTTCCGGCCAGTCCACTGGAGATGGTGGAGGAACCCATTTGATCACAGCGCTTTCCGAGAATCATCCGACATCCTTGCACTGATTCAATCCTGTGTTCTATGCCGCGGAAGAACTTTGTCTTTGCTGCTGCAAAAGGAATCCGTGCTCGTGTTGACGACCCAAGCCGTGTCCGGCAAGGCGAAGCTATCGAAATTTGTCAGTGAGCTCGCACTGCGTTACGGTTGCGTGTCCTCGACCACGGCGCGCATCCAGTAATTTCCTTCGGCGTCGACCTCGATGCCGTGGACTTCGCGTTCGAACCCGGGAAACTGCTTTCCGAATTGCTCCATGGCGAGGATCAGCTTGATGACGGGAGAGTCGGGGCCGCCGAGGCGCTCACCCGGCATGGACATCGGGATGCCGGGAGGGTAGGGAACGAGCATGACGGCAGCAATGCGGCCTGCCATATCGCGGAAGCGAACGCGCTCGGTTTCGTGACGCACCAGCTTCTGGTAGGTCTGCGCTGGGGTGAGGACCGGATCGAAGTCTTCGTCGCAGGCGGCGTTGACGAGTCCCGCGAGGTTGAGGTCGATCATGGCTTTGTGCATCTGGTTGGCGAGGTCCTTGAGGGAGAGGTCTCGATAGCGCGCGGGGAATCGCTGGACGAGTTCCGGGAGCGCTTCCTCAAGCGTCGCTTCGGAATCGTAGAGGCGTTTGAACTCGAAGAGATTTTCAAGCAGGCTGCCCCATTTGCCTTTGGATGTGCCGACGGAGAAGAGGACGAGCACGGTGTAGTCGCCGGTGCGGGCGATCTCCACCCGGCGCGAGTCCAGGAACTCGGTGAGGATGGATGCGGGGATGCCCCAGTCGGCCAGCACGCCTTGCGCGTTGACGCCGGGAGTAAGGATGGTGACTTTGGTGGGGTCCAGCATGCAGTAGTCGTCGGGCGAATCGGCATCCTGGTAGCCGTGCCACTCTTCGCCGCGCTTGAGCTCCCAGCAGCTGGGTTCGGTGGTGAGCAGCTCATCCTCGGCATCCTCGAAGAGAATGGTCTCTCCGGTCGCGGGATCGGTGACGCGCTCCGGCTGATAGACGCCAAAGAACCAGGCCTCGCCGTTCTCCGACTCCTTGCGCAAGCGATGCGCGACCGAGCTCATGGTCTGGCGGAAGCTGATGGCATCCACCAGAGTTTCTTCCATCAGCGTGGGGCCGGCGGGTTCGTCCATCATGGCGGCGGCGACATCGAGCGACGCAATCAGCGGATAGAACGGAGACGTGGTGCCGTGCATCATGAATGATTCATTGAACTGATCGAAGTCGAGAGCTCCGCGGTCGGAGAGCTTGACGTGAATCATGGAACCCATGGAGAAGGCGGCCAGCATCTTGTGTGTGGATTGAACGGAGAAGATGGTTGGGCGGTCCGGCATGTCCTCGGGAACACCCATCGCGTACCGGCCTCGATAGATGGGGTGGAACTTGGCGTATGCGAACCAGGCTTCGTCGAAGTGAACGCGTGAGACGGACTCTCCGAGCTGCTCTACGACACGATCGACGTTATAGCAAAGGCCGTCGTAGGTGGAGTTGGTGACCACGGCATAGGTGGGCTGCTGGGAGCGCGCGCCGGCCGCGAAGGGACTACGTGAGATGAGCTCCTTCACGGATTCGGGGGAGAAACGCGAGAGCGGCACCAGGCCGATCATTCCGTAGCCATTGCGCGTGGGTTTGAAATAGACGGGGCGCGCGCCCGTGATGGTAAGCGAGTGGCAGATGGATTTGTGGCAGTTGGCGTCGGCAAGGACGATATCGTCCTGCGCGATGACGCCGTGGCCGACGATCTGATTGGAGGTGCTGGAGCCGCCGAGGACGTAAAAGGTCCAGTCCGCGCCGAAGATGCGTGCGGCGTTGCGCTCGGAATCCCCTGGAGGCCCGATGTGGTGAAGCCAGGAGCCGAGCGGCGCTGAAGAGATGCCGAGATCCGAGCGCAGGAGGTTCTCGCCGAAGAAGCGATGGAACTCCTGACCAACGGGATGCTTGAGGAATGCGACTCCACCCATGTGACCGGGTGCGTCCCAGGAATAGGCGGACTGGTCGTTGTACTTGAGGAGCTCGCGGAAATAGGGAGGCAGAAGCTGCTCATGGTAACGCTCGACAGCGGTATCGAGCCGCGAAGCGATGAAGGCAGGGGTGTCGCCGAACAGGTGGATGTACTCGTAGACCTGCTTGATCACTTCCAGCGGAAGCTCGGATACGAGGGTGCGATCCGCGATGAGGAAGATGGGGACTTTTTTATTGCGGTGGCGGACGCCGCGAATGATCTCCAGGGCGGCGCGTTCTTCAAATTGCGAGTTTCCTTCCAGGTCCCAGTCCAGCAGCACCGCCGAGTAGCTTGGATCGGATTTGACGAGGGAAAGACCATCTTCGGGCGAAGTTGTGCGTACGACCTCGTAGCCCTCGTTGCCGATCGCATCCACGAGGCGCTCCATTGCACGATCCGATACCGAATCCGTGCGGCCCACCTCGCTGGCAATCAACAATACCCATCGCTTCTCACTCATCAACTCCGGTTCCTCTCCCCTGGCCTGAATGCGGAAAACCGCAAACACTTATCGTACCAATTCATTGTTCAAGGGATGTTGCAGGCGCGGGGGAGTCCGGATACGATGTGGCGGATCGCGCCGCCTGACGGCGCCTGCATGCCATTCACGGACCGATTACCGGCTGGGTCTTCCTTCGGGTAAGATAGTGGGGCTTTCGCAAAAAGAAGAGAGGCTCCGCCCCATGGCTGCTTTCCCAGAGATTGTCCGTGCGCATGAAACCGCCATCCTTTCCGGATGGATGAGTGACATGTCAGCAAGTACTCGCCGCAAAGACCTAATTAATGACAGCGATTTACAAGCTCAGGCTACCGAACTGCTCAAACTGTTTACCGAGGCCAGTCAGTCGAGTGGCGATGTGCAATCGGACGCGTTCGCCGCTACGAGAAGCTTTCTTAAAGAGATCGCGAAGACCCGCATGGAGACCGGCTTCTCAGCAGCCGAGACCTCGATGTTTGTGCTTTCCATGAAGCAGGCAGTTTTCAACGCTTTGCGGGATGCGCTGAAGTCGAATCCATCTGAATTGATCTCCGAGATCTGGACCGCTGGCACCGTGATTGACCGGCTTGCCATGCTGACCGTGGACACCGCTGTGGGGTTTCGGGAGCAGACGATTGCACGCCAGCAGGAAGACATGCTTGAGCTCTCCACTCCGGTGGTGAAGCTTTGGGAGGGTGTTCTCGCGCTGCCTTTGATCGGCACTCTGGATAGCGCGCGCACTCAGGTTGTGATGGAGTCTCTGCTTTCCGCGATTGTAGAGACGAACAGCCAGGTTGCGATCATTGACATCACCGGCGTACCGACGGTGGACACTCTGGTGGCGCAACATCTCATCAAGACGATTACTGCCGCGCGGCTGATGGGAGCTGATTGTTATCTGAGCGGCATTCGTCCGGCCATCGCGCAAACCATCGTGCACCTGGGGATTGACCTCACGGATATCCAGACGAAGGCTAAGTTGTCGGACGCCTTTTCCCTTGCGCTGACGCGTATGGGGAAGTCCGTGGTCGCCCTCAAGCAGGCTGCTGCAAGCACCCCGAGAGTAAAGGAAGTCTAGATGGATCGTATTCCCATACTCAAAATGGGCGACTGCCTGCTGGTGACCATTCAGGTGGACATGCATGATGAATTGGCCATGTCTCTGCAGGAAGACCTGACGGCTCAGATTGCAAAGTATGCCTCGCGTGGTGTCCTGATCGACATTTCTTCGCTCGAGATTGTCGATTCGTTCATCGGTCGCATGCTGGCAAACATCGCGGCGATGTCGCGAGTCCTGGATGCTCAGACTGTTCTTACCGGAATGCAACCCGCTGTTGCGATCACCCTGGTGGAACTCGGCATGTCTCTTCCGGGGATACGAACGGCTCTTAACGTCGAGCGTGGCATGGCCCTGCTGCAGGAATTTATTGGGGACGAAGTGGAGTCAGACCAAGGTGACGACACTGAAGAGTGAAACATTCCCCATTGTCACGTCTGACGATGTTGTGAAGGTCCGTCAAGCAGCACGCATGTGGGCTGCTGAACTGAAATTCAGCCTGGTCGATCAGACGAAATTTGTAACTGCTACCAGCGAACTGGCTCGCAACACTCTGGAGCATGGCGGTGGCGGGTTGATGACGGCGGAGGTCGTCGAGAATGGTCTGCGCAAAGGCATCCGGTTGACCTTTACCGACTCAGGGCCGGGTATCGCGAACATCGAATTAGCTCTCAAGGACGGATATTCCACCGGTGGTGGGATGGGCCTTGGGTTGAGCGGCAGTAAAAGACTCGTAAACGAGTTTTATATCAATAGCGAACTGGGCCGCGGCACAGTTGTTACCATCATTCGCTGGAAATAGTGAAAACTTGCGGCATATTCATAAATCTATCGCTCTCACTGACCGCAGCTCGGTCGGCGAGGCCCGCCGCAGCGCTATCAGCGTAGCCAGCATCCTTGGTTTCGATGAGGGGCGACGCAACGACATCGGTATAGCGGCCACGGAAGCCGCCACCAATGTCATATTGCACGCCCACTCGGGAGAGCTTCTGATCTGTTTTTCAGGAGAAGAAGGCTCATGGCTACTGGATCTGACGGCGATCGACTCCGGCCCCGGCATTTCCGATATCAGCCGGGCCATGGAAGATGGCTTTTCCACCATAGGAACGCCCGGGCAGGGGCTTGGCGCTGTCGGTCGCCTTTCCGATCTTTCTTCGATTTATTCCGTTCCCGAAAAGGGTACGGTGAATTGGTGCCGGTTTAAACTGAGAAGAAACGCCCCGTCGGCTGAAATTGGGGTCATCAGTGTGCCGGTTAAAGGTGAGACGGTTTGCGGTGACGGATTCTTTATGAAGCGCGGGGAGCGGCACTCCATTTACATGGTTGTGGACGGCCTGGGCCACGGGATTGGCGCGTCCGAAGCCGCCGACGAGGCCCTGTTGGTCGTGCGCGCGTCGGTGCAGGCCTCGGCGGTTGAAATTCTCCAGCGTACCCATGATGCTTTGAAGAAGACGAGGGGCGCGGCGATGTCCTTGGCTATTGTCGATCATGAAAAGAAGATTCTCACCTACGCTGGGGTCGGGAATATCGGAGCTGTGCTCTCGACTGGTACGGTTAGTCGCACGCTCATTTCGCAAAACGGGACACTGGGGGCGATTTTGCCGCGAGTGCAGGAGTATTCTCTTCCCATCGAACGCAGTACTCTGTTGCTGATGTTTTCAGACGGATTGACCTCAAAGACCGGGATATCGGCTTATGCCGGGATTCAGGGAAGACACCCTGCGGTGATCGCCGGGGTGCTTTACCGGGATTTCAGCCGCAAGCGAGATGACGCCAGTATTCTGGTGGCCCGGATGGGAGACGAGTTTAAGTGAGTCACCAGCTTCACAGCCTGATGCTTGCAAATGAGCGTGACGTTGTGAGCGCCCGCCAACGAGCCAGGGCGGTGGCGGCGGAATTGGGCTTTGATCATCACGACCAGATCAGGATTGCGACGGCAGTCTCTGAGATCGCACGGAACGCATACCGATATGCACGCGGCGGGGCCGTGACTTTCCTGGTTGACCCGGAAGCCAACCTATTTCGAGTTGCGGTCACGGACCACGGCAGCGGTATTCCGCACCTGGACAAGGTGCTGAGTGGTTCCTACCGATCGAGTACGGGCATGGGCATGGGCCTGGTTGGCACCAAACGACTGATGGATGAGTTCAGCATCGACTCCACGCCTACGGGCACTTCTGTCATCTTCGGCAAACACCTGCCGAGCTCGGGCGAACTTCTCGATGCAGCGCGTCTGAAGAAGCTCTCCACTGAGCTGGCAAAGCAAAATCCGGCGACACCGATCGACGAACTCCAGATGCAGAATCGGGAGTTGATGAAGACATTGAATGAGCTGCGAGAGCGGAAAGAGGAACTGCTCCAGATCAATGCCGAGCTGCAGGACACGAATCGCGGTGTCGTAGCTCTCTACGCAGAGTTGGATGAACGGGCTGACTACCTTCGGCGTGCCTCTGAGCTGAAAACCAGCTTCCTGTCCAACATGTCGCATGAATTTCGTACGCCCCTCAACTCCATGCTGGCGTTGACCCGGATGCTGCTTGACCGTATGGATGGAGAGCTGAGTCCGGAGCAAGACCAGCAGGTCCGCTTTATCCAGCGTTCGGCGAAGGAACTGGCGGAGATGGTTGATGACCTGCTCGATCTGGCCAAAGTTGAGGCCGGGCGCCTGGACGTCAGACCGAGGCATTACATGTCGACGAACTGGTTTGGTGCGTTGCGAGGTATGTTGAAGCCGCTGCTTTCGGAAGCCTCTCTGAATCTGGTGTTTGAGATTCCTGAACCGCTTCCCGCGCTCTTCACCGATGAGCAGAAGGTTTCTCAAATTCTTCGGAACTTCATTTCGAATGCCATCAAGTTCACGCCGCAGGGAGAAGTGAGGGTCAAGGCGCGGGAAAAGGGCTCATTCATCGAGTTCTCCGTGAGTGATACCGGGATAGGCATTTCTGACAGCGATAAGAGAATCATCTTCGAAGAGTTTGCGCAGATTGACAGCAATATGCAGAAGCGGGTCAAAGGCACGGGACTTGGCCTCCCGCTTTCCCGCAAGCTGGCCGAGTTGCTGGGTGGATCGGTAGACGTCTCCAGCACAGTAGGCGTCGGTTCCACTTTTTCTCTGGTTCTGCCGCCTGTTTACGCGGGCTCGGCTCCGGCGGCCGCGATCACAGTTCCAGAAATTGACCCGGACAAGAAGTTGATCCTGATTGTGGAAGACAACTCAGAGACTGCCTTCGTCTACACCCGGTACCTTGTGAACGCAGGATTTCAAACTCACACCGTGGCTACGATCGACCAGGCAGAAGAGGTCCTGCAGCGGATCAGGCCGGCGGCGATCATTCTGGATGTGCTGCTTCGCTCTGAGAACACGTGGGACTTTCTCCGGAAGCTTAAAGCGCAAACCAGCTCCATTCCTGTTCTCGTCATGAGCGTGACCGATGATGAGCGCAAGATTTATGGGTTAGGCGCGGACTCTTATCTCAACAAGCCGTTCGTGCCGGATCAGATGATCGGGGAGATCATCAAGCTCACGTCCGTCAAAGAGAGACGTAAGATCCTCATGATCGACGATAACGAAGTCTCTCGTTATCTCCTGCGCGGGAGCATACCGGAGTCGCTGTATGCCATTTACGAGGCACGGGACGGCCGAGAGGGCATCCGGGTCGCGAGCCATCTCTTGCCAGAGGTGATTTTTCTGGACTTCTTCATGCCCGGCTTGAATGGCATCGAGGTGCTGAAAGATCTACGGAGCAACGAAGAGACCAGTCGCATTCCGGTCATCCTGCACTCCACGAAAGTTCTCGACGATGCTGAGCGGGAGTTCTTCCAGGAAAATGGCGTCACTGTATTCCCCAAGCAGGCTCTTACGCTGCCTGACTCTGCCATGCGGATTCGTGAACTGATCGAGACTCTTACCTCGCACGTCGAAGCCGAGTCAGCGAAATGACAGGACAGAATTCAAAAGGAAGGATTCTGATCATCGATGATCATGCGTCCACGCGGTATGTGTTCCGCCGGATCCTGTCGCACGGAGGATATGAAGTGCATGAGGCAGGGACCGGTCAGGAAGGTCTCACCAAGGCGAGGTTGCCTCCCGATTTAATCATCGCCGACGTCAACCTGCCCGACATGCTGGGATACGACGTTTGCCGCAGGCTTAAATCGAACCCTGTGACGGAGAACATTCCGGTGCTGCAGATTTCAGCATCGTTTGTCACGGACGAAAGCATGGTTCAGGCGCTCGGGGGTGGAGCGGACTCCTTCCTGACGCAGCCGATTGAGCCTCCAGTCCTGCTGGCTTCGGTCAATGCGCTTCTCCGACTTCGTAAGGCAGAGGCGAGTTCAAAGCATTTGGCGTTGCAATGGCAGAGCACTTTCGATTCTCTCAATGATGGTCTGGCGCTCGCCGATGCGGAGGGCAATATCGTTCGCACGAACGCGAGGCTTGTCCAGATGTTTGGCGCTGTTGCCTCCGCGGCGGAGGGAATGCAGCTTAGTGGGCTGTTTCGGGCCTGGTTCGGCTCAAATTTTGAAGATCATCGCTCCCAACTGATAAAGGGAGATTCGATAGAAATTTCGAGGGATAACCAGTGGTTGCGGGTTCGTTACGACCGGATTCAAACTGATCCGCAGACTTCGGGTGGCTCGGTGTTGATTGTGACGGACATCACCGACCACAAGAAGCTGCAGGAAACGCTGAAGCTGAGTGAACGGCTTGCCGCTACAGGCCGACTCGCGCACATCATCGCACATGAAATCAACAATCCCCTTGAGGCGATGTCCAACCTACTTTACCTGGCTGCGCGGGAACCGAAGTCTTCTCCTCATATTTACTCCTATATTGAGCAGGCTTCGGCAGAACTGGGACGGATCAGCCAAATCACGAAGCAGGTGCTCACGTACCACCGACAGTCACAGCGGCCAGAGGCCTCGAATCCGACGGAGATTATTGCAAGCGTGCTGGCGATGTTTCGCGCTCAGATCGGTGCGATGGGAGTGGAGCTCATCACCAGGTTCGACCCGACCGAGCAGATTAACGTTCACCCGGGTGAGATTCGCCAGGTGCTCAACAACATCGTTGCCAATTCGCTTGAGGCTATGGAGCGGCGCGCGGGGGTTCTGCGAGTTCGCTGCTTCCATGCAAGAGATATCCAAAGCAACCGATCAGGAATCAGATTCCTCTTCAGTGACAACGGAAGTGGAATCTCCTCGGAACATATGGCGCACATCTTCGAGGCTTTCTACACGACCAAGAAGGTTCGTGGATCGGGTATAGGTCTCTGGCTGACCGCCGAGATGATCAAGAAACACGACGGTCGCGTTCGCGTGCGGACAAGAACGGGGGGAGACTATCGGGGGACCCTGTTTGATATTTTCCTGCCGAGTTCGTCTTCGTAAGACCGGGGTCTAAGTGCACTGAGTGATTGTCGATGTTGGAGAACAACTCTGCCGATGCCCGATCATGGAATTGTGACAGTGGCTGTATTGGATGGAATGCTTTCTCCGCCTGCAGCATCGATGCTTGTCACAGTGTAATCGTAGCTGAATCCACTCTGGACATTCAGATCGCTAAACGCCGTTGTGGTAACCACCTGCGGGTTCTCTAGTTCGTAGCTGGAGGCTCCGCTAGGTGATCGATAGACGTTATATCCCGCCACTGGATCGGGAGAACTGGCGGGCGCTTCCCAGCTTAGATCGACCTTATGTTGAACACCACTTCCGCTGAGATTGACCACTTGCATCGGATTAGCGGAAGAAGTGCTGGTTATAGTGAGCTGCCCCGACGCCGAACCCGTGACGGTAGGAGCGAATTGCAAGGTTAGCGTCAAAGCTTGATTTGGGTTTAGCGTCACGGGAAGGGTATTGCCTGCCAAGTTGAAACCCCCACCCGTCAACGTCGCGCTGTTGATGGTCACAGGTAAATCCCCCGTGGATGTCAGGGTCACGTATTGCGTTGCCGTGGTATTGACTCCTACATTGCCGAACGGCACCCCACTCGCGTCAACAGCGAGTCTTGATATGGCCGCACTCGTCTGTGACACGGAACTGCTGGTATCGCTGCCCACATTCGCGGGCGATATCTGTATGCCACTGACAGATGTCGAATCGGCTACAAACTCGGCAGTCGTCGCATTCGACGGGACCTTAGGTGGGACTGAAACCGTCGCAGCGGGGTCCCCGCTCGACATGCTTCCACTCACTCCGCTGTCGGCCCCGGCTCCATTCAAGTTCGATGTGCATGAATCCGCTCCCGCTACGATAGCGGATGTGTTGCTGCACGAAACTCCGCTGAACGGCATTGGCAACGAATCGCCTGCGCCGATGAGACCGATCACAACGGTTGGGTTAGGCGACGACGTGCTTGTAATCGCGAGTTGACCAGACACAGAACCCGCCGAACCTGGGCTGAACTGCACGGCCATGGCGATCGACTGATTCGGGCTCAACGTAACCGGCAGCTCCGGATTAGTAACACTAAAGCCCGCACCTGTTACTGTCGCTCCGTTGATCGTCACGGGGGCAGTTCCGGTCGATGTCAAAGTCACAGGGTAGCTCGTGGCGGTATTCAGGACCACATGACCGAATGAAATGCTCGACAAGCTCGGGCTTAGAGTAGTTATGGGCGAGTTCAATTGCGGCGGGAGGCTCTGCGAAACTCCGCCTGACGCCGCAGTCTGCGGCACCTGGGTCGGAGCTGCAGTCGCCGTGAACAGGAATGTAGAGTTCTGGCTCGCCACGTATATTTTCGGACTGGTAGAACAGCCCGAGAGCGCAAGCGATAACGCAACCAAGCTAAGAGATTTGGCAGCGCGCGTATTCATGAGGACGTCCTGCAGACCTAAAAATCATCTCTGGACCCCATGTAATCTCTGGCTTCGACGTGCGGGGAGGACACAAAGTCGAGCACACCCCACTTTTTAGTACCACCAGGAGCTGTGCAAATTGTTGGATAATTGGAGGCGCGGGTCGGGATCGAACCGACGCATAAAGGTTTTGCAGACCTCTCCCTTACCACTTGGGTACCGCGCCTCGATGGGCCTGCACTGTTGACGCACACCCGGAGTATTGGGAAGAGTGTATCGCAGGCGGGAGGTGATTGGAGCGGGAGACCGGGGTCGAACCGGCGACATCTTCCTTGGCAAGGAAGCACTCTACCACTGAGCTACTCCCGCTCGTACATTCGTAAGTATAGCGGTGGCGGGGAGATGCGGTCAACGCCGCAAGCCACGACGTGACCGAAGCTATGGAGACGGAGGAAGCGTCACCGCGATGCGCGGTCCGGGCTCATCCGCGCGACGGTTCTTCACGATGTGCGGGGTCACCACCACGACCAGCTGGCCGGAGTCCCGGATGGTATCTCGCTCGGTTGGGGGACCGAGCCCGGGCAGTTCGCTGAGGCCGGGTATACCTTCGACTGCGGCTGACTCGGTCTTGCTTACGTCGCTGACGATCAGCGCACTCTCTCCATTGGCTACGCTCAATGAGGTGACAAAGTGTCGGTTCAGCAGGATCGGGATGTCGTTCAGCCCGGTGCCGGCGAGCGCCTGAATCTTGAGGTCAAGCTGCATGCTGATGCGGTCTCCGCCCTGAAAGGTGGGTTTAGCCGTTAGCGTGACGCCAAGGTCTTCATACGATGTCTGCGGAATGGTCGTGCCGGCTACCCCGTTCTGAAGCAGGTTGCCGACGTTCACACCGTTGATGGTGGCGTTGTTGAGCGCGGAGGATGGAGCGGACCCGCCGGTGCTGAAGGTGGAGACCGTAACCGGGTAGCGTGTGCCCGCACGGAAGGTTGCCTCTTCGCGATCGTTCACCCGAAGCTGCACATCATCAAGCGCCCGAGTCTCGGTTGCATTGCGGGAGAGGTTGAGCGTGACTCCACTGGTCGAGGAAGAGACGGCAGTCTGCAGAACTCCTCCGCCGAACACTCCGATCAGGTTCTTCGCCAGATCGCTCTGGACCAGGCCGGACCCAATGAGCGCGAGCGCAATCTGCAGGTCCGTCGCGTTGGCGGAGACAAAGCCCTGGGCGATGGCCTGCTGTACAAGTGACTGGTTGTTGCTGACAATCTGCCGGGCCGCCTGGTTCACGTTGAACGCGGTGAACTCAGTGGGTAGTTTCGCGCCCACCTGAGTTGTGCTGCTTTTGCTGATCTCATACAGCCGAACTTCAAGCAGCACCTCGCCGCCGGTCTCCAT
>Ga0207667_10002764_pt1 | contig 21701 bp, 29 predicted proteins | sample KBSCornC52_FD_184301 | JGI IMG/M metagenome (GOLD analysis project Ga0207667, IMG submission 184301) | Corn rhizosphere microbial communities from Kellogg Biological Station, Michigan, USA - KBS Corn C5-2 (SPAdes) (version 2) | ecosystem: Host-associated > Plants > Roots > Rhizosphere > Soil ...
GAAGCGGCCGCGGCACGTCCTCGTCGAACAGAACCCACCTCATGCGACTCTGGCGAGGAAAGAGCTCGCCGCCTGCTCGAGAAACGCGACCGCCTGTTCACGTTTCACGCTTGGAAAGTGGTCGAGGAACTCGTCCAGGTCGTATCCGCCCTCGATGTAATCGAGAAAAGTCTGGACTGGAACGCGGGTGCCCGCGAATACCGGAGCGCCGCTGTGAACCTCCGGATCTATGCTCACAACGCTGCTCAATTCGGCTGGCCCATCATGATATTCCGGGTACGCCATCGAACTCTCCTGCAGTTCTTCGTGCCTTCATGTCGAGAATCCGCCCAGGGATCAGGGCTCGTCCCGTTCGCGGTAGTCCGGAGTGAAACTGTGGGACCATTTGATCGACTCTGCCGCAACGTCGGCGGGTTGTTATGCTGCCGCGACCACTTCGCCTCTCAAATCGGCAAGAATCTTCTGCGAGTCGCCGCGTGAGAGGAGCCCGCGGTCGACGAGAAGCGCGATTGAAGCCCCCGCGAATCCGAAAACGGAGAGGAGCTCGATTCCAACGATGTGCCCGCTCGCGTCGCGGTCGAGCACGCAGGTATCGGACAACTCTTCCGTGCTCGCGATGGGGCCTTGCGATATCTTGATGTAAGCCGCGTCGGCCTCTGGATCATAGGTGGTTTTCATTCGATTGGGCCTCGGTTTACGACCGTGATGATCAGGATTCGCGACGGCTCCTCGATGAAACACACGCGGATTCGCTTGCCGTCCGATTCGCCCGGCACGTTCGACTTACCGTCCATGCCCTGATAGGATACCATCGGGTTGGCAAGCACGTCGAGCACTTCCGCCTCGGATACAACGCCGCGCTCCGAGTCACCCATGCGGTCCCGGGCATGTTTGGTGAAATGCGCGCGCTTCGCGGTTGCGCGCGGCCGAAGATCACGGTCAGATATCGTCGCGGTCGCGGAAATCCGTGGTGAGGCCGGTGCGGAACATCTGGTCGATCTCGTCCTTCGATACGAGGATTTCGCGGGGTTTGGCGCCTTCCAGCGCGCCGACGATGCCGCGCTCCTGCATGATGTCCACGAGGCGGGCGGTGTGGGGGTATGTCGAGGCCGGCGACCTTGACGCGCGTAGCGGCGCTCTAGCCTGAGTGGACTACCTTGAACGCCGCGACGAGGATTGCCTCTTCGTCCAGCGCCTCGAATGTGGCCCGTTTGAGCTTTTCGGCGAAACGGGCAAGCTGACCGACGTTGGGGTCGAATCGGATGGGTGCGTCGGTGTAGATCAGGTTGATGCGATCGGAGAGCGGAACGCCTGAGTCCGAGAGGTAGCTGCCGTGGAGTCCATCAAGAATTGTGCAGCCGCCAAAGGTATAGGTGAATTCTCGTTCAAGCGCGTCCAGCAGGTCCTGATATGCGGGAGAGGGCAGATCCGGGACGTAGACCTCAATTCTTGTCTTTTCGAACAGAGGCAACGAACTGCTCCTTCCGCTCGTCGAAGGACTCCATCCGCTTCAGCGTCTCTTCTTCGGTGAGCTTGGCGCGCTTCGGCCGCTCGATCTTGAGCGCCTGCACATCTTTGAGTTTCGTTGCCATGGTCGTCTCCGGTTGATACCCGATCACATTATAACACAAGCTCAGGTTCAGAGAATGCAAGAGCCGCCTCGCGGCGGCTTCGCGCCCTGCACCGAAGCCACAGGGGATGTGAGGAACTTATACTTGCATCGGTTGCGGCATGTCCGTTGCAACTCCGAGTGCCAATCCCTGGGCTTCAACTTGGGCTCGTACGCCGTCCCAGACTATCTTCATCTCGGACACACTTCCGACCTCGGTCTTCCGCTTTCCCATCATCAGACCGTTCGTTACGGCTTCCATCGGAATTCCGTGTATCCGAGGCCTTGCGAAGCCCCGTGGCTTGGAATTGGCCTTCGCGCACGGGAAGTAGCTGAACATTCCCTCGACGCTATTCTCAATCGTGGCTCCGAAATACAACCGAAACGTAACGCCCTCCGGCGCGCTTCCTGCTTTGCCTGGCACGCACGAGGTTCTGTTGCCGTAGATCGGCTGAAATGTTGCATCGCGATAGATCGGATGAATCTTATTGGTAACTTCGTCCCGGAAGGTGCGCCTGTCATGGTCCATCCACGACGCCACGACGAGGACAGTATCCAGGACGAAGTACCCTGACTTGTGCGATCCGAATAGGATGACGGATCCCCTGTCGAGGTTTCGGAGGAAGGTTGGCCGCCTCTTGGAATATTGCCGGCAGCGCGTGTAGCTTATCTGATCGCCGAACACAAATGGATCGGTGTTCTGCAGCCCGCGGTAGCTCTTGCGCGCCTGCCAATAGGGTCGATGAATGTAGCGCGGCCCTTCGGTAACCGGTTTCTCGACTCGCGTCACAACTTCCGATTCTGGTTCCCATTCGCCCCGGAAGACGATCTCGCCGCGCTTTCGCCTTCCGCCATCGATGTATTCGCCTGCGTTGGTCATAAACTTGCGCTTGTGATCGCCCGTGTTCCAGGTCCGTGCGTTCCCAATGTCCGGCGAGTGCTCGCCGCCCGGATGCATGAACTGGACGAACCAGAGTTTGTCAATGATGGCGAGCGGCCTCCAAAATCGAACTTCCGATCTTTTCCTGGTCCGCGCGGCTTACCAGACCAAAGGGGGTCTGCGCCGCTTGGCCGTATACGAACACGCTCTGCTTTCCCGATGCGAGCTTCCTCCTGGAGGCGTAGACGTGATACGGATTCGCTCGTTGGACGCAATGCAGACTCTCCCACTGGGTATGGAGGTCAAAGGAGATGCGTTCGCGATGAATCCGGGCTATCGACGCTATCACGATATCGGGTTGGAGGTATTCCACTAGCCTGTGCCAGAGCAGGACGCCGCTGCCGAGAAGTGCTGCTTGTTGTGCTTTCGACAGCCCACTCCAGGTTGGATTCGTCGCCAGCGGTGAGCAGATGTCCGTGTGGAGGGCCACTCGGTTCCCGTGGTAATAACTCACCTTACGCAGACGGGCTCAACAGATTGGGTGCACTCCGCGGCGGACGGGAGGCTGCACCCTCCCGCTCTCATGCGCTACGCGCCAACTCCGCACCTTCGTGCGCAGGATGAAAAAATCGGTTCCGATTCGCGCACGGAGGTGCGCGACTGGCCGCAGGCATGATAGCGGCGGGGTGCAGCCCGCCGGCCGTATCGAGTGCGGACTCCATAACCAATTGCTTGCCTGCGTAAGGTGAGATTCTGATTCACACACCTCGCGGCTTGTCAATCCCCAGATCCTGGCAAATTCTGCGAACGGTGTTCCGCTTGATCTCGGCATGCCTCGGGACGGCCGCAGATGCGCCGTCGTCAGTCTTGACACAGATTGCGTGCTTGCTCCCCTCCCGTTCGAGACGACACCCCGACGCTCGCAAATGTCGTTCAAGATCAGTCCGCTTCATCACTTAGCCCCGGATCGCTTGCAAACTCGACGGCAGGCGTGACGACACGGCTGAGCCATGAGAGCAACCGTTTGGCTTCGGTAGGCGTCATCGACTCGGGGAATACGATGAATGCAGCCGATCCAGGCATCGGTACTTTCATCAGGCCCGAGGGACTCGGCCCCGAAGACTCGTGATGTTGAGGTGACGCTGTGTCCCTCGAATCGGCTTTCGGCACGTCGTTGATACCCTCTGTGGACCGCTCATCACCAGCACCGAAACCGCGCACGTAGTCAAGGCTCTCGCGCAAATCGGCGATGAAGGGCTTAACCGCCGCATGCTGCAGCCCGAATTCTCGCTCTAATCTGGCGCCTAGCGTTTCGTCCGACGGCAGATCCCATTGGGGGAACGCCACGAGTAGCTCAGCGTGAATTGCTGGACTAACCAAGGCTTCCCTAACAGCCAGAGTTCGCTCTTCCTCCGCAACGGGCAACAACATACGCCTGGCCAGATCCGTCAGCTTCAGGCGCATGTTATCCGCTGACCCAATGTACTCCACCAATCCGTACTTTTTTAGCGCGCTAAGTACCGGGCGCGATCCGCCGTTTAGTCCCGCGTAACCGAGATGCTTAGCAGCAGTTAATGCAGGAGTTTCCGACCACCGATCCTTTTCATAAATCTTTCGAGCCAACTCGACCGCCTTACGGAGGCTGATGGCGGGATAATCACGGCTCTTCTGCCGGCTCACGTCGTTTGTGTTCATGCGAACATCATACCACATATATCATCCCGGTATCGCGAAAGCAGATATATTTAGCCGGAATAATGGGCGTCCTACGCAACATGCCGCCAGGAATGAGAAATCCGGCAACGCCTCGCCAGCCGAACGAGCCGATGGCCTTCTTCACGCTGGAGGATTTGACCGGCAAGTCGGTCGCCGTAACGGTGTTCCCCTCCATCTTCCGGGAGGTGGGCGCGGCGGTCGAGCAGGACCGGATCATCCTGCTGGAGGGCCGCATCTCGGTCCGCGAGCGCGTGCGCGACGACGAGGAGGGCGGCCGCAACGTCGAGCTCCTCGCCGATAAGATTCGCCTTCTCGGCGCGGGCGTCGCCGTGGTCTACCTCCACGTCCACGACGGCCTCGCCGTTCGCAAAGTCGAATCCCGCCGCTACACGGTTGACCTGTCAAATGGCCTCGCCAGTCTCGTCGAGAGCCTCGTGGGCCGGCAGGAGGTCCGGGTGGACTAGGACGAGTCATGGTATGATGAGGCTGGAGGTGTTTCATGCAAAAGTCAGCGACAAGGCCGACGTTTCAAGAAGCAATTGAAGTCGTAGAGAGCCTCCCGCCCGAGGATCAAGCAGCTTTGATGGATATTGTTAGCAAGCGTCTGGTCCAATATCGGCGCGCAGCGCTCGTCGAGCGTGTCCGTGAGGCGCGGGCGGCATGCGCTGCGGGGGAAGTCTGGAGCGGCAACGCAGAGGACCTGATCGCCATGCTCGACCAGGACGAATGAGAAGGCTTGTACTGAGTGCGGGATCAATCCGGGAGCTGAGACGATTCCGCCTTCGTCATTCCGACCTCAACGACCGGCTGGATCGCGTCCTAATTCAGTTGCAGGAGGACATGTATCACCCTTCGCTGCGGGCACACAAGCTCCAGGGAGATTTGCGGTATCTGTGGGCTTGCTCCGTTACGCACGAATATCGCCTGTTGTTCGAGCTCATCGCGAATCTCGATTCGGAGGACAACGAAGAGGACATCCACCTGATCGCAACAGGTTCACATGACGAAATCTACTGATCGGCCCCGCTGAGCCCCGACCTGGCGCGGGCGAATCCACCTCCTGAAGGACGCGCTGGAAACCCACCGGGGCGCTGCCGCGGTTTGCCTCCACGTCCACGACGGGCCGTCATTGTGGGCCAGACCGTGTTTTCGCGGCGGCTTGACAATCGACGGGCCTGCTCTGTAGAATGCGGCTATCCCAATGGAGCCATTCAGGACCCTCACGTGATTCGCCGCATCATCCTCCTTATCACACTGACACTTCTGCTCTGCCTCTCCGCGTCCAGCGTTCCCGCGCAGGATGTGTTGCGCATTGGCACGGATGCTACCTACCCTCCCCTCGAATCGAAGGACAACGATCGGTACGTCGGGTTCGACATCGACCTGGGCGAAGCCATCGGCCGGCTGCTGGGACGGAAGGTCGAATGGACCAACAGCGGATTCGACGGCATCTTCGCCGCGCTCCAGGCGGGCAAGTTCGATGCCGTGATGTCGAGCGTCACCATCACGGACGACCGGAAGCGCCAGCTCGCCTTCTCCGACCCCTACTACACCGCCGGACAGGCGCTCGCCAGCCGGAAGGGCGGTCCCGTCTACACGGACGTAGCGCAGCTCAAAGGGATGACGGTCGGCATCCAGATCAACACGACCGCGAAGGAGGTGCTGAAGAAATTCCCCGACGTGGCGGTGCGGCAGTACAACTCCATCGACCTGGCGCTGCTCGACCTCCAGAACGGCAAGCTCGACGCCGTCATGACGGATTCGCCGGTCCTGAAGTACATGCTGCACCGGTCGTTCAACGGCCTTCAGCTTGCGACCAACCTGCTCACCGAGGAGCACTATGGAATTGCGCTCCGCAGGGACGAACCCCGGCTTCTCGACCAGGTGAATGGCGCGCTCCGGAGGCTGAACGACACCGGCGAGATGGCGAAGCTGAAGGAGAAGTGGTTCGGCGAGAAGGCGGACGCGGCGGCCCGCCCGCTCCGGCCCGGCGAGTTGATCGGCCAAATCTGGCTGCCGCTGGTCCGCGCGGCCGGCCTCACCCTCCAGCTCACGATAAGCGCCCTGCTGCTCGGCGTGCCGATAGGGCTGGCGATGGCGCTGCTGCGGTTGTCGCGGCTCGGACCGCTCTCCTGGCTGGCCTCGATCTACGTCGAGGTCTTCCGAGGGACGCCGCTGCTGGTCCAGATATTCACCGTCTACTACGTGCTGCCGGCGCTCGGCGTGGCGCTCGCGGCCTGGCCCGCCGCCCTGCTGGCCTTCAGCCTCAATAGCGGCGCCTATATCGCGGAGATATTCCGGGCGGGAATCCAGTCCATCGATCCGGGCCAGATGGAGGCGGCGCGGTCGCTCGGCATGAGCTACCCGCTGGCGATGCGGCTCGTGGTCCTCCCGCAGGCGTTCCGGCGCGTGCTCCCGCCCCTCACGAACGAGGCCATCGCCCTCCTGAAGGACACCTCGCTCGTCTCCGTCATCGCGCTGATCGAGCTGACGCGGCGCGGGCAGGAGCTTACCGGGCAATACGCCCGTCCGATGGTCATATGGCCGCTGGTGGGGCTCATCTACCTGATTATGACTGTTCCGCTCACGCGGCTCGCGAACCTGCTGGAGCGGAGGTGGGCGGCGCGATGACGACGGAGACGAATCGACCTCTGGTCGAGGTGCGGGACCTCCACAAGCGATTCGGGAAGCTGGAGGTCCTGAAGGGCGTCGACCTGACCGTGAATCGCGGCGAGGTCGTCGTGCTGATCGGTCCCTCCGGCTGCGGCAAGTCGACGCTCCTCCGCTGTATGAACGGCCTGGAGACCATCACCTCCGGGTCCGTGCGCGTCTGCGGCATGTCGCCGTCGGACCCGAGCACCCTCAATCAGCTCCGCAGCCGGGTCGGGATGGTCTTCCAGCGGTTCAACCTCTTCCCGCACCTCACGGCCCTCCAGAACATCACGCTCGCGCCGATGAAGGTTGCGGGCGTCACACGATCCGAGGCCGACCAGCGTGCCGCGCGCCTGCTCGACCTCGTGAATCTGGAGGACAAGCCCAACGCCTTCCCCGACCAGCTCTCCGGCGGCCAGCAGCAGCGCGTCGCCATCGCGCGCGCGCTCGCGATGGAGCCGGAGCTGATGCTCTTTGATGAGCCTACCTCAGCGCTCGACCCGGAGATGGTGGGCGAGGTGCTGAAGACCATGCGCGACCTCGCCAGGGGCGGCATGACGATGTGCGTCGTCACCCACGAGATGGCCTTCGCGGAGGAGGTCGCCCACCGCGTGCTCTTCCTCGATTCCGGCCGCATCCTCGAAGAGGGCACGCCTGCCCAGGTCCTCCAAAATCCCCGGCAGCCCCGCACCCGCGAATTCCTCTCCCGCGTCCTCAACCGATAATCGTCGCCGAAAAATCTCGAAAAAAGTTGTTGACAACACTACAGGCCTGTGTTATAGTGCGCTTACCAACGTTTTACAGCACACGTGTGCATAACGATTACGCGTACCGGCACACGATTGCATTCTCTCACCAGGCAACAGGAAAACGCGTGCGAATCACCATCAAGCGGATAGCGGAAGAGCTTGGCGTCTCCCACTCCACCGTCTCTCGCGTGCTGAACGACAAGCACAGCGCGCTCGTCTCCGAGTCGACGCGCGACCGCATCGTGCAGGCGGCGTCGCAAATGGGGTATCGGCCGAGCCGCATCGCGCAGGCGCTTCAGGGGAAGGGTACGCAGCTCATCGGCGTGCTCGTTCCGGACGGGGCGGACTACTTCTTCCACGACGTGGTGCGCAGCCTGCGCCACACGCTCGACGAGAGCGGCTATGAGCTGATGGTCTTCGCGAGCTCCGCGCAGTCGACGGCGGCGAGCTGGCATCGCGTCCTCCAGTGGGACCTCGATGGCGTGTTCGTGTTCGACTATCTCTTCTACGTCGACGGCCTCTGGGAAGCCCTCACGCAGCACAAGGGGGCCATCCCGCCCATCGTCGGCCTCTTCAGCAGCAAGTCGCAGCTCAGGGACTATGTCTGCCTCGACTTCCGGTCGGCCATGAACCTGCTCCTCGCGCACCTCGAAGGCGAAGGCTGCCGGCGGTTCGGCTACATGTCGCTTCCCGGCAGCTTCCATCCGTCCGAGCAGCGGTACGCCGTCTTCTCGGAATTTACGGCCGCCCGCGGTCTCACGCAGGTGGATATCCCGGTCCTGGAGGGCCGCTCGACCCTGATGGAGGGCGCCCACGAGGGGTTCGCGGCATGGCTGCGGACCGGACAGGAGCGGCCGGACGCTCTCTTCTGCCAGAACGACGAGATCGCGCTCGGCGCGTACCGCGCGCTCCGCGACGCCGGGATCTCGATTCCGCGCGATGTCGCGCTGGCAGGCTGCGACGATCTGCCCTACATGCCCTACCTCGAAACACCGCTCACCTCGCTGTCGCTACCTGTCCGAGATGCCTGCCGGCATGGCTGGACGCTGCTTCAAAACCGGATGGCGGACCCGGACGGCCCGCCGCTGCGCATCACGCTCGACGTGAATCTCAGGCTTCGCGCCTCGTGTATAAAGGGCGCGACCGTCGTATCGAACGTTGCATCCACTGGCGGCGCGTGACGCCCAATGCGGGGTACCCCGCCGCCCGCACACCACACAGGAGGGATCGGAATGAACAGGAGAACTGGCTTTACCCTGATCGAGCTTCTCGTCGTTATCGCCATCATCGCTATTCTCGCCGCCATCTTGTTCCCGGTTTTTGCACAGGCGCGTGAGAAGGCCCGCACCATCAGCTGCCTGTCCAACACGAAACAGATCGGGCTCGGCTCGATGATGTACGTGCAGGACTATGACGAGACGTTCTACTACCAGCCCTGGCCGGGCGGCTGCCCAGCCTCCCAGACCGGCTACTGGATCGACGCTCCGGGCACGGTCCAACAGCACTGGGCGACTCTCATCTATCCGTACGTCAAGAACGGTCAGCTCTTCCGCTGCCCCAGCTTCAAGGGCAGCACGTACACGGCCAGCTTCGCTCTCTTCCAGTGCGGCGATCCGACCCGGAAGCCCATCGTTCCGGAGGTCGACTACGACCTGAACGAGTGGATTCTGTCATCGCCGGTATCGCTCGCCTCCATCAACCTGCCGGCGGAGACCGGCCTCGGCTCGGATGGCACCTACATCTTCGGCGGGCCGTCCGTCTGCGTCAACAACAGCCTCTACTTCATCAACGCCATCGAGGCGTTCGGCGGTCCCATCGACTGGTGGGGGAACTCGGTCCGGCACACGGCGGGGAACAACTTCTTCTTCTGCGACGGGCACTCGAAGTGGGCGAAGGTTTCCGGGCCGCTCTCGCCGTCCACGAAGGTCTACAATGCCGGCGTGACCCCAAGCCCCGCATCCCAGAACACGTCGGCGACGAAGTTCGGGTACTGGCCGGTGAAGACGTGGGACCTCTCCTGTCCGAACTAGCGAATCGGGAGGTGACTTGAAATGGGACAGAGATCGATATCAGGACCGCTCGTCGCGGTGGTCATCGGAGCGCTGGTTGTCGTCGTGGGATTCCTGCTCTATCGCGGGGCGACCGGCGGCACGGTAGGAGACGGCAGGGCGGGCAACGTGGAAGCGTCGCCGCCGATGCCGGATGCGGCAAAGCAGGCGATGATCCAGACCGCCCGCCAGCAGCAGGGCCACTGAGAAGGCGCCCCGCCAGGGAACAGCAGCAAGCCGGGCTCCATCAGGGGCCCGGCTTGTTGTCGTCCGTAGTGTGTGTCGGCCCGAGGAATCCGGGTTACGGCTGCTTTGCGGTCGGCGGTGTAAACATGAACACTTCGGAGGAGGCCTTTTCCACCTGCTTCGAGTCACCGGAGGTCAGGTCCCATTTCCACTCGGACCCCTGCTTAACCAGCACGATTCGGCCGTGGAGCTGGAGGGTCCGGCCGTTCATCTTTACGACGGAGGACGTCGGAACGGTGGCGTGAACCCCGCTGACGACAGGCTTGCCCGCCTTCAGATCCGACATCGCGTTGACGAGCGCATCGAACTGCTTCCGGCTCTGCTCGCTCTTCTCCATCTCGCCCGCAATCCCGGCGATAAATCCCTTTCGCGCTGCCTCGCGATTCGACCCATCCACCCCCTGAATTGCCGACAAGTCGAACAGGCGATTCCAGTTCTTGCTCTTGAACGTCGTGTAGACCTCGAGCGCCCGAGCCTGCGGGTCCTTCCCGGAGTCCGCGCGGGCCACAAATGGCATCGTGGCGACAATTACTACGCTTATGGCGGCAAGCAAATTAAGAAGGGCACGTGCGGAACGCGTCCGAATCAACATCGACATTGCGGTGGTCGTCCTTTCCAGGAGAATTGAAGCCGGCCCGTCGCCACGCGTTCGGGTTGCCCGGCAAACCTGACAGGTTATTCCATGCCGCGACGAACGTTTGATGCGGCTCTTCCGGTGCAGGCCTCGGCGCTCGGCAGCTCGCAAGCTTAAGGAATGACGATGAAATGATCCTTGCCATTGACCTGATATGCATGGAAGTGGCGGTCGACCGTGAAAACGGTCCTCGTATCGAGAGTTTCCGCCAACGCAACCAGAGACGCGTCGGCAAAGTCCATCGGCGTATCGGCATATTGGCGCATCAGTACTCGCATGCGCGCACGCTCCTCCGCCGTCCAATCATGCACAACGACCAACTCGTCGTCAAGGAATTGCCAAAGCTCAAAGCTCCTCCTGTGCTCGAATTCCGTTCGCCCGATGGAGGAGATACATTGCCTCCGTGAAGCAGGGGAGCGTCGTGACCCGCGGACTCGGAGGCAGCTTGGCCAGAGCCGATTTGCAGGACTCATGGTGCGGGTCGTCACCGTCTATCAAGGCGATCAGGGGAGCCGTATCGCAGAGGGTCACAGGTTACGCTCTGCGTGCTTTATTTCCAGGTATTGTGTGAACTTCTCGCCTGTGTCCCCGGAAAGCCTCTCGCTGCCTCCGCTGTTTATTCGCCCGGTACGGCCCGCAAAGCGGTCGGCAAGGGTTTGCGCCATTCCGTTAGACTCTGGAGATTCCGAGCTCTGTTCAAGGACCAGCCGCACACGGTGTCCGGCGAGCTCGCTATCGAGAGCACGAATCTCCTCCCGTACTTCTTCCCAGATTCCCTCGAATACCTGTTGCGTCATTCCGGTTCTCCAGCATCCATTGCGTTACTTCTCTCTTCCGCCGACGGCGCGCTCGATGTCGAGGATATCGGGGACGCAGCGACCTCATCCGGCGTCTCACTTGCGTTACGGGTGGGTGTCCTCTTCCTCTATGAGGCGCCTGAGTGCTTCCAACTCGTGCAGGTGCTCTATATCCTTTGGTCGTGCTGCCGCACGCTTCATGGAGATAAGGTCCGCGAGTGATGCTACACGGACAGGGATTCCAAACATCTCCATTGGAATCGATCGTTGCCACAGCCCCTGAAACGAATCTACTCCTGGAATATCGCCCAACAGGTCCACCGTCGCGAGATCAGTCTCCAGAGTCATGTTCGTCTGACCCTTGATCGTCTGAACGTCCCAGATGAATGGCAGATCGGCGGGAAATCCGCGCAAGCGAGGAGCTGCAGTTCGCAGGGCTTCCGCAATTGCTTGCAAATTGGCGCGGTCGCGCGAATAGCCCACATCAAGGTCCTGTGTGATATGGTTGGACCCATGACCGACCATCGCGAGACCGCCGATCACAACGAATCGAACGCCTGCCGCGTTAAGAGCGGCGAGAATTGGTCGAAAGTCTGGCAGCTCTTCCGGCACGTCGCGCCTCCAACATGAGGGCCAGCGCCCGTTGATGCTTCTCGAATCGCTGGGAGGGTGTCAGCCGCAGATTCGCGCGCAGATGACCCACATCGATACCATATTCATCCTGTTCGCCAAAAGGGTGCTCTCGCCGCCAGCTTCTTATGCTCTCCAGCTGCTCCTCAACAGCGCGTGCCTGGTCCTCGGCATCCATGTTTTGTCTCTCCATTTGGACGGAACATCTGTTTGCTCCGCAGATGCATCACTTCTCGCGGCCGCCGATGGCGCGCTCGATGTCGAGGACGTCGGGGAGGCGGCGGACGGCGAGGAAGAGTCGATTCAGGTGTTCCACATCCTTTACCTCGGCGGCGACCTCGAGCGTTGCTGTGTGGTCGCGGTGCGACTGCGTCTTGATGGCCGTGATGAAGGTTCTCATCTCGCCGAATATGTTGCCCACATCCGCGAGGAGGCCCGTGCGGTCGGCGGTCTCGATGACGATATTGACGCTGTAGACCTGGCCCTCGCCGCCGCCCGTGTAATCGACGGACGTGAGCCGCTCAGGCTCGGTCTTCTCGTAGTGGCGGATGTTCACGCACTCCCGGCGGTGGAGCGCCATGCCGCGGCCGCGCGTCACATAGCCGACCACTTCGTCGCCGGGGATGGGCAGGCAGCAGCGCGCGCGCCGGAACGCGACGTTGTCAATGGAGCCGGCGCTCACCTTCAGCTTGCGATCGTCGGCGCGGCCCTTGCCGACCACGATTCCCTTTGGGGGTAGAGGCTGGCTGGGGCTGAGGCGGTTGAGGAGCGCGCCGACGGACACGGTGCCGTACCCTACCGCCGCCAGGAGCTCCACGTCATTCGGGACATTGAACTGCGCGGCCAGCGTCTTCAGGGCGTCGTCCCTGAGAATCGCGGAATCGAGGCCCAGCCGCTCGATCTCGCGCTGGAGCATTTCGCGGCCCTGCTGGACCGATTCGTCGTGGAGCAGGCGCTTGAAGTAGGCCTTGATCTTCGACTTCGCGTGGGCCGTCTTCGCGAGCGCGAGCCAGTCCCGGCTGGGATGGCCGTCCGAGCGGGTGACGATTTCGACGACATCGCCGTTGCGGAGCTGGTAGGACAGCGCGACCATCTTCCCGTTCACCTTCGCTCCGACGCACTTCTGGCCGACATCGGAGTGGACGCGGAAGGCGAAGTCGATGGGGGTTGCTCCGGCGGGCATGTCCATAACGTCGCCGCGCGGGCTGAATGCGAAGACCTGGTCCGTGAAGAGGTCTTCGGTGACGGAACGGAGGAACTCGCCGGGCTCGCGCGCCTCTGCCTGCATGTCGAATATCTGCTGCCGGAGCCAGGCGAGCTTCCTCTCGAACTGATCGCCGCCGGCCTTCCCGCCCTCGCCCTTCTCCTTGTAGGCCCAGTGCGCAGCAACTCCGAACTCCGCCGTGCGGTGCATCTCCCACGTCCGAATCTGGATTTCAAGCGGCTTCCCGTGGGGACCGATCACCTTGATGTGGAGCGACTGGTACATGTTGCCCTTGCTGCGGGCGATGTAGTCGCTGAACATGCCGGGCATTGGGGGCCAGAGGCTGGAGACGATCCCGAGAGCGTGGTAGCACTGCGCCTTGGTGTGGACGATGATTCGGAGCGCGATGAGGTCGAAGAGCTCCTTGAAGTCGAGCTCCTGCTTCAGCATCTTCTGGTAGATGGACCAGAGGTGCTTTGGGCGGCCATGAATCTGCGCGTCCGGAATTCCCTCGGCGGCCAGCCTCTCCTTTAGAATGCGGATCGCCTCGTCTACCTCTCCCTGGCGGTCGCCGCGGGTCTGCGCGACGGCCGTCGCCACCTTCTTGAACTCCTCCGGCTCGACGTACTTGAACGCGAGGTCCTCGAGCTCCCACTTCATCTGCCAGATTCCGAGGCGATGGGCGAGCGGGGCGAAGATGTGGAGGGTCTCGTCCGCGATTCGCTTCCGCTTCTGTTCGGGCATCGAATCGAGGGTGCGCATATTGTGCAGGCGGTCGGCGAGCTTCACGACGGTGACGCGGAGATCCTTCGCCATCGCGAGGAAGATCTTGCGAAGGTTGGCGGCGGACTTGACGGTTTCCTGGCGCTTGCGGGCGCGGGCCTCATCCTGCGGCGAGCGGAGGCTCGGGGCGGCGGGCCCGGCGGACCTTGAAGAGGCGGCAGACGCGGATTCGTCGGGGGAGTGGGCGGCGAACTCATCGACGCCGACAATCTTCAACTTGGTGACGCCATCGACGAGGGCGGCGACCTCGGGCCCGAACCGCTTCACCATCTCTTCGGGCGTGACCGCCGTATCCTCGACGACATCGTGCAGGAGGCCCGCGCAGATGGTGGCGCTATCCATCTCCAGCTCGGCGAGAATCAGTGCGACGGCGAGCGGATGGTTGATGTAGAGCTCGCCGGACTTCCGCCGCTGGGTAGCATGCTTGAGGCGGGCGAATCGGTAGGCGGCGCGGAGGGGCCGCAGGTCGGCGTCCGGCCGGTACTTTCGCACCGTCTCCTTCAGCTCGCGCCACCCGCGCGCAACGCCGCGATATTCAGCGATGGTTCCCGGTTCGGCCATGTCAATCAAACAACGGACTTACGGAAGCGGTTGGAGCAGTCCTCTCGAACGCGCGCCAGGCCGTGTAGGGGCGAATAAATCGCGAACGTGACTATCGACCTCCGCACAAAATTCCGATAGCGTGGTGTGTAGGGGCGAATAAATCGCCATCGGAACTGTGTGCGGGGGACGATAGTAACGTGGGCGATTTATTCGCCCCTACGCGAGTCGACGTCACCTCCAACCGTCGCAACAGTTCATTAGACCTCTTGCAAAAGTCAAAAGCAGATGCTTCACTCCGTTCAGCATGACGGTTGTGGGATGCTTCACTCCGTTCAGCATGACGGTTGTGAGATGCTTCACTCCGTTCAGCATGACGGTTGTGGGATGCTTCACTCCGTTCAGCATGACGGACGTTCTGGTCACCACACGAGCGATACTGTACGTCACTCCGAGAGAGCCTAAGCGACCGGGGAGTCTGCTTTTCCGCATGTATGCAAGTGGTCCATTGGCGATTTATTCGCCCCTGCGGCGGACCCGTCCTGGCATAACTCTCAGACAACGGGGACCGTGGGGCCGGTCAGGCGGCAAACGGCTTCGCGCAGACGGTGACGCGATCGCGCTCCTCGAATCCTACGGATCGATAGAGGCCCGTCGCTCCCGTCGGATTGTCGGCATCCACGTCGAGCGATACCAGGACCATGCCGCCAGCGCTCATCTTCGCGAAGCACGTGGCCAGGAGCGCGCGACCCAGACCGCGGCCCCGAAACGCCTTTCGCACGCCCAGCACTTCTACGCGCGCTTCGCGCTCGCCAGCCCGCGAATCGACATCGCGGACGACGCCGATCGTTCCACCCACCACGCGACCGCTTGCGTCGAGCGCGACAGCCGACAGGTCTGCACGGAACACCGTCGAGCTCGTCCAGTGGAGGAACTGCTCGTCGGTGATCTCCTGTGGATTCCAGTGGTCGAGGAAGGCCTCGTCGAGGGCGTGCTTCAGGTCGAGAGGCTCGATGCCGGAGTCCAGGAATCGAATCGTAAACCCATCCGGAATCCGCGGCTCCGGCAGCTCGTCCCGCAACGCTCGCCGCATGTCGATGAACCAGCGTACGGGCGCGTAGCCGGCGGCGTCCACCGCGTCGCGCCACATCGCCGGGCGCGACTTCACATTCGACTGGAGCTCCGTCGGCCTGCCGGACGGGACGTGCAGGGTGCGCGCCCTCTCTTCGGCGAGGCCGAGGAGCGACGTGTAGAGATCCGCGCTCCGGTACGCCGGATGGATGCGGGCGCCAATCTGAATCGTGTCGATTTCCAGGCCGGGCGTGGGCCACGCGCTGCACGACGCGATGAGCTCGCCCGATTCGTCTTCGAGCAGCTGAACCGTCTTCTCAGGATCGCGGCCAGGCGTCGTGAAGCCGAGCCGGACGATCTCGGGCTGAATCGCCTCCCCGGTGCGGTCCTCCTCCTCGCAGCATGCCATCAGCGCGACCAGAGGTTCCAGATCGTCCCAGCAAAACGGCCGCAAACGCGTGGCGGGGCCTGATTCCATGCCGGTGGGTTCCTCAAATCGGGCCATGCACATCGGGCCGGGACGTGGCGTCACGTCCCGGCCCGTATATGGCTGCCGCTCAGGCGCTCTTCGGACTGCCCGTCAGTTCCTCATGCTGTCCTGCGCGCCGGATGGCCGGCCCGCGCGGCGGGTGCGGCGCTTTATCGGGACTGGTATTCTGGAAGCCTGCTCATCGGCGCGGCTCGCGGCCACGAGGCAAGCGCTGACGGCCAGCGTGACCAGCGATATCGTTCCAGCCAGAAGGCCATAAAGTACGTTCAGGGTCGGAGACATCGACTCCCGCTCCTCTCAAACAAGTGCTCTATAGCTATTATAGATGCTCTCGGAGCGGAAAAGTTCCCCACGCGTTGCCTGCCCCGGCACCGCGTCACTCGGGTCAGTCGTGAATCGCGTAGGGCGAGTTCACCAGCAGCTCGCTGAGGTTCGCGAGACCCAGGTCCTCGTTGGTCACCTTGCGCTTGATTCGGGCCAGCGCGTTGTCAACCGATTTCGTCTTGCAGCGCAGCTCGCCCGCGATCTCCCGGTAGGACTTGCCCACCTGGTATCCGGCCAGCACCCGCCACTCGAATTGCGACAGAACCTGCTGGAGCCGCTCGTGGAGCAGCTTCGTGTCCTCGCTCTGGAGCACGAGCTCTTCGGGGTCGAGCGCGTCCGAGGAGGGCAGGATGTCGGAGAGGTTCCAATCGTGGCTGGGGTCGTCGGCAGGCGATTCGAGGGAGAGTGACGTGTTGAGCGGCATCTGTTTCTGGCGGGTGGCTGTCTTTATGGCGGTGATGATGTGGCGCTGGATACAGACTTTTGCGAAGGCGGGGAACGAGATTGCGCGCTCCACCTGGAAATCGACGATGGCCTGCCAGAGACCGATCATTCCCACCTGAAGAAGGTCTTCCTTCTCCGCGCCTACCAGAAAGTACGATTTTACTTTGGTGCGAACCAGATTTCGGTATTTATAGAGGAGGAATTCCGAGGCCTGCTCCTCGCCTCGCTGAGCCCGCTCGACGACGTCGCGGTCGGGAATATCAGCGTATCGCATGAGCGTTGACTTGATGCGGTGGTGCGTTTCGATGTTCACCCTGGTCTCCCAGTAGAGTGTATTGGGCTAGGAATCGGGGCCACAGGTGTAACGCCGCTGGATATGGGGATAGCGCGCACCGTTGCCCGAGGAGGTGAAGCTCCCGCTATGTTAGTCGCTTCAAAGGCATTATACAACCCTTTTTTCGGACGATGCAACCCTGCGCGGGAAATGCCGTGAAATACCGTCCGAAAAGCGGGATTTCTATCGCTTTCCGACCTGTTTGACCTCGTAACCGGCGATTTGTGACAGGCAATCTATGCTAGAATAGCGGTGCAGAAGGTCGGGTGGTCGCCTTCCGTCGCGCGAGCGGCGGGGGGAGGAAAGTCCGGGCTCCACAGGGCACGATGCCGGATAACGTCCGGGCGGGGCGACCCGACGGAAAGTGGCACAGAAAATACACAGCCCTTCGGGAGTGTTAAGTGTTGAGTGTTAAGTATTGAGTGTTCAGGCTCAACACTTAACGCTCAATACTCAACACTCTCGAAGGGCAACGGTGAAATGGCGCGGTAAGAGCGCACCGGCGGCGTGGAGACACGCCGGCCTGCTAAACCCCATCGGGAGCAAGACTCGGTACGGAGGGGATGACGCGGCCCGCCGACCCTCCGGGTAGAGTCGCACGAGGCCGCGGGCAACCGCGGTCCCAGAGAGATGACCACACAAACACAGAACCCGGCTTACAGACCTTCTGCAAACCCCCTCAAAATGTACTTTTCGCGATTCACGCATTTGACGTTCGACTGCTACGGCACCCTCATCGACTGGGAGACGGGGATATTGGACGCCCTGCGACCGGTCGTCGCGCGGCACGGCCAGACCGTGGATGACGCGCGGCTCCTTGCGCTCTATGCGGCGCATGAGGCGCGAATCGAGGCGGGGCCATACAGGCCGTATCGGGACGTGCTCCGGGAGGTCGCGCGGGGAATTGCGGATGAGCTGGGATTCGCGGCGACGGCCGAGGAGATGGAAGCCCTTCCCGCATCCGTTGGTAAGTGGCCGCCGTTCCCGGACACTATCGATGCGCTGCGGCGCCTGAAGCGACGCTTCAGGCTGGCCATCCTGTCGAACATCGACGACGCGCTCTTCGCCGATTCACAGAGGCTGCTGAAGGTTGAGTTCGACGCGGTGATAACGGCGCAGCAGGTGGGGAGCTACAAGCCGAATCCGGCGAACTTCCGGTTTGCGCTGGAGCGGCTCGGTGTCGAGGTCGGACAGGTCCTGCACGTCGCGCAGTCGCTCTACCACGACCATGTGCCGGCGAAGGAGCTGGGCTTCTCAACCGTCCGGATCGATCGTCCGAGCCGCCTGCCTGGAACCGGAATCGCGCCTCCCGCCGACGTGAAGCCGGATATGGAGCTGCCGGACCTGAAGAGCCTGGCCGATAGAGCCGGGATTCTTTAGCCGGGATGAACGTTATGAACGGGAATAACGTCAACGGCCTTAACCGCGAATGAACGCGAATTTACGCGGATGAGACCCGCTTCTCCGGCCGTTATTCGTGCTCATTCGTGTTTATTCGTGTGCATTCGTGGTTTCAAAGCCTTTTCCCCATTCCGTTCATAACGTTCATCCCGGCTAATCCCTTCCCGGTGCTTAGCCGCGCATGTCCATGCCGCCGTCTACGGTGACGGTCGAGCCGGTGATGAAGCCGGCGAGGTCGCTCAGGAGGAAGACGGTCGGGCCGGCGACGTCGTCCGGCAGGCCGATGCGGCCGAGCGGGAAAGTACGGGCAACCTCTTCGCGGCCGAGGGCGTCCAGGCTCGGCGCGGCCATGTCGGTCTCGGTCCACGCGGGCGCGACGCAGTTGACGCGGATACGGTCCTTCGACAGCTCCTTCGCCATGGAGCGCATGAACATGATCTGGCCCGCTTTGGAGGTCGCGTAGGCGCTGAAGACATCCGACCCGCGCTGCCCCGCTGTCGACGTATAGATGACGATGGAGCCGCCCTGCTTCGCCTCCCGCATGTGGCGGACCGCCGCGCGCACCACGAGGAAGGTTGAACGGAGGTTGATGGCCATCGTTCGGTCCCAGAACTCGGCGGTCATCTCCTCGATGGGCGACCCTTCGAAGATTCCGGCAGAGACGACCAGCCCCCGCATCGGGCCGAGCGCCGCCACCGCGTCATCGACAACCCTGTTCGCCTCCGCCTCGACCGAGAGGTCCGCCTGCAGCGCAATCCCCTTCCTTCCGGCATCCCGAATCGAGCGCACGACGCCATCCGCCGCTCCCGAATCCCGCACGTAGTTCACCGAGACATCCGCGCCAGCCCGCGCAGCCATCCGCGCCGCCGCCGCGCCAATTCCCCGGCTCCCACCTGCTATGAATACGTGCCGTCCGTTCAAGTCGATCATTCCAATACTCCGTCAATTGGTCAACAGGTCAATTGGTCCATCGACGGCCGCGCAATTGACCTGTTGACGAATTGACCAGTTGACAGGTTGCTCAGTGCTTCGGAAGTGGTTTGGCGATGGCGCTGAGGTCGGCGAAGTTCTTGGCGATGAAGTCGGCGTACCACTTCGTCTCGGCGGCCTTGTCGGTCTCGCGCGGGTAGATGGAGTCGACGTTCGCCTTCGTCACGATCTCGGTCGTGACGTTGATCCAGCCCTTCGGCATCGGCTTCTTGTCGCGCAGGTGCTGCACGAGGGCGAGGACCGGCAGGTAGCCCTGGAGGTAGGGATGCTGGCCGAGCGTAACGTGGGTCGTGCCTGCCTTGATCGAATCGAGGGTCTCCTGATTCAGGTCATAGCCGCCGATGAGCCACTTCGCCTTCGTGCGCGTCTTCAGCTTCGCGAGGTTCGGGATGTCCATCGAGCAGAGGCCGGCGGTGGCGACGACGTCGGGATTGGCGGTCGCCTGGTTCTCCCACGCGGCGTAGTTCGCGGTGTTCTCCGTGCCCACGTTCTTCGCGTCGGTGGCGGTGAACCCACTGCCTTCCAGACCCTTCTGCAAGCCGCGGTAGCGGTCCTGGAGCACGGCGACCTCCGGTGCGCAGATGCCGGCCAGTATCCTGCCGCCGCTCTTCCCCTCGGCCTTGAGCTGCTTCGTCAGCTCCTGCGCGAGAATCACGCCGCTCTGGTACTCGTCCTGCCCTACCCACACATCGGCCTTCGATTCGGGGCTGGTCATGTTCGAGGTTGCGACGGGGATGCCCGCGTCGACCGCCTCCTTTATGGGTTTGACCCAGACCTCGCCGGGCATCGGCACAACCGCGAGGCCATCCTTCTTCTTCTGGACCATCCCCTCGAACATGGCGATGGCCTCGTCCGACTTGAAGCTCGATGGCCCGATGACCTCGACGTCGACGCCCAATGCCTTACCGGCATCCTCCGCCCCCCGCTTAATGACGGCGGTGAAGTCGTTGAGCCCGTGAAGTACATAGCCGATCTTCAGTCGCGGCGCCGCCTGGCCGGCAGGAGCCGCGGGTCCTGCTGATTCATTGTTCCGGTTGCACGAGGCCAGCGCAAGAAGGAGCGGCGCAATCAACATCGGTCGAATTCGCATCATTGGGGATCTCCTGGTCCGGAGTCAGGCGGCTCTCGCCTTCCGGCGAACGAATGAATCGATGGCGACGGCGACGATGATCGCGCCGCCGGTCACGGCTGTGTCGGTGTTGGAGGGCGCGCCGAGCAGCACCAGGCCGTTACGGATGACGTAGATGATGAGCGCGCCGAGAATCGCGCCGGGCACGGAACCGTAGCCGCCGCTCAGCGCCGTCCCGCCGATGATGACGCTCGCGATGACCCACAGCTCGTAACCGGGGCCGGTTGACGGGTCCGCGGACTGGAGGAAGGCCAGCGCGATGATGCCGGCGAGCGCCGCGATGACGCCGTTCAGGGTCATGACCGCGATTCGATACCGCTCGATTCGGATACCGGACAGCCGGGCCGATTGCGCGTTGCCGCCTATAGCCTGCACGCGCCGCCCGAAGACGGTGCGGGTGAGGACCAGCCAGCCCATCATTGCAACGACCACCATCAGGATGACGCTGGTCGGGATTCGCGCGATGTCGCCGCCGCCGATGTCGAAGAAGGGGTGATTCTTCGAGAACTGGCTGATGGGCGCGTTGGCGCACAGCACGAGCGCGATTCCGCGATAGACGCTGAGCGAGCCGAGCGTGACGATGATCATCGGGATGCGGAGCAGGACCGCCAGGCCGCCGTTAATGAATCCGCAAACCCCGCCCGCCGTCAGGCCGACCAGAAGCGCGACCGGCACCGGGAGCCCGGCGCGAAGCGCCAGCGCCGTCACCACGTTCGTCAGCGTCAGGATGGAGCCGACGGAGAGGTCGATATCGCCCATCGACACCACGAAGACCATGCCGACGGCCATGATTCCGATGTAGCTGGCCTGCCGCGCGACCTTCAGCAGATTCATCGCGGTCGGGAACGTCGGCGTCGCGATGGTCAGGCCGATGCAGAGCACGATCAGGGCCGCGAGGACGCCAATCTCCTGCATCGCCCGCAGCCGCCCGACCGCCCTCTCAGACCTGCTCGGCCCCGCCGCTACCTCCATGGAATCAGACCGGAGGGGAGATTCTTTGACAGGATTGACATGATTTACAGGATAACGT
>Ga0207667_10002765_pt1 | contig 21699 bp, 15 predicted proteins | sample KBSCornC52_FD_184301 | JGI IMG/M metagenome (GOLD analysis project Ga0207667, IMG submission 184301) | Corn rhizosphere microbial communities from Kellogg Biological Station, Michigan, USA - KBS Corn C5-2 (SPAdes) (version 2) | ecosystem: Host-associated > Plants > Roots > Rhizosphere > Soil ...
GAAGTCAAAAATGGGAGAGTGATGAAGCAGCATTATTTCGTTGTCGTCCTGGCCCACTCGCTGCACGGACGACTTCGCCGCATACACATTCCGCACCAGGCCCTATATGTCCTTCTGGGTCTTGCCCTGTTTGGTTCTTTCTCACTGTTCGGGATGGTCTCCAGTTACCTGCGAATGACCTGGAAGGTGGCGAATTACAATACTTTACGATCGGAAGTGGATACCCTCCGGCACCAGTACAAAGCGCTGCAGCAGGAAAACGACCAGAAGGACGCTCAGCTGGCGGAACTCCAGTTACTCGCCAGCGAAGTGACTCTGGCGTTTGGACTTAAGAAAGATGTGGATAGTTCCAGCGACTTCGTGGATGAAGGTCTGCTGGTTCCCACCTTCCGCGAATCCATCGACGAATACAATTTCCTTAAATCTGCCAGTTTCTCCCGCCTCGACCGAACCTATCCCCGACTTTGGCAAAAGAACACCACACCCGCCATCTGGCCGGTGAATGGCAGGATCATGAGCCGTTTCGGCGACCGCCAGGATCCGTTTTCGGGGGAAGGCGCATTTCACACCGGCGTGGATATCTCTGCCCCGGAGGGGACCCCGGTCCGCGCCACCGCCGACGGCGTAGTCGAGCATGCGGAGTGGGTCTCGGGCGGCTATGGCAAGCTGGTCGTGATCAGCCACGGCAACGGCATCCAGACTTGGTACGCCCATTTGTCCGGCTTCGAGGTCGTCCCTGGACAGGAAATCCGCCGCGGCGAGGTCCTGGGATATTCGGGCCAAACCGGCCGCGCAACTGCTCCGCATCTGCATTTTGAGGTGCGCCGTCAGGGCAATGCGGTGAATCCATATCCGTACCTCGCGAAGTCGACCATGGTCGAGGCAGCGCCCCCGGATCTCCCGTTCTAAGCCTTCCAATCACGTTCGTTTAGAATCGAAGCTAGAATCAAAGGATGACGTTCGCGGACATTGCTTGTTCGCGATGGGTGTGTTCGCGGCGGTTGTTCCTCGCCGCCATCCCCAGCGTTTGCGCAGCGGCTCATGCGGGCAAAGGCAGCCTCTACCCGTCTGCCGCGTCGCGCTATGCCGACCCCACCACCGAGCTCGCCGTCTTCCGGCTGACTGACCCCGCCTACACCAGCGTCCCGCCCCCGCACTATGCGCGCGCCCTGTCGCGCAAGGGCAATTTCCTGTTGTACTCATCTGACGAATCCGGTAGCGCCCAGGCCTATCGGCTGGATCTCAAAAACGGCCAGGCGCGCCTGCTGACAGAGGCGGAGAACTTCAATCCCGCCTGCTTCACACTACTGCCGGGCGATCGAAGCTTTGGTTACGTCGACGGAGGCCGTCTGTACGCGAGCAGTCTCACCTCGCTCCGGCCGCGCCAGGTGTATCAGGCCCCGGAAGGGTATCTGCCTAGCGCCCTGAGCGTCACCGAAGACGGGTTGTCGGCGGCGCTGGTGGAGAAGCAAGGCTCGCACAGCCGTTTGCAGTGGATCCGGATGATGGACGGCATGGCAACCACGCTGGCGGAAGCGGATGGGGAGGACGAGCAAATCAGCGATCCCATCCCGCGTCCCCGGCGCGCTTCGGTGCTCTATCGCCGGGCCGGCGGCGTGTGGCTCGCCAATGTGGACGGGAAGCAGAATTATCGTTTAAAGCTGGCCGAAGGCCAGGCGCCCTCCACCGTGTGGAGTCCCGACGGCCGAGCGGTCCTGTATCTGAATGTTCCCGCCGAATCGCGCAAGCTGCGCAACATCCGCGAGTTCACGCCCGACACCAACGACGATAAAGCCGTCTCGGATACCACTCAGTATGCTTGTTTCGAGCGCAATACCGACGGCAGCGTATTCGTGGGCGCCAGCGGCAGCAAAGCTTCGCCCTACGTGCTCCTGCTGGTTCGCGCCGTGCATCGCGAATTCACGTTGTGCGAACATCGCGCCAGCGATCCCGCCAAAGTGTCGCCGATTTTCTCACCCAACAGCCAGAGTGTGTTCTTCTCGAGCGACCAGCACGGCAAGCCGGCCATTTACCGTATTGGAGTGGACAAGCTGGTGGAGGCGACGGAAGAAAATGCCGCCCCCTCCGTACAGAAATAATCCTAGAACGTCAGCCCTAGAATGAAGTCGCCCTGATTCTTGTTGGTGCGAAGCAGCGCCCCGATGGGATCATCGAAATTCTCCGAGCCCCAACGTGTGTAGCGGAATTCCGGAGTTACGCGCAGCCAGCCGGCTTTGAATTCGATACCGGCGCCAAACGTGGCTCCGATGTCGGTGGCTTTATGGAATTCGGGGACCGTGCCTACGTCCACGCCCACCGCTGTCGCCGTGCTGCGAATTTGGTTCACTCCCGTAATGTGCCGGAAGTTCGCACCAAAATCGACAAACGGCCGCGCCGGTCCGGGAAGAACGGCCCACTTCCCGAGCACTGGGAATTCCCACGAATTGGCGGTGGTGCTCGTAATGGTCGGACTGCCCGGACCGGCGAACTGGTTGTATTCGAATCCCAGTCGCCTGTAGAGTGCGTCCACTTCTATGGAAAATCGTAAAGGCAGATTAAACTGTACCGTTGGACCCACCACATAGCGATGAGTATTGGTCGCATAAGCGGCTTGATTTCCCCGAAATGTGTCGAAAGCGTCTGTGATGGGGACGCCCCCCTTCACACCGATCGATACAGGTTGAGCGGCTGCGGTGACCACGGCGGCAAACACCAAGAGCGTTAGTTTCATGCTCTTGGAGAAGCAACTTGGATGCCAAAGCGACTCGGGGCTATCAGGTTGAGTTACAAGACCCGACCAGGACCACCTGCAAAATGTGCACACTTTCCGTGTAATATCGCTAGCTGATCAGCTTCGCGATCAAGTAGGCCGCTCCTGCCGCCAAGCCGCCTATAGCCGTGGTTCGCAGAGAGCTGCGCAGCTTGGGAGCGCCCGTAAAATGCCCCTTCACGTACCCGAAAACAGCGAGGGCGATCAGCGTTGCGACCACCGAGTAGAGCAGGGCAGTGCGGGAGTCCGGCGTGATCATATACGGCGCCAGCGGGATTAATCCGCCCGCGATATACGACACTGCGATGGTCGCTGCGCTGGTAATCGCGCGTTTCGGATCCGGTTCTTCGAGGCCCAGCTCGAAGCGCATCATCCAATCCACCCAGACTTTCGGGCGGGCTTCGAACGCGGTCAGAATCGGCTGGGATTGGTCCTTGGTCAGGCCGTAGGATTCGAGGATCTCCAGCACCTCGTGGCGTTCGTCATCGGTGCGCTCGACGATCTCCATCTCCTCGCGCCGGCGCTCGCTCTCGTAATGCTCCGCGTCGCCTTTCGCCGCCAGGTATCCACCCAGCCCCATGGCGATTGAGCCGGCAGCCACTTCGGCCAGCCCGGCAATGATGATCACGGTGGAGGCGTCCACCGCGCCGCTCAGGCCCGCGGCCAGCGCGAAAGGCACCGTAAGGCCGTCCGCCATTCCAATGACGACGTCGCGCACCACCAGCGACGATTCGAAATGTTTTTCAACGTGTTCAGTCTGTGGCATCGGCTGTGGCTTTCAGGTATCTGCCAGTATAAGATTCCGCGACCTGTGCGATCTGCTCCGGAGTGCCCTCGGCCACGATTCGTCCGCCCGCATCGCCGCCCTCCGGGCCCAGATCGATCACCCAATCCGCCCGGCGAATCACTTCCAGATTGTGCTCGATGATCAGGATGCTCGCGCCCGACCGCAGCAGGCGTTCGAAAGCATCCAGAAGCTTGGCGATATCGTCGAAGTGCAGCCCCGTGGTCGGCTCGTCGAAAATATAGAGAGTGCCCGCGCTGGTGGCCTGCGACAGGTGCGCGGCCAGCTTCACACGCTGCGCCTCACCTCCCGATAGCGTCGTGGCGGATTGGCCCAGGCGCAGATACCCGAGCCCGACATCCGCCAGGACTTCCAGCTTCTGCGCCAGGCGGGGGGTCGCCGAGAAGAATGAGATCGCCTCTTTCACCGTGAGCCCCAGCACTTCATGAATGTTCAGCCCGTGGTACAGAACCTCCAGGACGCCCGGCTTGAAACGCGTGCCCTTGCAGTCATCGCACACCAGTTCCACGTCCGCCAGAAATTGCATCTCCACCGTCACCGTTCCATCGCCCTGGCAGGTTTCGCAGCGACCCCCAGGGATGTTGAACGAAAAATGCCCGGCCGTGTATCCTCGCCGATCGGCTTCGGTGGTGGACGCGAACAGCTCGCGGATCATGTCGAACGCCTTGATGTAGGTAATCGGATTCGAGCGCGGAGTGCGGCCGATAGGCGACTGATCCACCAACACCACCTGCTTCAACAGCTCGGCTTTCTCCACCTTGCGACAAGTGAGTTTTTCCGGCGGCACGCCCCAGTCTGCGGGCGATGTGCCGGTCAGCAGGGATGATTTCGCCTCTTCATGGCTGAGACGCTTTTCCAACGTCTGATAGATCACATCATGCACCAGCGTCGATTTGCCCGACCCCGACACGCCCGTGATCGCGACCATTACATTGAGCGGAATCGACACGTCGATCCCCTTGAGATTGTGCGCCTGAGCTCCCAGGAAACGCACCACGCGCTTGGGGTTGGGCGTCCGCCGGCCGCTGATGTAGGATGTCTGCAGGTCGCCGCGCAAGTACTTGGCGGTGAGCGAAGTGCCCTCTGTAATGAGCTTTTGGTAGTCTCCTTCGAAGACGATATGGCCGCCATTCTCGCCTGCGCCGGGGCCTAGATCGACAATGTGATCCGCCGAGCGCATCACGTCCGGATCGTGTTCCACCACCAGAATTGTGTTGCCGATATCGCGCAGTTCTTCGAGAATCCCGATCAGTCTGGCCGTATCGCGGCTATGCAATCCGATCGAGGGTTCGTCGAGCACGTAACAGGCGCCCACCAGTCGCGATCCGAGGCAGGTCGCCAACTGGATGCGCTGCGCTTCGCCGCCCGACAGAGTCGCCGAAAGCCGGTCCAGCGTGAGATATTCCAATCCCACGTCGTTCAAGAACTTCAGCCGCTGCCGGATTTCAATCAGAATCTTGTCGGCGATCGCCATTTCCTCCGGCGCAAGCTGGAGCGATAGGAAGAATTGCTGGGCCTGCCCGATGTTCATGCGCGTCACTTCCGCCATGTTTTTCCCGCCCACGCGGATCCACAACGCTTCAGCGCGCAACCGCGATCCGCCGCAGTCCGGACACAGCGTATAGCCGCGATACCGGCTCAGGAACACGCGCACATGGACCTTGTACTTTTTCTTCTCTACTTCTTTGAAGAAATCTCGAATGTGATGGTGGACAATGGCCAACTCCTCCTTGCGGAGTTCCAAAATCGGCACGTTTACGCGAACTTTGCCCCTGGTGTCTTTCTTGAAATCGACCCCGAACCCGGAATATTGAGGCTTGGTCCACGGGTCCACGGCACCCTGCTGAATTGAAAGCGCTCGGTTGGGGATCACCAGGTCCAGATCATAGTCGATGGTGTTGCCGAACCCCTGGCAGCGTTTGCAGGCGCCGTAAGGACTGTTGAAACTGAACAAGCTCGGTTCCGGTTCGGCGAAAGATTTCCCGCACAGCTTGCACGAGAATTTCTCATTGAACCGAAGCGTCTGGCCGCCGCCGGCCGGCTCGAACAGCGCCTCACCAGCTTCGCGATAGCAGATCTCGACCGCGTCCACCAGACGCTGGCGAATATCCGGCGTGATCGCCAGGCGGTCGACCAGCATGAATACCGGCTCGGAGAAATTGACGTCGAGCAGCGACTCGGGCGTCGAGAACTCGAACACCTTCCCGCCTTGATACAGCCGGTTGAAACCGCGCTTCCGCAGGTCGAACAGCTTATCGCGCAGGGCGTCCGTCGTCTTTTCCGCCGTCGTTTTTTCATGCACGAGCGGAAAGAGGACATACCACCGTGACCCGTCAGGCTGGGCCTGCATCCGCGCGGCCACCTGATCCACGGAATCACGCTCGACATAAACATCGCAGTTGGGACAAAACGTACGTCCCGCGCGCGCCCACAGCAGCCGGAGAAAATCGTACAGTTCCGTCGAAGTGGCTACGGTCGATCGCGGATTGCGGGTAGTGTTCTTCTGGCGGATCGCCACTGGCGGCGCGATTCCGTCGATCTCATCCACGTCCGGCTTTTCCATGCGTTCCAGGAACTGGCGGGCATAAGCTGAAAGCGATTCCACATAGCGCCGTTGGCCCTCGGCGTAGATTGTGTCGAAAGCCAGCGACGACTTCCCCGATCCGGACACACCTGTGACCACGGTCAGGCGATCGTGTGGGATCGCCAGAGAAACGCCCTTCAAGTTATGCACCCGGGCGCCACGAATACGAATGGAATCGTTCAAGGGAGGGTTACCTACTAGTATAGAGAATTGAAGGAAACGGCCATCCGTCGCAGGATAAAGCGCCAGCTCACGCGCTGGTACGATCGCGGGCATCGCGACCTGCCTTGGCGCCGCTCGCGTGATCCCTACGCCATCTGGATCTCGGAGATCATGCTGCAACAGACGCGCGTCGCGGCGGTGATCCCGTACTACGAACGCTTTCTGAAAAGATTCCCGCGCGTGGAGGATCTCGCGCGGGCATCCGAAACCGACGTTCTCTCGCTATGGAGCGGCCTGGGATACTATTCGCGGGCGCGTAACATGCACAAGGCTGCCCGTCAGATCATCGAGACGGGAGGTTTTCCGCGCGACTACGCGTCGATCCGAGAACTGGACGGCGTGGGAGACTACACCGCCGCCGCGGTCGCCAGCATCGCCTTTGGGCTCCCGCATGCCGCCGTTGATGGGAATGTGCGGCGCGTGGTTATGCGGCTTGCCGGCGATGCCAGTGCGGATGTGGGGCCGTTAGCGACTCAGTTAATGGATCGTCGGCAACCGGGGCGTTGGAACCAGGCCATGATGGAACTTGGCGCGACCGTTTGCCTGCCGCGCGCGCCGCTCTGTGCAGCGTGCCCTATATCTGGAGAATGCCAAGCCCATCGCCTTGGCATCCAGGAGGAGTTGCCGGTGCGGAAGAAAAGGGTGATGGTGCGAAGGAATCACACCCTGCTTGTGATCCGGCGGAAGGGCCGCCTGCTGCTGACGCCTAGCCCGCGCGTCTCCGGATTCTGGGAGCTTCCCGAAGTATTCTCTGGAGTTCGCCTGGGGCCTAAGCTCGGCGAGTTCCGCCACGCCATCACCAACAGCCAGTATCATTTCGAAGTTCGCGAAGCTCGAATCACGATTCGTCCGCGAGCCTGCCAATGGTGGGATGAAGCCAAGCTGCTCGAAATCCCGCTAAGCACCGTCGCCAAAAAAGCTCTGCGATGTCTAAACACCGCGGAGATTGCCCCATAGATCGATGTGCAGGCGCGGGCTGTACCGAAACCCTTCGCGCTTGCAGATCTCGGTCAGCCAGGACGCGCGATCGCGGATTGCATCGGGTGTAGTCCCTTCCGGCATCAGCACCACCCGGCTGCGATCCGCGGAGACATCCGCCAGTATCTTGGCGATCTCGTTCATATCGTCCGGCGATGCCACCACGAACTTCAACTGATACTCGTACTCTGACATCAGCTGCCGCAACACGTCCGGCTGATAACGCAGTCGATCATGCTGCGGCGCCCACTTGCCGCCCTCACGCTCCAGGGGAGTGGAGTTCTCGAGCTTCGGGCTGATGCTCATCAGATCGCAGGCGACCGGATGATAGACCGTCCCCGCCGTCTCCACCGTGACATGCCGGGCGAGTTGCCTGATGCTTTCCGTAAGGCGGATGATATCCGGGGCAATCATCGGTTCGCCGCCGGTGATGACCGCGTGTTTGGCGGGATATTGCAGTACCGCTTCCCGAATCTCCGCGACGGTCATATCCGTGCCTTCGGGCGACCACGAAGTGTACGGCGTATCGCACCACACGCAGCGCAGATTGCAACCCGATGTGCGTACGAACACGCTGGGGACCCCGGCGAGCATCCCTTCGCCCTGAATCGAGTAAAAAATCTCGGAGATCTTCATGGATACTCCAGCGGATCTGCCAGCCCCGCCTCGCGAAACCCCTTTTGCCGCAGTAGGCACGAATCGCAGTGCCCGCAGGGACGCCCGCGCCGGTCGGGATCATAACAGCTATGCGTGAGCGCGAAATCGACTCCGACCTGCGCAGCCAGTTTCACGATTTCCGATTTCCCGAGTTTCGAAAGAGGCGTGTGGACGCACAGCTGCGTCCGCCCTTCGACCCCTGCCTTGGTGGCGAGGTTTGCCATCTGCTCAAACGCCGCGATAAACTCCGGGCGGCAATCCGGATAGCCCGAATAGTCGATCGCGTTTACGCCGATGAAAACGTCCGAGCACTCCAGCACTTCCGCCCATGCCATCGCGTACGACAGGAAGATGGTATTGCGTGCTGGAACATAGGTAATCGGGATGCCGGGGGCCAGACTGTCTTTCGGCACGGCGATGTCGGCAGTCAGCGCGCTCCCGCCGAAGGCTCGCAGATCGATCTGGACGATCTTGTGCTCGCGCACGCCAAAGTGCCAGGCCACGCTCGCCGCCGCCTGTAGCTCGATCTTGTGCCGCTGGCCATAATCGAAGGAAAGCGCGTAGCATTCGAACCCGTCGCGCCGGGCAACCCCCAGGCACGTCGAGGAGTCGAGCCCGCCGCTCAACAAACATACCGCTTTCATGGAATCTAGTTTAGAGCCTGGAATGCTACTATCGTGCGATGGACAGCCCCACGCCCCCCAAACACGTCCCGTTTGTCCCTGAAAACGCCAGCATGAAGGAGTTCACCTGGCGGGCGCTACTGCTGGGTTTGATCATGTGCGTGATCCTGGGCGCCGCCAACGCCTATCTGGGCCTCAAGTCGGGTGTAACCATCGCCGCCACTTATCCGGCCGCGGTGATCGGCATGGCTGTGCTGCGCATCTGGAAAGGGTCGATTCTCGAAGAGAACATCGCCCGTACCGCAGGATCCATCGGGGAATCGGTGGCTGCCGGCGCGGTTTTCACTTTGCCCGCCTTCCTGATTTCCGGCGCCTGGTCCAGCTTTGATCCGTCGCAGGCTTATTGGAAATCCACGTCGATGATGGTGGTCGGTAGCATCATCGGCGTGCTGTTCGTTTCACTCGTCCGCCGCGTCATGGTGGAGGATCCCACGCTTCCGTTTCCAGAGTCCATGGCCGCCGCCGAGATTCACAAAGCCGGTCAGCGTGGAGCCGAGGCTGCTCGTTATCTGTTCTGGAACATCGGCGTGGGTTCGCTAGTGCAGCTGATGGGCGCGTTCAATCTCTATGCTGTGGACAAGGACATCCCGGTGTCGATCGGGACGCTGGGCGCGAACGGAGTGCGCCTGGGGCCGGCCGGCAGCACTAATACCGTCCCCACCGGTGGAATCTCGATGTTCTCTGGTCCCACCGTCAGCCCCGCTTATATGGGAGTCGGCTACGTGATCGGGCCGGAGCTCGGAGCGCTCCAATTCTCCGGCGGGCTGCTGGCCTGGGGCGTACTGGTGCCGCTGTTCATGTACTTCCTCGGTCCACGGATTCAGGAGTTCATTCCCGCGGGATCTGGCAGCGACGCCGGATGGGCCGCGCAGGCCGCCGCGGTATGGCGATACGTGGTTCGGCCGATCGCGGTGGGTGGCATGCTGGTGGGCGCTGCGTACACGCTGTTCCGCATGGGGAAAAACCTGACGTCCAGCCTGGGACGCGCGCTGGCGGAAGTTCGGCACGGCTCACCGCCGCTTGAATCCATGGCTCGCACCGAACGCTACATGGGCTCGAAAACCGTGCTCTCGCTGATCGGCGTGATGTTTTTGTTCATGATCGCGCTATACGTCTACATTTCAGGGAACGTAACCGCGGGCATAGTTGCCGCCGTGGTCATGTTGATCGTCGGATTCTTCTTCGCCACCGTGTCCGGCAACCTGGTGGGCATGATCGGATCGTCGAATAACCCCATCTCCGGACTCACGCTATCCACGCTGATCATCGCCGCGCTGCTGATGGTCGCCTTGGGGATTCGCGGACCAAGCGGCGTAGCGGTGGTGCTGGGCGTGGCGGCGGTGGTGTGCGTCTCCTCAGCGGTCGCCGGAGAGCTGTTGCAGGACTTCAAAGTCGGCTACATGCTGGGCGGTACGCCCCGAACCATCCAAATAGTGGAATTGATCGCCGTAGTGGTAGCCAGCCTGGTCATGTATTATCCGCTCTATATCCTGTATCAAGGCAATCTCAAAAGCGGCGGCACTGGCTTCGGCGATCCCAAGCTGGCTGCGCCCCAAGCCGGATTGATGGCGCTGCTGGCGCAGGGAATCGTGGGCGGGGACATGCCCTGGCCGCTGGTGGTGACCGGAATGCTGTTCGGCGTCGCGCTCATCATGTTGCAGGTGCGCAGTCCGATGCTGGTTTCCGTCGGCATGTATCTGCCCTTGCAGACATCCTTCGCGATCTTCATCGGCGGCCTGCTGCGCTGGGGCTCGGATGTGGTCGCCCGGCGCAGGGGCTACAACGATGCCCAGAAGGCTCGCATAGAGAGCGTCGGCATCCTGATCGCCAGCGGCCTGATCGCGGGAGAGGCGCTCACCGGCCTGGTGGTGGCGTATTTCAAATTCAAGGATCAGCCCATGCCCGAATTCTTTCCCGATCCGTCATACGTGTTCGGTCTGGGCGTAATGGCTCTTTTGGGAATCGCGATGATCCTGATCCCGCTCTCGAAAGCCGGACGTCCGGAAGATCCCGCTCCACCCGTCGCGATGATGTAGGAATTGGATCCTTTGTGAAACGCCCCGCCGTCCTGGCCCTGGCGGCCGTTCTCGGAATGTGGCTGTGGCAATTCGCCACGGTTCACTTCAACTACCGCGGCAACTGGACTGCTCTTTTCTGTATCAGTCCCGACTGGCCGCGGCCGGCGTTCCTCGCGTCTGAGAACCTCTACACGTTCCCGGGATCTGGCTACGACGGCCAGATGTATCACCTGATCGCGCATGATCCGCTAATGCGCCGGGGCGCGCTCGCGGCCATGGACGATCCCGCGCTGCGCTATCGCCGCATCCTGGTTCCTGCGCTGGCCTGGGCGGTCGCCCTGGGCCGTGATGCTGCCATTCACCCTGCCTATATCGCGGTGATTCTTGGATTTGTGTTTCTGGGCGTGTATTGGCTTGCCCGGGCGATGGTGATACAAGACCGGCATCCGGCCTGGGGCCTGATGTTCATGCTCATGCCGGCGACGCTGGTATCCATGGACCGCATGACCGTCGATGTGGCTCTGGCTGCGCTGACTGTTGGGTTCGTTCTGTATTCTGACTCACGATGGAAGATACTTCCGATCCTCGCGTGTGCTGCCTTGACGCGCGAAACCGGACTCCTGCTCACCGCCGGCTATAGTTTGTTTCTCTTTTCGCGCCGCCGCTTTGCCGATCTGCTATGGGCTGGAGCTTCTACCCTTCCGGCTATCGTCTGGTACACGTACGTGAGCGCCCACGCGCCGGTAACCACATCGACTCCCTCCGATGTCGCCACCTTGATTCCGCTGTCCGGGTGGATAGAGCGGGTCGCGCACGCGGCCGTCTACCCATTGCCACGCTGGCAGGCTCTGGCCGCCGTCGAGCTGGATTACGTCGCTCTGGCGGGCGTCGCGCTAATGCTGGGACACGCGGCCTGGCTCGCATGGGCGCGCCGTTGGGATGCCCGGACCGCGGCGATCTATGTTTTCGCGGCAGCGATTGCCTGCATCGGCAGCCAAAGCGTGTGGCAGGATGCGTTCAGCTACGGCCGGGTGGTGACGCCACTGATCGTCCTCCTGGCAGGAGAAGACTCCCGGCCGCGCCTCGCATTCGGGCCGGTGGCTCTGATCGACGCTCGTATAGGGCTAAACTTCTTAAAGCAGATCATCGGCGTGGCATCCCACCTGTTAAAGTAGTGAATTGCCTCGCGTCGTATCCTCCCAAACTTCGGGTTCGGCCAGCGGTGTCCTCTGGACCCAGCTCTATCTCGGCCTGGGATTCACCACCATGGCGACGCTCATCTTAGAACTTGCGTTGACGCGCATATTCTCAGTGGTCTTTTACTATCACTTCGCGTTCCTGGCCATTTCGGTAGCCCTGTTCGGATTGGGCGCGGGCGGAGTCTTTTCGTACGTGATCGCGGCGCGGCCCGGAAACATATTCCAAAAACTGGGTTCGCTAGCGCTGGCCGCGAGCGTCTCGGTCCTGCTGGTGCTCTGGTTCATTCTTTCGAGGGAAGACAACGGCGTCTGGACGCTGGCCGGAGTCTACTTCGCGACCGCAGTTCCTTTCTTTCTCGCGGGAACCATCGTTTCGATCGCGATTTCCGAAGCCATCGAGCGCGTACATCGGGCTTACTTCTTCGATCTGGCCGGCGCCGCCGTCGGCTGCCTCCTGCTGATTCTCTTTCTGGACGTGGCCGGCGGACCCGGCGCCGTGATCGCCGCCGCCGCAGTGTACGCGATCGCCGCCGCGCTGTGGTACAACCAGGCGCGTCAGGACAGCCTGCGCATCGTGGCAGTGCTGGCGGCTTTGCTTATGGTGACCTTGCTGGTGGTCAACGGCAAGACCCGCTGGTTCGACGTCCACTGGGCCAAAGGCGAGCGCATTCCCGAGGAGCGTTTCTCGGCGTGGAACAGCTTTTCGCGTGTCGGCGTCATCCAGAACCGCAATCCGGACGGCAGTCCCTACTGGCTGATTCGCATCGATGCCGACGCGGCCACCGGGATCGCGACTTACGACTGGGCTCACGGCGTCTCTGAAAGCGACCGCGCGGGACTGCTGCGGCAGGGGCAGGGACTCCCTTATGCGCTGCGGCCCGGCGCCAAGACCCTGATCGTCGGTCCTGGCGGCGGATACGACGTCTCGCGGGCGCTGGCTGCGGGCAGCAAGGACGTCACGGCGGTCGAGATCAATCCGCTGATCGCCAACAAGATTATGCAGGACGTGATGGTGAAGGAAAACTACGGGATCTACCTGCTTCCCGAAGTTCACCTGCATGTCGAAGACGGCCGGTCCTTCGTGCGCAGCAGCACCGAGAAGTATCAGGTGCTGCAAGCGACCTTGGTCGACACCTGGGCCTCCACGGCCGCGGGCGCGTTCGCCCTTTCCGAGAATAATCTCTACACCTCGGACGCTTTCTACGATTATTTAACGCACCTGACCGATGACGGACTACTGGTATTCACGCGCTGGGGATTCGATCCGCCGCGTGAATCCTTGCGCCTGGTTTCGCTGGCCATGGATGCCCTCGCGCGGTTGGGCGAGCCGAACGCCGCCTCGCATGTGATCGCCGTACGTGACGATGCCACCAAGATCAACGGCTGGGGCGCGCAGGATACGGTGCTTATTTCGCGCAAGCCTTTTTCCGCGGCCGATATCGCGAACGCTCGCAGGCTGACTGCGGAGTCGCACATGGACGTCGTGTATGTCCCGGGCGAGCCACGCAACACATCGAATAACAACGAGTTCGGGCAGCTTCTGGCCACCGCAAATCCACCCGATTTCTGGAACAGCTATCAGTACGATGTTTCGCCGGTCAGCGATGATCGTCCGTTCTTCTTCTACACCGTCCAGCCGCGCGATCTGTGGAATTTTGTCCGCAACGCCAATACGCAAAGCGCAGACTACAAGATCAATCGCGCCGTGCCGCTGCTGTTCGGGCTGATGGGATTGAGTATCGTGGTGACGGGTCTAATTTTGGTTTTACCCCGGCTTGTTCTGGGGACCCGCCTCCCCCGGCAGAAGAATGTGATGACGTTCCTGTGGTATTTCCTGTGTTTGGGAGCCGGTTACATTCTGATACAGGTCGCGCTGATCCAGAAGTTCGTGCTCTTGCTGGGCCACCCGACCTACGCCCTTACCGTCATCGTCTTCTCGATGCTGGTGGCGAGCGGAGCCGGAAGCTATCTTAGCGGACGGGTGATCGCCGGTGACGATGTGCGGCTGATGTGGATTCTGACGGGAGTCGCGTTACTTGTGGGCGTACTGGCCTTTATATCCACTCCGCTGGTCACTGCGGCGGCCGGCTGGCCGTTGCCGGCTAAGCTGATCCTGACGACTCTGGCAGTCGCTCCCGCGGCGCTGCTGATGGGCATGCCGTTCCCCAGCGGTTTGCGGCGTCTGGAAAAACGGCACGCTCCGTCGGTGCGGTGGGCCTGGTCGCTCAATGCCGCTGCGAGCGTTCTTGGCTCGGCCAGCGCGATCTTCCTGGCGATCTACATCGGCCTGCGCTCGACCCTGTTAGTAGGCGCGGCGCTATATCTGTGCGCGATGCTGGTGATTTTCGTAACCCGCGCTCGAACGGCTGACGCTAGCTGATCTTATTGGCGATCGCAACGGCGACGTTCCGCATAAGGCCTTCGTACCTGGCGCGCGCCACGGGGGTTTTTCCGAAACGCTCGCGAAACTCCTCCGGCGATAGCTGCGAGAGACGTTCCAGAGAAATAGGAGAGCCCGCAAAACCGGGATCCTCAGTGACCGGAGCCCGCGAGTTCCAGGGGCACACGTCCTGGCAGATGTCGCAGCCGAAAACGTGGTCACCCACTCCGGCACGCAGTTCATCGGGCATGGGCCCGCGCAGCTCGATGGTCAGGTAGGAGATGCAGCGGCGCGCGTCTAATCTGTAGCCGTCCCCTTCGGGGACGATCGCATCTGTAGGACAAGCCTCAATGCAGCGCGTGCAGCTTCCGCAGCGATCGGGAGGCGGCGAGCCCGGCTCCAGATCCAAAGACGTCAGAATCTCACCCAGAAAGAACCAGGATCCCAGAGGCTCGTTAATCAGGCAGGTATTCCTGCCGATCCACCCCAACCCGGCCAGCCGCGCGAAACTGCGCTCCAGCAGCGGCGCTGTATCCACGCAGATCTTCCAGTCGAATGGCTGGATTTCCAGCAATCGCGCCGTCATCCGTTCCAGCGCGGCACGCATGGTCACGTGATAATCCTGTCCCCGGGCATAACGCGAAATGCGAGCGTGACCCTCCTCTCCGGGAGGATCCGGAGTATTGTAGAGCTTCCCGACGCAGATTACGGAGCGGGCGTTGGGCAGTAGATTCCGGGCATCGCGGCGCAGTTCCGCGCGGCGATCGGTCAGATAACGCATCTCTCCGGCCATGTCCGCCGCGATCCATTGTTGATAACGCGCGAAATCGCCTCCGGGATCGACGGGAGCAATACCCGCAAGCTCGAAGCCGCATTCGCGCGCGACTTCCTGGATGGTCTCCGCGCGCATAAGCCGAGTATCGGCGAGAATAGAGTGTTATGCAAGAATCTTTCCGGATCGGCCTGGTGCAGTCGAGCTGCTCGCTCGATCCGAACGAGAACCTCGCCAGGACGGAGTGGAAAGTTCGCGAAGCCGCCGCCCGCGGAGCGCAGGTGATCTGCCTGCAGGAGCTGTTCCGGTCGCAATATTTTTGCCGTGAGGAAAACGTCGAGCTGTTCGCCTTGGCGGAATCCATTCCGGGTCCTTCGACGCAAGTTTTGGGCAAGCTGGCCCGCGAGCTGAAAGTGGTGATCGTGGCGTCGTTGTTCGAACGCCGGGCGGCCGGTCTGTATCACAACACCGCGGCGGTGCTGTCGGCTGATGGAGAAATCGCCGGATTGTACCGGAAAATGCACATTCCGGACGATCCTCTGTATTTTGAGAAATACTATTTCACGCCCGGCGACCTGGGTTTCGGCAGCATCGCCACACCATATGGACGCCTGGGAGTGTTGGTCTGCTGGGATCAATGGTATCCGGAAGGGGCGCGCATCGCCGCGCTCTCCGGCGCCGATTTGCTGGTGTATCCGACTGCGATCGGCTGGCACCCCTCGGAGAAGGCGCAATACGGAGCGGCCCAATTGGACGCATGGCGCACCATCCAACGCTCGCATGCCATCGCCAACGGGATCTTTGTCGCGGCCGTGAATCGCGTCGGTTATGAAGGACCGCCCGATCACGGACTTGAGTTCTGGGGCTCGTCCTTTGTCGCCGATCCCTTTGGCCAGGTGATCGCGCAGGCTTCCTGTGACCAGGAAGAAATCCTGATCGCCGAGTGCGATCCGCACCGCATGGAGGAAGTGCGCCGCAACTGGCCATTCCTGCGCGACCGCCGTATCGACGCCTACGCCCCCATTTTGCAACGATGGCTCGACAAGTAGGGGCTCTTAATGCAGGCGCCTGGCGTATGCCGGCGGAATGGGAGCCGCACGAAGCCACGTGGCTGGCTTGGCCTCACGAGAAATCCGACTGGCCCGGAAAATTCGCGCCGATTCCCTGGCTGTACGGCGAAATCGTGCGTCATCTGGCTCGGGTCGAGCGGGTGCGAATTCTGGTTCAGGATCCCGATGCGGAAGAAAGTGCCCGGAAAATTCTCAAGAAATGCCACGCCGAAATAGCCGCGGTGGAGTTCTTCCATCACCCCACCAATCGCAGCTGGACTCGCGATTACTGCCCGCTTTTCGTAAAAAGTAAGGACGAGATCGCCGCCACGCACTGGCGCTTCAACGGCTGGGCTAAGTATGATAACTGCCGCGACGATGCGCGCACGCCGGCCTTCATCGCCCGCAAGTTGAAACTGCCTCGCATCGACACGGGACTCGTCTTGGAAGGCGGCAGCATCGACGTGAACGGGGCGGGGAAGCTGCTCACGACCGAAGAGTGCCTGCTTTCGGACGTCCAGGCGCGCAATCCCGGCCTCGGCCGCCGCGAGTTGGAGAAGGCGTTTCACGACTACCTGGGCATCGGCGAAGTCATCTGGCTGAATCGGGGTATCGCCGGCGACGACACGCATGGCCACATCGACGATCTGACGCGTTTTACCGCCGCCGATTCCGTGATCACGATGGTCGAGCCCGATGAGTCGGATGTCAATCATGAGCCGCTTCAGGAGAATCTGGAGCGTCTGCTCGCGCGCAAGGATCTTCGCGTGACTCCCCTACGCATGCCCGAGCCGGTGTACTTCGCCGGGCAGCGGCTTCCGGCAAGTTACGCGAACTTCTATATCGCCAACAAACTAGTTTTGGCGCCGACCTTTGGCGATAAGAACGATGCGGCTGCGCTGTGCGCGCTCGAAGCCCTTTTTCGAGATCGCGCCGTAGTGGGGATTCCCTGTCGCGATCTGGTTCTGGGTCTGGGAACGCTGCACTGCATGACGCAGCAGCAGCCGATTTAGAAGATGAAGCTGACGCCGCCCCGCACCGCGCGCGGCGCGTTGGTCAGCACCGCACGGCGCCCGTTCGACTGGATGCCCACATAGCCCTGGGCAAGCAGGTTGCGCAGGTCCACTGTCATCTCCAGGTGCATGCCGCCGAGTGTGGGCAGGGGCTGGCGCGCATAGATATTCCACCCGATTTGCTGATCGGTCCTGCCGGTCAACGACACGTGGATCGGCATCAGGACGCTCGGGTCGGCCCAGCCATAGCTGGATGCCAAATGTGTACCGGTGACAGGCAGAGACGCATCGGCTTCCACGGCTACCCATGGCCGCGGCGTGTTGCGGATCTCGGACCGGAGAGCGTCGCCATTGACGGGAAGCGCATCCGGCGACTCCTGAATCCGCAGACCGTCGGTGCGGCCCGCAGCCACGGAGACCTTCACGCGATCGCCCAAGGCTTGCGTTACGGACGCGGAATAGCCCACGCGGCGATAATCGCCCACGTCGAATATCGTCCCGAGCGAAGACAGATCGGGAAGCAGGTCGCCCGAATCCATAAAGCCCGACTCGCCGGACATCAGGAACGCCGCGTCGGATACTTCTTCGGCGTACACCGAGGCCCGGTAGGTGCGGGAGCCCTTGACGGCCTGATAACCGGCTTCAATCACCTTGTTTCGTTCCACCGCCGCCTGATTGTCGCGGCGCGATATTCGCTGCACTTGTCCCAGGGCGGCCAAGTCCCCGTTGAGACTTTGGTTCAGATCCTGTTGGGTGCCATCCGCCAGGAGTTCCACGGGCTGCGACCCGGAACTGACCGCCAACTTCACGGCGCTGGTGCCTCCCAGGTCATAGGTTGCCCGCGCGAAGGAATTCACATGATTGATCCGGCCTAAGAGCGAGATCGATTCCAGGCTGGCGCCGTACTCCAGATGGATGATGTCCAGAATGTCCATCTTGTCGTAGGAAGATATCGAGGCCGTGCGGAGCGCCGGTGTATCCGATCCAAGGCCTCCCGATCCCATCAGGCTGGGAAGATAGATCTGGCGGACGGTCAATGCTAATTGAGGGCCTTCCCCGGTTTGATCATCGCGGCGATAGCTGGTGCGGAAACCAGCCGACGGAAACCCGCTGGCGGCATAGCCCACATTGCCGCTTACGCGGACCTTCGAGGTTCCATTCACCGAGGTCGCCAGTACGAAGGCCGTCCCCAGATCCTGCGAGGCGCCGCCGAACGGATCGCCGTCGCCGGCTGAAACCTTCACCAGGGCGCTGGTATCTGAAAACAGAGAAGCCATGGAGTTCCGCGAGGAACTGGTTTGGGGAAGCAGCCGCAGAACCGGCCGGGTTGCATGGGAGGAGCGCAGTACCCACTTCCAGGAATCGCTCATCAGGGCGCCTTCCGGGGAATTGAGGGGAACCAGTTCAATCGTGCTAAGGGCGCTCGCCAATTGGATCCTCAGCAGATTGTCGGATCCGGCCAGAACGGAGATATTGCGGCGGAACGCGGGTACGAAACTGGCCAGGCTTACGCGGATGGAGTAAACATCGGGAGTCAGACCGTCGAAGACGAACTTCCCGTCCTGGTTGCTCAAGCCGCGGCGAAGCAGTTCATCGTAGCGGTTATAAAGAGATACCACCGCGCCCATCTGGACCACGCCGTTGGCGTTGCGGACTTCGCCAAGAATTTGTCCCGAGAGAACCGGTGCGAAGATAGCTCCGACATCAGCCGCGTGAACCGCGGGTGTCAGGCCAACCAGGCCTGCAATCAGGCCGAACTTAATAGCAAACTTCGGCAAGCTCTTTGCCTCGGAGCCCTCAGCCGCGGATCGTGCCAGGCGGCTTCCCTTACAGACGGTAACCCTATAATACCGTAAACGTGGCGGTAGGGCTTAACGTCTCATTCCGCTTCTTGTCAGTCACTTTCATCTTCAGCGTGTAATCGCCGGGCGCGAAGTTCTGCAGAGGCAATAGTTTCTCGATGATCATTTGCGATGCGCCCCCGGTCAGCTCGGTCAGATTCTCGGTGAAATCGAAAACTTTCTCGTTGGTGCCGTTCTTGGTTACCTCGTACTCCACTTCTCCATCCGGTTTGTGGGTGAGAGCATCGGTCTCGAAGTTATAGACCTGCATGTAAATTCCCACCTTTTCATCGCGACGGAACTTGGTATTCACGCGTGGGCGGACCTTGCTGGCCCCAATGACGAACTGCCCGGTACCGATGCTGTTGATAGGCAGCTTCTCGATCTTATCGGCCAGGACCAGGGAACTCATCGCCAACTGGTCGTCTTCAAACCGCGGAACATCAAGCCGCTGCTCGTAGGTGGTAGTGTTGCCGCCAATGACATCCTTGGCCGCGACCGTCAGCCGATAGACGCCTGGCACCAGGCTGATTTGTTTTTGGAAAATGGCCGAGCCCTGGGTCGCCTGCTGTAGCATTTCCGCGGGGATGGGTGGAATAGACAATACTTCTTCGATGGGGTGAATCACCTGCCGGCGGGTTAGCGTCTCAATCTTGGCGTAAATGTTCACCGAGCCTTCCGCCACGCCTTCTTTCTGCTTGTACTGCAAATCCTTGCGCTCGAACTGAATGGTCAGGTTGGTCAGGACAGTGGAACCCGTAATCGGGAAATAGTCCGTGCGCACTTTCATCGGCAGCAGGTTGTACTTGATGGTGGATTGGACCAGCGCTTCGAGGTCCTTGAACTTAATGGCCGGAGCCTTCTGCAGGTTGGTGTATTGTTGCAGCCGGTCGAACTGGTTATATCTTGCCGGCAGAGGCTGGCCTCCCGTTCCCAGGAGAGTTCCGTCGGTGCGGGTGAAACGTTCGGACTTGTCGGCCAGGCCCAGCTGCTCATACAGCGTTAAACCTGCGCCGGGCACGCGGGCCAGGGCGTCCTTCTCCGAGGGATCCATGGTGATGTGATACTCGTTGGTCATGGACGGATCGACAAACTCGATTTGCACGTCGGATCCGCAGCATTCGAGATACCGGTAGCGCCAGATTTCATAAGGGAAAAACGTGGTGCTTCCGCCGCCTTCTTCGATGGGCCGCTCGCCGGGTCCGCCCGAAGTGTGCGAATCATTCTCATCCGGCGGGCCGAACTTGATGTAGATCTGGCCGCGGTCGGTTTTCCATCCCGGAATGCCGGAAGCGAACCGGTCATTGGCCCAAGCGATGCGGCGATAGTGTTCTTCCTTAAACTCGTTTTCCTCGGTGTCGGGTGTGGGATCGCGGCGCAGCCAGAATTGCTCGATGAACGCCTGCTTCTCGTCGTCGGTCTGCAGCCGCTTGAACGCTGTCCGTTCCTCGTCGCTGATGATCCAGCGGACTTCCTCGTCCAGCCACTTGTTATAGGGCGACGCCAGCTCTTTCCTCAGACGGTCCTCAGCCTGCCGCTTTTGCTTGTCCGTCATCGGCTTGGCGACGGTTTCTCGTTTCGGCTGATTCTTGGCCTTCTTGTCGTCGGCCGCCCGGGATCCCGTTACGAGCGCAAAAATCGTACAGCACGCAAGCAATAATCTGGACCGCATAGGTTTACCCACCTGTGTAAGATTCTACCCCTGTCTGGGGACGTGAGCAATGGGGACCAGGTTTCAACCGAATGCCGCATACTGGAGAGAGCTCCTCGTGGTCGCTATCTCCATATTTTTAGGCACTTACGTGGTTTTGGGGCTGGGGCGAATGCCGGGACTGCGGATCGACCGGACCGGCGCTGCCATTATCGGAGCCAGTCTGATGGTGGCCGCCAACGTCCTGTCGCTGGAGGAGGCCTACCAAGCCGTTCACCTGGATACCATCGTCCTGCTGTTCGGCATGATGATCGTGGTCGCCAACCTGCGACTCTCTGGCTTCTTCGGTCTGGTCGCGGAGTGGACCCTGGAGCACGCCCGCCACCCCATCACGATGCTGGCCGCAACGGCGGTCACGGCGGCCGTGCTGTCCGCCTTTTTTGTCAACGATACAGTGTGTCTGGTGATGGCGCCGCTGGTGGCCGAAGTCGCCGGCACGCTGCGTCGTAACCCCATCCCGTATCTGCTGGCGGTCGCCATGGCCTCCAATATCGGCAGCGTCGCAACCCTCACCGGAAATCCGCAGAACATGCTGATCGGGAGCTACTCGGGGATCGCTTATGGAACATTCGCGCGAGCCTTGGCTCCCGTGGCGGCGGCTGGCGTGATCGTGCTGATCGCGGTGCTGGCGATTCTATATCGCGCGGAGTTCGCGGGGGACACATGGGTGGAACTGGCTCCTCGAAGTGTGGCGGTCGACCGCGTGCTGCTGGTGAAGTCGCTGGCAGTGACCCTGGGGATGGTCGTCTTTTTCTTCGCGGGCTGGCCCATCGCGAAAGTGGCGATCATCGCCGGCGCCCTTCTGCTGATCACGCGGCGCATTCATCCCGAACAGATCTACGCGCAGGTGGATTGGTCCTTGCTGGTTCTGTTCGCGGGTTTGTTTATCGTCGTGGCGGGATTCGAGAAAAGCTCGCTGCAGCCGGATCTGGTGCGTCTCGCCGGACAGGCGCATCTGGAAAACGGCGGCGTTCTCAGCGCGGCTGCGGCCGTGCTTTCAAACCTGGTGAGCAATGT
>Ga0207667_10002766_pt1 | contig 21698 bp, 20 predicted proteins | sample KBSCornC52_FD_184301 | JGI IMG/M metagenome (GOLD analysis project Ga0207667, IMG submission 184301) | Corn rhizosphere microbial communities from Kellogg Biological Station, Michigan, USA - KBS Corn C5-2 (SPAdes) (version 2) | ecosystem: Host-associated > Plants > Roots > Rhizosphere > Soil ...
CCCATCGCAAGCTTTTCGTCCGCTCGAAAACGCCCTTGATCCGGTCCTGGTCCATGGGGTGAACGTGCGCCAGGAAATCGCTCCCCATGGCCGGTGTGGCCATGCCGAAAAGCTTGCGATGGGACGGACTGCTCAACACCACGCGGCCCTGCAAGTCCACCACCGACACGAGGTCTTCCACATTCTCCATGATGTTGCGCAGGAGCCCGTCGCGCTCGTGCAACTCTTCGGCCATGCGTTCGCGAGCCTGGCGCGCAGCGGCATCCTTCAAGGCACGTCGCACGGCGGCGACCAGCCGCTCAGGGCGCTGTTTGAGGATGTAATCCGTCGCCCCGTTCTTCAGGCTTTCGACAGCGGCTTCCTCGCCGAGCGTGCCGGAAAAAAAGATGAACGGAACTTCCTCGCGCATTTCCCGCGCGAGTTCCAGCGCCCGGCCGCCGTCATATCCCGGCAGCGAAAAATCCGAAATGATCAGGTCGGCTTCTTCCTTTTCGAGCAGCGATTGAAAGGTCTCGCGATCCTGCGCGTAGACCATCTCACAATCGATGCCGTTGCTCTCCAGCATCGCCGCGACCAATTCCCGATCCAGCAGATTGTCCTCGAGATGGATAATCCGCACCCGGCGAATTCCGTTCCCTGCTGGCTTCATAGAGTTCATGCAGTCACTTGCGTCACGGGCGGCGGTTCATTGATGACCGCCCAGAAGCACCCGAGCTGCTTTACGGAGTCCATGAACTGGGTGAAGTTCACGGGCTTTACCACATAAGCGTTGACCCCCAGTTCGTAACTGCGCACCAGGTCCTGCTCCTCTCGCGAGGACGTCAGCATCACCACCGGAATTCTCTTCAAATCGGGGTCGGCCTTGATCTGCCGCAGGACCTCCAGGCCATCGACCTTCGGCATCTTCAAATCCAGCAGGACCACGACCGGTAGATCGTTGGGCCGGTCGACGAACTTACCGCGCCGGTAAAGGTAATCCAGCGCTTCGGCTCCGTCGCGCGCGGTGTCCACTTCGTTGGCTACATTGTGTGCTTCCAGGGCCGCAAGGGTCAGTTCGATGTCATGCTCGCTATCTTCGACGAGGAGGATCCGCTTAACTTTGGCTGTCATGTGGTGAAGTAACTGGTTCGGTAATGGATAAATTAGAGCCGCTCGCCATTGGCAAGGTGAAATAAAAGGTAGCTCCCTCTCCCAACTGACTTTCTGCCCAGACCCGGCCCCCATGTCGGACGATGATCCGCTGGACATTGGCGAGACCAATGCCCGTGCCTTCGAACTCGTCCGCCCGATGTAACCGTTGAAAAACACCAAAAAGCTTCCCTACGTACGTCATATCAAACCCAACGCCGTTATCACGAACGTACAGCGCATCTTCATCACCTTTTTTCACATATCCTACTTCGATGACAGCAGGGTCCTTTGGACGTGTGTATTTTACCGCGTTGGACAAAAGGTTGACAAAAACCTGCCGCAGCAAGGCTTGGTCGGCGTCCGCGAAGGGTAATTCCTGTCGTTTCCAGACGACATTGCGGCCCTTGGTTTCGATGCGGAGTTCCTGGATGACCTCTTCGACGAGCGAGTTCAAATTAACGTCCGCGCGCTTCATTTCCGCGCGCCCGATGCGTGAGAATACGAGCAAATCATCGATCAACGCTCCCATGCGCTTGGCCGAATCGGATATCGTCTTCAGGTACCGCTTCCCCTTGTCGTCGAGGATTGCGTTGGCGTGGTTACCGAGTAGGTCGGCGAAGCCATCGATATGTCTCAGCGGCGCCCGCAAGTCATGAGATACCGAGTAAGAGAAAGCTTCCAACTCCGAATTGGCCGCTCGTAACTGGTTATTCGCCGCCTGCACGCGTTGGGAACTGCGGAATATCTCGGCCTCCATGTTACCGAGCCGATTCTTGATTTCCACGTTCTCTCCGGCCTCCCGTTTTTGCTTCACGAATTCCGTGACATCCTCCACGCGATGAATGAGGTACTCGATGCGCCGGTCCGCGCCCAACACCGGGGAGTTCACCGGGCTCCAATAACGCTCTTCGAAGGTTCCGTCGGGCCGCCGGATATCGTATTTCTGGATGGCCATCGTCTCGGAGCGGTGGCTCTTCAATACCCGATTCAACGACGCTCGTAGATTGGTCTCCCCGGTGGCGTTGGGGTCATTCGGGTTATCCGGGAAGACATCGAAGAACTTGTGGCCGAGAAGTCCTTCGCGTTCCGTCATGGTTGCCTTCAAAAAGGCATCACTCATCGCGACGATTCCGAAATCGGGAGTCAGCACGACGTAAAGTCCGGGCAGTGAATCGAACAGCGCGCGGAAATGCACGTGCATCTGCTCGATGCGATGGCGCTCGGTGACGTCACGAACCAGCTTCACGAACCCCTTCAATTGCCCATTGGCGTCGCGCACCGCGGAAATAATTGTGTTGGCGAAAAAGCGCGTCCCATCCTTGCGCACCCGCCAACCTTCGTCTTCCACCCGTCCCTTTTCCCGCGCCTCGGTGAGTTCGCGTTCCGGTTTGCCGGCGGCAACATCTTCCGCCGGATAGAATCGCGAGAAGTGCCGCCCGATAATTTCCGTCGCTTTGTAACCCTCGATGCGCTCGGCGCCGCGGCTCCAGTTGGCCACCTTGCCCTCGGGATCGAGCATGAAAATGGCGTAGCCGGTCACTGAATCCACGATCGTGCGATAGCGCTCCTCGCTCGTCCGCAATTCCTGCTCGGCTTTTTTGCGGACGGTGATGTCCTCGATCGCCAGCAGGACCGCTTCGCTATGACTCTCGGGTCGATAGAGCTTGCAGCCATTGAGCAACATCGTCCGGCGACTGCCGTCCGCGTGCTGATATTCGCACTCCAGATCGTCGAAGCGCTTGTCGAACTTCAGCGCCTCCTGCAGCAGTTTTGCCAACTCCGGCCCATTCCACTGGCCGCTGCCGACTTCGACGAGGAGATGATGTTCCGTCTCTTCCGGGTTGGAGCCAAAGGTGCCGTAGTAAGCGCGGTTGGCGCGCTCGATCCGCATGTTTTGATCGAGCACCACGAGGGGTTCCCGCATCGTGTCCACGATGCTTTCGGCATAGTCCCGGGCCTCCTGCTGTGACTGGGTGGCCACCTTTCGCGCCAACAATTCGCGGCGGGTGGTCATTACCGCAATCAGCATCAGAACGACCATTGACGCGCTACCCAACACCACTGCGGTGAGCGTAATGCGCGAAGCCCAACGCGCCGCCTCCGACCGTTCCACCAGCAGTTTTTCCTCGATGTCCCCCATCTGCCGGATCTCCTCCCGAACTTGTTGCATGAGCTGGCGCCCCTCCGATCCGCCAACCATGCCGAGGGCGGCTTCCGCGCCACCCGATTCCCGGGCTTTGATCTGGTCTCGCAACCGCGCAATCCTTTGCTCCAGCAAAGGCTGGAGGTGATTCAAATGCTTCAACTGCTCCGGATTATCCGCCATCCGCGTCCGCAACGTCTCCAGCGAGGCATGCGCGGCCTGCAAACTCGGCTCGAAGGTCTCGAGAAAGTCCGACTTCCCGGTCAGCAGAAAACCGCGCTCGGCGGTTTCCGCATCGACGATTTGCACGGTGGCGCGTTCCAACTCCAGGCGCACTTCCCGGGTGTGATCCACCCAGCGCAGCGTGTCGAGCATGCGTGAGGTGCTCCAGAAAGCGAAGCCCGCACCGAGGATGATCAAAACGATCAAGACGGCGGCGATGACTCCATTCGTCGTCTCTCTCCGGCGCACCGTCTTGGGAGCACTTTGATCCATGAAATACCTGGGCTTTAAATCTCGCCCCTCCCCGTACGGTGAACTCCTTCGCGGAACAATGAAAAAAAGTCCCCTGCCGCGAACCCGCCGGATTTGTCACCCACACGATATAAACAATGATCAATCGCTTCGTTGGCCGGATTGGTGGCAGATGCGGGACGGAAATGAAGTCGTCTCATGGTTTCTGGGAGGAAAAGGAGCACGTTCAATGCGATGTCATGCGTTGCGTCTCACTTCGCCAAGCGATTGGCCGGGAAAAAAGCGGGGCATGATGCGCACGCAATTCGAACGGCTCATATCTCCGGTGACCATTTTGCAGACAATACGCGACAGACGGCGGGCGTGGACTTCCGGGTCGGCGTGATAGCGGGCAAGTTGCGGCGAAAAGTATTCGTGAAAGTAGTCGCTGTCCCGGGAGATGACCGCGACGTCGCGCGGCACGCGGTGACCGCGGCGCATCAATTCACTCGCCGTCATCAACGCCGGCATCGAACGCGCCACCAAAAATGCCGTGGGGGTTTCGGTTGCCGAGAAGAGGTGCTGCAAGTGATGCCGAATGCTCTCCGGCGTGCCGGCGTGATGAACGATCATCGGCACCGCCGCACGGCCTGTCCTGGTCTGAAAGGCCTCCAGAAAACCCGCGGCGCTCTCGCGATCCCCCGCTCCTTCCTCGCTTTCCATCAACAGCACGATGCGACGATGTCCGCGTTGCAAAAATTGCCCGGCCGCGTGTCGACACACCGCGCGATAGTCGAAATCCACCGACGACAGTTCGATTCCCGGATAAGTCGAACCCAGCAGCACCGCCGGCAGATGGCTTTTCATAAACCAGCGCTGCATGCGCTCGTTGGTCATGAGCAGCAGCCACGCTCCCGCGGGTGCCTGCTGGGTCAGCGCCGCGAGGTCTTTTTCCGGCCGGCGCGAATACCAGCGGCGCCCGCTGTGGATTTCGAGTTGCAGCCCCGCCTGTGCCAGCAACTCGCGCAGTCGATCCATCCAGCACAACGCAAAAGGCGGTATCTCCTGCAGCGGCAACGGCGTGAGCACACCCACCGTCCGCAACCGTTCCACCGCCGCCCCTTTCGCCCGGCCGACGATCTGGCGTTGCCGCCCCTGCGCCACTTTCACCCAGCCCTCCGCGTGCAGGACCTCCAGCGCCGCACGGAGCGTCGGCCGGCTGACGTTGAGTTGCCGGCTTAACTCGCGCTCGCCCGGCATTCGCTCCACCCACACCCCCTCCTGCAATGCCCGGCGCAACGTCTCCACCGCTTGCTCAACCAGAGAGGGACGTGAAATAGCCAGGCTCACAGCGAGGCACCATGCGCTTCCTTCGTCCAGTGGTCAACTCACTTGACCAGTCTTCCTACGCCACGGCCACGGTGACGAGCCGGCGGATCAGATCCTCCCAAGTGACGACACCGATCTGTTTGCCGGTGGCGTCGAGGACGACAGCCATGGTCACACGAGCCGCGCGTAACTTGCGCACGATGCTGTAGGCGGGTTCGTCGAAGTTCACTTTCACGATGCGCCGCTGATACGACTCGATCATGCTCCGCGAGCGGCCATCGAGAGCGATGTCGAGCACGTTGACGAGGCCGACGATTTCACCGGCTTCGTTGGTCACTGGCCAGCGGTCGGTGTTGCAGCGGCGGCTCCGCTCGATGAGTTCCGAAATGGGGGCACTGGCGGAAATGGTCTGCACATTGGCCAGCGGCAGCATCACGTCCGAGGCCTTGATGGCCCGGAAATCGACGACATTGTGAATCATCTGGCGCTCGTCCTTGCCGATGGCGCCCTGCCGCTCGCTCTCGATGGTCAGATATTTGAAATCCTCGCGGGCCACGAAGAGCTTTTGCCGTTCTCCGGCCCGCTCACCGAGGAGCACTTTCGACATTTGCCAGCCGACGAAATGAAAGGGCGAAAGGATCAGATCGGCCAGGCGCAAAGGACCGCTGATCGCGGCCAGTGAGCGATAGGGGAAGCGTCGGAAGAGCGATTTCGGCAATAGTTCCAGACCGATGAGGTAAATGGGCAGGAAGACGACCAGAGCGATGAAATAGCCGGCATTGCCGAAGTACTCGACGAACTGCTGCGTCGCCAGGGTCATGGCGAAGATGTTCATCAAGTTCGTCACCAGCAGCACGGTCACGAGCAGGCGTTCCGGTTGCTCGAGCAAACGGTTGAGGATGACGGCCGCTTTGTCGCGGTGTTTCATCCGGTGCTTGAGGCGCACCCGGTTGACGGAAAGCAGGCCCGCCTCGATACCGGAAAAGCAGAACGAGACGACGAAACAGATCAATACGGCCAGCCAGATCATTTGCCCTCCTCCACTTCCGGCGCATCTTCACCCTCGGACGGCGTCTCGCGGACGACGAGCACTTCCTCCACGCGTTTGCGCGAGGTGCGGCGCACGGTAATTTTCAAGCCGTCGATGTCCAGTTGCGTGCCGGGACGCGGCAGACTGGCGAGGCGATTGAAGATGAGGCCACCAATGGTATCGATGCCTTCCTCCTGCAACTCCGAGCCGAGCATTTCATTGATGTCCTCGAGGCGGGCGCTGCCATTGACGATGAGTTGCCCATCACCGATGGCCTCGATATAGAGCCCGTGCTCGGCGAGGGGCACCGCGTCGCTGATGATTTCTTCGACGATGTCGGCCAGCGTCACCACACCCTCGGTACCGCCGTGTTCATCCACTACGATGGCGATGCCCTGCGGGTGATTGAGGAAGTTGCGCAGCAGCTCGATGGCTTTCATCGTTTCCGGCACAAATGACGGAGCGAGGAGGCGCTCGGTGTATGGCGCGCTGGGATCGAGCAGAAAATCGCGGGCATCCAGAATGCCGAGGATGTCATCGGGCGTCTCACCGTAGACGGGGACGCGGCGATAGCGCTTGGCCCGGAGGCGCGGGATGAGTTCCTCGTTGGTGAGGTCGTCGGGCAGGGTGAAGGTATCGACGCGGGGCGTCATGCAATCCCGCGCCGTCTTGTCCCCGAGCTTGATGATCTCATGAATCATTTCGCTCTCTGTCTCGTGCAACGCCCCCTGCTCCGTGCTCAGGTCCACGAGCGTGCCGAGTTCTTCTTCACTGAGGTAGTGAGCGGTCTTGAGTGGCGCCGGGGTGATAGCCTCGGCGATTTTCTCGCTCAGGCGCTGGAGCAAGCGGGCAATGGGATCGGCGACCGGCATGAGCGGAAGCAGAACCCGCACGCCGATGCGGGTAAAGCGATAGGGATCGACCAGCGCGGCGACCTTCGGAACCAGGTCGCAGACGAAAACGACCAAGGTGAAAATGAGCAGCGCCGCGACCCAGAACGGCACGAGCGCACCCTCCATCCCGCGCAGCAGAAAGAGGCACAGGAGGATGAGCGGAAAATTGCTGAGGGCATCGCAAAGCAGGATGACGCTGAGGAGGCGGCGCGGGTTTTCCAGCAGTTCGGCGAGCGCCGCGGCGAAGTCCGCCCGGCGCTTTCTCAGGCGCTCGACATGATAGGGCTGGAGGGAAAAGAGCGCCGTCTCAATAGCCGAGAACACCGCGGAGGCGGTGACGAGGATCAGCAGGATAATGACGATGACTACCAGCGCACCCGTGGTCATCGTGGCGCATCCGAGAAGGACACCTCTATAATCAATCGCAACTTGCTAGACACAAGACCACACAGAATAGTTCGGCCCTCCGCCCACGCGATGAAAAAAAGCGAACGCATTACCGCCTTTGTCCAGCAGCTCGGCGCCAACCCGGCGCTGGCCCTCGACCCGCGTTATCAGGGCTTCTTTACGTGTTTCAACGCGCAACAATACTACGAAGCGCACGACGTGTTGGAAAACCTGTGGCTGGAGCGGCGCGACGAAAATTACCCGTTTTTCAAAGGGCTGATCCAACTCGCGGGAGCCTTTGTGCACCTGCAAAAGCAGTTCGTCCATCCGACGCATCCCAAGCATGGCCGGCGCTTACGGCCCGCGGTGCGGCTCTTTCAGCTCGCGACAAAAAATCTCGAAGTCTTTGCCCCGCGGCATCTGCAACTGGACATTGCGGCGGTGTTGCGGCTCTGCGAGCGGCAAAGCGCGGAGATCATCGCCGGCGAGTATGAACGCAACCCGTGGAAGCCGACGCACGCTCCGCAGATCCATCTCCTTGCCGAGTGAGCACTGAACCGGAATTTCGCGACGTGATCGTGCTCGGGGCGGGCGCGGCTGGGTTGATGTGCGCCATCCAGGCGGGCAAACGCGGCCGGCGCGTGATCGTGATCGAACACAACGACCGCGTGGGCAAAAAGATCACCATTTCTGGCGGCGGCCGCTGCAACTTCACCAACCTGAACGCTGGACCGGGAAATTATCTGTCGCGCCAACCGGATTTCTGCAAGTCCGCGCTGGCCCGGTTCACCCCATGGGATTTCATTGCGCTGGTGGAGAAGCACAGGATTGCTTACCACGAGAAGAAGCTGGGCCAGCAGTTCTGTGACAGCAGTTCGCGGGAGATCATCAATCTGCTGCTGACGGAATGCGAACAGGTGGGCGTGGAGATTCGGTTGAATTGTCGCGTAAGCGAAGTGCGCAAGACAGAGCGCTTTTCGTTGGCCACCAACACGGAAACGCTGGAGTGCCATTCGCTGGTCATTGCCACGGGTGGATTGTCGTTTCCCAAATTGGGAGCGACCGATTTTGGCTATCGCCTGGCGCGGCAGTTTGGCTTGCCCCTCACCGAGATTCGGCCGGGACTGGTTCCCCTGACCTTCGCCTCGGAAGATTCGCGCCTGGGGGATTTGAGTGGGGTCTCAGTGCCGGTCGTCGCGCGCAGCAATGGCACCTCCTTCGAGGAAAATATGCTCTTCACGCATCGTGGCGTGAGTGGGCCCGCGGTGCTGCAGATTTCCTCTTTCTGGCGCGAGGGGCAGACCGTGGCGTTTGATCTCTTGCCGGGCAGGCAGGCGGCAAATGTGCTGGCGGAAGCGCGGCGCGAGTCGATCGAGCCCGCGGCGCTGTTAAGCCGGTTCTGGCCGCGACGCTTTGCCGAGACGTGGTGCGCCCGCTATGCGCCGGCGAAGAAACTGCCGCATCTCAATGCGAACGAGTTGAAGGATCTCGCCGCGGCCTTGAATGCCTGGCCCGTCACCTTTCCGGGGACCGAGGGATATGCGAAAGCGGAAGTGACCCTCGGCGGCGTCGATACCGCCGCGCTGTCCTCGAAGACGATGGAAGCGCGACAAGTGCCGGGACTTTTCTTCATCGGTGAAGTCGTGGATGTGACGGGCTGGCTGGGCGGGTATAACTTCCAATGGGCCTGGGCCTCCGGCAATGCCGCCGGCCAGTTCGTCTGAAATCCATGAAACGCCGGACCGCTCCGCTGACTCCCTCTGCCGCCGTGGACGCCGTGAAGGCGATCTATCGTGAATTGGCGGAGCGTCCCATCGAGCGTCAGTGCATCCAGCGCACCGAATGTTGCCGCTTCCGGCTCACCGGCCGCACTCCCTTTCTCACCAAAGGCGAGGCGCTCGTGGCAGCGAAAGCAGTGCGCGCTTCCGGCCGCAAGCAAATGCCCGAGAGCATCGACGGCGCCTGTCCCCTGCTCAATCACGCCACGGGGCGCTGTCTCATCTACGAAGGGCGTCCCTTCGGATGCCGCACCCACTTCTGCGCGGCGGCGGGCGGCCCCTATGCGCGCCACGAGGTCGTCGACCTCATTCGCCGCCTCGAAGACATCGACCGAGCCCTCGGTGGCGAGGGCGCGATGGCGCTCCCCACGGCCGTGGAACGCGCCCTGCGCGAGGTCTGACTCCAGCCGCGGGCTTAACCCTTGGCGACTTTCTTCGAACGCCGGAAAGCGTCGATGGCTTTCTTGTTATCGCCCTTCTTTTCGTAAAGCGCGGCCAGACGCGCCCAGGCGTCCGTGAAAGTGGGATCAATCTTCACCGCTTCCTGAAAAGCGGCGATGGCTTCATCGTCCTTGCCCGCGTTCATGCAGAATTCCCCACGGGCATAAGCGTCCGCCACATGGGAGATCTTGTCGCCTTCCCTCATTCCGGTATTCGGCGACGGCGCGGATGCTGGCGAAACGGTCCCGGGTGGCGGGGCCGGCAGGCGAACCAGGTCCGCCTTACGAGCCATGGCAACCCCAAGGGATTCGCCGGGTGGAACGTGGGTGATTTGCACATGGCCGCACGCTCCCAAAGCCAGCGCGAGGCCCGTCATCACGGTGGCGCGGATTGAGGGGCGAAAAGTCATAGTCATTGCAAATACGAAATAGCACGAACTCTGCCTATTGGCTCAATTTTCTTCGTCACATTCTCGACACCAGGCCCCCTCAGGGCTCTAGTTCGCACCCATGCCAGGCCGTAACCTCGCCAAACCTTTCGCCATCGCCGGATTCATCCTCGCGGAGATCTACATGCTCTTTACTGTGCTGGGAGGCTATGGGCACGTCCGGGACCCGCTGCCCGCTCCGCCGCTGGCCGAAGCGCCAGGGATTCCTGCCGGGACACCGCCTCCAATGAGCGCCAAGATCACCCGGGTGGTCGTTTGTGCGGTCTTTTTCGGGCCTTTCGGTGCGCTCGTCGGCACGGGTGTAGGCCTGCTGTTCAGTGGTTTGCGAGGCGACTTTCGCCAAAAGAAAGACGGCGAGCCGGCAAGCAAATCGCCGGGCAATTCATAGGACCTACAGGAGTCCCATACCTCCCATTCTTCCTATACCTCCCATTTTCCGGCATCCCGCAAGGCACTGACCGCGGCTTCCAACTGGCCGGCGATCTCCTGCCAACCGGCGCGCTCGTTCTTGACCGACCCAAACGTCAGCGGCGCCCCAATCCGCAGGTGCAGCGGAAGCGGCAGCGGCATTTTCCGATTCGCCGGGCAGGCCGCATGGGCGCCGTGCAGATAACAAGGCACCACCGGCACTTCGCTCGCGGCGACGATCATGCCGAGGCCGGGCTTGAAACGGCCCAGGCTGCCATCGCGGCTGCGCGTTCCCTCGGGAAAGAGCACATAGATCGTTGGCTCACTGAGGAGACGATCGCGGAGTTGCTGCATGGCATGGGGACCGCAACTCTTCCGCCACATGGGCAGGGCGTTGAGCATCATCGCGGAAAAGAGCGCCACGGCCGGCGTCTCGAAAAACACATCGCCCGCCGCGATCGGAAAAGCGAAGCGCCGCAACGGCCACGGTAATGCCGCCGCCAGGGTGAGCGCATCGAGATGGCTGGTGTGATTGGCCACCATGACAAACGAAGGCTTCGCCGGCACATGCTCCATGCCTTCCACTTTCAGCCGATGATAGCCACGCAGATAACCGCGCACCGCCAGGCGCCAGGCCGTTTGCGTGATCGTGCCGATGAGCCCCGCCTCGCGGCGCAAGCTCTTCAGGCTTTCCTCGCGCTTGAGGCCGTGATCTCCCGCCGGTTTGTATTGCCAGTCGTCCATCAGTGCCCGGTGATGCCGCGGACCGGCTGATCGAGGCCGAGCCCGAGAAAGTAATTCACGTAATGAAACATCGCGGGGCCGACGAAGATGAGGCTGTCGAACCGATCGAGTAAGCCTCCGTGCCCGGGAATGGTCACGCCGAGGTCCTTGACCCCGAGATCGCGCTTGATGCTCGACATCACGAGATCGCCCCATTGTCCGGTGAGGGAAAGGAGCATGCCCATCGCGATGAGATGCACGGGTTGATCGAGCGCGCTGCCGTGAACGATGGCGTGCACGAGCGTGGCGAAGAGCGCACTGGTCAGAATCAGCGCGCCGAGCGCTCCGCCAATGGTCTTGTTCGGGCTGGTCTGCGGGGCCAGCTTGCGCCGGCCGAACATCTTGCCCGTGCAATAGGCGAAGACGTCGTTGAGCTCGACGCAGAGCAGGATGGCCAGGAGAAAAGCCTGGCCCGCCCCGTCCTTGTCATTGGCGAAATAACCATAGTGGCCGAGGCACACGCCAAAGAGCGAGAAGGCAAAGATGCCGAGGGCCACGCGCTGGATGTAACCCTTCGGCTGGTCGGCGAAGAGCGCGATGATGACGAGGACTGAAATGGTCAGCGAACTCAGGGCGACGAAGAAGCCGTACCATTGATCCGCTGCGGCGAAGGTCAGCAGCAGAATGCCCAGCGCGACGACCGCGCTGATCGCCCGAAACCGAAACATCCCCGTGGCCCGGGCAAACTCGCGGTAGCAGGCCAGCGAAAGCACGCCGACACCGATGATCGCCGCCAGCCGCCCGGCAAGCAACGGGCCGACCATCAATGGCGCGAGCACCAGCCACGATTTGTAGCGCGTCCACAAATCGCTACGGAGAGCGGGCTTCAGCTTTCCGACCTTGTCGAGAATGAGGAAAATCAATGGTGTGATCGCGAGCCCGGCAGCGATGCCAGCGGCAATCCAAAAAGCGACGGGATGCAATCCGAACATATCAATGAGCTTTCTCCCGCAGCAGGGTGGCGATGCGAGACAACCGGCGCGAGGCAGTCACCATCCCGCCAAGGACGATGATACCCAGCGCCAGACGAATGAAGGTCAGCGAAAATCCACCCACGTCCCATTGAGCAGCTGGCGCCAGGGCGGACAACACACCCGCCCCGGTGGTCACCGCCATGCGTTGTTGCTTGGCCTGTGGGCCGAGGAAGATCTGCCCCACCCCCACACTCGCCCCCAAAGCACGAACGTAAGCGACGAAGAGGGCGACCACCGCGGCACTGAATCCTAACACCGGGCAACTTCCCGCCGCATAACCGGCGCCGATGAAGATGGCCGCATCGGAAACGCGGTCCGGGGCTTCATTCCAAAGATCCCCGACCGGTCCGCCCTTGCGTCCCTCCACCGCGACCATGCCATCGAGCAGATTGGCGATGAGCCGCAATTGTACGCCTACCGCGGCGCCGAGCCAGCAAGCACGCACCGCCCAGCCTTCCACATGCGCCGTCGCCGCCAGCGATGACCCGGCGAGGCAGCCGAAGACGATGCTCATGAACGAAATGGAGTTCGGCGTCGCGCCATGGCCCGCCAGCCAGGCCGCGAGATTTTTAAAAAACGGCCAGTCGCGCGTTTTTAACGGACGGCGTCCGGAAGTTTCTATGGGCATTAACTAACGTCCCATAAAATACATCCCCGCGACAAGCAGAAGCATGCCGCCCACATTCACCGGCTTGATCGGCGTGCCATAAGCCCAGAGCGCAATCAAGGCGGCGAAGATGAAAGTCGTGGCATAGATGGGATACAACGTCGCCAGCGCCCCACCCTTCTTGAAAGCCGCCACGAAGAGCACCATCACCGCGACGTAGCAGATTACCCCGCCGAGCAATCGCGGATTCATCAGGTATCCGGCGATCGTCCCGCCCGTCCGTTCCGCGCCGGACTTGTAGAGGAACTGCCCGACCGCGCCGAAAAGCGCCGCCAGCAGAAAGAAGACGATGGAGATGAGCGGCGTCTTCACGATCAACCGATCGCATCCGGCGCCTGACCCAGCGCGACCTTGAGCTTGGCGATTTCGTCGCGCATCTGGTCGCGCCGCGATTGCAACACCGTGACGTGTTGCTTGGCGCGTTCCAGGCCGGCTTTGACCGCTTCCAATTCCGTTTTAAGCGCATCGCGTTCGGATTCCACCGCGTGCAATTGATCAAGTCCCTGCTCGAGCTGAATCTCGACTGAGCCGACACTCGACCGCATGGCCTCGCGCTCCGAGCGCGCCTGGCGCAATTGCTCGTGCGCCACGCCCAACTCGGTATTGACCTTCGCGAGATTGGCGGAGAGCCGATCGCGTTCGCCGCCCAGCGTCTGGCCTTTCTCCTGCGCGGCGACCATCGCCTTCACCGCATCTTCGGTCTTCGCCCGCAGCGACTTCTCCAGCTCGCGGGCCTTCTCGAGTTCGCCCTGCAATTGTCGGATCTCCGCTTCCTTGCCCGAAATCTTGTCGACGAGCTGTTCGCGTTCGCTGCGCCCCGCCTGCCAGTTCATCCGCAGGTCGCCGGCATCCTTGTTGGCGTTTTGCAATTCGGAGAGCAACGACGCCACCCGCGCCTCGAGCTCCTCGATGCGGGCCTTGGATTTCGCGACTTCCCCCAGATGCGTCTCTCCGTCGGTCGCGGTGCGCGACTTCAGTTCCTCGATCTCGCGATGGGCCGCCTCAATCTTCTCCTGCGCGGCGCGCAACTCATCTTCCCGGGCCGTCAATTGCTGGCGAGTCTGCTCCTGCTCCACTTTGTTGACCTCGATCTTTTTCTTCGCCTCGGAAAGCTCGTGCTCACGCTGATGCAAATCGTCGAGCAGCCCATCCACACGGTGCTGCAGATCCTTCGCCTCGTCCTCCGCTTCGGCCACCGCGGCCTTCAACCGGTCGTGTTCCGCCGCGGCCTCCGCCGTCTCCAGTTTCGTGCGATCGAATTCGTTCTTCGCCGCCTGCATGGTGAGCGATGCCGTGCGCAATGCTTCCTCGCCATCCGTTACCTGCTTGCGCGCTTCATCGCGTTCGGTGGAGACTTTGGAGTGCTCGTCCTTGAGACCGGTCAACTCCTGCCGCAGGCCCTCGAGTTCGCGCTGCAATGCGCCGTGCGCTTCCTGCACGCGATTCAATTCCGCCGCCTGCTCGCCGGCCTTCTCCTGCGCTTCGCCGCGTTCGGTGGAAACCTTCGCGTGCTCGTCTCGCAGATTCGTGAACTCCTGGCGGACACTCTCGAGTTCCCGCTGCGCCGCCGTGTGCGCCTCGCGGATGCTGTTCAGGTCGTTCTGCTGTTCAGAAAGTTTGCGCTCCGTCTCCTCGTGATCCGCGCTGAGCTTGGTATGGCTGTCGCGCATGCTGCTCAGGCGCTGATTGAGCCCTTCGATTTCACTCTGCGCATTCTGGAGGAATGCGCGCATTTGATCGATCTCGGTGTGCTGCTCGGCAATCTTGCGCACCGCTTCTTCGCGTTCATTGCTCCCCTTGCCTTGCTGCTCGCGTAGATGGGTCAGCTCCTGCTTCGTCTTTTCCAGTTCACGTTGCGCCGCGGAATGGGAGTCGTGCAGTTTGTGCAACTCGGACTGATAATCCGCAGCCTTTTGCCGCACGCTTTCCAATTCCCGCTGATCCGCGGTATGCAACTCCCGCACCCGCTCCAATTCGGCCTGCTTCTCTGCCGTCCTTTCCCGCTCGCCTTCCAATTCGCCCTGCACGGTGTAATGCATTTCCAAAATCCGGCTCAACTCGGCCTGCTGCTCGCCCAGCTTGCGACGCGTCTCCTCATGTTCCGCGGCCGCGGTTTCCAACTGGCTCTGCACTCCAGCCTTTTCGCCCGGCGCCGTCCCCTGCTCCTGCACTGTCGTCCGCGCCTTCTCCAGTTCCGTTTGGAAATTGGCGATCTTCTGCTCCGCCGTCGCCAGATTCCCGGCAGCCTCCGCCGCCTTGGTGCGCTCTGCCTCCAGGAGCCGCTGCATCTCCGTCGCCGCGGCTCGCAAATGCTTTAGCTCATCCTCGTCCTTACCCACGTTGTGACGCAGGGTGTCCCGCTCGGTGGAGACCCCCGCCAATTGCTCCCGCAGCCGCGCGATCTGGACATCGACATCGCCAATCGGCCCCGAACGTTTCAGCGCGTCGGCGAGTTGCGCCCGCAATTCCGAGCGCTCTCTTTCGCCCTCGATGAGCCGGTCCTGCAAGACAGTATGCCCCGGCCCTAGTTTCGTTCCGCTGGGAGGAGGCTCGCTGCCCCGCTTTGCCAGTTCCTTGACCAGCTTCTCCCGCTCCTCGCGAGCGGTGGCCAATTCCTGCTGCGTCCTTTCCAAGTTCGTCCGGAAACTGCCTTCCTCGCTCTTGAGCCGGTTCAACTCCACGCCCGTGGCCCGCAAGCCGTCGCGCTCCCTCGCCGTAGCCGCCAGATCCTCCCGCAGCTTGATCAGTTCCGCCCGTGAATTCTCGGTATCCGCCCGCCATCTGGCCGTCTCTTGCAAAGCGACCGCGAGTTCGCGCTGCTTGCGCTCCAGTTCTTCGTAAGCGCTATCCGCGTGGCCGCTGGCCGAAACCAGGCGCCTCCGCACAGTGATACTCACCGGTCCGTCGGTGGCTGGGGGAATGATCAGGGTACTCCGGCAGTTGGGACAATCCACCTGCATACCGGCGGCGCTATCGTCGACGGCGATGCGTTGCCGGCATTCCGGGCATGAGAATTTAAGGTCGGCCATGGGCATGGGGAACATTGCGAAAAGCTGCACACGGCGTGCCAGATTTACGCACTGTTCGAGTTATGTGAAATTTTGTTTTCAAACACTTCTCCGGTCACAGTCTACACAGGAGCGGGCTCCTCTTCCACTGTTGTGGCGATCGAACGCGTTGCTTTCAGGTTCTCACGGAGCTGCTCGGGCGTGATTTCCTTCTCCCAGCGGCTGATCACCACGGTGGCGACGCCGTTACCCACCAGGTTCGTCAGGGCCCGACATTCGCTCATGAAACGGTCGATCCCCACCAGCATAGCCAGTGATTCGAGCGGGATCTCCTTCACGACGGAAAGTGTTGCCGCCAAGGTAATAAAGCCCGCTCCCGTGACTGCGCTGGCCCCTTTCGAGGAGAGCATCGCCACCGCCAGGATGGTGAGCTGCTGACGCAGGTCCAGATGGGTATTCGTCGCCTGCGCGAGGAAGAGCGTGGCCATGGTCATGTAGATGTTCGTGCCGTCGAGGTTGAAGCTGTAGCCCGTGGGGATGACCAGTCCGACCGTGCTCTCCGCGCAGCCGAGCGCCCGCATCTTGCGCAACATCCCCGGCAGCGCCGTCTCCGAGGAACTCGTCCCCAGAACCAGCAGCAGTTCTTCCTTGATGTGGCCGATGAAGCGGAAAATCGAGAACCCGCACATCCGGGCGATCGCCCCCAGGACCACGATGACGAACACTCCGGCCGTGAAATAGAAGCCCAGCATGAGTTCGAGCAGATTGCGCAGCGCGCCCAGGCCGTAGCTTCCCACGGTGTAAGCCATGGCGCCCATCGCTCCGATCGGCGCCAGTTGCACCACGATGCGCATGATCCCGAAGAACACCTCCGAGGCCAGTTCGATGCCGTGGAGGATCGGCTTGCCGCGTTCCCCCAGCGCCCCGATGGCAAAGGCCGTTAGCACCGCGACCAGAAGCACTTGCAGTAGATCGCCTTCAGCAAAGGCGCCGAAGAAGCTTTTCGGGATGATGTTCAGCAGAAAGTCGACGGTATGCAGCGTATGGGCCTGCTGGGCAAAACCTTGCGCCTTGGCGATCGCCGCGGGATCGAGCGCACCCGCCTGAAACCCCTCCCCCGGCTTCAGCGTATTCACCACCACGAGACCGATGAACAACGCGAACGTCGACACCACCTCGAAGTAAAGCAACGCCTTACCCCCGATCCGCCCCAGCTTCTTCAAGTCGCTCATCGCCGCGATACCATGGGTCACCGTGCAAAAGATGATCGGGGCAATGATCATCTTCACCAGCTTGATGAACCCATCGCCCAACGGCTGCAGGGCCACTCCTTGGGAGGGAAAAAAGTGTCCGATCAGAATACCCAACGCCACGCCTATGAGCACCTGGACATACAGGATGCGATACCAAGGCAAACGAGCAGCGGGGGAAGACATCCGGGTCTTCTAGAACAAGTCGCCGCCATCCGGCAATGATGCTGGTGGCAAAAGACATCGTTTGCGCAAAACAGAACCCCGAAAAAGTAAACACTTTCGATACGCATCGGATCATAGCCACGGTGCAAATAGGCCGACAAAGTTTGTGAACTCCGGCATCGTGCGAGACGAAATGAAGCCGCGCGTCTTGATTTCAGCGATTCTCTCGGCGGTTTTGCTTTATCCGCTTTCGTTTGGGCCCGTCGTTTGGATCCGCAATCGTTTGAATCTCCCGCCTGCTGGGAATTGGATTCGTTTGGCATCGCCTTCTATGCACCGCTGGTCCATGTGGCGGAGCGCAATCCGACAACTTGTAAAATTCTCATCCAGTATCAGTTGCTGGTGCCGCGAAACTGATCGACGACGTTGTCGCGTGCTCGCAGCTTCCGAGGTGCTTCGGATCAAAAAGCATGGATCATTCGCCAGCTTTACCATGACCTGCCGACGGAAAGAGGACGGTCTGTAGCGTATATCCGTGGAGCGGTTGCCAGACGCCTGACCGTCCAACGGTCCTTCAGACCACCGGCGTATCGGCATTTGGCAGGCCAGCGCGTGACCGCAAAACCCAGCGGGTAATGCCCACCGCCAGCGCCCCCCAGAGGCTCCACAAAATGCACTGACGGAGCCATTCATCGAGTTCCTCGTCCCGCGCCTTCTCCGCCTTGGAGCGGGCGTCATAAGCAGTGATCGCATTCCGCCAATATTTCCACTCCGGCAGACTCGTGATCGCGTTCTGAGGAAGCGTCGGATACTCCGCGTGTAAGCGTAGATCGAGACCGTTTTCCCAGTCCGAAAGATTTGCGCGCGAGATCATCGGGTCTTCGAGTTTCCTCATCTCGGACGATTGCCTGAACCGGACTCGACTGATCTCCAGTGCGGCAAACGAGATTAGACAGAGGATGATGAAAACTGTCGAAGCGACTTTGGACAACGATCGGGCATCCATAGAGTGACAGTTAGCTGACCCGCTCTGAAACTTCCGCCGTGGGCTCCGTTTTGGTCGTCGACGAATCGCAAAATCGGTCGGCCAATTTTAGTAGCTTGATCCGCAGGTCCAGCCTTTCCGTTTCTCTGAAGAATGAGTACCATACGAGGCCGAAAATGATAAACGTGTCAGTCGACGGAAAGCGAGTCGATCGAAAGAGAGACCCCATTAAATAAAGCAAAGGGACCCAGACGATGAAACACGACCAAAGCCGGTCGCGGCGGCGCATCGAAAGGAAGGCGATGAGTTTGCGCCGCTCGCCGCGATCGAGCGTTTCCAGAATGAACTTCTCGTCAGAGTTGCAAAATAACTGCTCCGGACTCCACGCTTTGCACAACGTCTTCAAAGCCGCTTTCAAACCTCGAACGACGCCTTTTACTTTCATGGATAGAGGTTGTGTCCTGCGGCTCGATTGAGTCAACAGGCAAGTCCGGCGCTTAGTGCCGCCTACTCAGGCGTCGCAGCCTCCATCGCGAATACGCGTGAGACCGGGATATAATTGTTCAACGCAGGCCCCGATCGTCATGTGCCACTGAAGAATCGATTCGTCGTAGTGATCTGAGACGATGAGGCTGACAAGGCCACCCGCCTGATTGCATGCGCTGAGGCAAACATCTCCCGGACCTTTGGCAGGACGACAGAAAGAGGTCTCAAAATGCGAGATGTCTGAATCATGCCACGCAACCTCGTCGATTCCGACACGCAGCCCTCCGATGCCACGATCACGAATACGCCAGATGACGACAGTCGAATGGCGATTCTCCGCGAGGCATCGCTGCCGAATTTCGTCCGGTGTGATCGGATTGGCTCCCGATGGCGACGTGAAACAAAGCCGCGAGCGAATATCCAATGGCGGGCCAACGAGCCAATCAATCTGTTGCGGACCGAGTTCCACCTTTGAAAATCACAGCCGAAGCGGCGGAATGCCCGACCCCTTGCCGTAATCCATGAACGGCAGGCTGTGCGCTTCGGCGACGGCTTTGAGCGTGATGTGGCCATTGATGAGATTGAGGCCGCCGAGGAGGTGCGGGTCGCGTTGGAAGGCGCCAGGGACACCGTGGTCGGCAAGTAACTCGACATAGCGCGAGGTGACATTCGTCAACGCCTGCGTCGCGGTCCGGGCGTAGGCGGCGGGCATGTTGGCCACGCAATAGTGGATGACGTTTTCCTCCTCGAAGGTCGGCTTCTCGTGCGTGGTGGGATGCGATGTTTCCACGCAGCCGCCCTGGTCGATGGCGATATCGACCAACACGCTGCCTGGTTTCATGAGCTTCAACATGTCGCGGCTGATGAGCTTCGGCGCTTTCGCTCCCGGCACGAGCACCGCGCCGATGAGCAGGTCGACCGAGGGTAAGAGCTCAGTGACATGCGCGGGGCTAGAGTAGAGCGTGTGCGCGGTGTGCATGGTGATGTCGAGGAAACGCATGCGCTCCACGTCGACTTCGAGAATGGTCACATCCGCGCCGAGACCGGTGGCCATGCGCGCGGCATTCACCCCGGCAGTACCGCCGCCGATGACAATGACCTTGCCTGGCAACACTCCCGGCACGCCGCCAAGGAGCACGCCTTTGCCGCCGCAATGTTTGGCGAGAAAATAGCCTCCTACGATGATGGACATGCGTCCGGCGATCTCGCTCATGGGCTCGAGCAGCGGCAGGCGGCGATTCACTTCCACCGTCTCGTAGGCAATGGCGGTAACGCGCGATTTCACCAGTGCCTCGGTGAGCGGCTTGCTGGCGGCGAGATGCAGGTAGGTAAAAAGGATCTGGCCTTCGCGGAGGAGATCGTATTCCTCGGGCAGCGGCTCCTTCACTTTCACCACCATGTCGGCACGCTCGAAAATCTCGGCGTGTTGGTCAACGAGTTCGGCGCCGGCCCGGACGTATTCTTCATCGGGATAACCGGAGCCCACCCCGGCACTTTTCTCTGCGAGCACTTTGTGTCCGCGCTGGACGAGCTGATAAATTGCGGAGGGCAACAGGCCGACGCGGTTCTCCTGCGCTTTGATCTCCTTCGGAACGCCTACTATCATGATTTAATTCTGAGTTGTATCGTCGGGCGCCTCGGCGAGCAGCCGGAACCAAGGGCCAAAGGTGCTGGTGATATCACGCCAGAGCGTGGGGCAACGCTCCAGGTCCAGGGTATCGCGCGCGGCTGGACGAACCAGCCAGGTGCGTTGCGCGAGTTCGCCCTCGAGCTGGCCCTTGCTCCAGCCGGCGTAGCCGACAAAGGCACGCACGATGGTCGTTTCATCGTGGACGATTTCGGCGGCTTCATCGATGACAAGATGCGGACGGCAGATCATCCGCTCGGTTTCTTCGTGCCACTGGAAGGCTGCGAAGACGAGCTGATCGGTGGCGACGGGGCCGCCGAGGAACACTGGGACGCGGCTGAGCATCCCGAGGTCTTTGTTCGGCAGCAGTTCGGCCACGGTGTTCCTCGGCGGGCGATTGATGATGAGCCCGAAGGAACCTTCCTGGGCGTCGTTGCTCGAAATGAAGAGCACCGCCCGGTGGAAATTCGGATCGAGCAATCCGGGATGCGCGATGAGCAGCGATCCCGCCAGGCTGATCGAAGATGAGGCAAATTCGCGCACGCCTTAAGGTTAAGAACACCTCAGAATTCCGCAAGTTTTCTCCTCACCTCGGGAGTGGAAATGCGGGCGCTCTTCCATTACGGTCGCCGCCGACATGCCCAATACGCCAGATCCCCTGCTCATCGCCGGCCGCGAATTTCGTTCCCGACTGCTGCTGGGCACGGGCAAATTTTCCTCGAATGACGCGATGGCTTCCGCGCTGGAAGCCAGTGGTTGCGAGATCGTTACGGTCGCCCTGCGCCGCGCGGACCTGACCGGCAAGGGCGATCCCTTCGCCAACATCCTCGATTTCATCGACCCCAAGAAATACCTACTCCTGCCGAATACCAGCGGGGCGATGAACGCCGAGGAAGCGGTGCGCCTGGCCCGGCTCGCCGCGGCAGCCGGGTTACCGAAATGGGTGAAGCTGGAGATCCACCCCGACCCGCGCTACCTGCTTCCCGACCCTATCGAGACGCTGAAAGCCGCCGAGCAACTCGTGCGCGAAGGCTTTACGGTACTGCCGTATATCAACGCCGATCCCGTTCTGGCCAAACGCTTGCAGGATGTGGGCACAGCCACGGTGATGCCGCTCGGCTCGCCCATCGGGAGCAACCGCGGCATCGAGACCCGGGCACAGATCGAGATCATCATCGAGCAAGCTACCGTGCCGGTGGTCGTTGACGCAGGCCTCGGCGCGCCGAGTCAGGCTGCCGAAGCGCTGGAAATGGGCGCAGACGCCGTACTGGTCAATACCGCCATCGCCATCGCGCCTGATCCCTCCCGCATG
>Ga0207667_10002767_pt1 | contig 21697 bp, 15 predicted proteins | sample KBSCornC52_FD_184301 | JGI IMG/M metagenome (GOLD analysis project Ga0207667, IMG submission 184301) | Corn rhizosphere microbial communities from Kellogg Biological Station, Michigan, USA - KBS Corn C5-2 (SPAdes) (version 2) | ecosystem: Host-associated > Plants > Roots > Rhizosphere > Soil ...
GAAGGCGCAGAACCCGTCGCTCTATCGGCGCATCTTGCTGCAATACGCGGTCTGGGGTGGCGCTCACTTGTCGCTGCTCGCGCTGTCCATCGCGTTGCACGGCCTGCGAACGGGACTGTACGTGTACGTCATGACCTTGCTCGTCCCCGCCTTCTTCGCGCTGTGGACGATCATGCTCTTCAACTACGACCAGCACGTGCACACCGACCCGTGGTCGAAGCACAATCATTCTCGCAGTTGGGACGGCAAAATCCTCAACTTTTTGCTGTTCAACAACGGCTTGCACTGCGCCCACCACGAAAATCCGGGCACCCATTGGAGCCAGCTGCGCGAGGCCCACGCCAAGATCGCGCCGCTGATCGACCCCGCGCTGATCGAGCACAGCCTGTTTTGGTATTGGACGCGTGAGTACTTCGTCGCGCCGTTCTTCCCCAAGCTCGGCTCGACGCAAATCGGCCGCGCTCCGTTCGATGCGCCCGACGGAAACCCGGTAAACATCACGTCCGCAGACGTCGACGTCGGCGAAGCCGGCACCAACGCGCAGATGGTCGGCGCGCTCGACAGCCAAAACGCTTCGCCGGCCGAGTAAGCGCCAGAGCGTCCGAGCGCCGGGCGTCATGGTGCAGACGGCGCCTCGCGATCGAGTTGCCTGAATTTGGGTTGATGGTCACGCGGCCCGTCGGGTCGTGGCTCAGCCTTCGGCGTCGCGTTGCGACTCCCTCGCGCAGTGCGCGTCGCTGAAAAGCGTTGGCGCTCCGCGGTCGGCGCTGGCCGCTGGCGTCAGGGTGACGGCGCGGCCGGCTTGGCGGCCGCGGGAGGCGGCGCTGCGGCCGCGGGAGCTCCGGCTTTGGCCTTGGCCGGCGCCGCCTTGCGCGCCGCGACCTCTTGGTCGTTCGCGCGCTGGTCGAGCTCGGCGATGGCGTCTTGCGCGCGCGCCTTGTAATTCGGGTCGCTCAGCAAATCCTCGTAATCTTGGCGCGCGCGCCCGAGCTCACCCAGCGAACGAAAGCAGTCGGCGGCTTGCCAGGCCGCGTCATTGCCGACCGCACCCGGATAGTGCGAATGCACGTCCTCGAAGCGAGGCGCCGCGCTCGGACAGCCGGAGACCATGCGCAGCGCCTGAACTTCGTAGAGCGCCGCGTTGGCGGCGTGCGCGCCGCCTTGACTGGCGATCGCCGCGAAGCGGCGCTGAGCCTCGGAATAGCGCCCGTCGCGGTAGGCGGCCATCGCGGCGTTGTAGCTGGCATCGGTGTCGCCCGGCGCTTCGCTCGCGGTATCGTCGAGCTTGTCATCGCTGGGCGCACTCGCGAATCCCGGAGCCACACCTCCGCCGAGTGCAGCGGCCGGTGCAGGTGACGGCACGGCCTCGGGCGCTGCTGCCTGCACGCGCGCTTCGGGTTTCGCCTCCGCCGCGCTGCGTTCCCGACGCGGCGCGGTGTCGTCCGCGCGTTGGGTCGCGCGAGCGCTGCGTGCGCTCTCGCTGGCGAGCGAGTCGACCTTCTTCGGCATGACGGCGACGGAATCATTGTCGCTCTCGGGTACGCCGCGTTCGGTCACGAGCACGTGCTCGCGATCGCCGGGCTGCGCACGCAGGAACAACAGACTCGAACCGATCATCAGCATCAGCAGTGCCGCCATCGCCAGCTGTGGGCGCATGGCGTACCCGGCGAGCAGCGACAAGCCGCGACCGAGTCGTTTGCCGAGCGGCAAGAGCTCGGTCGCGTGACGCTCGGCGTCGAGGATGCGCAGCTCGAGCCCCTCGGGCGCGTCGACCAGCGGCAGCATGCCCACCTCACGCGTTGCGCGCAGGCCCGAGCCGATGCCTCGGCAGCGCATGCAATGCTCCATGTGACGCTTGGCTGCGGCGCTCGTCAGCTCGTCCAGCTCGTCGTAGAGCAGGTCGAGCACGATTCGATCGAATTTCTCGCAATCCACTGGAAAAAACCTGGAAAAAAGGACGCCTCAGCGCAACGCGCGGGCGTACTCCTCGAACTCGCTGAGCGCGTCTTTCAAACGGTCGAGAGCGTAACGCATTCGACTCTTCACGGTGTTCTCGCCCACGCCGGTGATCTCGGCGATGTCGCGGAAGGGGAGGTTCGCGACTTCGCGCAGCAGAAACACCTCGCGCTGGTCGTCGGGCAGCGAGTCGACCGCTTTGACGATCGACGAGCGCACCTCCGACGACAAAGCGTTGCGCTCGGCGCTCGTCTGGGGGCTCGGGTCGGCGAGTGATTCACCGAGCGCCCGCGCGTTCGAATTCGCATCCACGCCGTCGCTCGCCGGCTGATCGAGCGATGCGTGACGGCGATGCGACAGCTTGCGCAACTGATCGATGCACAGGTTTCGCGCGATGGTGTAAAGCCAAGTCAAAAATCGTGCTTCGTGTTTGAACTCGGCGGCGTTTTGCACCAAGCGCATGAACACGTCCTGGGTCACATCTTCTGCAACGGATGGAACGCGAAGCTGACGGAGCACGAAGTTGTAAATCGGCCGGGAGTGTCGACGCACGAGTTCCGCGAACGCTTCGCGTTCGCCTCGCTGGTAGCGCACCATGAGCATTTCGTCCGTTGCATCGCCCTGCACGGCCGCCATTCGGGATTTCACTCTCGCCGGCGGGCGGCAGCGCGCTCGTTGCCTGGGATGAGGCCTGAAGCTGAGGCCTGGGCGGTCGCCCTACTAGTACGTCCCAATGCGGCGTTCGATCTGCGGTCCGTTCCGGTGTTCGAACCGTAACGCTCGCGCGTTGTTTTCCGCAAGACGGAGCTGGTTTTGCCCGCGTTCCTCGAGCGCAATTGCTTCGCGACGCGAGCTCCTCGAACTCCTGGCCGGAGCGCATCGGTCGTCCGACGGGCGCTCGCCCGACGATCGCTCCTGCCACTCTGCGGATACAAAGGAGAGCGGCGCCAAGCGTTGAAGGATGTGGCGGTTTTTCCGCCTCGGGGGTGAAGGCCCCCGCGGATGCCAACTACGCGAGCGCATGGCGAAAATCCGACTTGGCGGGAAGGCTGCATCAGGAGAAGATGCCGCGCTGGAGCTTGGGGCTCCATTTCGTTCGCCGTTTCTTGGTGTCAGGGAAGCACGAAGTCCCTGGCGATCCTCAATCTGGAGAGGGTAGTGATGCGCCTTAGCAAAGCCTTTTGGTTCACCGCGTTCGCGGGATTTATCTCGATTCTTCCCGCTGCTCGCGCGCAAACGCCGGCGAGCAGCGCCGACAAAGGCAAGACTGTGCCGGCGGCGGGAGCCAGCGCAAAAGCGGGTAGTGCTGCGCCGACTACGCCCGCAACGAGTGCAAAGCCTGGCACGCCGACACCGGCACCAGCGGTAAGCGCGACGACGACGGCCGCGCCGGCCGCGTCCACCACCGCGACGCCGAGCGCACCACCGGCAACCACCGCCGGCACCGCAGCGACGACATCCGCAGCGACTGCTCCTGCGACTGGAGGCGCAGCTACGGCGGCGACCGCCGGAGGCGCAGCGCCGGCGATGGACGGTTCGACCTACGTTGTGCGCCTGCGCGATCTCGAGCAGCACATCGACGAGCTGAAGGAGCAAATCCGACGCAGCCACACGCGGCTCAGCTTGCTGAGCGACACGATCTTGTCCGGTGGTGCCGGCGGCGCACGCGCCGAAATCAGCTTCAAGAACGATCTCAGCAGCGCGTTTCGCCTGACCGGCGCGCTGTTCGTGCTCGACGGCGCGGTTCAATACAACAAGCAGGACGAATCGGACGACAGCGCGCTCGCTCAGCAAAAAGAGATCCCGGTGTTCACGGGCTCCATCCCGCCCGGCGACCACACCGTGCAGATCGTGCTGCAACTGCGCGGCAACGGCTACGGCGTGTTCTCTTACTTGAAGGGCTACAAGTTCAAAGTCCCGTCGAGTCACTCCTTCACCATCACCGAAGGTAAGACCTTGAAGCTCGACGTGATCGCTTGGGAGAAGGGTGACGTGACGACGGACCTCGTCGATCGTCCAGCGATCCGCTTCATCGAAAACATTCGCTCGGGTGTCGCGGGTGATTCCGCGCCTGCCGGTGGCGCGCCCGCGTCGTCGTCATCGCCCGTTCCCGCTAAGGCTAGTGTCGGTGTCTCGGTAGGCACAGGAGCTAAGTGATGCTGAAGCGTCCGCGCCGGAGCGGTCAATTTGCCGCCGTCGGTCTGGCTTTGTTCTTCGCGCGTTCGAGCTTCGCGCTCAGCACGTCAGAGGCGCAGGGACGGGCAACGACGGTGATCCAAGGCGTCGAAGCCGACATCGGCAAGGCGCCACCGCCGTCCAAGTTTCGAGAACCGCCGCCCACCCCCGCAGTTCGGCTCGCCAACGCCGACATGCTGCTCCACGCCAAAAATTACGATGCGGCGATCGACGGGCTCAGCAAAGTGCTCGAGCTCAACCGCCAGGGCAAGGCGTCCGACACCGACTACGCGGACGCTTCGTTCATGATTGGCGAGGCCTATTTCCAGTCTAAGCAGTATTTGTCGTCCCGCCGTCACTATCGGGAGGTGCTCGATCACGCCTCGAAGTCCGCCTATCAGGATTACCTCGGTCGCGCGCTGAGTCGCCTGGTGGATATTGCGCTCCGGACGGACGATCTCGACAGCCTCGATTACGTCTTCGCTCGACTTGATTCGCTGCCCCAGTCGGACCGGTCGGGTTCGCTCGCGTACGCGCGCGCCAAGGCGCTCTATGCGAAGAAAGAGTACCCGGCCGCCAAAGCCGCCGTGAATGCCGTCCCGGCCGGTTCGGAATTCACGCTCCAGGCGCAATATCTGCTCGGCGTGGTGCTCATGAAGGAGAGCCTCGCCGCGTCGCCTTCGGCACCGACCGCGCCCGCTCCCGCAGCCGGCACCGCGCCGGCAGCGGGGAAGACCGCACCACCCGCGCCGCCGCCTGATCTGCGATTTACTCAAGCCATCGACCAGTTTCGCAAGGTCACGCGCATGCCGGCGACCAGCGCGGCTGCTCGCCATGTGGTCGACCTCGCCTGGATGGCGGTCGGTCGATTGTTCCACGAGACGGACAACTACGTCGAAGCGGCAGATGCCTATAGCCACGTGGATCGGCACTCGCCGGAGTTCTCGACGATGCTGTACGAGCTCGCCTGGGTTTACGTGCGGCTCGGTGATTTCGAGCGCGCCCAGCGTGCGCTCGAAGTGCTGACCATCACGGACCCGAACAACCTGGAGCTCGCCGACGGTTCGCTGCTGCGCGCCGATCTCATGCTCCGCGCCGGTGAATTCCAGAACGCGCTCGGTCTGTACAAGGACGTGTCGGGACACTTCGATCCAATTCGCCAACAGCTCGATGACTTCTTGAAATCGACCAACGATCCGGCGGTCTATTACGACAAGCTCACGGCCGATGATTTCGGCGCGGCCACCGACGACAAGCTGCCCAAAGTCGTGCTCGATTGGGCTCGTGATCAAGCCGAAGATCAGCACGTTTTCGGCGTGATCGACGACGTGTCGCGTTCTCGAGGGCTGATCAAGGCCTCGCGCAAGTTGGCGTCCAAGCTAAATGCCGTGCTGTCCGTCTCGTCGCGAGTCAAAGCATTCCCCGAGATCCGCATGCAGCTGCAGCAAGTCTTGAGCCTGTCCAACAAGCTGACGCGCGCGCGCGGCACGCTCGCGGAAGGCCTGGACAATGTCGCGAACAACGAGGCCGGCGGCGAGCTCGGCAAAGTGCGCAGCGAGCGCCGTGCGCTCATGAAACGCCTCGGCTGGATGCCGGTGACCGAGGGCGAGTTCATGCGCCGCGACGAATCCGGCGACACGCAATGGTCGAAGGTCTCGCAATCGCTTCAAGAGTTGACGGTCGAGGCGGATAAGCTGAACGCGATCGTCAACGGTTTGAAGCGCGTGATGAACGAAGCCGACGCACATGGCGTCACGTCAGACCCCACGAGCCGGGCCCGTTTTCAGCTCGAAATCGAGGCCAACGAGCGGGACCTCGGCACCTATCACAAAAAGATCGAAGAGTTTCGCAACGCGATCGACGTCGGCAAAGCGCAGATCGGCTTCGGTGACCAGCGCTACCTCGACGATCAGGACGTGAGGCAGCGTTTCCGTGAGCTGTTCTCGCGTGAGGTCGCGCTGGCTGCTTCGGGACAGGATTCGGCGGACGCCGCGGCTTACGCGAAGTCCATTCAGCCGCTGCTGTCGCGTGCCGATAGCGACCAGGACGCGCTCGATGTTCAGCGTGTCAAATGGGAAAACCAGGCCATCGAACAGGCCAACGTGCTCCGCTCCAAGATCTCTCAAGAGATCGTGCTGGTCGAGGGCTACGCCCAAAATCTGGATGGCCTCGACCAGCAGGCACGCCTATTGGTCGGTGAGATTGCCATGAAGAACTTCGGTTTGGTGCGCGATCGCCTGAAGAGCATCGTGCTGCGGGCCGACACCGGTATCGTGCAAGAAGCGTGGGAAGTGCGCGAGGAGCAAGCGCTCCGCGTGCGGAATTTGCAGCGCGAGCGCGCTCGCGAAGAGCAGACTTTGAACGACGAGCTTCGTGAAGTGCTCGACGACGCTGAAGAGGAACAACAATGAAACGCAGTCTGAGCACGGGGCTTCTCACCGCCGCCGCGGTCGTGGCGGCCGCCGTCGCGTCGCCCCAGGTCGCCCGCTCCGCACCCACGCCGACGCCTGCCGCTTCCGCGAGCTCTGCGACGAAAGGCAGCGCTTCGACGCCGTCGACCAGTGCAAGTGCGCCGGCTGCGAATGCCGGGGCCGCGCCGTCGGCTAGTACCGCGCCGTCCGCCGGCGCCGCCCCGGCTGGTTCCGCTACCGTGACCGCAACCGCCGCTCCGACGGTCGGCCCGTCATCGACGGTCTCCAGCATCAACGCGAACTCGGGCGTCAGCTCTGGAGGATCGAAGTTCAGGAAGGGGGCCCCTCCGCCGCCAGCCCCGACCGCTGCGCAGCTCAGAGCGCTCGGCGTCTTGCAGCAAGAAGCCAAGAGCTACGAGCGCGGCTCGAAGGACTTTCGTCGTAATCTGACGATGATCGTGCGCCATCACTACGAGCAACGGCGGCAGCGCGTGCTCACGGCTCTGGATCGCGAGATCACCGAAGAGAAGCACGGCCTCGACGAAGCGCGTCAAGAAGCGATCGCTCGCCTGGAGAACTTCGTCGAGCGCTACAGCGGCGCGAATTCGGATCCGAAAGCCACGCCGGATGCGATGTTCCGACTCGGTGCGCTGTATGAAGAACGAGCGCGCGCGAACACCGATGCCGATCTGACGACGGGGCTCGAACCGGCGATCGCGATGTATCGCCGGCTGATCAAAGAGTTCCCCAAGTACGAGGAAATCGCAGCGGTTCACTACTATCTCGGTCATTCGTATACGGATGCCGGGCGGATCGAGGAAGGCCAGCAAGCCTGGCGCGCGCTCGTGTGCAACAACCGCTACACCGTCAAGGACGACCCGAAAGACGCCGGTAAGATTGCGCTCGACCCGCTACCGCAGGATCACGACGACAAGTTTTGGCAGGATTGGTACAACCGGAACCCGGTTCCGCTCGATCAAGTCGGCAAAGGTAAGGTTGCGCGGCCTGTTCAGCATCCAGTAGCGAAGAAGGGTGCTGCCCCCGCAAAGACGGCCCCGAAGAGCGCGCCGACGGCTCGCGATACGGAAGAGCGGACGTTCGTCGATCCGTACGACGGCTGCGTGCCGCTGCCGCAAAAAACCGAGGCCAGCGACGATCCGCGGTATTTGGCCGAAATTTGGTGGCAAATCGGCAACTTCCATTTCGATCAGATCGATCCGCACGGCGGTCCGTACAATTTGAATCGCGCGGTCAGCGCTTACGACCGCTCGATGGAGTTCAAGAAGCCGCCGATCTTCGGCGTGGCGATGTACAAGCAAGCTTGGACTTATTACAAGCAGCAGCGCTACAAGACCGCGGTCGAGTGGTTCGTCAAGCTACTGCACTACGCGGACGAGCAAGAGGCGAAGACCGGCGATCCGGGCGCTGATTTCCGCTCTGAAGCGTACACGTACATCGCCGGCTCGCTCACCTACGTCGACTTCGACGGGCCGCCGCCGGAGCTTCCGTACATCCCGCGCAATGACGTGCTCGACACGGAGACCGATCCGGTGCGCGCTGAGCAGAAGATGGCGATCGCCATTCAGCGCGTGCAAGACCCGGCGCTGATCCCCCAGGATCAGAAGTGGACCGTCGAGATCTACAAGGCGCTCGCGCAAGAATTCATCGAGATCACCCAGAATCGCAACGCGGTTGCGATGCTCGAGCTCACGCTCCAAAAGTTCCCGATGAACCGCGACGCGCCGGTCATGCAAAATAAGGTCGCGGAGCTGTACGACCAGCTGTCGCGTTTGGCGCCAGATGGGTCGGCAGCGCGCGCCGAGTACGCCAACAAGGCGCTCGAGGCACGGACGAAGCTTGCGGCATACGTCGGAACGACCCCCTGGGTCGACGCGAACAAGGACGATCCGGAGGCCCTGCAGACCGCCGAGCAATTGGTCAAAGGTGGCCTGAAGCGGGCCGCCGCCGATCACACCAACTTCGCACGCGGGTATTACGAGAAGGCGCTCGAGCTGAACGACGCGGGCGAGCAGCGCGCGCTGATCGAGAAGGCGATCGCGGAGTATCGTCTGGCGGAGACGGGCTGGAGTGCGTACCTGGACCAGGATCCCACCGCGATGGACGCGTACGAGAGCCGCTATTGGCTCGCCGACGCTCGCTATTGGATCGTGGTTTTGCAGATCGCGCTGCCGCGTTCACCGAAACCCGAGGAAGTAAAGCTGGCGCACGACAGTGCCGTCGCCGTTCGTGATTCGAACGAAGACGACAAATATCTGCAACCTGCGGCCTATGATGTCGTCACCCTGGCGGAGAAAATCCTCGAAGACGAATACCGAAAGTTCGACGAGAGCAAGGGCACGCAAGGCATCGAGAAACGCACGGAGCTGCGCTTCACCGGCGAGGGCGACGCGCGCAAGCCGGTCAAGGACCCAGTGCCTCCGCAAGTGCTCGACGCGATTCGCGCGCGCGACGAATACAACGATCGCATTGCGCTAGACCGAGATCCGCAAAAGAACGGCCTCTTGTACTCGTTCCAGTCGGCGGATCTGTACTTCGTGTACGGCCAGTTCGACGAAGCTCGCAAACGCTTCAGGCCGCTCTACGAGCAGTACTGCGGCGTGAACGAGTGGGGCTACAAGTCCTGGGAGAAGCTCATCAGCATGAGCAACTTCGAGGGTAACGCCGACGAAAGTCGGAAGCTTGCCGAAGGCAAGAGCTGCGCATACGACGCCGAGACCAAACGGGCGGAGGATTCGATTCGCAAGCCCGTGAAGCAGGGCGTGGCCTACCTCGACGCGCGCAAATTGTACGAGGAAGCCGAAAAGATGCCGGATGGTCCGCAGCGCACCGCCAAATGGCGGGAGGCCGCGGCTGCTTACAAAGTGGCGCTCGACGCCGCCCCGGATCGCGACGAGGCGCCCGAGGCCGCGATGAACGGCGCTTTCGCCTACAAGCAAGTCGGCGAGTACGACAAAGCGATCGAGATGTACGAGCTGTTCATCGGCAAGTACGGCAACGAGCAAACACTGTCTAAGCTGCAGAACGGAGACGCGAAGGCCAAGCCACCGGTCGTCGCAGACAAGAAGAAGTACGAAGAGCGCGTGAAGTACCTGCAGGGCGCGTACGACGCGCTCGCCGGTGCCTACGTCTTGTTCTTCAACTATCCGCGCGCGGCGGAGACCTACGACAAAATCAGCACCAATACCCATTTCGCGCAGGCCGACCGTCGCAACGCAGCTCGTCAGGCGTTGTCGCTGTACGCGAGCCTCGGTGACCAAGGCGGCATGACGCGCGCTCGGCAACGGTTCCAGGAACTCGGGGCGTCGCCCAAAGAAAACGCAGAAGCCGATTTCATCGTTGCGAGCGCAGAGCTCAAGCGTTGGGATCAATACAGCGGAGACGAGGGCGCGAACGCGGCCGCTCGCCGCTCTGCGCAACGGGCGATGGACGACTACTACACCGCGAACGTCAAGAAAGACGCCGCGGCGCAATACGTCGTGCAAGCTGCGTACTGGAGCGCCAAGACGCGCAAGGCCGTGGCCGCAGGTGACACCAACAAATACTGGGACAACACCATCGCGGCATTCGAAAAATGGAAACGCCTCGCGCCGTCCGAGGGCGGCAAGAATACCGCTCTCGGATCACGCGAAGCGGGCATGGCCGCGGAGGCCGAGTTCACCGAGCTCGATCAGGACAATCAAAAGAACTTCGACTACGACTCGGGCTTCCACCACTACAAGGGAACGTCCGTGGAGGTCGTCGCCGAATATCAGAAGGACGCCGGCGAAGCCAAGAAGCGTTACGACAAGCTGCAACACGTGGTCGACGCCTACGTCTCGCCCGAGTGGACGGCGGCGGCGATTGCGCGCCAGGGGTCGCTCTATGATTCGCTCCGCACTGGTCTCTACAATACGCGCGCCCCGCAATTGAAGATCTTCGACGCCAAGACCGAAGCCATCCTCAAAAAGGCCGAAAATAGCGATAATCCGGATCTGCAGGAGAAGGCTGACGCCTTGCGCGTGAAGGTGCAAAACGCCTGGCGCGATCGTCGCGATCAGGAGTTGAACAGCGCCGATCAGATCATGGTGGATCGCTACGGCAACGCGGTGGTGCTCGCCAAGCGCTACAGCGTCTCCAACCCCGAGGTGACTCGCGCGATCCGTCGCTTGGCATTCTTCACCGACGTGATCGGCGAAGCGAAGATGCAGCAGTACACCGCGCCGATCAAAGATCTCAACTATACGCCGGGCATGTTCCCACGCATGCGGCCCGGGCAGGACGCGGCTCCCGCTCCGCAGGGGTTGCCGGCTCCGCTACCGGCGTTCGTCCAATGAGGCAGGTGAGCGACATGACACTCTTGAATACGAATTCCACGACACGCTTCGTCCGAGCTTGTGCCGTGCTGGGCGCGGGCCTCTTGAGCGTTGCCTGCGGTGGCGGCGGCGCGGCCGAAGGCAAAGGCGCGGTTCTCCCGACGCAGCCAGTCGCAAGCGCGAGCAGTGCGCCGCCGGCGGCGCCCGGTGGCGCGCAATTCGGTATGGCCGATGCGTCGACCAGCGGCGACTCTGCCGCTTCGAACCGCCCGAAAATGAGCGGAGCCGCGCAGAGCGCCTACAACGCTGGGATGGAGGCGTTCAAGGCCGGCGATCTCGCCGGCGCGAAGAACCAGTTCACGCAAGCAACCCAAGCCGATTCGAAAGCTTATCAAGCGTTTTACTCGCTCGGTGTGGTGCGTGAACGTTTGGGTGACACATCGGGCGCGCTCACCTCCTATCGCCAGGCAACGACCATCGTTCCCGACTACGAGCCGGCGATCGTGGCGTACGCCGTGCTCTTGGCGCGCACGGGCAAGCCGGATGACGCGATCGATTTCTTGAACCAACGCCAGCTGCAAATGAACAAGAGCGCCGCGGTGACTGCCGCGCTCGCCGAAGTGAAGTCGATTCAGGGAAAGTCGGGTGAGGCACAGCGCTTGGCGCAAGAGGCGCTGAAGTTGAACCCAGACTATCGGCCCGCGATGGTCACGCTCGCTCGCGATCACTATCGCTCGCGCCGTCTCGATCTGGCGCTCTATGCGTTGAAGGGAATTCTGGACGGCTACGGAACCGAAAACCCGCCACGCGACAAGAACAACGCCGAGGCGCACCTGCTCCGCGGCTTGATCTACAAAGAGCAGGGGCTTCGCGCGCTTTCGATTCAGGAGCTGCAAAAGGCGCTCGAGCTACGTCCGGATCTAGTGGAAGCGCGAGTGCAGCTCTCGTCCTTCTACCTGGAATCGGGCAACGCGACGGACGCGCAGCAGATGCTCGAGCCAGCCCTGAAATATGATTCCAACAACGTGATTGCGCATTTGAACCTGGGCGATGCCTATCGCTTACTCGGGCGCCCCGCGGACTCGAAGCGAGAGCTCGAATGGGTCAAGAGCCGCGACCCGAGCATCGCGCAAGTGCACTATGATCTCGGCCTTTTGTACTTGTTTACCGAGAATTTCCCGGGTGTGACCCCAACTCAGGCCGCCGACATCGCGATCGACGAGCTGAATCAATATAAAAAGATGAAGCCGCGCGTCGCCGGCGGAACTCCCGACGACACGGACGAGCTCATCACGCGCGCCAAGACGAAGAAAGCGCTGGTCGACGCCAAAGCCGCTGAGGCCAGCGCGCCACCGCCAGCCGCCGCCGCCGCAGCCACACCGGCTGGCACTACGACGCCGGCCGCTGCGCCCGCCGCCGCCAAAGCCAATACGCCGCCCGCCGCCACGACAGTTGCGCCCACGCCCGCGCCCGCGCCCGCGCCCGCGCCCGCAGCAGGAACCAAAAAATGAAAAACGCACCGATTTGTGCCGCAATCTTGCTGGCTGGCTTACTCGCGTCGAGCTCGGCCTTAGCCCAGAAGAAGGGCGGACGCGTCGTCACGATCAGCGAGGTCACGATCGTCGGCCGCGTGCAAAAGCCGATCGCCGCCGTCGACGTGAGCCGAATTCAACCAAAGCTCACGTTGGCAGAGCTGCGTCAGCCCTTTTTGGATCGCATCGAAAAAGCGATCTATAACGATCCGTTCTGAGCTCTTTGAGTCTCGAGCCGGCTCACCGAGCATCGCTAGTGTGGTCCTGGTGGCCAGTGCTCGTCGCCTGGCTGTCGGCGGGTGGAAGCCTCGCGCTGGCGTGGCGGAAGCTGCGAAGCTTGGACCGTGTGACTGCTCCGAATCGCGAGCGGTTACTGTCTGAGTTGACCCACGATGGGACAACGGACCGAGAGCTCGATGACGTGGCGAGGCGCGTTGCGATTGCGGAATTGAATCAGCGCCTTGCCGACGTGGCTTTCGAGCTCGGTTTGCTGCCGGCGACGTTCACGGCGCTCGTTCGAATCAGCTTGGCGAGCGGCTCGGCTCTGGCGCTCATTGGCTTTCTGAGCTCAAGCGAGCAGCTGCCATTGGAGCGCGCATTTCGTTTGGCGCTGGCCGCGTTAGGCGGGCTATCCGGAGCTGGCGCGGTATCATTTCTCGGCCGTCTGGCCAAAGCACGAGCGGCTCAAATCCGGTTGGATTGGGATCGTTCGTCGCGTGACATCGGAAAAGCATTTGGTACCGAGCTGGCCGGTTCGGACAAAGTACGTGAGAAGCGCTTTCCCGTTTAGACCGCTCCGGGCTACTCTCGCGTAGATCGTGGGAACAATTGCCCGACCCAGCTGTCGCAAGGAACAGCCGGGAACTGTTTCTGTCCTGAGTGACGACCAAAGAGGAAGCTTACGATGACGCAAGGGTTCCAGCAGCCAGGCACTTCGCAACGTCCCGGACAGATGACAGCCGTGATGCGGGCTGTTGCCGCAACCGGACCGAAAGTGCTGCGCATCGGCGTCGTACAGGGCGGCCGCGTTTCCGAAGAGCGCATCATCAAGCAGCGCACGCACGTGACGGTGGGTCCGAGCGAAAAGAACATGTTCGTGATCGCCACCTCGAACGTGCCCGCGACGTTTCGCCTCTTCGAGCTGGTGGGTAGCGACTATCACCTGAATTTCTTGGACGGTATGACGGGGCGCATTGCGCTGCCGACCGGCATTTCCGATCTCGCCGTGTTGAAGGGGCAAGCGCGCCGCACGTCGCAAGGCGCGTATCAGATTCGGCTGACCGAAGATTCGCGCGGCAAGGTCGTGATCGGTGACACGACGTTCTTGTTTCAGTTCGTTGCGCCACCGCCGATCCAGCCGAAGCCGCAGCTGCCGGTAGCGGTGCTGCGCGGCGCGAGCTCGATCGACTGGAATACCACGATCATCGCAGCGCTCTCCTTCCTGTTCCACTTCATGCTGCTCGGATCGATCTACTCAGATTGGCTGGATCCAGTCGTGGACGACGAGGTCAGCGTTGCCGGCGTGATTGATTCACTGAAGAGTCTTCCGCCGCCACCACCGGTCGAGGATCAACCGGCAGAGAAGCCCGACACCGAGGCGAAACCGGAGAAGGCCGCCGAGAAAGCTCCGAGCGCGGCTCCGGCAAACAACGGTCCGAAGGGCCCTGCCGGTCAGATGAGCGAGAAGCAGGCAGCGGCCCTGCACAACGAACTCGATCAACTCGAAATGCAAACGCTCGGTGCCTTGTCGAGCACCGGCCCAGCAACGGCGGGTGTGCTCAAGGGTAGTGAGGTTGCAACGAGTGCTCTCGACGCTGCGGCCGCGAGCAACGCGGGTGTCGGCGCGGGTACCGGCGATCTCAAACTCGGTTCTGGTGGCGGTGCGATTCGCCCCGGACAAGGTGGTACTTTGGCTGGAATCGGCTCGAGCGGCCGCACCGGCGGTACTGAAGGCACGGGTACTGGTGAGAAGGTCGCCGGCCCGAAGGGCAACGCTTCCGTCGGCGGTGCTGCGGTCAGCGGCGGCACGGTGAGCAATGCGTCCCGAGTCGTGGCCGGAATGCGTGCCGGTTTCCGCGCCTGCTATCAGCGCGGCTTGGCCGAGAATCCTGATGCCGCGGGGAGCATCCGGCTCACGATCCGCGTTGGTGCCGGCGGTGAAGTCGCGGGCGTAACTGCCTCACAATCGGGCTCACTTCCGGCGTCGGTCGTGTCGTGCGTGCAAGCGCGCGCACAGGCGGCACAATTCGACGCGCCAGAGGGCGGCAGCGCTGTGATCGCAGTGCCCGTCACATTCGTGAAACAGTGAGTGTTTGCGCTCTAAGCTTCGCGCAACTCTGAACGGTGGCCGACTGCGGAGCATCCTAGTCAATTAGGGCCGAGGCGCCTTCGCCCCGGCCGTTTGGCTGAACTGCTCGAAATCGAAGCGCTTTTCTGGTAGCGCACTGCGTTGACACCGAAAATATACGTTCATATACTGCCCGGGCTTTTGAGAAGTCCTGTAGAGGGAGAGGCTTGGTAGCAAATGCGAGCATCAATTAAAGCTTGGGCACTTTTGGCCGCTGGAGGCGTGCTGTGTTGTTTCGGCGTGGCCCTCGCGCAGAACAACAATCAAGACTCGGCGCTCGAAGTGAATTCGCAACGCGATGCGAATCTCACGTTGCCGCAGATGTTGCAGCGCGCGCACGAGTACAAGCCGATGATGGATAACGACGCCGCTGCTGTGCAGCGCCAAGCGAGCGAAGCCAAGCTGAAGCACGACGTCGTGAAGTCGCTTTGCTTGAGCGACAAGCTGAGCCAGATCCACGTGGCCGTAAATACCGCTTCCGCACGCATCGATACCCTCTCGAATGCGGTCACTCACAACGACGCCGATCGCGCAAAGCACGAGTTCACGATCATTCAGGTCTTGAAAGATCGCTCGACCGCACTCGTCGCCGAAGCCAACCAGTGCATCGGTGAAGAAACAGGGTTCATCGGCGAGTCCACCGTCACCGTGACGATCGATCCGAACATTCCGGATACCGATCCGTCGGATTTTCCGAATGACCCGATCGTGAGTGAGCCGCCGGTCCTCAGCAGCCCCACGATGTAACGCCGATCGCTTTCGCCAACTCACTGTTGTCGCTTCCCCATTCCCCTTTGCACCCCCCCGATCGGTCCCATGAAGTTCCGCCTTACGCTTGCGGCGACGCTGCTCCTCGGAGCCTTACCGCTCAAAGCCCACGCCCAGATGCAACCCTGGCTCGCCGATCGGCGCTACGGCGAAGGTATCGGCGTTCGCGTCGGCAACCTTGAGCTGCACCCGGGTATCTCCGGTGAAGTCGGGTATGACTCCAACTACTTCCTGCGCGCGCCGGAAGAAAGTCCGATTGCGGCGTATCGCTTGCGTGTAACGCCGTCGATCACGCTTGCGACGTTGGGAGCGCAGCGAAATCCCGGCCTTAGCCCAGCAGGGCCCGCCCCGGTGTCTTTTCGTGCCGGAGCTTATGCTGCGTACAACGAGCTCATCGCAGCAGATTCGAAGTATACGTCGCAAGTCCGCGACCAGCGGCACGTGGATGTCGGCGGCGACCTGGGACTCACGCTGTTTCCGGCCGGGCGCGTCGGTGTTGATTCATATCTGAATTTCGTCCGCATGGTTCAGCCATCGAACGATACTGACACTGAAAATGCCTTCAATCGGGATAGCTTCCGCGCGGGGGCCGGTGCGACTTGGCGGCCTGGCGGTGGGCTATTTTCTTGGCGGCTCGGCTATGAGTTCCTCTACAATTATTTCGAGCTTCGTCCTTATCAGGATCTGAACAACTATCAGAATCAGGTCAATCTGCGCGGACGCTGGCGCTTCTTGCCGCGGACGGCGCTCCTCTATAACGGAAGTTATACCTGGATTTCTTATGCGCGGAACGCCCTGCAGACCGACGGAAATATTGTTCGCTCTAGCATTGGTCTGAACGGCTTAGTGACCAGCCAGTTCGCGCTGCTCGGGATGGTGGGCTGGGCGGGCACCTTCTACGATGCTCGCTCTGGGCAGGCGCCGCAGCAGTTCGATTCGATTGTCGGCCAAGCAGAGGTCAAATGGTACCTTAACGGCCAACAGAATCTCGAGAGCACGTCCGCCCCCGTCGGTTTGTCGTGGGTTGCTCTCGGTTACACGCGCGACGTTCAAAACAGCTACCTCGGGAATTTTTACCAGCGTGATCGCGGTTATGCCCAGGTCTCCTATTTGTTGGGCGGTGTTTTCGTGGGTGCTGTCAATGCCGGTATCGCGAATGTCGCCTTCCCGAAATCTCCCGCCAACGGGACGCCGGCATTTTCTGAACAACGCCTGGACGCCAGCATTTTCGGCGAGTACCGCCTGAGCAACACGGTGGGCATCAACGCGACCGTCTCTTACCTCAGAAACTTTACCGACCAAGTCGTTTACCCGAAGAACGCCGCGGGGATGCCGGACATGAACGGTACCCCCGATTACCTTGCGTTCCAGCAGTGGCAAGCATTCCTCGGCGTGCGCTGGTTCCTGTAATTGTGACTCGACTCGTGTCTTCTTGGGGGATGCAAAACGCCATCCGAACGGTCGTATGTCTCCTGATCGTGTTGGTTGCCGCCTGCGGTTCGAACCACAGTGCGCGCGCGCCGAATCTTGCGCCGCCGACCGAGCGCAACGTGATCGGTCCGGGTGACGTGTTCACGATGGAGATCGTCGGCGAGAAAGACTTGCCGCGCGAATATCAAGTAGCGTCCGATGGCACCGTGGATTTGCCTTATCTGCACACGATCAAGGTGGCAGATCTCGAGGCTCAGGAAGTGGCGCACCTAATCCGCGAAAAGCTGATTGAGGCCAAAATCCTGGCCGATCCTAGTGTCGTGGTGCAAGTCCGGGAATTCGCGAGCCGACACGTGACGCTGCTCGGTCAGGTCGCTAAGCCCGGGAATTTCCCACTCATCCCCGGAATGACGCTAATCCAAGCGATCTCCCAGGCTGGCGGTCTCACGGCGGTCGCGAACTCGGACCACGTGAACCTCACGCGCAAGACGCCGACCGGCCAAGTGACGGTGACGGTCGATGTCGGCGCGATCAACGAAGGTAAAGCGCCGGACGTCCCGCTCCAAGCAGGCGATCAGATCTACGTTCACGAACGCCTCTTCTAGGCGTTGCCGTCGCGAGGCCACTCGCGATTCGGCGCGCCTGCGCCATCACTTCGGCGTAAAGCGAACGTAAAGCACGGAGCGCCATTCCGGCTCAGTCACCGCAAGAAAATGGCTGCTGTCGGCACCGGTCGAAGTGCTGCGCGTCTCGCTCGACAGCGGCAGGCCCGTGCCGAAAGAGCCGGCGAGGGACCATTCGCTGCCGCGGCGGAATGAGGTCCGCGCGGCGAAGAACCACTCGACGGGCAGCCACGTTACGGACGTGATTGCTTCATTCGCGGTACTCGCGCGGCTCGACCCGAGCGGCGGCAACGCGAAGCCTTCTAGGCTCAAGAAGAGCAGCCCCGGGTCGAATACATCCACTCCGATTCCGAGCGCGATCGACGCTTCGCTGCCCAGGCGGGTATCCCCAAAATCGACGCTGCGCCGCAAGCGTGCCCCGGCGCTGGCTCGGATTGCGACGCGGCTGTGCTGCCAACCGAACGTGACGCTCGGTACCGCGACGACAGAGCGCTCGCCCGCAGCGGCACTTTCGTCTCCCAATGGCAGGGACAGTTCGACGCCCAATCGAAGGCCGTATCCCGGCCGATTCAGCGCATCGTCGAGCGAATATGCGACGCCCAACCGCGGATCGCGCACCGCGGCCTGCTGGATTGCGGGAGCGCTCTGCGACGCCGCGGCATCCGCTCCCGCGCCGTGCTGATAGAGGCGCGCGGGCAGCGTTGCCGTCACTTCGAGATGGTCGGGCACGCCGGCGGCGAAAAAGAGCGAAGAATCGAGGGCATCACCCACGACGAACACCGTGCGCCCGCTACGGTCCGGCGAGGAAACCTGAAAGGTCACCGGAGCGTGCAAGAACTCCGTGGCGAAGCCCAGGCTCAGTTTGCCGGGTGCGTTCACCCGGGTATCGGGCAGGGTCATGAACGCCGCGCGCCCGGCGGGAAGCCAGAGCGAATTGGCGTCGAAACAGGGCTCGAGATTGGCGCTGGCGCCGCACGCTTCAGCCTGCGCGGGCGCCGTCAAAAGGGCACCGAAGCCGCAGGAGAGCGCGAGAAATCCAAGCCCAATACGTCGACATCGGAGCAAAAAGAGCACGAAGCGCACTCTACACGGCTCCCGTGCTAAGAGGCCGGCCGCGATGATCAGCGCAGAAACGCCGCTCGTACTGGGCTCCGCTTCGCCCCGCCGCCGCGACATTTTGAGCGGGCTCGGCCTCGCCATCCGAGTCGCGCCGGCCGACATTCCCGAGCACCTTCGGGATGGCGAGGACGCGCTCGGCTATGTCACGCGGATCGTGCAAGAGAAGCTCGTCGCCGTTGCGGCTCGTCTCGACGCGCCACTCTCGGGCGTGCTGGTGGCAGACACGATTGTGGTGATCGACGGCAGCGTGCTGGGCAAGCCGGTCGATGTGGCCGACGCCGAGCGCCTGCTCCGGCGGATCGCGGGCAAGACGCACACCGTGTACACCCGCTACGCGATCAGTCTTCCGGGTTCAGCCGCGGTTGCCAGCGTTGCGCGAACGGTGGCCACGGAGGTCAGCTTGCGAGCCGCTTCGCCCGAAGAGTTAGCGCGTTATGCGGCCAGTGGCGAAGGCCTGGACAAAGCGGGCGCGTACGCCGCCCAAGGTCTCGGCGCGTTTCTGATCGAACGCATCGTCGGCTCGTACAGCAATGTGGTCGGCTTGCCCGCTTGTGAGGTCGTGCTCGACCTGCGCGCACTCGGGCTGATCGAGCATTTCCCCTGCACATGAGTGAGCCCGACGGCGAGGCTTCGCGCGCGCAAGCAACTCGAACGAGCGGCGCTCCCTATCTGAGCGACGCTTGGCTGCTCGCGGGCCTTGCGCTGATCCTGCGCATATTGGTCGTGCTTTGGGCACGCGACCGATTTCCGCCGGCAGACGACGGCATTTTCTATCATGCAGTGGCTCAGCGCATCGCGCACGGCCAAGGCTACACTTGGCTCTGGCCTGATGGCAGTGTGACCTATGCCGCGCACTACCCGGTCGGTTACCCGGCGTTGATCGGCGCGGCGTATACCGCGTTTGGCGCGCAGCCCGTCGTGGCTATGGCTTTCAACGCGGCGCTCGGCGCGCTCTCGGTTTTTGCCGCGCAGCGCAGCGCGATTCGCCGCAGCTCGCGCACCCTGGCCGCGATCGCGGCACTGCTCGTCGCTTTGCACCCGGGGCTGCTCTTCTACACGCCGGCATTGATGACCGAGGGCGTCGCCGCGGAGCTCATGGTGCTGGCCGTTTGGCTAATGCTGCGCGCGGCCGAGAGCGCGCGCCCCGCATGGCGGCTGGTTGCGCTGGCCGTCTGCCTCGGGACGTCGATCTTGGTGCGCCCACAGCTTGCGCTGATCGCGCCGCTATTCGGGTTTTTCGCGCTGCCGAGCGGCGAAGCGCGCTACCGCGAGCGAGCACTTCGAGCCGCTCTGGTCACTTTCATGGCGCTCTGCTTTTGTCTCCCCTGGACCCTCCGCAATTGCAAGCGGATGGATCGCTGCGTCTTCATCAGCGCGAACGGCGGCTGGAACTTGCTAATCGGTTCGCTGCCTGAAGCCAACGGCGCCTGGCACGCGATCGAAGGCTCGCTCGTGCCGCCCGAATGTCGAAACGTGTTCGGCGAGGCGGACAAGGATCGCTGCTTCGGTCGCGCTGGCCGAAGCAGAATTGCGGCAGCCCCGCTCGACTTTTTGGCGCTCGTACCGCGCAAACTATCGCTCACGTTCGACTACTTTGGCGCTCCCGGTCACTACCTTCACACGGCCAACTACCGCGAGTTCGACGAGTCGCGAAAGTTGCGGCTGGGGGTGCTGGAGACCGCCTGGGAACGGCTCGTGCTCCTTGCGGCGATCGCTCAAGCTGCCCTGCGTGGCGAGCGCCGCCGCCAGCTGCGGCGAGTGGGCGGAGCCCTGGCCGGACTGTTTGCGCTGTCGAGAGCGGGCTGGGCCGGGTACTTGGGACTGGTCGCGTGTCATGCGCTGTCCGGCCGGGAGCTGTTGCGGCGGCCGATAGCTGCAATTACTGCGGGCTTGACGCTGGCGACCGCGCTGACCCACGCGGCTTTTTTCGGTGCAGGTCGGTATGGGTTCGTGTGTGCAGCTCTGCTCTGCGTGGCAGCCGTCGGTGAGCCGGACGCGAAGCGCGAGCAACGGGCCGGAACCCTGCTCTTGCACTGGGCTCGGTTTATCAGGCGACTCATTTTGACAGCCAAGGCAAGAAGCAGCAATACTGCTGGAAAGGAGTTTCTGCAGGATGCCGCTGATTGAGACCGAAGAAGCCGCTCGCCGCCTCGCGCGCGCCATCGCGAGCGATTTGTCTCTCTACAACGAAGAGAAAATCATTCGTGGCATTGAGGGGGATTCCCTATTCGACCAACTCGGCGAAGAGATCGAAGAGGGGCGGGCCTTGTTCAAGAGCCGCGTTTCTCCCGATCTGTATCACCGGAACTTTTACGATCGCGCGCTGGTGGACATCTTGGTCAAATCCAAGGGTCACATCAAAAGCAAGATCTGGTAGCCCATCGGCTCGGGGGGCGGGAGCGCAGCACCCGCGACCGAGCTCCGCTACATGACTCCGCTGCATTTCGTGCTCGGACCCGAGCAGCGACGCGAGCGCCTCGACAAGGTGTTGGTTCGCTTGCTCGGCGAGGTTTCGCGCGCCACCGTGCAGCGCTGGATTGACGAAGAGCGCGTCAAAGTCGACGGCAAACCCTGCCGGGCAAAAGATTCGGTCAGCGCTGGCAACGCGATTGACGTAAGCCCGGGTGCTGCACCGGCAAGCGACGCCGAGCCCGACCAAAGCATCGTCCTCGACGTGAAGTACGAGGACGAGCACCTGCTCGTGGTCGACAAACCCGCTGGGCTCGTGGTGCATCCGGCACGCGGGCACGCCACCGGCACGCTCGTGAATGGGCTCCTGGCGAGGCCCGGCTTTACTCAGCCGAGCCCAGACCCGCGCGACGAAGACGCCTCGCGCCGTCCCGGCATCGTGCACCGGATCGACAAGGACACGAGCGGGCTCTTGGTCGTGGCCAAGGACGATCGCACGCGCGAGGGGCTCAAGCTGCAATTGGCTCAGCACACCGTGGAACGCGCCTATCTCGCGTTGACCCTCGGAGTGCCGAGGGCGGGCGCGATACGCACACTGCACACGCGCGATCCC
>Ga0207667_10002768_pt1 | contig 21693 bp, 15 predicted proteins | sample KBSCornC52_FD_184301 | JGI IMG/M metagenome (GOLD analysis project Ga0207667, IMG submission 184301) | Corn rhizosphere microbial communities from Kellogg Biological Station, Michigan, USA - KBS Corn C5-2 (SPAdes) (version 2) | ecosystem: Host-associated > Plants > Roots > Rhizosphere > Soil ...
ACACCGTATTGTACCAGGGCACGCCCGCGTAGGGATATCGGCCATAAGGCGTTTGAACCAGCAATGAAAGCAGATCGTTTTTTGACCGGTTGATCCAGTGATTGAACTGTTCATTATCGGTAAAAACTTCTGCAACCATCTGCCTGCTTTTTTCCATGTTTCTTATGATCTCATTAAAAGCAATGGAGTAGGGCTCGTATGAAATAGGTTTTGCCTGTACCTGAAAAACTGCTGTGCAGTTAATGCTATAGGCTTCTTTTGGATTAAGCCTGATTCTATAAGTAACTCTGGTCTCTTCTATTTCAAGCGGAGCAGGATCAAAATACAGGTTCGCTTGCCGTTCAATTTTATCAAGACCTTTATACGATAACATTATATGATTATCTTTCAGGATCATTGGCTTTTGCATTTCGCCTCTTGCTTTTCTTTTTATACCACGCACTTCAAATATATCTCTGAAGTCGCCATGAAAAGTAAGTGTCAGTTCTGTATCATACGCGTCTGAGCCATAATTGAACAGTATGATCAGTTCGTGACAGGCGCCATCCTGTAAAAATTTATTACGTGAAATGTGCAGCGTTCCTTTGGGAATAACCAGATTATTATCTCCATGTATATCCGGATTGGTCAGGTCAACCGAAAGCATTTCATTTTCATTTTTGATAGCGGAGCTCAGCAACATGGGCCGGTAATGATTTAATTCCAGTTCCATATCGCTGATAAAACGGGTACCCTGGTGGTAAACGCCTTGCGAGCAGGTGCCGATTTGTTTAATATCGCCCCACCGGTCGAAGATCCCGAAGGTATCGCCGTAATTAAGTGTGAGCACACGATCATCTGCATAGGAAGAAGAAGCAAGGATATAATACTTGTCGTCATGTAGCTTTACCAGGGTGTCGTGTTTTTTCATACTGTATTTTTTTGGAGTCAGAAGTCGGAGGTCGGAAGTCGGAAGTCAGAGGTCAGAAGTCAGAAACTCGAAATCCGACTTCTGACTTCGGACCTCTTACTTCCTATAAGCTTGTGTTAAGAAAAGAGATCCTTCTTTTTTACGAAGTGCTTTTTGGTACAGACGAATATAATTTTCGGCCATTACGCCGGCACTGAATCTTTTTTCGAAAGTAGCGCGGCATTCTGCCCGGCTGATCAAATGGATATGCTGTACAGCTAACGCTGCTTTTTCAATGCTTTCTACAATAAAACCTGTTTTTCCATGCTCAACAATTTCAGGTACCGAGCCAAGATTCCATGCAATGATCGGCGTACCGCAGGCCATTGCTTCAATAAGCACCATACCAAACGGCTCGGGCCAGTCGATAGGAAAGAGCAATGCTTTTGCATTGGCCAGTAAAGACGCTTTTTCTGCTTCACCAATTTCATTCAGATATTCTACATGCGGCTGATCGAGCAGGTGACGTATCTCTTTTTCAAAATATCGTTCATCGGCTTTATCAACTTTGGCTGCAATCTTTATTTTAACACCGGCCCTGCGTGCAATTTCAATGGCGCGGTCTGCACGTTTTTCCGGTGAAAAGCGTCCCAGAAACACAACATAATCGCCTTCGCCTTTTCCGGGCTGATATAAATTTTCCGGTAATCCATGATATACGGTTCCTGCCCAGTTGGCCATATACAGCGGGCGGCGTTGTGCATTTGAAATAGAAACTACCGGCATATCATTGAACTTTTGGTACAGCAGTTTCAACTCAGGCATATCAAGCCGGCCGTGTAAGGTCGTCAATGTTTTTTTATTACTGAGCCGGGTAACCGGGAAGTGCAGATAATCAGTATGAAAATGAAGTATGTCAAATTCATCGGCTCTGTCCATTACTTCCTGTATTTGTAAAATATGACCTGCTATTTGGTCGGTACACTGACTTAAACGCAATGCTTCGGGTACAACAGACACGAGCTTTGCTTTGGTAACAGAGTCTCCTGATGCAAACAATGTTACATCGTAACCCATATTCACCAATTCGTCAGTTAAGTATGCTACTACCCGTTCGGTGCCTCCATAAAATTTCGGCGGAACTGATTCTACCAACGGGGCTATTTGCGCAATCTTCAACATAATCTATATTTTCTGTTTAATCACTGATTTTAATTACATGCTGGGTTGCTGAATGGGGCATACGAGAGATGGGGAAAAATAACATCAGGCGGTTTATTGCTTTTAAAATAAAACATAATTGACCCTCCCGTTTTTATAAGTCTATTTCTTTCGTAATGAAAGATGTATGACTTTTTTTGTCATAATGGTTTACGCAATTTGGGTGCCACGCATATTCCCGCAAAGGGGAGGCTTCATCTTCGATCAGGTGCCAATGTGGATATTTAATAGTAGTGAGGGAAATGGAAGGATGCATCTTTACCGAAAACATTTGCGTCTTTGCGACAAATAAAACGTTTCAAAACGAATGCTGCTATGAAAAAGATGTATTCAGTTACCCTGTTCTTTCTGCTTATTGGTTTTCTTCATTCAATGGCGCAGGCTGATAGCCCTACCTATTTACAGGAAATAAAAAAAGAGTTGGTTAAACAATGGCCGCAAAACAGAACCATTAACCTCGTTTTTCATGGTCATTCTGTGCCCAGCGGTTATTTCAGAACACCTGATGTAAGAACGCTCGAAACCTATCCGCACCAGGTATTAAAGCAACTGAAGGCGTTGTATCCTTATGCGGTTATTAATTGTATCACTACCTCTATCGGCGGTGAAAATTCTGTGGCCGGGGAAAAACGGTTTAAAAAGGATGTATTACCTCATCATCCTGACGTGTTATTTATCGATTATGCGTTGAACGACCGGTATATCGATAAAACAGATAGTGTAGCCAGTTTACACAAATCGTATGTGGCCATGGAAAAGATGGTTAAAGCAGCTTTGAAAAAAGGTATAAAGGTTATCCTGTTAACTCCATCGCCTGATCAAAAAGAAAATATTACGGATCCCAACAGCCGGTTGCAGCAATTCACTACTCAGCTAACGGCGCTGGCAAAAAAATATAATACCGGTTTGGTGGATAGCTACGCAACTTTTAAAAAGCAGGTAGTGGCCGGGCAGCCGCTTGCCACTTTTATGGCACAATCGAATCATCCCAATGAAAAAGGACATGCGTTGATCGCAGATGAGATAATGAAGTGGTTTAAATAATGTGCAAATGTGAAAATTAGCAAATATGCAAATGCTTTTGCCCGGTATTTCATTTGCACATTTTCACATTTGCTAATTTGCACATTAACTCACGATCGTTACTTCAATTCCCCGGCTTTCCAGCTGCGTTACGAAATGTTCGGAAATGCCGCTGTCGGTAATCACCTGGTCAACTTCTTCCAGTCCGCATATACGGCCGAAACCGCGTTTACCGAATTTGGTAGAGTCTACCAATACGATCACCTTTTGTGATACATCGATCATCTGACGGTTCAGGTGAGCTTCCATTACGCTCGTAGTCGTGAGTCCGTATTCAAGGTCAATACCGTCAACGCCAAGAAAGAGTTTACTGCAGAAGAAGTCGGTTAATATTTTCTGCGCATAGGGGCCGGTTACTGAAGATGAGCTTTTGCGTAAGATGCCTCCTAACTGTAGTATTTCAATATTGGCGTGTTTTATTAATTCCTGCGCCACCTGCAGTGATGCCGTGATTACGGTAAGATTTTTTTTCGACGGCATATTTTTAGCAAGGGCCAATACGGTGGTGCCTGAGGCGATAATAATAGAATCATTGTCGGCGATCAGCTGCGCTGCCGTAGCGCCGATCTTCATTTTTTCGCCCGACTGCAGTTTCTCCTTTTCATTTACCGGGCGATCGATCGTATACGGGTTGTTGATAGTAGCTCCGCCATGTGTGCGGAACAACAGCTTTTTATCTTCCAGGAGCTTAAGGTCTTTGCGAATAGTAACAGAAGAAACATCCAGCTCTTTACAGAGCTCCAGCACATTAACGAAGCTTTCTTTCTTCAGCTTACTCAGAATGAATTGATGCCGTTCAGTTTGTGAAATCATAATTTATAGGACAACAAATTAAAGGAAAATTAGACATCCACAGAAAGTTTGATTTTCTTTCGAAATATTTTACTTTCATGTTTCAAATTGTTTCGTATTATTGCATTCGAAAATAATTGAAATAAAACGAAAGTTTTTGAAATAGCATGGGACCTGCAACCGTACTTGATCGTAAAAGCCTGATAAACAGTCTGTCAGCACAAAAAGAATGGGATTTTATCATCATCGGGGGAGGGGCAACCGGCTTAGGCGTTGCCCTTGAAGCTGTAAGCCGTGGATACAGCGTTTTGTTGCTCGAACAGGCCGATTTCGCCAAAGGCACATCCAGCAGAAGCACCAAACTGGTGCACGGAGGAGTACGGTACCTCGCCCAGGGCGATATTCATCTGGTTCGGGAAGCCAGTATTGAAAGAGGGCTCCTCTGGCGCAATGCCCCGCATCTGGTAAAAAATCAAACTTTCATTATCCCCGTTTACTCCTGGTGGGACAGGCTCAAATACACCATCGGATTAAAACTATACGACAAGATCGCCGGTTCCCTCAGCCTCGGCGCATCTGTTTTTATTTCCCGCAAAGAAGCTATTCAAAAATTGCCCAATGTAAAGTCAGAAGGACTGGTAGGCGGTGTATTGTATCACGACGGACAGTTCGATGATTCGCGCCTGGCGATCAATCTGGCTCAAACCATTATCGAACAAGGCGGCGTGGCTTTGAACTATATTAAAGTAACCGGTCTCACAAAAGATAACGGTCAGCATATTTCGGGCGTACAGATCCTGGATACAGAAACCAATCAATCATATCAGTGCAAAGCCAAAGTGGTGATCAACGCAACAGGCGTGTTTACAGACGATATACTTCGCATGGATAATCCGGCCGCCTCAAAAAGTATTGCACCCAGTCAGGGTGTACACCTGGTGCTCGATAAAAAATTCTATCCCTCGGAAGAGGCATTGATGATCCCGGCAACCAGCGACGGACGTGTATTATTTGCCGTGCCCTGGCATGGTAAAGTAGTATTAGGAACCACCGACACGCCGGTTAATGAAGAATCGCTGGAACCAAGAGCGCTGGAAAGTGAAATCTCCTTCATACTCGAAAATGCGGGCCGTTACCTGGTGCAACAACCGAAACGCACCGATGTGCTGAGTGTTTACGCAGGCTTACGGCCGCTGGCAGCACCGCAACATGGTACGCAAAAGACAAAAGAAATTTCCCGCAGTCATAAGATCATCGTTTCTCCTTCTCATCTCTTTACCATGGTAGGCGGCAAATGGACCACATTCAGAAAAATGGGGGAAGATATGGTAACAAGGGTTGAAAAAGAATTGAACTGGCCGCACAAAGAAACAGCCACAAAACATTTACCGGTACACGGACATAAAGAAAACGTAAATCAGCTCGATCCGCTTTATTTTTACGGAAGTGATGAACCTGCAGTAAAAGCACTGATGAATAATGGTCAGTTGATCAGCAAAAGCCTGCAGATCCATGAAGCGCAGGTAATATGGGCCGTACGCGCAGAAATGGCGCGCACTGTAGAGGATGTGTTATCACGCCGAACAAGAGCGTTACTGCTCGATGCAAAAGAAAGCATACGCATGGCGCCTGCCGTAGCTGAAATTATGGCGAAAGAGTTGCAAAAAGACGCAGGCTGGATCAAGGCCCAGGTGGTTACCTATACCCAACTGGCAGAAGGATACTTGTTGAAGTAAGCGGCCGCAAGCCATAGAATAATGCTGGAAGTCACGGGCTTTACAAAGCAAAACGATACTTTGCTTGCAACGTTAGGCACGAGTGGCGCATCTAATAAGCTGCTCTGCGAAGCTTCAGCTTCGTGCCGACATATAATGTCGGGATGGCCTACGTCACGTTTTCAAACAATTTGGATATATATTTACTACTCAAATTAAAGAAGCACATATGAAAAGAACGCTCGTTTGGTTTGTATCCTTTTTCTTTATGGTTCCCTTTGGTATCATGGCGCAACAGACAGCAACGGTTGACAGTACTGTTCGTCCCGGCGGTTATGCATTAAGACTAGGAGAGTTCAGAAGTTTTCCTAATTCAAAATCTGATATTTATTTCGTGGGCAACAGTATTACAGCCGGTGGCGAGTGGGTCGAAATAACAGGCAATCCGCATGCCCGTAACCGCGGTATCTCAGGCGATATTACCTATGGCGTATTGGAAAGGCTCGATGAAGTAACAGAAGGAAAGCCCGCCAAGGTTTTTATTCTCATTGGCATCAATGATATCGAACACAACATTCCCGATACACTTATTGTACAGAATTATCTGCGCATGATCAGACGCATTAAAGCAGAATCACCTACTACTAAAATTTACTTTCAAACTCTTCTTCCTGTAAACAACGAGTTCACCCAGTTTAAAAAACATTATAACAAGGATGAACATATTGCATTTGTGAATGCCGGACTGAAGAAAATTGCGCAGGAAGAAAAAATAACCCTTATCGATCTGCATCCGCATTTTCTCGATGCAAACAATAAGCTTGATAAAAAATATACGATGGACGGACTGCACCTGAATGCAGAAGGATATAAAGTGTGGGCCGGAATATTGAAACCATATCTGTAATGTGCCAATTAACCTAACGATTAATCTAAAGTAAAATGCCTCAGTACATTTTGTCGCTCGACCAGGGTACTACCAGCTCACGTGCAATTATCTTCGATCATGCAGGTAGTATTGTTTCCATTGCACAAAAAGAATTCACGCAGATCTATCCGCAGCCGGGTTGGGTAGAACACGATCCCGGTGAAATATGGGCCACCCAACTGGCCGTTGCCGTGGAAGCCGTAAGCAAAGCAGGTTTAAAAGCAACCGACATAGCCGCTATTGGCATTACCAATCAGCGCGAAACTACCGTTGTATGGGATAAGGAAACAGGCGCGCCGGTATATAAAGCCATCGTTTGGCAGGACAGGCGCACCGCTAGTTTCTGCGATCAGTTAAAACAGCAGTCCGGCAAATTAATACAGGAAAAAACCGGATTGATCGTTGATGCCTATTTTTCGGCTACCAAGATCCGTTGGATCCTCGATAATGTAGAAGGCGCCCGGCAAAAAGCGCAGGAAGGAAAACTCGCCTTTGGTACCATCGATACCTGGCTCGTATGGAAGCTTACCGGCGGAAAAGTACACGCTACCGATATTACCAATGCTTCCCGCACGATGTTGTTCAATATTCATACCTGCACATGGGATGAAGAATTGCTCAAGCTCATTGATATACCTGCCGGCATGCTGCCACAGGTTCGTTCATCCAGCGAAGTATTTGGTGAAACAGATAAACAGATCCTTGCCGCACAAATTCCCATCGCCGGTATTGCCGGTGATCAGCAGGCAGCTTTATTCGGACAAATGTGTACCGAAAAGGGCATGGTAAAAAATACCTATGGCACCGGTTGTTTTATGCTCATGAATATCGGTGACAAACCTATTGTATCAAGAAACAATCTCGTTACTACCATTGCCTGGAAGATCGGCGATCAGGTACAATATGCACTCGAAGGCAGTATCTTTATTGGCGGTGCTGTAGTACAATGGCTGCGCGACGGACTCGGTATTATATCAGCGTCTTCTGATGTTGAAGCACTCGCTAAAAAAGTGCCTGATAATGGCGGCGTTTACCTCGTTCCTGCATTTGCCGGTTTGGGCGCTCCTTACTGGGAACAACATGCACGCGGTACTATGGTAGGCATCACACGCGGTACCACGGCTGCCCATATTGCCCGCGCTTCACTAGAAAGCATTGCCCTGCAAACGATGGATGTGCTCACTGCCATGCAGGCCGATGCCGGATCACCGATTAAAGAACTTCGGGTAGACGGCGGCGCTACAGCCAATGACCTGTTACTGCAGATCCAGGCCAATGTATTGCAGGCTACCGTGATCCGTCCGCAGATCACAGAAACTACTGCCATTGGAGCCGCTTATCTGGCCGGACTGGCAACCGGTTTCTGGAAAAATATTGACGAGATCAAAAAACAATGGAAACTCAATAAAAGCTTTTCTCCCGATACATCCAACGCTATTGAATTGACCAAAGGATGGCAGAGAGCCATTAAAGCGGCCAAAGCATGGGCGGAAGGATAAGGTGCAAGGCTTAGGCTCAACGTACAAGGCCCGGGAGATCGAAAGCTTTGCGTTCTTTGCGTCTTGTCTGCGTTCTTTGCGGTGCCAATAACGATGCAAAGGATGTGAAGACCGTTTCAATATTGCTTTAACTAAAAAAACGATTGTATGTCACCATTTACAGCCGAGCTTATCGGCACCATGTTTTTAATTTTACTGGGTACCGGTGTAGTGGCTAATGTGATATTAAAAGGAACCAAAGGAAACAGCGGCGGCTGGATGGTAATTACCACCGGCTGGGCCCTGGCGGTTTTTGTAGGCGTAGTGGTTGCAGGCCCGTACAGCGGCGCCCATTTGAACCCTGCCGTTTCGGTGGGGCTGGCCATTGCAGGAAAATTCGACTGGGCCAGTGTACCCGTTTATATTGCCGCACAACTGATCGGCGCTATTCTCGGCGCTTTTTTAACCTGGCTCATCTACCGCGACCATTTCAACAGCACCAGCGACCCGGATACACAACTGGCTGTATTCAGCACAGGGCCTGCCATACGAAATAACCCGCTTAATTTACTGAGTGAGATCATCGGCACCTTCGTATTGATCTTTGTGGTTTTTTATTTTACCGATGCAGAGATCAGAACGCCAAAAACGCCTATCGGACTCGGCTCTCTAGGCGCTTTGCCCGTCGCCTTTCTCGTGTGGGCTATTGGACTTTCATTGGGCGGCACCACAGGTTATGCCATTAATCCGGCAAGAGATTTAGGTCCGCGTATTGCGCATGCCTTACTACCAATGAAACAAAAAGGAAGCAGCCACTGGCGCTATGCCTGGATTCCCATCATCGGTCCGTTCCTCGGAGCGATTATAGCTGCATTATTATATCTGGCACTAAGAACGAAGGTTTAATTTTATAGGTAAAAGCCTGCCATGCCCAACATATGAAAGTTGTTCCGTGGACAGTAAACGACAAAGAAAAGATGAAAAGCCTTATATCCGACGGGGTTGATGGGATAATTACCGATTATCCGAATTATTTTGCTGAAGTAGGAAAGTAATTATTGGCTATCTTGCCCAAAAAGATAATCGCTATATGAATTCCCGGTATATTTTTTCGCTCGTCCTTACCTTATTATCGATATCTGTTGCCCATGCGCAAAAACCATATTGGCTGGATGAACAAAAAAATGAAGAAAACCGTATGCCCATGCATGCGGCTTTTTTTGTGTATGAATCTGAACCCCTCGCCAAAACAAATAAATGGCAGCAATCGGCCAACTACCTTAGCCTGAATGGCGACTGGAAATTTAAATGGGTTGAAAAGCCTGCTGACCTCCCCGCCAATTTTGAAGCACCCGCATTTGACGACAGCCAGTGGAAAAATTTTAAAGTACCGGGCAATCCTGAAATGAGCGGTTATGGCTATCCGATCTACGTTAATATCGGTTATGAGTTTCAGGATAAAATGCGGGCCAATCCCCCGATCGTTCCGCTGGATCCTGATCCTACTTCGGTGTACCGTCGTGAAGTTGAAATCGGGGAGAACTGGAAAAACAAACAGATCATACTGCACATAGGTTCTGCCAAATCAAATCTGCAGGTTTGGGTAAACGGAAAATATACCGGTTATGGAGAAGACAGTAAGCTGTCATCAGAATTTGATATTACGCCTTACATAAAAACCGGCAAGAACCTCATTGTATTAAAAATAATGCGCTGGTGCGACGGAACCTATCTCGAAGGCCAGGACTTCTGGCGTATGAGTGGCATTACCCGCGATTGTTACCTGGTCGCCCGCAACCCCGTTCACATAGAAGACATCCGCTTAACACCTGAACTTGATAATGCTTATCAGAATGCGACTCTCCAAACGGCCATTAAACTTAGTGGGCCCAATGCGGCAGGCGTTACAGCCACCATTGAATTGCTCGACAAGGATAAAGTGATCGTACAAAAACAAACCGGTTTTGCAAATGGCGGAGTACAAATGGTTTCGATGGATGTAACAAAGCCAAATCTGTGGACCGCCGAAACACCGTATTTATATAATGTATTAATAAAACTTACCGACAATACCGGAAAACTGCTCGAAGTAATTCCTCAGCGCATTGGATTCAGAAAAGTAGAAGTGAAGAATGGATTAATGCTTGTAAACGGAAAGCCCATCTTAATCAAAGGCGTTAACCGGCATGAAGTAGATCCGATTGCAGGGCAGGTGATCTCACATGAATCCATGCTGCGCGATATTAAACTGATGAAGGAGTTTAATATCAATGCCGTTCGAACATGCCATTATCCCAATGATGAATACTGGTACGAGCTGTGCGATGAGTACGGCTTGTATGTAGTGGATGAAGCCAATATAGAATCGCATGGCATTGGATATGATATTACCAAAACATTGGCCAATCGCCCATCGTGGAAAGATGCACACTTACTGCGAGTACAACGCATGTTCCAGCGCGATAAAAATCATCCTTCCATCGTTGTATGGAGCTTGGGCAATGAAGCAGGCAATGGCTATAATTTTTATGAATGTTATTTATGGCTGAAGTCGCAGGACAGTACCAGACCTGTACAATATGAACAGGGCGTTGCCAACTATACCACATTTGCTGCACAATGGAATACAGATGTAATTAATCCCATGTATCCCACGCCCGAAAATATGGTGCGGTATGCTGCTAATAATGCACAGCCAACCAGACCGTTTATCATGTGCGAATATTCGCACGCCATGGGTAATTCACTGGGAAATTTTAAAGACTACTGGGATATTATCCGGGGTAACAAACATGCTTTCCAGGGTGGCTTTATCTGGGATTTTGTTGATCAGGGTTTACAGAAGATCACGCCTGCAGGCGACACTATCTTTGCATATGGCGGTGATTATGGTCCGGCGGACGTGCCCAGCGACAATAACTTTTTATGCAATGGATTGTTCTATCCCAACCGCATTCCCAACCCCCATGCATATGAAATGAAAAAGGTGTATCAGAATATTCATACGCAATGGAAGGGAAATAACAGCGTCGAAATTTCCAATGAAAATTTCTTTACCGATCTGTCGGGCGTTCAATTGCATTGGGAAATAATTGTTGATGGCTTTCGTAAACAATCGGGCGATATAAATGATCTGAAAGTACAGCCACAGGAATCTGCTGTTATTTCATTGCCCTTGCAGGTACCGGCGGCAGGAGAAAGTTTTTTAAATATCTCGTATCGCTTAAAACAGGCGCAACTTTTATTGCCTGTTGGTTATGCCGTAGCAGAAGAACAATTGCCACTTGAAGGAAAATATACCAATACAATCAATGTAGCCGCCAATGGTAAATTGTCTGTAAAGGATGAATCCGGCTCGTATACCATTACTTCGCCAACTGTTGTTATTCGTTTCAATAAAACAACCGGATTGCTGGAACAATATGAAGTAAAAAAGCAAAACCTGTTGGAAAACGGATTGCCTTTGCAACCCAATTTCTGGCGTGGGCCTACCGATAATGATATGGGTGCTCAGTTACAGCTAAAATTAAAACCGTGGAAAGAGGCAACTGAAGGCAGACACTTGGATAATTTCAGCGCCAGTGAAGAAAACGGGCTCGTGCATATTCAAACGGCTTTCACGCTAAATGGCGTATCCACCAAACTGAATATTCAATATACTATCAATGCCGCAGGCGAAATGCTCGTGAAGCAGGAGATGGTAGCAGACGCTTCGAAAAACAATCCTATGTTGCTCCGTTTTGGTATGAAATGGATCCTGCCTGCCGGTTTTGAAACGATTCAATTTTATGGCAGAGGACCGGTTGAAAATTATCAGGACAGAAATTACAGTGCGCCTGTTGGCATTTACACACAAACGGTAAAGGACCAGTTTTATCCGTATATCCGTCCGCAGGAAACAGGTAACAAAACTGATATCCGCTGGTTTACCATTACCAGCAAAAAGGGCAGGGGATTACGGATAGAAGCAGACAGCTCTTTATTAAGCATGAGCGCGCTGCATTTCTATACCGATGATCTGGATGATGGCGACAAAAAAGATCAGCGTCATTCCGGTGAATTAAAACCGCATGCGCAAACGCAACTAAATATCGACTTCAAACAAATGGGAGTTGGCAGCGTAAATAGTTGGGGCGCCATACCGCTGGATAAATACAGAATGCCGTATCAGAACTATTCGTATCAGTATAAGATAAAACCATTGTGAAATGACATGAATTGGTGAATTTTCAAAAAAGCAGCCGATATTTTGTGTATGTAGACCGAAATATCGGCTGCTTTTATTGCGATAACGGATGACATGATGAAACAAGGCGTTCTCAATATAAAATATCGTATATAATTGGCTAAACAAAAAATCACCGAAATCAAATGATCTGTAACAATACTTACGGATCGTGCAACGCTATTCATACCAAACTCCATAGAGAAGCATGCAACTTTAATGTATTTTTATCCCCTCTTATAATTACACGTACCCGGTGGAATACACTATTCAGTGAGCTGACAAGCTGAAAATGAATCCATTCTTCGATCATAAATTAAAACTTCAATGAAAGGCAGTTTTTGCAGGGGAATTAAAAAAGCTATTGTTGTATTCGCTTCTTTTACTTTATCTCATTCACTTTTCGCCCAGGATTTTACGCAGTATGTAAATCCTTATATCGGCACAGCGGGCCATGCGCACGTGTTTTTGGGCGCCAGCGTTCCATTCGGCGCGGTGCAGGTCGGCGCCGATAATATTTTCAGGGGGTGGGACTGGTGCTCGGGCTATAACTATACCGACAGCATCATAAGAGGTTTTTCTCACACCCATTTAAGCGGTACCGGCATGCCCGATCTGGGTGACGTGGTACTGATGCCTTTTACCGGTGCTGTAAAATCAGACATGGGCACGCCGGAAAATCCGTCGTACGCCTCGCATTTCAGTCATAAAAAAGAAAAAGCCCGCCCCGGTTATTATTCGGTTACCCTCGATGATTACCATACGCAGGTTGAGTTAACAGCTACCGAAAGGGTAGGCTTTCATAAATATCAATTTCCCGCTTCGGAGGAAGCCCATTTGCTGATCGATCTGAAAAATGGCATCGGCGATAAGGCAACCGATACCTACCTTGAACAGGTTGATGATTCTACCTTGATCGGCTACCGGTTTTCAAAAGGCTGGGCTCCCGATCAGCGGTTATTCTTTGCCATCAGACTGTCAGCACCCATACAGCAATTGGACCTGTTTGACAATACCAGCAAAGTAAAAGGCAAATCGGCCAAAGGGAATGCCGTTAACGGCATCATCAGTTTTGCCAAAACACCTGCCGTATTAATGATCAAAGTAGGTATTTCACCCGTAAGCTCCGATAATGCATTGGATAATATTACCGCTGAAATTCCCCACTGGAACTTTGCAAAGGTGGTACAGGACGCTCATAGCAAATGGAACCATGAATTGAGCAAAATTGTGATCGATACGAAAAACGCTACCAACAAAACGATCTTCTACACCGCGCTATATCATACCATGATCGATCCTGCATTGTTCAATGATGACAATGGCGAATATCGCGGCGCCGACAAAAATTTATACAAGGCCTCCTTTAAAAACTATACGATCTTTTCTTTGTGGGATACCTATCGCGCACTGGACCCGTTGTACAGCATTGTACAACCGGAGCGGGTAAACGATATCGTTAATACCATGCTGGCGATTTACCAGCAACAGGGTAAGCTACCGATCTGGCATCTGGCAGGTAATGAAACCAATTTAATGCCCGGCATCAGTGGAGTACAGGTAGTGGCAGAAGCATATCTGAAAGGATACAGAGGCTTCGATACCGCACTCGCTTTTGAAGCCTGTAAAAATTCTGCTCTGCGTGATGAATACGGACTGAACTATGTAAAGTCTATTGAATACATTCCCAATAATAAAATGCAGGAATCGGTTGCCAAAGCCATGGAATATGGTATCAGTGATGGCAGCATTGCCCTCATGGCAAAGAAGATGGGTAAGAAAGAAGATGCGGAACTGTTTACTAAACGCTCGCATTACTACCGCAACTACTTCGACAGTACCACCAAATTCTTCAGAGGTAAAAATGATAAAGGCGAATGGAACAATACATTTGATCCTGCAAAAATTTCTCACCCGTATATCGACGATTATTGCGAAGGCAATGGCTGGGAGTACACCTGGCTGGTGCCGCAGGATGTGGAAGGACTGATAAAACTCATGGGTGGCGATAAGGCATTTATCGACAGACTCGATGAATTTTTTAAACTGAAAGTAGAATACGATCCTAAAGCGCCACCTGATATTTCGGGTATGATCGGCCAATATGCACACGGCAATGAACCCGGTCATCATACAACTTATTTATATGCCTATGCCGGCGGCCAATGGAAAACGGCTGAAAAGGTGCGGTATATTTTAAAAGAGCTGTATGCCGATAGTACCGATGGCATTAGTGGCAATGAAGACTGCGGACAAATGTCGGCCTGGTATATATTTTCTTCGCTGGGTTTTTATCCGGTATTTCCTGCCAGTGGCGCGTATGTATTAGGCAGTCCGTTGTTTGATAAAGCCACTATTCGTTTGCCAAAAGGGAAAAAGTTCACCATTCAGGCCGTAAACAACAATGCGAAAAACATCTATATCCAACATGTGGAGCTGAATGGAAAGCCCTGGCCAAATGCTTATATTTTACACAAAGACCTCATGAAAGGCGGTACTTTAAAAATAGTAATGGGCAGTAAACCCAATACCAATTTTGGAAAGGCAATGAAGAACAGACCCCGTTCCCAGTATTAGTAATAGGTTGATACGTTTATAAGTTACTTTTTAGCCTATTAACTTGTTAACATTTCTCAAAGAAATCGGTTTCGTAAAGATATAATTGACTGATAGAGTAGATTATAGACAAAGTAGGGTATCTTGAACGCTCTAATTCTGCTGGCATATGAAACTTTTTTTTAGTCTTTTGCTTGGGTTTATGACTGTTTCTGTTACTTATGGTCAGCTCAGGGTTTTCGACATAACTTCATTCGGCGCCATTGGCGATGGCAGCACCGATAACACAGCTTCTATTCAAAGGGCCATCTACAGTGCCAACGACGCTGGCGGCGGGCATGTAGTAGTACCAGCAGGTAAATTTGTAACCGGCGTGCTAATATTGTATTCGAACGTTGACTTATATCTTGCAGAAGGCGCAACCCTGCTGGGCAGTACACATCGTGCTGACTACGGGGCCTCAAGGCAGGCTCATGCTTTGATTATGGCCGATAAAGCAGAAAATATATCTATCACCGGCAAAGGCACTATCGATGGCCGTGGCCGCGAAGTGGTTGCCGATGTTGACCGCATGCTGAAAGCCGGTACCCTGGAAGACCCGGATTGGAAAACAGTTAATCCCTGGGGCCAGAAGCGTTCCAATGAATCTAACCGTCCGCACATTCTCACATTTAAAAATTGCGATCATGTAACCATTTCCGGCGTTCTTTTTAAAGACGCTGCCTGCTGGGTACAAACCTATAGCGAATGCAACAATCTGACTATCGACAGCATCCGTGTGCAAAGCACCGCCTATTATAATAATGACGGTATTGATATTGCCGATTGCCGCAATGTAAAAGTGACCCATTGCGATGTAAATGCCGATGATGATGGCATTTGCCTCAAATCGCACAACCCCGATGCCATGTGCGAGAATATTGAGATCTCCGATTGTAAAATACGGTCCAGCGCCAGTGCATTGAAGTTCGGCACTGCATCGCTGGGCGGATTTAAACATATAACGGTAAAGAACATTTCAATTCGCGATACCTATCGCTCGGCCATTGCGCTGGAATCGGTGGATGGTGGTACCCTGCAGGATGTTACCATAGATGGCGTACTGGCAAAAAATACGGGTAATGCCATTTTTATCAGGCTTGGTCATCGTAAAACATCCGCTCCCATTGGTGTGGTGAAAGATATAGTGATCAGAAATGTTAAGGTAGAAGTGCCTTCCGGCAAACCTGATAAAGGATATGAAATGGAAGGTCCTGAGCTGAAGTATCCGCACAATGCATTTCCTGCTGCCATTGCCGGCTTGCCCGGTCACCCCGTTGAAAACGTTACGCTCGAAAATATCAAAATTGAATATGAAGGCGGCGGCAGTAAACAGGTAGCGCAGTTTGGGCTGGATTCATTGCAGAAATTACCTGAAAATCCCGGCGACTACCCCGAGTTTTCCATGTTTGGAGAAATGCCCTGCTGGGGATTGTTTGTGCGTCATGCTACGGGCATTAAGTTAAAGAGTGTACAACTCGCGTATAAAAAGGCGGATTTCCGTCCGGCCATGGTTTTTGATGATGTGCAGAATCTAAAATTGCAGAATATTAATATTCCTTCCGGCCAAAACCCTCCATCCATTGTATTTAAAGACACGCCGGCTCCATCCATGGAAGCCGTAAAACTGCCCTTTGATAAAAAGCAGGCGGTGTTGGTTTGGAAGTAATTTCTTTCTTTACTATGGGACGCCAGCGCCTTGAGTGCAGTTGCGCTAACAGCTTTATACACTCCTGGCTTGTAATCGTTTGAATATGCGCCGGTTTTTCAGGAAAAGACCTCTTTTTCTCTTTTTTACTCCTATACCCTCTTAGCTTTGCAATCGTTTGCATAGTTTTTTGTAATTGTATTACATATTTCTGCGGGGAAATAGATATAGTCTTGTTACTTTGTCCGCGACATAACTAAAAACAATCATGAGTATTCTTTCGAAATTTTCATTGGCCGGTAAAACCGCGCTGGTTACAGGCAGTAAAAGAGGCATTGGCAAATCGATTGCTGTGGCTCTGGCCGAAGCCGGCGCCAATATCATCGGTGTATCCGCATCCCTTGAATTGAGCGGCAGCAAAGTTCAGCAGGAGGTAGAAGCCACCGGCCGTACTTTTAAAGCCTATCAGGCCGATTTTAACGATCGCAAGGCACTGTACACGTTTATCGATAAAGTAAAAGGCGAATGCCCGCCCGTTGATATTCTGTTCTGCAATGCAGGTACCATAAAACGCAAGCCGGCAGCCGAACACCCCGACGAATACTGGGATGAGGTGATCAATGTTAATCTGAATTCGCAGTTTATTTTAAGCCGTGAATTTGGAAAGGATATGGTGCAGAGAGGAAATGGTAAAATAATTTTCACCGCTTCTTTATTAAGCTTTCAGGGAGGCATCACCGTTCCCGGATATGCTGCCAGCAAAGGCGCTATTGCCCGTTTAACCATGGCCTTATCAAACGAATGGGCCGGTAAAGGCGTACAGGTGAATGCCATTGCCCCCGGTTATATTTCAACCGATAATACCGAAGCACTGCGCAATGATCCTGATCGCGCCAATGCTATCCTGGCCCGCATACCCGCAGGCCGTTGGGGCGAAGGCGACGATATGAAGGGCGCTGCCGTTTACCTGGCTTCACCCGCATCTGATTACGTTACCGGAACTATTATTACGGTCGACGGAGGATGGATGGGGCGCTAAGATGAATACAATCATCGTGAAGTGGGTGTAACATTAAATGTTATAAATATCTGATACAACCTACGTCAGTTATACCTGATCCATACCTGATCCATACCTGAGCCGTACATTAGCCGTACCTTCTTCGGGAATGGCCCGGTGTATCCCGAACAAGTCCCGAAGAAGTCCCGAACAAAGTATGGATCAGATACGGCAAAGACATAAGTTTGGTCGAACGATGCAAATGTGAAGATGTGAAAATGAAATACTGATCTGGCTGAGTAAGCGCATTTTCAAATTTGCTAATTTTAAAATTTTCAAACTCTAACTATGGATAATCGATTTGCTATAAGTCCGAATGAAGCAAAACAGATGGACACAGCCGCATTGAGAAAGGCTTTTCTGATTGATAAAATTTTTGAAGCTGATACGGCCACATTTACCTTATCGCACTACGACCGCTACATTGCCGGCGGCGTTATGCCGGTATCGAAAACAGTTGAATTGCCTAATCCCGAAAAACTGAAAGCCCAATACTTTCTGGAGAGAAGAGAGATGGGTATCATCAATGTAGGCGGCAAAGGGACCATTACTGCCGACGGACAAACCTTTGAGCTGGATTATAAAGAAGCACTCTATATTGGTAAAGGTGCACAGAAGGTAACTTTTGCTTCGGCCGATAAAAGCAAGCCCGCTAAGTTTTATATCAACTCAGCGCCGGCACATCATACCTATCCCACCAAAAAGATCGCAAGGGCCAATGCCGAAGTGGTAGAGCTGGGCAGCCCTGCTACCGCCAATCACCGCGTCATCAATAAACTGATCGTGAGCAGTGTGCTGGAAGTTTGCCAGTTACAAATGGGTATGACCGAATTAAAAAGCGGCAGCGTGTGGAATACCATGCCAGCACATACGCACGACCGTCGTATGGAAGTGTATTTTTATTTTGAAGTACCCGATGGTCAAAGTGTTTGCCATTTTATGGGCGAACCGCAGGAAACACGTCATATCTGGATGCAGAATGAACAGGCTGTTATCTCTCCCAACTGGTCTATTCACTCAGGCGCCGGAACTTCCAACTATACCTTCATCTGGGGTATGGCCGGTGAAAACCTTGATTATGGCGATATGGACCACTGCACTATCAATGCATTAAGATAAACCTGGCTTTCTTTGCGTTCTTTGCGGTGCTTTTATCGACGCTATTAGCACCGCAAAGGTCGCTAAGGATACGCAAAGAGCGCGAAGGACTCCGGCCTTTTTCCTGCCTTCTCTAATTCCTCTACTGCACCCTTTTTTATAAAAATATTTTTTAAATGTATCAAATACATTTAAATTTAGGATATGTAAAAGTAGAATCGCACACGTGTTAATCTTTCTGCTTTTATTTAACCGATTGACTGCCATTGATGAATCAACCTGCTATTCATACCGACCCTCTGTGTTGGGAGCGCCTGCTTAACGGTGACAAAGAAGCTCTATATGAGCTATACACAAAATATTATCACACCTTACTTTTTATAGGTCTTAAACAAATACCGGATAGTAATCTGGTGAAAGACGTTATTCAGCAGCAGTTTTTATACTTGTGGGAAAAACGCGATACGCTCATGCCCGCAAAGAACGTACGCAGCTACCTGATCATTGCTTTTTTGCGTCGCTTGACCACCGACTGGGTAAAGGCCCGCCGCACCATCAATCTCGAAGTAGCATGGAGTAAAAAGGAAGAAGAACATTTTGAAGCTTCCTGGGAAGAACATCTTATCATTAATGATGGCAATGAGGCCGTATGTAAAAACCTGATGAATGTTATCAATACGCTGCCCGCCCGCCAGCGCGAACTGATCATGCTCAAATATTACGAAGGACTAAGCTATGACGATATCACACAAAAAACCGGGTTAACCCATAGAACCGTTTACAATAAAATTAATGAAGCCCTCGATAAAATGAGGAACGCCTTCGCACGCCAGGATATTAGTTCGGGCATCCAGTCTATTATTCTTCTGCTTTTGGCCATTTCTGGAAAAATTATTTAAAAAAAACGGGTAAAAACAGCGGTATCGCCACTCTACTTATAAAAGAGCGGCAATGCAAGATCGTAATCTGACTGTTGAAGGCCTTCTGAAAGACGAATCATTTATTAGTTATTGTTTACGAAAAAATGAACGCGACGTTCGTTACTGGGAGTCATTTATCAGAGACCATCCCGAAAAAAAGGAACTGATCGAAGAGGCTGTTCAGGAATACCGCCTGTTGTTTACAGCATTGGCAAGCGCAGACCTCAAAGAACAGTTGGATGACTTACAAAAAAGGGTCGAAAATGAACAGGCGCCTGTAGTTGTGTTAAACAGAAACGCCCTTCGCCGCAGGCGCTTCCTTCAATGGACTGCTGCCGCTGCAGTGTTAATCATGATTGCAGCAGGTGGCTATTTATACCGCAGGTCATTGCCTTCACATCCTTTACAAACCGCTGCTGCCGACTATACCTGCAAACATGGTGAAAGAAAAAGTTTTCAGTTGCCCGACGGAACACAGGTGATGATGAATGCAGGCAGCGAATTATCACTGAACAACAGCTATGGAAAAAATACCCGCGATGTATTTCTGAAGGGAGAAGCATTTTTTGAAGTACAGCACAATACTGCCATTCCATTTATTGTGCATACCAGTAGTATGGATGTAAAAGCAGTAGGTACCGCTTTTAATGTAAGGTCCTATAACGACGAAGGCAAAACCGAAGCTGTGTTGATCCGTGGCCTGGTAGAAGTAACCCTCAAAAAAGACAATAACCGTAAACTGTTGTTGCATCCCGATGAAAAGGTGATGTGGGTGGAAAACAAAACAGATAATGAGGCGCATGTTAACGCCTCTGCTTCACCCACGATAGTAAAACCGGTAAAAAAGCTCGATAACGGAAGCATTAAAGAAGTGGCCTGGTTGCAAAACAGTCTGGCATTTGACGATGAAACCTTTGAAGAAATAGCGGCACAACTAAGCCGCTGGTATAATGTGAATATTCAGTTTGAGTCAGACGATCTGAAACAATATCATTTTACCGCCACTTTTAAACGGGAGAAAATTGAGCAGGTATTGACCATCCTGAAAGCAACAAGAAAATTCAGTTACCGGTTTACGGGTCCGCAAACGATTATGATTTCCAAATAAAAGGGGAATGCGGCAACATTCCCCTGCTTAAAGCAGAAACAGGTTGAACGTGCAAGTACAGTCCTGTTTCTATTATTCATCTTTAAACTTTTCTAAAGGTATGAAAAAAAATCATCCGCCTTTAGCGGATCCATTTCTTTACACGGTACTAAGAACGTGCAGTACCAAAGCTGTAAGGATTATGAAACTAACGACTGCTTTACTAATTATCGGTTGCCTGCATGTATCAGCCAAAGGCCTTTCACAGGAAGAGAAAGTAACCCTGTCGCTGAAAGATGCGTCTATTCCTCAGTTCTTCAGAAGTATTGAGAAAAAAACCGACTATCGCTTTGCCTACAGTAACGACATTCTTCCGCGCGACTTTCTGATTACTATTTCGGTAAAAGACTCACCGGTATCTGCCGTATTAAGAACAGCACTGCATGAAACAGGTTTAAAGTTTGATGTGGTCAACAATGAGGTTATAGTTATATCGAAAGAAATTTCCGGTATAGCCGCATTGAGTGTAAGCGGAACAGTAACCAATGAAACCGGCATGCCTTTGCAGGGTGTTTCAGTGTATATCAAAGGAGAATCTTCTGTAGGCACCATCACCAATGAAAAAGGATTTTACAGGCTCGAAGTGCCTCAAAGCACATCAGTGCTTGTTTTTTCATCTGTTGATATGCAAACGGCAGAAGTACCCGTCGCCGGCAAAACAGAGATAAATGTGGTGTTGAAGAAAAACATATCGGAGCAGGAAGAAGTGGTGATCATTGGCTACGGAACCCAAAAGAAAAAAGATCTTACCGGTTCAATCAGCACCATCGATCCGAAAACGCTGAATAAGATCGCCACAAACGATCCGTTAAAAGCCATGCAAGGCCAGGTAGCCGGTGTAAGTGTTACAAGTGGTGGCCAACCGGGCGCGGCCCCTGCCATCAAGATCCGTGG
>Ga0207667_10002770_pt1 | contig 21687 bp, 19 predicted proteins | sample KBSCornC52_FD_184301 | JGI IMG/M metagenome (GOLD analysis project Ga0207667, IMG submission 184301) | Corn rhizosphere microbial communities from Kellogg Biological Station, Michigan, USA - KBS Corn C5-2 (SPAdes) (version 2) | ecosystem: Host-associated > Plants > Roots > Rhizosphere > Soil ...
TTTTCAACGGCCTGTTAGGGTGGGGGCGCTGGGGCGCCTACGGCTTCGCAACCTCGGTCTTCGCCTTCTCAACTTGCAACTCCAGCCGCTTGGCCGACACTGGAACTGCTGTCTTCAAGTCCTGCGCATAGAGCGACACGCGAAATTCTTCCAACATCCAACGCAAGGCATCGAGCTCGGGCGTGATGCGCGACCCGGCGCGTGCTTTGAGTTCCCGCCATGCAAGCGTTGCGGACTGTAACTGTTGCATGAGTTCGGCGTCGCGCTTTGCATTCGTGGGCAAGCGATCGAGACGACGTGTGATGGCCTTGAGATAGCGAGGCAAGTGCGCGAAGGCAGTTTGCGGCATGCGCACGATGAAATCGTTCGGCAGGAGTTGCTCTAGTTGGGTCTTTATATCCAGCAACGAACTCACGAGCGTCGGCGACGTAATGGAGGCAAGTCGCTGCCGCACTGTGCGCAGTTCCTGCAACAGTTCGAGCGCCAACGCCAGCACGCGCTCCGCTGTATCTCCAAACCTTTCTCGGTGGCGGGCAACGAGCTCATCGAAGGCTGCACGAGTGCGTGGTGGCGCCTCATCTTCGGCAATGAAACAGCAGCGGAATACACGTTCCGCGAGCGCCTCCGGCAAAGGTTGCGCCAGCGTGAGCCCTTGCCCGAGCAGCACCAACTCGCGCCGATCGGCAAAGGTTTTTCGTGCGAACTTGTAGAGCTGCGGCAACTCTAGAATAACGAGCCGCAGTACACCTTCACGTGAGATTGCATCCGCTTCGGGCTGCGTGCGCGCGTCGACAATAGCGACACTATCGCTGCGATCTTCGATTGCAGGATGCACGACGTAGTGCAACTTGCCGCGTTCGACTTCTCGCGTGGCCGGCAAATCGCCGAAGTCCCAAGAACGATGTACGTTCGACTGTAACGCCGCAGGCTGCGCACGCGTGCGAGCTTGCTTGGCAGTGACCGCACCCGCGGCTCGTTCGCGATCGCGAGTTTGCGTGAGGATCTTGCCTTCCAAATCCACGATGCGAAGATTGAAGCGCAAGTGGTCGGGCACCTCGAATGCCGCAATCTGTTCGGCCGCGATTGCATCGCCACTGGCACGCGCGATCCACGTTGACAACCCCTCGAAGAAATCTGCACTTCTATCGAGTTCTACAAAGGCCTTGGCCGCGTGCTCAGGGACGGGCACAAAATTCTTGCGAGTTTGTTTTGGCAAAGCACGCAGCAGCGCCGTGATCTTTTCCAACAACATGCCCGGCACCAACCAACCGAGCTCCCCCGGATCGAGCGAACGCACCAGCGGTTCCGGCACCGTCATCGTGACACCGTCGTCAGCTGCGCCGGGCTCGAAACGATATGAGAGCGGCAACTCATTCTTACCCAAGCGCCACACATCAGGAAAATTCTCGACCCCCGCCTCGGGAACATCACGGCGCATGAGCGTGGATAAGGACATGAAGAGCATGTCCTTGAGGGGTTGGGTGCTGGGCTTTGGGCTTTGGCTAGAAGGAGATTTCAGGAATTGATCCAGTGCGGCGACAGAGTTGACGTGCGGCGGCAACCTTTGGGTGTAGAAGTCGACCATGGTTTGCTCGTCGACCAGCACATCGCGGCGGCGAATCTTCGCTTCGATCGCTTCTACCTGTTCACGCTGGCGGCGATTGTGCGCCAAGAACTCGGCGCGAAATGGCGTATGTCCTTCGACGAGCGCTTCGCGCGCGAGAATTTCGCGCGCTTCTTCCGGAGCGACGCTGCCGTAGTTGACACGCCGACGAGACGCGAGCGGCAGTCCGTAAATGGCAATGGTTTCGAAGGCTGCGACGAACCCTCGCTGTTCGACCCAATGCGGCTCGACGTAAGTTCGTTTGAGCAGATGCGCGCCCGCGGATTCGATCCATTGCGGCTCGACGGCTGCGACCATGCGTGCAAATACACGCGTGGTTTCGACCAAGCTGCCTGCCACCACCCACTTCGGCGGTTTGTTCGCGAGCGGTGTACCCGGCGCGATGACGAAGCGAGTACCGCGCGCGCCAAGATACTCTCGATTCTCATCCAAGAGACCGATGGAACCCAAGAATCCCGTCAGCACGGCTTGATGAAGCTCGGCATAAGCGGCCGGAATCGTATTGGGTTTGAGCTTGAGATCGTCGGCGATCTCTTCGAGTTGGCTTGTGAGTTCTTGCCACTCACGCAACCGTACGAACGATAAGAAGCGCTCGCGACACCATTTGCGTAACTGATTGCCGCTCAGTGCTTGCGACTGTTCGGCAAACAGATTCCAGAGATTGAGAACGGTTACGAAATCGGAGCGTGCATCTGCGTAACTCGCATGCGCCTCGTCGGCTTGACGTTGCGCGTCGGCCGGCCGCTCACGCGGATCTTGAATGGACAAGAACGCTGCAATGACGAGCATTTCCGTCACGCAACCGTGATGACCCGCTGCAATCAACATGCGTGCGAGTCGCGGATCGACAGGCAACGTTGCAATCTGCCGCCCGAGTCCCGTGATTTTTCGATGCTCGTCGACGGCCTTCAGCTCTTGTAACAACCGATAGCCGTCGTTCAATTGACGCGTATCGGGCGCATCCAAAAATGGAAACGTTTCAGGATCGCCGAGATGCGCGGCAGCGAGCTGCAAAATCACGCTCGCAAGATTTGTTCTCAGAACTTCGGGCGGCGTGAACTCTTCGCGAGCGGCGAAGTCGTCTTCGCCATACAGGCGGATACAAATACCTTCGGCTTCGCGACCGCATCGGCCTTTGCGTTGATCAGCACTTGCTTTGGAAATCCGCTCGATCGGCAAACGCTGCACTTTGCTACGCACGCTATAGCGCCCGATGCGAGCCAGGCCGGAGTCGACCACGTAGCGAATGCCGGGAACGGTAAGCGACGTTTCCGCAACGTTGGTCGACAGCACCACGCGACGCGCAACATGACCTTCAAATATGCGCTCCTGCTCGCGTGTGGACAGCCGCGCATACAACGGCAGGATTTCCGTATTTCGCAGGCGCGCGTCCGTCAGTGCATCAGCAGCTTCGCGGATCTGCTTTTCGCCGGGAAGAAAGACGAGCACGTCGCCCGCGCGACTGCGCGAGTCCGAGTCCAACTCTTGGACGGCCGCGACGATGCCTTCGGGTAAAGAAAGCGCAGTGGCATCTTCGTCTTCCACCACCAATGGGCGATAACGAACCTCGACTGGATAGCTTCGACCCGACACTTCGATCACGGGCGCACCGCCGAAGAAGTGGGCGAACTTTTCCGGATCGATGGTCGCAGACGTGATGATGAGTTTCAGATCCGCACGGCGCGCAACGAGATTCTTGAGCACGCCGAGCAGCAGATCGATATTGAGACTGCGTTCGTGCGCCTCGTCGATGATGAGCGTGTCGTAACGAAGAAGCTCACGATCGCCTTCGAGCTCTTTGAGCAGGATGCCGTCGGTCATCAGCTTGACGCGACAATCGGGGCCGGTGCGATCGGTGAATCGCACTTGATATCCCACAGCTGCGCCCACGGAGCTACCGAGTTCGGCTGCAAGCCTCGCTGCAATGGCGCGTGCCGCGATGCGCCGCGGCTGAGTGTGACCGATCAATCCTCGCGTACCGCGGCCCGCCGCCAAGCACATCTTCGGCAATTGCGTGGTCTTGCCCGAACCGGTGGCACCCGCGACGACGATGACCGAATGTTTTTCAAGCGCTGCAGAAATCTCGTCACGATGCGCCGTGATCGGCAACGCCGGATCGAAGTCGAGCTTGAGCGGCAGCGCTCGCAAATTCGCGACCCGCGCCGCAGAACTCTCGATCGCGCTTTGCAAGCTCGCGACCGACGCATCGAAATCCGCTCCCCGACTCCGACGTGTGAACAAGCGATCCAACTCGCGCGCCAACCGCGCGCGATCGGCGAATCGCACGCCGCTCAGCTGTCCTGAGAGTTCTTTAAGCTTCGTGACGTCGTCGCGACTGATACCGGGATGGGACATGAACTATCCGCCTGCCGGCAATCTCACTTCTACTCTCGCGCCGCCCAACTGCGATGTGCCAATGCTCACGCTGCCGCCGTTGGCTTGCGCGATTTCTTTCACCACGGAGAGACCGATGCCTTGGCCTGTTACACGCTCATCCAGTCTGGCACCCCGTTCGAGCACGTGAACTCTTTCTTCCTCGGCAATGCCGGGGCCATCGTCTTCGACAATGAGCAGCAATCCTTCGCGACGCGTGTTGGGGGTAGTGAGCGGACGTACCGTTACTTGAATGGTGTGCCGACACCATTTGAATGCGTTATCGAGCAGATTACCGCTTACTTCCATCATGTCACCACGATCACCGAGATATTTGCTACCGCTGGTGATATCCAAACGACATTCGAGATCGCGGCTGGCGTGCACTTTGAGCAACGCCGCTCGCAGTTGCTGCAGTACTTCGATGACATCGACAGGCGCAGTGCCGAGACCCGTGCCCGCCGATGCAGCCGCTGCCGCGCGTTTCAATTGATAGCCGACGATATCGTCCATGCGGCCCACTTGCTCATCGAGCTCACGTGCGGCATTCACGCTCTTGAGCTCCGCAGATGCGAGCAAGTTACGCATCACCGCAAGCGGCGTCTTCAAGCTATGCGCGAGATTACCCAAAGTGTTGCGATAGCGTGCCAGCCTTTCGCGCTCGCTTCTCAGCAATGTATTGAGATTGCTGGTCACACCTTCGAGCTCACGCGGATAGCCGGCGCCTAGCTCGGACAGGCTGCCTGCTTCGATAGCTTCGATTTCGTGCTCGATGCGCCGCAAAGGTTTGAGCACTTCGCGAAACAATATGGCCAACGCAGCCAACAACAACACGAGCAACACTCCGAACCAGCTGAACAGCTGCACGCGAAAGCGATTGAGCTGCGTGTAATATGGCTCGAGCGTTTCAGCCGCGCTGAACACCATGTTGCGCTTGCGGCCGTTATCGAATTCCCATGCGAGACCGATGCTCAAGGCGAGCACATCGGTGCCATCTTCGAGTTGCAATGTGCCGAACTTGCGCTCGCCCGGTCTCAAGCCGATGGGAAAACTCAAATTCGTGCCCGTCGTCGACATCGAACGCCACGTGAGCGTGCCGTCTGTGCGGCGAATCTCGCCATACAATCCCGATCCCGGACGATTGAAACGCGGCTCGGCGAGAAGTTGTCCCGGTTCCAATTTGCCTTTGTCCGTCTCGTCGGTCGCCGCGATCAGTGCCATCACCTGCGTTTCGAGCCGGTTGTGCACGGTGCGCTCGCTCAAATCGCGAAACACCAAATCCAGCGCGAAAATAGTGAGCCCGAAAAAAAGCACGAGCACGACGCTGACCGAAGCGAGCAACCGGGTGCTTAGGGAACGGATGGGACTCATTCCCTACCAAGCGCCACCCGATACCCGCGGCCACGCAATGTCTCGATGGGATGCAGCGTGTCTTCGGGGTCGAGCTTGCGGCGCAGACGGCCGATGAAGACTTCGATGGTGTTGCTGTCGCGGTCGAAGTCTTGGGCGTAGATTCGGTCCGTGAGCTCGGCTTTGGAGATCACTTCGCCGGCGCGATGCATGAGATATTCGAGAATGCGATATTCGAAGCTGGTGAGCTCGACGGCAGCATCGTTTACTGTGACGCGCTGAGTACGCGTGTCGAGTGCAATGGGCCCGCAGCGAAGCACGGGCTGCGCCCATCCACCGGAACGGCGTAACAACGCTTGTATCCGCGCCAGTAATTCTTCGAAGTGAAAAGGCTTGGCGAGATAGTCGTCGGCGCCCGCTTGCAGTCCTTCGACTTTGTCCTGCCAGCGATCGCGCGCGGTGAGAATCAAAATAGGAAAGCGGCGCGATTCCGCACGGAGTTTCTTGATGAGCTCGAGCCCGGGAACTTTGGGCAGACCGAGATCAATGACGGCGACATCGATCGGATACTCGCGCCCTGCATACAACCCTTCCTCGCCATCCGCAGCGCTATCGACGTTGAAGCCCGCCGCGGTGAGTTCCTTGACCACCGATTCCCGCAAGGCTTTTTCGTCTTCGACGATGAGTAGGCGCATGTTATATCTCTGAATATGCCGATCTCGGTGTCAGGAGTTAGCGGTTAGGAGTTAGTAAGAGCGTTTCTGGACTAACTCCTAACTCCTAACCGCTAACTCCTCGCTAATAAATTCTTCCCGTCGTGCCATCGACCCGCACCGTCCACACACGGGATTTATCCGCACTGACCAGTCGAATGTAGTGGACTGGGCGGCCATCTTCGTACGACGTTTCCGCTTTCACGGCTTTGGCGTGGAACCGTCCTTGCACCATGGCCACGGCTTGGTCCAAAGAAACGCTGCCTTCCGCCTGCTCGCTATTGCCATACCGTCGATCGATCAGCGACTGCGCCGGCGCAATCGCGCTCGCGCACAGAAGCGCTAACCCCATCGCTGTAAGCAAATGTTTCAGCATATGCGTAGTGTACGTTGCGGGCCCGATTGCATCATCACCGACCTCGGCCGGAAAACAAACGGGGCGTCGAAAGACGCCCCGCCGTCATCACAGCACGTGGCACTTTACTCCGCGGGCTGTACATCCACTCGGATCCGCAGCCTGTTGCCGGGGTCGTACGGCATTTGGGTTACGTATTCGCGACCGTGATATTCATACCGGACGCGATAGCCGTCGACGCGATCTTCCCAATTTTCCTCATAGCGCACCGCGCAGCGTTGCACCGTACGCTCTTCGCCATAACCATCACTGTTCCCTGCCGCGCGGACAGCTGAATTGCGACCGACTGCCGCACCGATCAGCGTACCCGCAATGGTGGCCGCGTCTCGTCCACGACCGTGTCCAATCTGATGCCCCACCACGCCGCCGATCACGGCACCGATCAATGTCGGAGCACCGGTTTGGACATCGAAGCCAGTGCGCGGATAGGTGTTCACGACACGCGTTTCATCCCAGCATTCTTGCTGCGGATTCGTAACACGCACGTGGCTGACGATCGGATCTACATCGATGACCCGCGCATAATCGTAACCGTCATCGCGGTCGTAGCGGTCGTAGCGGGCCTGCACCCAGGCCGGAGGCGCCGCACAGGCCGCCGTAGCGACCGCAAACACGCCTACACCCGCCAACGCCACACGAGACATATTACGAACCTTGGTATTCACGTTTTTTCCTCCCGCTCGGTCCTCCGAGCTTGGGAGAGAAGATAGGCGGCAGGGGGTGAATGCGGGCTGAATGCCCCCTACTCCTCCCTCTTCGCCTCCTCCCACAACGCATCCATTTCCTCGAGCGTGGCCTGGGACGGCGTTCGGCCTTGCTCGGCGAGCCGTCGTTCGATATGTCCGAATCTGCGTTCGAATTTGGCGTTGGTTCGGCGCAGGGACGCTTCCGGATCGATCTGGAGATGTCTGCAAACGTTGGCGATGCCGAACAGCAGATCACCGATTTCATCTGCAATGTGTTCGTGCGCCGACTGTGCTTCGATGGCGGCGCGGATTTCTTGCAACTCCTCTTCGACTTTGTCGAACGCACCTGCACTGTCGTGCCAATCGAACCCCACCGAGGACACGCGTTTGCCGAGTTTCATTGCGCGCGTGAGGCCGGGCAACCCGAGCGGTACGTCGTGCAACACGCTTTGACCTTGCTTCGCGGCCCGTTCGCGTCGTTTGTGGTCTTCCCACGCGATCGTTTGCTCCGCCGCCGAGTCGATGCGTTCCGTGCCGAAGACGTGCGGATGACGGCGTTCCATTTTTTCGCAAATACTGCGCACGACATCGCCGAAAACAAACGCGCCTTGTTCCTGCGCCAACCGGGAATGGAACACGACTTGAAATAGAAGATCACCGAGTTCGTCCCGCAATGCCGGCAAATCATGACGTTCGATGGCATCCGCCACTTCGTAGGCTTCTTCGATGGTATACGGCGCGATCGTCGTGAAGGTCTGCTCGCGATCCCACGGACAGCCGCGCTCTGGATCGCGCAGCCGCGCCATCAAAGCGAGCAACCGTTCGATATTGGGCGGGGCGAAGTCTCGTGACATACGAATCCTAAGCGGGCGGCGCGACGTCGCCGAAAATCAAACGATAGAGCGTCATCACGATTCCCGCGGTCGCTCCCCAAATACTTCTTTCGCCGTAACGAATGTCGTAGACGGGGTAGTTCACTCCTTGAGCGAACATTTCACGTGTCTTGTGATTGGCAGGATTGAACATGTGCTCCAGCGGTACTTCGAAGACTTCCGCAACTTCTGCGGGATTCAAGTTGAGCTCGAATCCCGGCCTCACGAAGCCGACGATGGGCACGATGCTGTAGCCGGAGAGCGCCAGATGCGCGTCCAAAAACCCGGCTACGGTGACGAAACTTCGTTGTAAGCCGATTTCCTCTTCGGTTTCGCGCAACGCCGCTTCGACGTGACTCAAATCGCCGCTTTCGACGCGGCCGCCGGGAAAGCTAATTTGTCCCGCGTGACGGCGCATGTGCTGTGCGCGTTGCGTAAAGAGAAGATACAGCGCGTCCTCTCGCTCGACGATAGGAACCAACACCGCTGCAGCGGTAGGCGATTGCGGCCACAGACGTCTCGACGCTTCGAACTGCTCTTGCGTCATGCCGGCCACCCGGGTGCGCTGCGGGTCCGTGTTCGGCACGCTTGCACGAAGTCTTTCGATGATGAGCTCGCGCATCTGCGCGGGCGTACGAGTCCCGACCTCTTCAACCACCCGCGCCTCCTACCTTGAGTCCACCGCGGATGAGTTCCTTGGGATCGAGCAATCGATCGAGCTCTTCCGGCTTGAGGTTCGTGCGGCGCGCAGCGACTTCCTTGATGGGTTTGTCTTGGGCGTATGCTTCTTTCGCTATCGCCGCACCCTTCTCGTAGCCAATCAGACCATTGAGTGCTGTCACAAGAATCGGATTGCGTTCGAGTGCTTGCTGCAGACGGGCGCCATTGACCGTGAAACCGGCAATGGCGTTGTCAGCCAAAGCGCGCGCAGATTTAGCAGCTAGCTCGATGCTTTGCACGAGGTTGTATGCGATCACCGGCAGCATGACGTTCAATTGAAAATTACCGGACTGCCCGGCGAGCGTGATAGTCGTATCGTTGCCGATGATCTGCGCCGCGGCCATGGCGACGGCCTCGGGAATCACGGGATTCACTTTGCCCGGCATGATGCTGCTTCCGGGTTGCAATGCAGGCAGTGCAATTTCCGCGAGTCCCGCAAGCGGCCCGCTGTTCATCCACCGCAAGTCGTTCGCGATTTTCATGAGCGCGACTGCAACTGTCTTCACTTGGCCCGAGAGTTCCACCGCGGTGTCCTGCGAACCGAGCGCCGCGAAAAAATTATCCGCTGGCCGAAATGCCATGCCGGCGCGCTGCGCCAACGCTTGCGCAAATCTTGCGGCGAACTCCGGATGCGCATTGATGCCGGTGCCCACAGCGGTACCGCCTTGTGCCAATCGCAATAACCGCGCGCGGCTATCTTTGATCCGCGCCCGTGCATCTTCGATCTGCGCCTGCCACCCCCCCATCTCTTGTGCCAAAGACACCGGCATGGCGTCCATCAGATGGGTGCGGCCCGTTTTGACGAATGCACCGACCTCGCTGCATTTGAGTTGAATGACGCCCGCCAAGTGGTCGAGCGCAGGCAATAGATCTTCATTCACGAGCAAGCAACCGCTCACGTGAATGGCCGTCGGAATGACGTCGTTGGAACTCTGACCGCAGTTCACGTCATCGTTCGGGTGCACGGTGCGACCGAGTGCCGCGCTTGCGATATGCGCGATCACTTCGTTGGCATTCATGTTGGTGCTCGTTCCCGAGCCCGTCTGAAAAACGTCGATGGGAAAATGCTCGTCGTAGCGACCGGCGGAAACCTCTAACGCTGCGTCTTGGATGGCACGTGCGACGTCAGCTTCCAACTCGCCCAGCTCGGCATTCACGCCCGCCGCGGCCCATTTGATGAGGCCCAAAGCCCGGATGAACGCGCGCGGCAACGTCAAACCGCTGATGTTGAAGTTCTCGAGCGCGCGTTGGGTTTGTGCGCCCCACAGGGCTTTTTGCGGCACACGCAATTCGCCCATGCTGTCACGCTCGATTCGATATTCTGTAGCCGTCATGACGGTGACCTCGCGGTGACTCTCGCGCTTTGCGGTATCATGCATCCTATCATTTCGGAAGTTCACAGCATTTCCGCTGCATTGTCTGGAGCAGCCGAGTTCGCTATGCCCATCAGTACTCTCACCGCCCTCTCGCCCGTCGACGGCAGATATGCCGACAAAGCCGAGACGCTCAGGCCGTACTTCAGTGAACACGGGCTGATCCGTCAGCGCGTGCGCGTGGAAGCCCTTTGGCTCAAACACTTGGCGCAACAACCGGAGCTGCGTGAACTCAGCGGTCTCGACGCACAAACGACCGTGGTTCTCGACGCACTGGCCGCCAACCTTTCGGTCAACGACGCCGAAGAGGTGAAAAGCATCGAGCGCACCACCAATCACGACGTGAAAGCCGTCGAGTACTTCGTCAAGTCGCGTCTCGATGCAACGTCCTGGGGCAAGGCGCATCGTGAATTCGTCCACTTCGCCTGCACCTCCGAAGACATCAACAATTTGAGCTACGCGCTGATGCTGAAAGACGCACGCGAGCAAGTGCTGCTTCCGCGCGTAGATGCGCTGATCGAGCGCTTGCGTGCGATGGCGAAGCAGCATGCAAGCGTGCCGATGATGTCGCGCACGCATGGACAGCCAGCCACGCCCACTACGCTCGGCAAAGAACTTGCAAACGTCGTGTATAGATTGCAAAGACAACGCACCACATTGGGTGCGGTCGTCATCTCAGGCAAGATCAACGGCGCGGTCGGCAATTACAACGCTCACGTGGTGGCGTATCCGCATATCGATTGGCTCAGTGTGGGTAAACGGTTCGTCGAGTCTCTCAACCTGCATTGCAACCTCTACACGACGCAAATCGAACCGCACGATTGGATGGCGGAGTATTTCGATGCGCTGAGTCGCATCGATACCGTGCTCATCGATTTTTGCCGCGACGCTTGGGGCTATATCTCGTTGGGATATTTCAAACAGCGCGTCGTCGCCGGCGAAGTGGGCTCGTCCACCATGCCGCACAAAGTAAACCCCATCGATTTCGAGAATGCCGAAGGCAATCTCGGGCTCGCCAATGCGTTGCTCGGCTTCTTGTCAGAGAAGCTGCCGATTTCACGGTGGCAACGCGATCTCACGGATTCCACGGTATTACGCAATGTAGGCGTCGCGGTCAGTCACGCGTTCGTCGCTTGGCGCGCGATCGAGCGCGGCCTCGATCGCATCGACATCGACACCGCACGCTTGGAGCAAGATCTGAACAGCAATTGGGAACTCCTCGCCGAACCCATTCAGACCGTGATGCGCCGTTATGGCGTAGAGAACGCCTACGAGCAACTGAAGGAATTGACGCGCGGTCAACGCGTGGATGGACCTGCCATGCGCGCATTTATCGAAAAACTCGCATTGCCTGATGAAGCGAGGACGGAGTTGCTCAAACTCACGCCCATGAACTACATCGGGTTCGCCGAAAAACTCGCACGCGAGGTATAGACATTGGCAGCGCCATTCACAGTGGTGCGCACAACTTGGGCAGCGGGCCGGGAACGACTCCACGCCGTGAGGCACGCGGTTTTCGTAATCGAGCAGCAAGTCCCCGAAGACGAAGAATGGGACGCAGCCGATGCGCAATGTAGTCACGTCCTGGCACTTTCCGGCAATGTTCCCATTGGCACGGGACGTCTCGATCGCAATGGCAAAATCGGCCGCATGGCCGTGCTCAAGCAATGGCGCGGTCGCGATGTCGGCAAACGCATCATGCAAGAACTGCTCGACATGGCCCGCGAGCAAGGCTTCGAGCGCGTGTACTTGAATGCTCAAATCACGGCGCGCAGCTTCTACGAACGTTTCGGTTTCATTGCGGTCGGGGAATTGTTTCAGGAGGCGAATATCGAGCATGTGAGAATGGAGAAGGCCGTCAACGCCCAACGGGCGACGTGATCTCCTATACTCCGCCCATGACGTGGAAACCCGATGTCACCGTGGCAGCAGTAATCGAAGATGCAGGACGCTTCCTGGTCGTCGAAGAACGCATCGGCACTCGCCTCGTGTTCAACCAGCCTGCGGGTCACTTGGAGCCCAACGAAAGCCTGATCGAGGCGGCCATTCGCGAAACGCTCGAAGAAACCGCATGGACCTTCGAGCCGCACGCGCTGGTGGGTGTGTACCTGTGGAAGCATCCCGATCGGCCGAAGACTTTTTTGCGCGTCACCTTCAGCGGTCGCGTTACTCACCACGACCCGGTAAGACCGCTGGATCGCGGTATCCATCGAGCGCTCTGGTTTACACGCGACCAGCTCGCCGCGCGCTCCGAACACCTGCGCAGCCCCATGGTCCTGCGTTGCATCGATGACTATCTCCGCGGCCGCCGCTTTCCTCTGGAAATCGTAGATCACGTAGTGGAAGACATGGCGAGTGAGGCGCAGGCGAGCGCAAGAGAATAAGGCTGCGATCCCTTCTTGCTGCCGACTGCGGACTGTAGACTGCCGTCTCCCCCCAACCCTCAACCACTCCCAATGTCCCCCCTCGTCCTCATCGGAATGTCCGGCGGCGTCGACTCTTCGGTCGCGGCCTGGCTGCTGCTCGAGCGCGGCTACCGAGTGCAGGGACTCTTCATGAGCAATTGGGAAGAGGACGAGAGCGGTTATTGCACGGCCGCGGAGGATTATCAGGATGCACGCAAGGTCTGCGCGCAGCTCGGCATTCCGCTGCACAAAGTGAATTTCGCGAGCGAGTACCGGGATCGCGTATTCCAACATTTCCTCGAAGAATATCGCGCCGGTCGCACGCCGAATCCCGACGTGTTGTGCAATCGTGAAATCAAGTTCGGGGTGTGTTTCGACTACGCGCGGCGCCTCGGCGCGGATCTCATTGCGACCGGACACTACGCGCGCGTGAATACAGATCCGCAGCCGCAACTTCTGCGCGGTATCGACACCGCGAAAGACCAAAGTTACTTCTTGCATGCCATCTCTGGCGTCGCACTCGGCCGCACGCTTTTTCCCATTGGAGAGCTGAGCAAGCCGGAAGTACGGCGGCTGGCCAAGCAGCTCGCACTGCCTACTCACGACAAGAAAGACAGCACGGGAATCTGCTTCATCGGCGAACGTCCGTTCGAGCAGTTCTTGGCCACGTACCTGCCTGCACAGCCCGGCGAGATCCGCAGTCCTGACGGGAAGGTGCTAGGACGGCATCGCGGGCTCATGTTCTACACGCTCGGTCAGCGGCACGGTCTCGGTATCGGCGGGCGGCGGGACGAGCGCGAGGAGCCCTGGTATGTCGCGGACAAGGATCTCGCGAACAACGTGCTGATCGTGGTGCAAGGACATAATCATCCTGCGCTGCTGCAGACCGAACTCGATGCCGGTGAGCTCAACTGGATTGCAGGCGCGCCACCCGCTCAGCGCTTCGACTGCACCGCTAAGGTGCGCTACCGGCAACAAGACCGCGCCTGCGACGTCCAGATGCACGCGGACGGCACCTGTTCCGTCGTTTTCGCCGAGCCGCAGCGTGCAATTACGCCCGGCCAATACGCCGTTTTCTACCAAGACGAGGTGTGCTTAGGTGGCGGCGTCATCACGAGCACGCGTGCCGGGCTCAGGCCGGCAAACCGCGCCGCTTATGCTGATATCGCGTTATCGCTATAATCGCGCCCGCTTTTTTCCCCGCCACTTAAGATTCGGTGGCGAATTCAATGCTGGCGGACGGGCTGTCCGCTTTCCGGAGGACGCATGAAAGACTCGTTTAAGACGCGCACCACGCTCGCGTCGGGCGGCAAGAACTATGAAATGTTCAGTCTCGCCGCACTGACCGGTTACGACGTGGGCCGCCTGCCCTTTTCCCTAAAGATTCTGCTCGAGAATCTGCTGCGCTTCGAAGACGGCGTGAACGTCACCAAGGCCGACGTCGAAGCGCTGCTCAAGTGGGACCCGAAGGCCGCGCCGTCTTACGAAATCTCTTTCACGCCGGCGCGCGTCATCATGCAGGACTTCACGGGCGTACCCGCGATCGTCGATCTCGCGGCCATGCGCGAAGCGATGACCAAATTGGGCGGCAAACCGGATGAAATCAATCCGCTCTCGCCCGCCGAGCTCGTCATCGATCACTCGGTGCAAGTCGACAATTACGGCACGCCGGATGCGCTCGCCAAGAACACCGCCATCGAGTTCAACCGCAACACCGAACGCTACGCATTCTTGCGCTGGGGACAGACGGCCTTCCGCAATTTCAAAGTCGTGCCGCCGAATACCGGCATCGTGCACCAAGTGAACGTCGAGCATCTCGCACGCGTCGTGTTCGCCGGCGAGAAAGACGGCGTCACGCAAGCGTATCCAGACACACTGGTCGGCACCGACTCGCATACGACCATGGTGAATGGCTTGGGCGTGCTGGGCTGGGGCGTGGGCGGAATCGAAGCCGAAGCGGCAATGCTCGGTCAGCCCGTGACCATGCTCATTCCGCACGTCATCGGTTTCAAGCTGACGGGTGTGCTGCCTGCGGGCACCACCGCAACCGATCTCGTGCTCACGATTACGGAAATGCTGCGTAAGAAAGGCGTGGTCGACAAGTTCGTCGAGTTCTTCGGCGACGGCCTCGCCGGGTTGCCGTTGGCCGATCGCGCCACCATTGCCAACATGTCGCCCGAATTCGGCAGCACCTGCGGCATCTTCCCGATCGACGAAGAGACCATCAAATATCTCGAACTCACGGGCCGCTCGCCCGAGCAGATCGCGCTCGTCGCCGCCTATGCGAAGAAGCAAGGCATGTGGCGCGAGAATGGTCAGCGCCAGGCCGACTACACCGACGTGCTCGAACTCGATCTCGGCACCGTCGTACCCTCGCTAGCGGGTCCCAAGCGTCCGCAAGATCGCGTGCCGTTGAGCACTGCGAAGCAAGCGTATCAATCCAATCACAAGAAGATGGCGGAAGAGCGCACGCAAAAGAATCCGTCCGCGACCGGCCAGGCCAGCACTAAAATCAAGGGTGAAACCGTCGAAGTCAAAGACGGCGCGGTATTGATTGCAGCGATTACGAGTTGCACCAACACCTCGAATCCTGCGGTGCTGCTCGCAGCTGGTCTCGTCGCGCGCAATGCGCGTAAGCGCGGCCTCAAGTCGAAGCCGTGGGTGAAGACGAGTCTCGCGCCGGGCTCGCGCGTGGTGACTGACTATTTGACCAAAGCCGGCCTGCTCGACGATCTCGACGCGGTGGGCTTCTACACCGTGGGTTACGGCTGCACGACTTGCATCGGTAATTCCGGTCCGCTCGATCAGGAAATTTCGGACGCCGTGAAAGCCGGCGACGTGATCGCCGTGTCGGTGCTCTCGGGCAATCGCAATTTCGAAGGCCGCGTGCACCCAGAAGTGAAGATGAACTTCCTGGCGTCACCGCCGCTCGTCGTGGCCTATGCACTCGCGGGCACGATGAACATCGACATCAACAACGAACCGCTCGGCACGGGCAGCGACGGCAAACCCGTTTATCTCAAAGACGTGTGGCCGTCGCCTGCGGAAGTGCAGGAGATGATCGTGAAGTCGATCGACTCCGGCATGTTCAAGAAGAGCTATGCGAGCGTCTTTGCCGGCGACAGCAATTGGAACGGCATCAAAGTGCCGGCGGGCAAGATTTACACGTGGGACGACAAATCGACCTACGTGAAGAACCCGCCCTATTTCGTCGGCATGACGATGCAGCCAGGCGCAGTCGCCGATGTGCGCGGCGCGCGTGCGTTGGCTGTACTGGGCGACTCGGTCACGACGGACCATATCTCTCCGGCCGGCGATATTTCCAAGACCAGCCCGGCTGCGAAGTACTTGGTGTCCCTGGGCGTCAAGCCCGCGGATTTCAACTCGTACGGCGCACGTCGCGGCAATCACGAAATCATGATGCGCGGCACGTTCGCGAACATCCGTTTGCGCAACTTGCTGGCACCTGGCACCGAAGGCGGGGTCACGATTCACGTGCCCAGCGGCGAACAGATGAGCATCTACGACGCCGCCATGCGCTACAAACAGGAAAACACGCCGCTCGTGATTCTGGCCGGCAAGGAATACGGCACCGGCTCGTCGCGCGACTGGGCCGCCAAAGGCACCATGCTGCTCGGCGTGAAAGCCGTCATCGCGGAAAGCTTCGAACGTATTCATCGTTCGAATCTGATCGGCATGGGCGTGCTGCCGCTGCAGTTCAAGGAAGGCCAAAACGCACAATCCTTGGGACTCACCGGCAAGGAGTCGTTCGAGATCATCGGCTTGAACGGCGGCGCAGCGAAAGTTGTCACCGTGGTGGCCACGCCGGCCTCCGGCGCTCCGATCAAGTTCGAAGTGCGTGTACGCATCGATACGCCGAAGGAGCGCGAGTACTACCAACACGGCGGCATCCTGCACTACGTGTTGCGTCAGCTAGCGTCGACGTCGAAGGCGGCGTGAGCGGAAAAGTGGTTGGCTGCTAGCAGCTAGCCGGGAAGAACACGGGGAGCTTCGGCTCCCCGTTTTTTTGCGTGTAACCTTTCCCCCGTTCCCTCGAATAGACTCTACGTGAGGTAACGATTCGCAAACACCATGCTCATCAAACGTCCACGACCCGGCGATAGTGCACGTCTTCTGCCGTCGGCAATTACGCCGCAAAGCGTCTATGTCAATCGGCGCGAGTTGCTGCAGTCAGCAATCGCGGCGGGACTCGTGATTGCAGCAGGTCTACCCGAGGCGCAAGCCGCAGCGCAGAAGCTGACCTATCAACCGAATGGGCGCTATTCGACGTCCGAGAAGAAGAACTCTTTCGAGGACGTGACCACTTACAACAACTACTACGAGTTCGGCACCGACAAGAGCGATCCGGCGGCGAACTCGCAGCGCTTCAAACCTGAGCCTTGGACGGTGACGGTGGACGGCGCGGCGGAAGTGACGGGCCGCTTCACACTCGAAGACATTCTCAAACCGCACACATTGCAAGAGCGCATTTATCGCATGCGCTGCGTCGAAGCCTGGTCGATGGTGATTCCTTGGGTCGGCATTCCGCTCGCGGACGTGTTGCAACGGTTCAAGCCGACGTCCAATGCAAAGTATGTGGCGTTCAAAACCGTGTATCGCCCGCAGGAAATGCCCGGACAACGTTCGAGCGTGTTGCAATGGCCGTACGTGGAAGGATTGCGCATCGATGAAGCCATGCATCCTCTCGCGTTGCTCGTGGTCGGACTGTACGGACAGACACTGCCGAATCAAAACGGCGCGCCGTTACGACTCGTGACGCCGTGGAAATATGGATTCAAGGGCATCAAATCCATCGTGCAAATCACCTTCACGGAACGGCAACCGCCCACGAGCTGGAACATCGCGGCGCCGCAGGAATACGGGTTCTATGCAAGCGTGAACCCTCACGTCGATCACCCGCGTTGGAGTCAGGCAACGGAGCGACGCATCGGCGCAAGCACTGGTCTGTTCGCGCAGCGCCAGTCCACGCTCATGTTCAACGGCTACGAACAGGAAGTCGCAAGCTTGTACACGGGAATGGATTTGAAGAGGTACTTTTAGTTTGAGGTCCTCGGTCTGCGGTCTCCGGTCTTCGGCCAGAAGGCGCGAGAACCTACTCTTGCCGAAGACCGAAGACTGAAGACCGGCCTGTCAGCCCGAACTCACAACTCACCGCTCATGCCCTCCCCCTTCCTCCTCCGCCGCGTCTACAAACCTCTGCTCTTCGTCGGATGTGCATTGCCGTTCGCGTGGCTCGTGTGGCGTGCGTTCGGAATCGGCGGTGCTTCGTTGGGCGCAGATCCGGTTGCGGAGTTACTCCATCAACTCGGCCTGCGTGGCTTGCAGTTGTTGTTGCTGACGCTACTGATCACGCCGTTGCGGCAAGTTCTGCATCAGCCCTGGCTCATCGTGTTTCGCCGGATGCTGGGACTGTTCGCGTTCTTTTATGTGCTCATGCACTTTCTGACCTGGCTCGTCCTGGATCAAGGCTTGGACTGGTCGCGACTGTTGCCGGAAATCGCCAAGCGCCCTTACATCACGCTCGGTGTCCTCGGTCTGTTGTTATTGATCCCGCTCGCTGTCACGTCGACGAACGGCATGATGCGCAGGCTCGGACGCCGCTGGCAGAAATTGCATCGCTTGGTTTACGTCATTGCCGTGCTCGGCGTATGGCACTTCTATTGGCAGGTGAAAAAAGACGTGCGCGAGCCGCTCGTGTACTGCGCGATATTGGCCGTGCTGCTCGGTTGGCGCGTGTGGCACAACCGTATGAAAGTGAGTCGTTCGCAGCCGACGCCGCGCAGAGTGGAGCAACCTACATTGAAGTTCTGACGGACCAGAGTTCCGGAAAGAAACGCAGCTCCAATGCTTTGGTGAGATAGCCGACGCCGCTCGTTCCACCCGTGCCGCGTTTGTAGCCGATGATGCGTTCGACGGTCTTCATGTGACTGAAGCGCCAGAGTTGGAATTTGTGATCCAGATCGACCAACTTCTCGGCGAGCTCGTACAGATCCCAATGCGCGTCCACGCTGTGATACACGGTGAGCCACGCCGCTGTGACTTGTTTGTGAGCTTGATAAGGTTGCGACCAATCGCGATCGAGCCGCTCTTGCGGTATTTCGAAGCCGCGCCGGCTCAGGAGCCGCAAGGTTTCGTCATATAAGCTCGGCGCTTCAAGCACACGCTTCACGGCTGCGTAAACTTGCGGGTCGCGTTTGAAGACCTGCACGATATCGGCATTCTTGTTGCCGATGATGAACTCGAGCATGCGGTACTGATACGACTGAAATCCGGATGCTTTACCCAAAGAGTTGCGAAACGCCGAGTACTCGGCCGGAGTCATGGTTGCAAGCACGTCCCACGACTGCGTGAGCTGCGCTTGAATGCGCGACACGCGCGAGAGCATCTTGAACACCGGACCCAAATCGTCACGCCGCACGTGATCGAGCGCCGCCGTCAGCTCGTGTAGGCACAGTTTCATCCACAGTTCGCTCGCTTGATGGATGATGATGAAGAGCATTTCGTCATGCTCGTACGAGACCGGCTGCTGGGCGCTTAGGAGCTTGTCGAGCTCCAAATACTCGCCGTAGCTCTTGGACTCCCCTAAATCCCAGTGGATTTCTTCATTGCTGAAGTCGCTAGGGGGAGACGGCGCTTTGGGGTCGTTTGCAGACATTGAAATGGGTTGAGAGTTGACGGTTGAGGGTTGGCAAGAAGTCAGCAGGAAGAAGCATTTTCCTCTTGCCCGCAACTGTCAACCGTAAACCGTCAACGGCGCGTAGCGCCTACACAAACATCCACGCCGGCACATGCTGCCAGCCGTGCGTGAGCTCTCGGTCGAGGCGGCGGTAATCGGGCTCGAACGAAGCGACCAACGACCAAAAGCGCGCCGAGTGGTTCATGTGCCGGGTGTGGCAAAGCTCGTGCAAGAAGAGGTACCGCACGATGGTGGGATCGAGGAACAACAGGCACACGTTCAAGCTGATGGTTCCGGTCGCGGAACAGCTGCCCCAGCGGGTTCGCTGACAGCGTACTTGTACGCGTTGGATGGGCATGTCGAGGCTGAACGCCAGCTCGGTGATGCGTTTGCCCAATTCAAGCTGGGCCACCCCCATGAGCCAGCGCCGGAACGCTTGAGCGATGGCGCGCGGATTGTGCGCATCGCCGCTCACCTTGACACGATCGGGGGCCGACCGGCTGATACGAATAGGCCCTAGGGCCTCGTGATATTCCACTGCATATGCAGTTCCAATCGCGGCGAGATGCAGTGCCGTGGGACATTCGTTGTGATCGATGACGTGGGCTGAGAATTCGCGCACGCGGCGATCGATCCATTGCCGGTGCTCGCCGATGAAGCGCTGTATCAATGCCGGCGATGCGCCAGGCGGTACGACGACTTCGACGCGGCCTCCGGGATACACGCGCACCGACAACCGACGCGCCCTACGGCTCGTCCGCACCGTCCACGGCTCGCTGCGATCGCGAGGCGCAAATAACGGCAGTTGCGTGGTCATGGGTGCACTTCAACGCGCCGAAACTTTGTGCAAGAGATCCTGGGCTTTGCGGTAGTCCGGCGCAATGACCAGCGCGTGCTCGAGGGCGTTGCGCGCCGCAAGCGAGTCGCCGCGCTCGATGTCGCTCAAGCCCAGGTAGAAAAGCGATTCCGCCTGTCCCCAATCCGGCGCGTCATCGATCGTCGCAGGCGCTGCATCGAACGCAGTCACGGTGTCTGCCAAACTTTCATAGGCGCGTTGCTTCTCATCGGCATGCTTGGCGAGTTTGCGTGCGTGTAGCGCGCCGATCAACATGACACGCGGATTCTTCTCGCCGAGCGTGCGTGCTTTCTCCAAGCTCTTCTGCGCTTTGAGATCGTAGAAAGGAGCGCGCAGCGTACGCAGAGCCGCCAACAGATCGAAACACGCCGCTTGCATCGCGTATACCTCAGCCGCTTTCGGATTGGCCGCTGCGGCTTTGTCGAGGCTCTCGGTGCATGCCTCGGCCGCAGCTACAGCCCCCTTCTTGTCCGTATCGATAATCGACTCGGCGAGTTTCCACTCTCCGTATCCCACGTAATACCATTGCATCGCTTGTAGTTCCGCATCCGCACTCCATCGCGTCAGCTCTTCGACTTCGCGCGCCAACGCGCGACTGTCGCCGGAATAGAACGCAAACTGGAGTTGCGTCGCTTTGTCGTAAAGTTCGTCGCGGCTTGCCCCGCACACGGATGAACCCGCGCCAAGACTCGCAAGCAAGATCGTCCGGCCGATGATGTAGGCTGCGCGGCGCATTCAACCTTAGTCTAACGTGGTTTCTGCGGGATGGAGATGGCATTGAGCGCGCCGACCGACCTCATCGACATCGGCTTGAATTTGACTCACGACAGCTTCGATACGGATCGCGATTCAGTCCTGGCGCGCGCAGCCGAGCAAGGCGTGCATCGCATGATCGTGACGGGCAGCGACATAGCGCATAGCCGTCGCGCGCTCGAACTCGTGGCCGATGTGCCTGCACGCTTGCGTTCGACGGCCGGTGTTCATCCTCATCACGCATCTCAGTTCGCTGCACACGATCGCAACGAACTCATGGCTCTCGTGCACGACCCCGGTGTCGTCGCGGTCGGTGAATGCGGGCTCGATTATTTCCGCAACTTCTCGTCGCACGAGGATCAAGAGCGAGTGTTTCGCATGCAGCTCGAAATCGCGACGTCGGTGAACAAGCCGGTCTTCCTGCATCAGCGCGATGCGCATGAGCCGTTTACAGCGATTCTGCGCGACTACATCGGCGCATTGAGTGCCGGCGGCGTAGCGCACTGTTTCACTGCCGGACGCGCGGAAGCAGGTGCCTATTTAGACATGGGACTCTACATCGGTATTACAGGATGGATATGCGACGAACGCCGCGGCATGCATTTGCGCGAAGTCGCGCGATATATCCCGCAAGACCGGTTACTCATCGAAACCGATGCGCCTTATCTGTTGCCGCGTGATTTGACACCCAAACCCGCCAGTCGCCGCAACGAGCCGTGCTATCTACCACGCGTCCTGCAAACGCTGGCGCACTGCAGATCGGACAATGCGGCAGAGCTTGGGCGAGCGACGACGGAGAATGCGGAGCGGCTTTTCGGGTGGAGGGGTTAGGAGTTAGGGGTTAGGAGTT
>Ga0207667_10002771_pt1 | contig 21682 bp, 14 predicted proteins | sample KBSCornC52_FD_184301 | JGI IMG/M metagenome (GOLD analysis project Ga0207667, IMG submission 184301) | Corn rhizosphere microbial communities from Kellogg Biological Station, Michigan, USA - KBS Corn C5-2 (SPAdes) (version 2) | ecosystem: Host-associated > Plants > Roots > Rhizosphere > Soil ...
ATCGGGCGATCATCATGCCGCCGGGCGCACCCCGTTTGCTCGACCAGGTGCGTTCACGTATCCGGTTCAAGCACTACAGCATACGGACCGAGCAGGCCTACGTCGACTGGATCCGGCGCTACATCCGCTTTCACGGCAATCGCCATCCAGTCGATCTGTCGGCTACCAACGTCGAGGCGTTTCTCACGCATCTCGCGGCGGATCGCGGTGTTGCGGCGTCGACACAAAACCAGGCCCAAAGCGCATTGCTCTTTCTCTACCGGGAAGTGCTGGAAATCGAATTGCCTTGGCTCGATGGCGTCGTACGCGCGAAAACGCCGTCTCGGCTGCCTGTGGTCCTCACGCGAGCCGAGACGGCTGCACTGCTGGTGGCGCTGTGCGGCACGCATCGGCTTGTCGGCGAACTGCTCTACGGTACCGGCATGCGCATCCTGGAAGCGCTGCGGCTGCGCGTCAAGGACGTCGATTTTGGCCGCCGCGAAATTGTTATCCGCAACGGCAAGGGGGCGAAGGATCGCGTGACGATGCTCCCCGATCGTCTTCGCGTGCGTCTGCGGGGCCAAGTTGCAAGCGCGCAGCGCCTGCACGAAATGGACGTCCGCGCCGGTTTTGGCGTGGTGTCGATGCCGCTGGCACTTGCCCGCAAGTACCCGTCCGCCGCCCGCGAATGGTGCTGGCAATACGTCTTTCCTGCCGATCGACGGTCGATGGATCCGCGAACCAATATCATCGGGCGCCACCACGTCAGCGACCAATCATTCCAGCGCGCGATGCGCGAGGCGCTGCGCACGTCGGGAATCGCCAAGCCCGCGACACCGCATACGCTTCGACATTCGTTCGCTACGCATTTGCTCGAGGCCGGGAGCGACATCCGCACCGTGCAGGAGCTCCTGGGGCACTCGGATGTGAGCACGACGATGATCTACACGCACGTGTTGAATCGCGGTGGACGCGGTGTCGTAAGTCCGCTCGATCGTCTCGCAGACGAGATGAGTCCGCCGGACGAGCCGTACGCGTCTTGAGAAACACTGCCCGGACCTCGGGCGAAGTTCGCAGGGCGGCGGTCGCCTCGATGTTCGACTCGGCGTCGAATGCGATCCGGCGGGGCATCGCACGAACCATCGCCACGTCGGCGGCTCTCATACTCATCGTATGAGACTTCGCCCCGACACGACGATCACTCCCGCGGACCTGCAGCGCGGCCAGCGCGCACTCGTTCGCGATTCGGCGTGGGCGAGCGTCACCGGCTCGTTGTACGGCGGCGTCATCCTCGTGGGCTTCGCGCTCGCGCTCGGCGCGGGTCCGTTCGTGATCGGCATGCTCGCCGCCATCCCGTTCATCGGGCAGGCGGCGCAGCTGCCCGCCATCGCGCTGATCGAGCGCTTCCGCCAGCGGCGCAAGATCACGGTCGTCTCGGTCACCGTGTCGCGTGCCCTGATCCTGCTGCTCGCGCTCGTGCCGCTGATGGGCGCGTTCGAAGGCAGGATCGCGCTGCTGCTCGGCGCACAGCTCGTGATCACGGTCCTCGGCTCGCTCGCCGGATGCGCGCTCAACTCGTGGCTGCATCAGCTTCTTCCGAGCTCGGGTCTCGGACGCTTCTTTGCGAAGCGTCTTTTCTGGGCGACAGCCAGTGCCTGCATCGGCACACTCGTGGCCGGCCTCGTCATCGATCACTGGCCGTACGGCGAGAAGCTGCAAGCGTATTCGGTCACGTTCGGCGCCGCGGGGCTGGCCGGATTCGTAAGCACCTGGTTCCTTACGCGCGTTCCCGAGCCCGTGATGATGCAGGCCGGCCCGGCCGTATCGGTCATCTCCAAGATTGCGGCGCCGTTTCGCGATGCGAACTTTCGCCGCGTGCTCCGCTACATCCTCGCATGGAACGCAGCGACCAATATTGCAGCGCCCTTCCTGGTCGTGTACCTGATCCAGCAGATGCAGTTCTCGCTCGCCACCGTCACCACGCTCTGGGTCACGAGCCAGGTGGCGAACGCGGTCGTGCTCTACATCTGGGGCCGATTGTCGGACCGTCTGTCGAACAAGGCCGTGCTCACCGTCGCACTGCCGCTGTATTTCATCTGCATGCTGGGCCTCGCGTTCGCCGCGATCCCGGCCGCGCGCGACGTTGCACTGCCGCTTCTCTATTTCCTGCACATCCTGATGGGGGCCGCCGCAGGCGGTATCGGCCTCGCCACCGGCAACATGAGCCTCAAGCTAGCGCCACAAGGGCAGGGCACCGCGTACCTCGCCGCGACGAGCCTCGTTGCGTCTGTCACCGGCGGCATTGCGCCCTTGATCGGCGGCGCGCTCGCGCAGTCGTTCGTGGCGGTCGAGTTGTCGGTCCTCGTGCGCTGGGCGTGGCCCGGCGCCACCGGCGAGGCTGCCGTCATTGGCTTCACGCGCTACCAGTTCCTGTTCCTGATCTCCGCAGCGCTCGGTCTTTACGTCCTGCATCGGCTTTCGCGCATTCGTGAAGGCGAGGAGATCAGCGAGCGCGTCGTCATCCAGCAATTTGCGCTCGAGGCCGTGCGCACCGTCAACCAGGTGTCGACCGTGGCGGGCCTCCTCGGCAACCTGTTCACGTTCGGGCGTCTCAGCGACCGGCGGATGCAGGGACGCGGTCCGGCGCACACGGCAACGGTCGATGCAGCCGGCGCGGGAACGCTATCGGCCGGGGATAACCGGCGGCGTCACGACGACGTTCCGGACGACGCGCTCCGCTAATCCCAGCTCAGCGCGCCGCCCGTCTGGTATTCGGTCACGCGCGTCTCGAAGAAGTTCTTCTCCTTCTTGAGATCGATCATCTCCGCCATCCAGGGAAACGGGTTGTCCGCCTTGTCGAACAGCGGGTCGACGCCGATCTGCTGACAGCGGCGGTTGGCGATGAAGCGCAGGTATTCCTTGAACATCGGCGCGTTCAGCCCCAGCACGCCGCGCGGCATCGTGTCCTCGGCATACGCGTATTCGAGGTCGACACCCTTCTTCATCAACGTGCGGATCTCGTCGCGGAACTCCGGCGTCCACAGATGCGGGTTCTCCATCTTCAGCGTATTGACGAGGTCGATGCCGAAGTTGCAGTGCATCGACTCGTCGCGCAGGATGTACTGGTATTGCTCCGAGGCGCCGGTCATCTTGTTCTGACGGCCCATGGCGAGGATCTGCACGAACCCCACGTAGAAGAACAATCCCTCCATGATGCAGGAGAAGACGATCAGGCTCTTCAGCAGCTGCTGATCGGCGTCGGGTGTTCCGGTCTTGAAGTTGGGATCGGTCAGCGTTTCGATGAAAGGAATCAGGAACTGATCCTTGTCGCGGATCGACTTCACCTCGTGATACGCGTTGAAGATCTCGGCCTCGTCGAGCCCGAGGCTTTCGACGATGTATTGATAGGCATGCGTGTGGATCGCTTCCTCGAACGCCTGGCGCAGCAGGTACTGGCGGCACTCGGGTGCGGTGATGTGGCGATACGTGCCGAGCACGATGTTGTTCGCCGCGAGGCTGTCGGCCGTCACGAAGAAGCCGAGGTTGCGCTTGACGATCAGCCGCTCGTCGTCGGTGAGCCCGGCGGGATTCTTCCACAGCTCGATGTCGCGCTGCATGTTGATTTCCTGCGGCATCCAGTGGTTCGCGCAGCCGGCGAGGTACTTGTCCCACGCCCACCGGTACTTGAACGGTACGAGCTGGTTGACGTCGGCCTGGCCGTTCAGCACGCGCTTGTCTTCGACGCGCACGCGGCGAAAGCCGGCTTCGGTTGCGCGGCGCTCGGCATCGGCATCGATCGCCGGCTTCGGCGGCGGCTGAGTGGCGCGAACCGCCGCAGGCACTTGTCCGAAGACCGCATGCGGTGCGGCGGGCGCTTTCGGCGAAGCCGGCGCGGCAGTGAAATCGTCGTCGAAACTCAGCATGGCGGGTGTCTCCGGATACCTGTTCTGGTCAATCGTCGTCGGCGCGGGCCTCCCCCGGCTTGCGCGAGGGGAGGCGCGCGATCCATCTTCAGTGCATCGGCGTCAGCTTGTCGTACAGAAACTCCGGCGTGAAATCCTGGCCGTCGAGCCAGGCGATCGACGCAAGTCCGTAGTCCAGGTAGAACTGCGAGAAGCGGTCGCGATCGCGCAGCGGCTCGAGCTCTTCGCCATGCAGCTCGTCCGCGAGGTCGACCACGCCCTTGCGCCCGTCGTTGAACTCCAACCAGACCTTGTAGTCACCGAGCCAGCGTGCGTCCACCACGTGTCGGGGTGCATACTCGTACCGGGCCAACAGGAACCTCCTTTCGCGAAGTAGATGGCTCGCGCGGCCGGCCGCGGATTCGCACCGCAAGGCGCGGGCGGCGGACGACCGCATCACACCGGGAACCCGGTCCTGGGAAAAGTCGGCGCGCGGCAAACGACCGGACAACCGCCGCGCGCCCCCAGTAGAACAACTGCCGGCCGTTGTCGGCCTTTTCGGTCGTGCTGGTCCCTGGCGCGTCCACGCCAACTTCGCGTCCTGTCTGGGTTCGCGCGGGTCCATCGTCCCGGTGCCGCCGCGCCATGCTCTCGAAGGCATTGCTGACTGTCGCGTCACCGGTTCACCGAATCTCGTCGGGCGCCGTGCCGGTGAGAATCCACCGCGCCACGACGTCCACCACCTGATGTTCCTTGCCGTTGAATTGCGGCACGTTCACGACATTGCCGGATTGCGCAACATCGGAACGCGATTGCCGCTCGTCATGCACGGTCACGAGCGTCTTGCGGCTGCCCGCATGCAAATGTGTCGCATGCGGCAATCCGCTGTCCGCGCGATGCCGGACGGCGAGCACGCGCATGCGGTCGGATTTCTGCGGCTGGTCGAGCGCCTCGTCGACGCACGACAAAAGCACCGCGCCGGCGAGATCGTCGATGCTCGCCGTGGCCACCGCTGCCGACAGCGCGCCGTTGTTGAGTCCCAGCACCCAGGTGCGGGATTGCGGCCACTGCGACTTCGTCCAGTGCACCGCGCTCTGCATGTCGGCGACGTGATCGTTGCCAAGGCGCCACGAGCGATCCATCACCGGCCGGTCGGTGGGAGGCGACAGCGCCACCACCGCACCGCCGATTGCGTTGGCGAGGCGTTGGCGTTGTGACAGCGGGAGGCCGCCGTGCACGGTCGGCACGCCGTCGCGCGAAGTAACCGCGAATCCACCGCCGCCGCCGCCGAGCACGATGACGGCGTGCTGCTCATCGGCGTTGCGCCGTCCCGACTCGGTGACGAGCAGCACCTCGCGCACGCCGGGCCGCGATTCGAGCACCTGCACACGCTCGCGCAGCGCCTCCGATTGCACCGCGTCGGGAGCAATCGAGAATGCAAGCGCCGCCGTCATCGCCGCTCCGCTGGGCAGGACTACTGACACGCCTCGCACTCGGGATTGTCGATCGCACAGAACTTGGGCTCGGCCTCCGCTGCGGGCGCCGCGCTGGTGCGTCCTGCCGCTGCGATTGCGCCGAAGCCGCCCGATTCGGCCACGGCGTTCAATTCGCCGCCGCGTCCGGTCGACTTCTCGGCCGACGTCGCGGCGAGCGAGCGCAGGTAGTACGTGGTCTTGAGTCCGCGCGCCCAGGCAAGCTTGTACGTGTCGTCGAGCTTCTTGCCCGATACGCCGGACATGTAGATGTTGAGGCTCTGCGCCTGGTCGATCCACTTCTGGCGCCGCGCGCCGGCTTCGACGATCCACGACGGCTCGATCTCGAACGCCGTCGCGTACAGCGCACGCAGCTCCTCGGGCACACGGTCGATCTTGGCAAGCGAGCCGTCGAAATACTTGAGGTCGGACACCATCACGTCGTCCCACAGGCCGCGACCCTTGAGGTCTCGCACCAGGTGCTCGTTGACAACGGTGAATTCGCCCGACAGATTCGACTTCACGTAGATGTTCTGGTATTCGGGCTCGATCGAGGCGGCCACGCCGATGATGTTCGAGATGGTTGCGGTCGGCGCGATCGCCACGCAGTTCGAGTTGCGCATGCCGTGGGCGGCAATGCGCTCGCGCAGCGCCGGCCAGTCGAGCGTCGACGATTCGTCGATGTCGACGTAGCCGCCGCGCTCTTCGCGCAGCATGGCGAGCGTGTCCTGCGGCAGCACGCCGCGGTCCCACAGGCTGCCGTTGTACGAGGCGTAGCGTCCGCGCTCCTCGGCGAGCTCGGTCGAGGCCAGGTATGCGTGGTAGCAGACGGCTTCCATCGACGTGTCGGCGAATGCGACGGCCTCGGCCGACGCGTACGGAATGCGCATCAGGTGCAGGCAGTCCTGGAAGCCCATGATGCCGAGGCCGACAGGACGGTGCTTGAGGTTCGAGTTGCGCGCCTTCGACACCGCGTAGTAGTTGATGTCGATCACGTTGTCGAGCATGCGCATCGCGCTCGTGATCGTGCGCGCCAGCTTCGCCCGGTCGAGCTCGTGGTGCCCGTCGACTTCCCGCATGTGCGCGAGCAGGTTGATCGAGCCCAGGTTACACACGGCGATCTCGGTTTCGCTCGTGTTGAGCGTGATCTCGGTGCACAGGTTCGAGCTGTGCACGGTTCCAACGTGCTGCTGCGGCGAGCGCACGTTGCACGCATCCTTGAATGTGATCCAGGGATGGCCGGTCTCGAACAGCATCGACAGCATCTTGCGCCACAGCTGCATGGCGGGAATGCGCTTGAAGAGCTTGAGCTCGCCGCGCGCGACCTTCTCCTCGTAGCGCACGTACGCCTGCTCGAACGCGCGCCCCCACTTGTCGTGCAGGTCGGGCACGTCGGACGGCGAGAACAGCGTCCAGTCGCCGCCCTCCATCACCCGCTTCATGAACAGGTCGGGGATCCAGTTGGCCGTGTTCATGTCGTGCGTCCGACGCCGGTCGTCGCCGGTGTTCTTGCGCAGCTCGAGAAACTCCTCGATGTCGAGGTGCCACGTCTCGAGGTACGTGCAGACGGCGCCCTTTCGTTTTCCGCCTTGATTCACGGCGACCGCCGTGTCGTTCACCACCTTCAGGAACGGCACCACGCCCTGCGACTTGCCGTTCGTCCCCTTGATGTGCGAGCCCATCGCGCGCACGTTCGTCCAGTCGTTGCCGAGGCCGCCCGCGAACTTCGACAGCAGCGCGTTTTCCTTGATCGCCTCGTAGATGCCGTCGAGGTCGTCGGAGACGGTCGTGAGATAGCACGACGACAACTGCGAGCGGTGCGTGCCCGAGTTGAAGAGCGTGGGCGTCGAGCTCATGAAGTCGAATGTCGACAGCACGTCGTAGAACTCGATGGCGCGCGCCTCGCGGTCGACCTCGTTCAGCGCGAGCCCCATCGCGACGCGCATGAAGAAGCACTGCGGCAGCTCGAAGCGGCGACCGCCGACGTACTGGTCGACGAGAAAATAGCGGTCGTAGAGTGTCTGCAGCCCGAGATAGCCGAACTGCAGGTCGCGCTCGGGCTTCAATGCGGCGCCGAGGCGCGCGAGATCGAACTGCGCAAGCGTTTCGTTCAGAAGACCGATCCTGATGCCGTGCTTCACGAACTGCGGGAAGTACTCGGCGTACTTCGTTTCCATCTCGGCCTGCGTCGCTTCCGCACCCAGTGCCTCGAAGCGCAGCGCGTCGAGCAGCAGCCGCGCGGTGACGTACGAGTACGCGGGGTCCTTCTCGATCAGCGTGCGCGCGGCAAGCACGACGCACTTGCGCACTTCCTCCATCGGCACGCCGTCGTAGAGATCCTTGAGCGTCGCCTTGAGGACGCGATTGGGCTCGGCGTCGGGGAGGCCCGCGCACGAGACCTTGACGAGATCGGACAGGCGATCGAAGTCGAGCGGCTTGCGCATGCCGTTCTCGACGACGTGCAGCGTCGTGTCCTCGCTTTTCGCTGTCTGCTGCTTTTGCTGCGCACGCTCCTGCGCGCGCTTCTCGCGGTAGAGGACGTACGCACGCGCGACTTCATGCTCGCCGCCCCGCATCAGCGCGAGCTCGACCTGGTCCTGGATTTCCTCGATGTGGATTGCGCCGCCGTCGGGCTTGCGCTTCAGGAGCGCGGCGACGACGGCATCGGTGAGGCGCGTGACTTCGTCGCGGATGCGTGCGGAACCTGCGCCCTGGCCACCATTGACGGCGAGGAAGGCTTTCGTCATCGCAATCGTGATCTTCGCCGGCTCGAAACCGACGACCGCGCCGTTGCGCCGGATTACCTTGAATTGCGTAACGCGCGCATCGGCGCTGCCCGCGACCGCGCTTCCCGTCTCTCCCACGATCAGCTCCCGCGGCGGCGTGGGGGTGGGGGACGGGGAGGGCGAGGCGATACGCATGACGGACTCCTTGTGGTTGCTTTTTGTCGCTGACGTCGTCAGCCGGTGCTGTTCGGGGTGCGCCATCGGCGCTGCTTTCCGGGCCAGGTTGCCGCGAAAGCCGGCGCCGGTCCGCCTGCCCGGCACCACCGGCGGGCGAGGGTCGCCGCCGGGAATCGCTGCTGATCACAATCTACTAGATGTTGTGTTCCACGAGCGTTACCGGTACCAAGCATAGTAGCCGGGGGGGAGCAGCGCAAGTGTTTTTTGCTCCACAGCGCGGACCGCGGAAACGCGGCTTGGAAACAGTGCTCTGCGAGCGGTTCGCAGAACGATCACCCGTGTCTCCACCGGCTATCCACCGTCCTGTCCACAGGCGCGCGGCGCAAGATGCGAGTCCGACGGGCGGCGAATGGAGCGTTGTACTTTTACGACAGCGATCCGCCGCTCACGCGCGCGCCGGCAGCTCGAACAGCGCGTCGCCGGCGATGGCGACGATGCGATCGTCGTGTGCATGGTCGAGGTCGGCCATGCCGGTAAAGCGCCCGAAGGCCGGCAGGATGGCGCGCTCGCGCCCGATCACGAAGCAGGGCAGCCGCGCCGATTCACCGGCGCTCGTGATGCGCACGGCGGGATGCACATGTCCGCACAGCGCGTATCCGGTGCGCGCTCTCTGCGGGTGATGGCAAGCGAGGAACGGCGGCAGCGCATGCGGCTCGTCGACGCAGTCGACCTGCCACTCGTGCGGCGGGTCTCCCGAATGGGCGTCGTGATTGCCGCGCACGACCACGATCTCGACGCCCGCGTGACGCGCACGCCATGCGACGAACATCTGCGTCAGCGCGGTGACGCGGCCCGCCCGGGCGTGCAGAAAATCGCCGAGCACGACGAGCCGTGTGGCGTTCGTGCTCGCAAGAAGCTGATCGAGCCGGCGAAGATCGCCAGCCGTCGATCCGCGCGGCAGCGGAATGCCGCCGGCGCGAAAGGTGGCTCCCTTGCCGAGATGCACGTCGGCCACGAACAGCGTGCGCGCCCGTGGCCACTCGAGCGCGCGCGCCGCGTGCAGGACGACGCGCTCGCTGCCGGCGAACGTCGCCAGGCTTCGCTGGCCGCGGCGCGGCGAGGGCACAACATCGAGCGGAAGGGGCAGGGAGCCGGCGGACATCGGGATCGCGGGAAATGCGCGGCGGCGGTGTTCGCGGCGCACAATCGGGGGCACAATTGTAGTCGACCGTCAACGTACACCGACTTTCCGTCGCCATGCCGCGATTCGCCGCGAATCTGTCGTTCCTCTTCGACGAAGTGCCGTTCCTCGAGCGCTTCGGCGAAGCCGCGCACGCCGGATTTCGCGCCGTCGAGTTCGCGTTTGCCTACGAGTACCGAATCCAGGAGCTCGTTGCCGAGCAGCGTGCGCACCGGCTCGACGTGGTGTTGCTGAACGCGCCGCCCGGCGATTGGGAGCAAGGTGACCGGGGCCTCGCGTCGATCCCTGGCCGTGAGCACGAATTTGCCGCGGGGATCTCCAACGCGTTGCAGTACGCGCAGGCGCTTTCGTGCTCGCGCATTCACGTGATGGCGGGCGTCGTTCCTGCCGATGCCGACGACGCCGAGCGCGAGCGGCGCATGCGTATGTATGTGCGCAATCTGCGCGCCGCCGCTGCCGAAGCCCAGGCGCAGGGCGTCACGATCCTGATCGAGCCGATCAATCCGCGCGACATGCCCGGGTACCTGCTCACGACGCAGGCGCAGGCGCACGCCGTGCGCAGCGAGGTCGGCGCGCGCAACCTCAAGGTGCAGATGGACTTCTATCATGCGCAGATCGTCGAGGGCGATCTGACCGAGAAGCTGCGCCACTTCCTGCCGCACATCGGCCATGTGCAGATTGCCGGCGTGCCCGGACGACACGAGCCCGACGGCGGTGAAGTGAATTACGGGTACATCTTCAAGATGCTCGACGAGCTCAAGTACGATGGATGGGTAGGCTGTGAATACCGTCCGGCGCAGGGCACGGCCGCCGGACTCACCTGGCTTTACCGTCTGCTCGACCGGCGGCCGGCGGCCAGCAAGACGCCCGGCTGACAGCAAGGGAAACGAACATGGCACTCGCCTTCACGTGGCTCGCATCCGATTTCGCAACCGCGCCGCAGCTTGCACCCGAGGACCTCGCGCAGGCGGCCGCGGCCGGCTTTCGCAGCATCGTCAACAACCGGCCCGATTTCGAGGCCGGGCCTTCGCAGCCGACGTCGCAGGCGATGCAGGCGGCGGCCGATGCGGCAGGCCTCGATTACGCGTTCCTGCCGGTGCAGCCGGGATTCCAGACGCAAGACGAAATCGCCCGCATGCGCGAGCTCATCGACACGCTGCCGAAGCCGATGCTTGCCTTCTGCCGCTCGGGCGCGCGCACCAGCAACCTGTACCGCGCGGCGACGAAGTCTTAGGACGTCAGCCAATCGTGCGAGCGGCCGCACGCATTGCAACTAAAGCGACACGGACATCCCGCCGTCGATGAAGATGATCTGGCCGGTGATGTAATTCGCGGCGGGCGAGGCGAGGAACACGGCCAGTCCCGCGATCTCGTCCGGCGTGCCCCAGCGTCCCGCCGGCGTGCGCGCCTTGACCCAGGCGTCGAACTTCGCGTCGTCGAGCAGCGCGCGATTCATCTCCGTTGCGAAGTAGCCGGGCGCGATCGCGTTCACCTGGATGCCGTGCGATGCAAGCTCCACCGCCATGCCGCGCGTGAGCTGGCGAAGGCCGCCCTTGGCCGCCGTGTACGGCACGACGCTCGGCCGCGCGAACTCGGACAACAGCGACGCGATGTGGATGATCTTCCCGCGACGCCGCTCCATCATCGCCGGCATCACCGCCTGCGACACGAGATACGGCGCAGTGAGGTTCGTCGCGATGATGTCGTCCCAGTCGCTTTGCGGAAAATCGACCAGCGCATGGCGGCGCTGGATGCCCGCGTTGTTGACGAGGATGTCGACCGGACCCTCGCGGGCGGCGATTTGCGCGATGCCCGCGCGCACCGCATCGGCTTCGGTGACGTCGAACTCGGCCGTCGTCACGGCATGACCGTCGCTCGCGAGCCTCGTCGCCGCCTCCGACAGCGCCTCCGCATTGCGCCCGTTGACGACGACGCGTGCCCCGGCGGCCGCGAGCCCGCGCGCAATCGCGAAGCCGAGGCCGCGACTCCCCCCGGTCACGAGTGCAACGCGTCCCGACAGGTCGAACCACTGCGCCGTCGATCGCTCGCCATCACCGTCCTGCATCGCATTGCTCCTCGTCAACGCATCGCCGCGCGATCGTGCCCGGCACGCCCGGCGGCCGCTTCGAGCTCGGCCACCATCCGCGCGACGCGCGCTTCCAGTGCCTCGGTCGTGAGCTTCTCACGAAAAAGCTCGACGATCAGCGGAAACGAGAACGGCGTCGGCCGCGCCGGGCGCGTCACCACCGCCCGGCAGGCGCGCATCCGCGCGAGCGCGGCCGCAAGCCGGGGCGCTTCGAGCTGGCGCTCCAGCACTTCGCGCGTCGCCTGCCGCAACAGCAGGTTCTGTGGATCGTATTCGTTGAAGACGTCCCACAGCAGCCCGCTCGACGCCTGCAACTGCCGGCTGGATTGCGGCTGGCCGGGGTAGCCCTGAAAAACGAGTCCCGCGACGCGCGCGATTTCGCGGAACTGCCGGCGGCCGAGCTCGGCGGCATTGAGTCCGGCGAGGATGTCGGCTTCGACGCCGGGTGCTGCGAGGAGCCGGCCGATGTCACCGAGCGTCAGCTCGAGCGGCGCGGCGGACAGCAGGCCGAAGCCATAGTCGTTCACCATCAGGCTGAAGCTTCGCGCAGTTTTGCGCGACAGGCGATAACTGAAGAGCGTCGCGAGCCCCAGATGCGCGAGGCGTCCCTCGAACGGGTAGAAGAACGTGTAATGCCCGTCGCGCAGCGCGATGCGCTCGCACAGCCACTCTCGTTCGTCCGGTAGCGCCGACCAGCGCGCCTGCAGCTCCAGCAGCGGCCGGACGAGTTCGAGTTCCGCCGAGTCGTAGTGCCCGTGCTTTGCTGCGGCGACGAGCTTTCGCGTGCGTTCGGACAAGAGCGTCGACAGCGGCATTTTCGTGCCCAGCCAGCGCGTGATTACGGCCGCGCGTGCGGGTGCGGGCTTCACCCACGCCGTCATCTCGCGTACCCGGAGGAATTCGAGCACGCGGCCCGCGAACACGAAGCAGTCGCCCGGCGAGAGCCGCGCGATGAACGATTCCTCGACGTGCCCAAGCCGGCGGCCGTTGCGAAGCTGCACCGCGATGCTCGCCTCGGACACGATCGTGCCGATCTGCATGCGGTGCCTGCGCGCGATCTGCGCATCGGGGACGCGCGCGATACCGTCGTCGCCGATGACCACGCGCCGGTATTCCGGGTACGCGTTGAGGCTCGCACCGCCATGCACGACGAAGTCGAGGGCCCATTGCCATTCGCCGTCGGTGAGCGGCGCGTAGGCATGCGTGCTGCGAATCTCGGCGAGCAGCTCATCCGGGCGGAAGCCCCCGCCGAGCGCGCAGGTCACGAGGTGCTGCACCAGCACGTCGAGCGGGGCGATCAGCGCGTTTCGCGGCTCGATCTTCCGCTCGTTCGCCGCGTCGCGCGCCGCCGCGGCCTCGACGAGCTCGAGCGCCTGCGTCGGCACCACGGTGATCTGCGACACCGCGCCGGGCCGGTGGCCGCTGCGTCCTGCGCGCTGCAACAGCCGCGCGACGCCCTTCGGGCTGCCGATCTGCAGCACCTGGTCGACCGGTGCGTAATCGACGCCGAGGTCGAGGCTCGACGTGCACACGACGGCGCGGAGCTTGTTCGTGCGCAGCCCGTCCTCGACGAAATCGCGCACGTCGCGCTCGAGCGAGCCGTGGTGAAGCGCGATCTGCCCGGCCCAGTCGGGACGCGCGTCGAGCAGCGCCTGGTACCAGATTTCGGTGGCCGAGCGCACGTTGGTGAAGACCAGCGTGGAGCGCGCGGCGTCGATTGCGCGGATGACCTGCGGCAGCAGCGCGAGGCCGATGTGGCCACCCCAGGGAAAGCGCTGGATCGTCGCGGGTCGCGCCGTCGCGATGACGATTTGCTTGCCAGCGAGGCCTTCGATGACGCGTGCCTCTGCAACGCCGCCCCGACCCACGAGGCAGGCGAGCGCTTCGTCGAGGTTGGCGAGCGTTGCCGACAGCCCCCATACGGGCAAGGGTTGTGGCCGCGCGCGCAACCGGGCCAGCGCAAGCTCGACCTGCACGCCGCGCTTCGACGACATCAGCTCGTGCCATTCGTCGACGATCACCGCTGCAAGGTGCGCGAAGCGCTCGCGCCAGTCGTCGCGCGACAACAGCAGCGTCAGGCTCTCGGGCGTGGTGACGAGGATCGTCGGCAGCCGGCGCTCCTGGCGCGCTCGCGACGCCGCTGCCGTGTCGCCGGTGCGCACGTCGACGCTCCAATGGGGCTGCAGCGCGGCGGCGGCACGCGCAACGGCGAGCCCGGTGTCCTGCGCAAGCGCGCGCAGCGGCGTCAACCACAAGACGGTGAGCGGTGGCGGCGAATCGGCCGCGCCTGCGGCCCCTAGCAGCAGCGGCCCGAGTAGTGCCGCGTAGGTCTTGCCCATGCCGGTGGGCGCATGAATGAGTCCCGAGCGCCGTTCCGCGTACGCCTGCCAGACCGCTTCCTGGAACGCGAACGGCGTGTAGCCCTGCGCGCGAAACCAGTCGCGCGCCGCGGCGAACGGATCGGCCGCGACGACCGATTGCGCGTCCAGCGCGTTCATCGGTGCGCCACCGTGTTCGCTTGTGCGCCATCGCAACCATGCGCAGAATGGCGAGCGCCGCCCGCCAACGACGCATTCACCGTCTCCCGATGCACGATCCCGCACGCCGCCGCTTTCTGCACTCGGCCGCCGCCATCGCGGCGCTTGTCGCGGTGGACGCCGAAGCGCGTCCGGCTGCCGTGCCGCACGCCGCAGCGCAAGCGTCGCGCCCGGCGCAACTGTCGGACGTCGATCACATCATCGTGCTGATGAAGGAGAACCGCTCGTTCGATCATTATTTCGGCACGCTCGCAGGTGTGCGCGGCTTCGACGATCGCTCGGCGATGACGTTGCCCGATGGTGCGCCGGTTTTCCGCCAGCCCGATGCGCGCCATTCCGACGGCTACCTGTTGCCGTATCGGCTCGATACGCAGCGTACCGGCGCGCAGCGGCTGCAGGATTTGAGCCATAGCTGGCGCGCGCTGCACGAGTGCTGGAATGGCGGCGCGATGGATGCGTGGGTGCGGACGCACCGCGCGATCAGCGGCGACGCCGGCCCGCTCACGATGGGCTTTCACACTCGCCAGGACCTGCCCTTCTACCACGCACTGGCCGATGCGTTCACGATCTGCGACGGCTATCACGCGTCGATGCTCGGTCCGACCCATCCCAACCGGCTGTTCCTGATGACGGGCTCGGTCGACGCGGATGCGCGCTTCGGTGCGCCGGTCACGATGAACGGCCGCCGCGATCTCGGCTGGGAAACCTATCCCGAGCGGCTCGAACGCGGCGGCATTTCGTGGCGGATCTATCACGACTGGGACGATTACGGCTGCAACGTGGTCAGGAACTTCTCGGCATACCAGCACGCGGGGAAGCGCTCGCCGCTGCGCGATCACGCACTTCGCCCGCGCCCGCATTACGAGCTGCTGCACGACATCGTGACCGGCAATCTGCCGCAGGTCACGTGGATCGTGCCCACGTCGAGCGTCAGCGAGCATCCCGACTTCCTGCCTGCGGCCGGTGAAGACCACACGCGCAGCGTGCTTGCGGCGCTGTGGTCGAATCGGGCGCTGTGGGCGAAATCGGTGGTCATCATCAACTACGACGAGAACGACGGGCAGTTCGATCATGTGCTGCCGCCGACCGCGCCGCCGGGCACGGCCGGCGAATTCGTCAACGGGCAGCCGGTGGGTCTCGGCTTTCGCGTGCCCTGTCTCGTCGTGTCGCCGTTTTCACGCGGCGGCTACGTCGTGAGCGACACGTTCGATCACACGTCGACGTTGCGCCTGCTCGAGAAGCGCTTCGGTGTCGAAGTGCCGTATCTTTCGCGCTGGCGCCGCGAAACCTGCGGTGACCTCACGGCGACACTCGGGCTCGGTGAGCCGGCGCGCTTCGACGTGCCGCGGCTGCCGGCCACCGGCGCGCGCCTTGCCGCGGTCGAGCGCAACGTCCTCGACCTGCCCGCGCCGCAAGTGCCGCCCGTGCAGACGATGCCGCATCAGGAGCCGGGTACGCGAAAGCGGCGCGGCGCTCCCGGCTGAGTTGCAGTCGGTACAGGCGGGTCAATCGGCCGCAGCGAGCGTCACCTTCGCCGCAACCTGCGTCGCGGGTGCCGCGCGGAAGCGCTCGAGCAGCTTCGCCTCGCGCGCCTTCGCGTCCTTCAGGTGGCGCTCCTTCACGTGCCCGTAACCGCGGATGTGCTCGGGAATCGAGGCGAGCGACACGGCGGTCGCGTAGTTCTGCGGGGACAGGCGCGCGAGCAACTCGGCAACGAGCGCTTCATATTCGCCGATCAATGCGCGCTCGCGCTTGCGCTCTGCGCTGTGGCCGAACACGTCGAGCGCGCCGCCGCGGAAGCGCCGCATCTTCGCCAGCACGCGAAACGCCGGCAGCATCCACGGTCCATACGTCGACTTCTTCGCTTCGCCCGTCTTCGCGTCGGCCTTGTTGAGCGTCGGTGGCGCGAGATGGAAGCGCAGCGTGTAATCGCCTTCGAACTGCGACGCAACGCGATCGATGAAATCGGTTTCGGCGTAAAGCCGCGCGACCTCGTACTCGTCCTTGATGGCGAGCAGCTTGAAGTAATACCGCGCGACGGCCTCGGTGAGGTCGGTTGCGCCCGGCTGCTTCGCCGCTTCCACGTCGCGAACCCTCGCGACGAGCCCGGTGTAGCGCGCTGCGTACGCGGCATCCTGGTAGTCGGTGAGAAAGGCGCGGCGGCGCTCGATGACCTCGTCGAGCGATTCGGACAGCCGCTGCGATTCGGGCCTTGCGGCGGGAATCGCCGCGTCGACGACCTTCCCGGGCTCCAGGGCGGCGAGCCGGCCCCAGTTGAAGCTCTGCTTGTTCGACTCGACCGCCGCGCCGTTCAGCTCGACCGCGCGCAGGATGGCCGCTTCGCTGACCGGCAACAACCCGCGCTGATACGCATAACCGACCATGAACAGGTTCGTTGCGATCGAATCGCCCATGAGTCCAGTGGCGAGCTTCGTGGCATCGAGGAATTCGGCATCGCCCGGCGCGACGGCATCGCGTATTTCCTGCTCCATCGAGCCGGTCGGGAACGCAAGGTCGGGTTCGCGCGTGAACTGCGCCGGCATGACGAGCGACGTGTTGACGAGTGCCTTCGTCACGCCCTTCTGCATCTTCGCGAGCGCTTCGTTGCCGACACCGGTCAGGATGTCGCAGGCGAGCACGAGCTTCGCTTCGCCGGCGGCGATGCGCGTCGCATGCAGCTGTTCCGGTGCGTCGGCGATGCGCACGTGCGACACGACGGCGCCGTTTTTCTGCGCGAGGCCGGTCATGTCGAGCACCGACACGCCCTTGCCCTCGAGATGCGCGGCCATGCCGAGGAGGGCGCCGATCGTCACCACACCGGTGCCGCCGATGCCGGTGACGAGCAGCCCGTACGGCTCGGCCGTCGACGGATGCGCGGGCTCGGGCAGCTGCGTGAAATCGGCAGCGTCGGCCTTCTTCGGCTTGCGCAACTGTCCGCCTTCGACGGTGACGAAGCTCGGGCAGAAGCCGTTGACGCACGAATAATCCTTGTTGCACGACGACTGGTCGATCGTGCGCTTGCGCCCGAACTCGGTCTCGATCGGCGCCACCGACACGCAATTCGACTTGACGCCGCAATCGCCGCAGCCTTCGCAGACGAGCTCGTTGATCACGACGCGCTTGGCGGGATCGGGAAACTTGCCGCGCTTGCGGCGGCGTCGCTTTTCTGCGGCGCAGGTCTGGTCGTAGAGAAGGATCGTCGTACCGGTGGTCTCGCGCAGCTGCTGCTGCACCGTGTCGAGTGCGTCGCGATGGTGGATCTCGATGCCGCGGTCGAAGTAGTTCGCCGGATACTTGTCGGGCTCGTCACTGACGACGACGATCTTCGTGACGCCTTCGGCGGCGCACTGGCGCGCGATGTCGCGCGGCGAAATGGGACCGTCGACCGGCTGTCCGCCGGTCATCGCGACCGCATCGTTGTACAGGATCTTGTACGTGATGTTGACGCCGGCCGCGACCGCGGCGCGGATCGCGAGGATGCCGCTGTGGTAGTAGGTGCCGTCGCCGAGGTTCGCGAACACGTGCTTCTCGTCGGTGAACGGCGCCTGGCCGATCCACGGCACGCCTTCGCCGCCCATGTGCGTGAACGTCGACGTCCGCCGGTCCATCCAGATCGCCATCACGTGGCAGCCGATGCCCGCCGTGGCGCGGCTGCCTTCGGGCACCTTCGTCGACGTGTTGTGCGGGCAGCCGGAGCAGAAGTACGGCATCCGCGCGAGGCTCACCTTCGTCGTCGCGAGCGCGTGCTCCTTCTGGTTGATGAAGTCCACACGCCGGCGAATCTTCTCGATGGTGCGCGGGTGCAGCTCGAGCCGCTCGATGCGCTGCGCGATGACGCGGGCGATCATCGCCGGCGTGAGCTCGGACAGCGCCGGCAGCAGCCAGTCGCCGTGCGGTCGCACCCATTCGCCCTTTTCGTCGAACTTGCCGACGACGCGCGGACGCACGTCGTCGCGCCAGTTGTAGAGCTGCTCCTTGAGCTGGTACTCGACGATCTGGCGCTTCTCCTCGACCACGAGAATTTCATCGAGACCTTCGGCGAAACGGCGCACACCGTCGGGCTCGAGCGGCCAGGGCATCGCCACCTTGAACACGCGAATGCCGATTTCCGCCGCGTCGGCCTCGGTGATGCCGAGGTCGTCCAGCGCCTGGCGCACGTCGAGGTAGCTCTTGCCGCTGGTGATGATGCCGAGACGCGGATTCGGCGAATCGATGACGATGCGATTGAGCCCGTTGACACGGCAGTAGTGCAGCGCCGCGTAGATCTTGTAGTCCTGCATCCGCGCTTCGGTCGCCAGAAAGGCGTCCGGCCAGCGGATCGACACGCCGTCGGGCGGCAGCGGGAAATCGTCGGGAATCGTGATCTTTACATCGCGCGCGTCGCCGTCGACCGAGGCCGAGCTTTCGACGGTGTCCGACACGCACTTGAAGCCCACCCAGCAGCCGGAATAGCGGCTCATCGCCCAGCCGTGCAGGCCGAGGTCGAGGATCTCCTGCACCGACGACGGATAGAGCACCGGCATCATCGCCGCGGAGAACTGGTGATCGGACTGATGCGGCAGCGTCGACGATTTCGCGGCGTGATCGTCGCCGGCGAGCACCAGCACGCCGCCGTGCTTCGACGTGCCGGCGAAGTTGGCGTGCTTGAACACGTCGCCGCTGCGATCCACGCCGGGGCCCTTGCCGTACCACATCGCGAACACGCCGTCGACGTTGGCGCCCTCGTACATCGTCACCTGCTGCGTGCCCCAGACGGCGGTGGCGGCGAGGTCCTCGTTGAGCCCCGGCTGGAACTTGATGCGCGCGCGATCGAGGAACTTCTGGGCGTTCCACAGCGCGAGGTCGAGGCCGCCCAGCGGTGAGCCGCGGTAGCCCGACACGAAGCCGCCGGTGTTGAGTCCCGCCTGCGTGTCGCGCTGGCGCTGCAGGATCAGCAGGCGCACGAGCGCCTGCACGCCGGTCAGGAAAACGCGTCCCGATCCGAGCTCGTATTTGTCGTCGAGGGAGACGTTGCGAAGCGGCGCGGTCGCGACCGCAGCGGGCAGGGCCATCGGGTTGATCTCCAAGAATCGTGTTCCGGATCGTGCCGCACCTTTGTGGACGCGGCCTCGGGTCGAGGCGATCGTGTCGCCTGCCCTCTATCGGGGAATTTTACGCCTAAGGCCGCACGAGAACGACAAGATGGGGGTCGCGGCGCAACCCGCAAGGAAGCGGCGGAACGGGCCGCGTCATTGGACGATCTCGTCGGCACGCAGCACGAGCGACGGGGGAACCGATACGCCGAGAGCCTTGGCGGTGGTGACGTTGATGAGCAGGTAATACCGCGTCGGTTGCTCGACCGGCAGGTCACCGGCAACCGCACCGTGCAGGATCCGATCGATGTACAGCGCGGCGCGACGAAACATGTCGTCGAGATCCGGCCCGTAGGATATGAGCCCGCCCTCGCGCACCAGCCACCCGTACTCGTACATCGTGGGAATCGCATGCTCGGTCGCGAATTGGAGCACGCGCCTGCGGTTGAGGGTCGTCAGCGCGTCGGTAACGAGAAGAAGTGCGTCCGGCCGGTCCTTCAGCATCGCCGCGAACGCCTGGTCGAAGTCCTCCGGCTCGTGCACGCCGAGCGGCTGCACCGTCCCGTGGAGCACGCGCGCAGCGTGCTCGATCTCGCGATAGCGCAGCGTCATCGCGAGGTCGTCGGCATTCCACAGCACGGCAATGCGCTTCGCGCCCGGGACCAGCTGCTCGAGAAGCTCCAAGCGCTTGGCGCTGAGGTCTGCAGATTGATCGCTGATGCCTGTCGCATTGCCGCCCGGATGGCCAAGGGCTGCGACGAGACCGGCCTGGACCGGGTCTCCTGCGCCGATAAACACGATCGGCGTCGTGGATGTGGCGTCCTTGAGCGCGCGGGCGCCCTTCCAGCCGAGCGCCGCGGCGACGTCGACCTTCGACGCGGCGATTTCGCGCGCGAGGCCGGGCAGGCGCTCGCTTCTCGCTTCTGCGAAGCGGCTGACGAATTCGACGTTCTGCCCGGCCACATAGCCGCGTTCGCGCAGCGCCTGCTGCAGCGCGGCGGGCGGCGCCGCATCCGGGGACCGGGGCCCGGCGGCCAGGTAGCCGATGCGCCACTTCCTCGGTGGAGATTCGGACTTCGCAACACGCGCATGCACGACAAGCGCGCTCCCGAGCGCGAGAAAGGTTCGCCGCGTGGTCAACGCCGTGGCCTCGTCGATACTTCGGATGGCCGCCGCGATCGCGCTGTCCGTGTCACGTTGCCTCCCGTCAATCTCATGGCGGCACCGGATTGCGCTCGCCCGTCAGCTGGAATGCCGTGACCGCCTGCACAAAGCCCTTGAGCGCCATCTTGCCGACAGGCTCGATGACGAACGTCTCGCCGAGCGCGGCGCGCATCCGCTGATCGATCAGGATCTGCCCGGCATTCGCCTCGCCGCAAAGCCGCGCGGCGAGGTTGACGACACCGCCGATCGCCGAATAATCGAAGCGGCCCTCGAAGCCGAATGCGCCGAGCGTCGCGTAGCCGCGCGCGATGCCGATGCCCAGATCGAGGTCGTAGCCGTTGTCGAGCCACTGCTCGCGCAACACGGCAAAGCGCTCGCGCATCGCGAGCGCCATGCGCGCCGCGCGCCTGGGGGGCTCCGAAACGGGCAGTGGATCGTTGAAGAACACGAGGATCCCGTCGCCTGCGAACCGATCGAGCGTGCCTTCGTGCTCGGTGATCAGCGGGCCCATCGCCGCGTGATAGTCATGCAGCACGGCCTGCACCTCTTCGGGCTCGGTCGTGTCGGTGAACGCGGTAAAGCCGCGCAGGTCGACGAACACATAGCAGATCTCGCGGCGGTGCAACGACAGGATCGACTGCTCGCCGGCGCTCACGATCGCTTCCGCGACAGCCGGCGCGAAGAAACGCTTCAGCTGCGACAGCCGCTGCAGTTGCTCGACCTGCTGCGAAACGCGATCCTCGAGTTCGTCGTTCCATCGCTTCAGCGCTTCGGCCTGACGTCGCACCTCGTCCTGCAGCGCCTTGACGCGCAACAGCGACCGCACGCGCGCGAAAAGCTCCGGTTGGTTGATCGGCTTCGACAGGAAATCGTCGGCGCCGGCCTCGATGCCGCGCACGCGCTCCTGCTGGGGATCCAGCGAGGTGACCATCACCACCGGGAGCAGCGCCGTATCGGCGTTCGCGCGAATGCGACGACAGACGTCGTAGCCGGAGAGCCCGGGCATCATCACGTCGAGCAGCACGATGTCCGGCGTATCGGCGACGAGCTTCGCGAGCGCTTCCTCGCCGCTTGGCGCCGTCGTGACCGCGTAGCCCTTGATCGCGAGCAGGTCGCCAAGCAGCTTGAGATTGAGTGGCGTGTCGTCGACGATCAGCACCTTCGGCGGCGTGCTCGCCGTGTCGGCCGCGCTTGCCGGCCTCGCGCCTGGCGGGGGCCGGCTGCTCGTCGACGGGATGGCGTCGTGATTCATCGACGCTACACCGTGCCTGCCGGCTTGCGCTCGAGCGCGTGCCGCACAGCCTCGACGAATTCCTTGAGACTGATCGGTTTGCCGACGTAAGCGTCGAACCCGGCGTCGGTGATC
>Ga0207667_10002773_pt1 | contig 21677 bp, 16 predicted proteins | sample KBSCornC52_FD_184301 | JGI IMG/M metagenome (GOLD analysis project Ga0207667, IMG submission 184301) | Corn rhizosphere microbial communities from Kellogg Biological Station, Michigan, USA - KBS Corn C5-2 (SPAdes) (version 2) | ecosystem: Host-associated > Plants > Roots > Rhizosphere > Soil ...
CGGCACCATCGGCTGGATCGCCGTGGCCTGGCCGTTCACGTTCATCCTCGTGGATTGGAATGCGGTGCACGTAGCGAATCCGCACGGGATTGTGGATTGGTTTGGCAAGGTCTTCGCCTCGGGCTTGCAAGGGAAGGATCTGCAGATTGCGACCCGCTGGACGTATATCGTCGCGGGAATCATTTCACTAGTGCTGGCGGCCTTCAGCCTCACGCTGCCACACACGCCGCCGAAGACGAAGAAGGAAGGCGCTGGGGAAAGTCTCGCCTGGCTCGAGGCGATGCGCCTGCTCAAGCAGCCCTTCGTCCTGGTCCTCTGGATCGTCACGTTTGTCGATTCGGTGGTGCTCAACGCCTACTTCAATTGGACGGGTTCGTTCCTCGGTACCTCGCAAGCGGACGGCGGTGTGGGTATTCCCGGCAACTGGATCATGCCCGTGATGAGCATCGGCCAGATCGCCGAAATTCTCACCATGGCGGTGTTGGGCATGACGCTGAAGAAGCTTGGCTGGCGCGCGACGATGATCATCGGCACGCTCGGCCATGTCGTGCGTTTTGCGGTCTACTCGTTTTTCCCGCAGAGCTGGGAACTGATCGTGGGAGTGCAGATCCTCCACGGCATCTGCTACGCGTTCTTTTTCGCCACGGTCTACATTTTCGTGGATGCTTATTTCCCGCGCGACGTGCGCTCCAGCGCGCAGGGGCTCTTCAATGTCATGGTGCTCGGCATTGGCGTGCTCGTGGCCAATACCGTGTGCCCGCCCCTCATTCAGGAGACCTTCAAGCACGCCGGCCACACGGATTTCAAACATCTCTTCCTCCTCCCGTGCTACGCGGGAATCTTTGCCATGCTGCTGCTGGCCTTTGCTTTCCACCCACCGAAGTCGGCGGATGCCGCTGCGGCCGGGGATAACGCGTCGCATTGAGGGTGACGCACGGAGGGATGCGCCCCCGCGTGTTCCGCAATATACCGACCGCCTTCGCCCGTGAAGAGTGGGACGCGCAGGAGCGCATCCCTCCGAGGGGATGCATCCCTGCTGCCGCAAGCCTTCTGCCAAGCGACCGGCGCTGCCACAGGACGGCGGCGGCGGCGCGTTGCGTCTACAACGCGCTCCAAGCGGCGCGGAGATCCGCGGGCTTGGCGCCGCGCTCGCGCAGGGTGCACAGGCTCAGGGCGTCGTGACGCTTGGCGAGGCGAACGCCGTGTTCATCGTTCAGGAGCGGCGCGTGATAGAAGGCTGGCTCCGGCTCCGTGAGGGCGCGGTAGAGCAGGAGTTGGCGACACGTGGAGGTGAGGAGATCCGCGCCGCGGACGACTTCGGTGATGCGCATCGCGGCATCATCGACCGTGCAGGCCAGCTGGTAGCTCGGCAGGTCATCTTTGCGCCAGACGAGGAAATCGCCGAAATCGCGGCCAGCGATTTCGGAATGGGAACCGATCGCGCCGTCGGTAAAGGAAATCGTCTCGCCTTCGGGAACGCGGAAGCGCCAATTCACGCCCGCCCGTGGGCGATCAGGTGAGACGTGGCGGCAGGTGCCGGGGTAGAGCGGTTCCTCCTCGCCTTGATGCGGCGCGGAGAGCGCGCGGAGGACATCCTGGCGTGAACAGGCACAGGGATAGAGAAATCCCGCCGCACGCAAGCGCTCGAAGGCCGCGATGTAAAGCGGCAGGCGTTCGCTTTGATTGTAAGGCGCGCACGGACCTCCGACATCTGGGCCTTCACTCCAATCGAAACCAAACCAGCGCAGATCCTCAACCATCGCAGCGACGAACTCCGGCCGGCAACGCGCGCGATCAAGATCGTCGTTGCGCAGAAGGAGGGTCCCGCCGGCCGCCCGGGCACGCTCCTGCGCGATCCAAAACGTCCGCGCGTGGCCGAGGTGGAGATATCCGGTGGGCGAAGGCGCGAGGCGGCCGCGATAGGGAAGGCGAGTCACGGAAGAACATCCAACATCCAACGTTCAACACCCAACATCCAATCGCGCAAGCGAAGTGGGACGCTACGTCTGGCATCAATCACCCGTTCCGCAGAGGAACCCATTGGATGTTGGATGTTGGGCGTTGGATGTTCTGCCTTCCCGGCTATTTCGTCACCGGCTTCAATTCCTGATCGTAGACCACGACCTTGCCGACCTTCTCGAGCTCCGGCTTGATTTCCTTGGCTTCGCCGACGACGACGATGGCGACGTCGGTGGCGGTGAGGTATTTCTTGGCCAGTTCCTCGACCTGGGCGGGCGTCACCACGCTCATGCGCTTGGCGTAGGTCTTGTAGAAATCGGGGGGCAGCCCGTAGAGATCGATGTCCTGCACACGCTGGGCGGTGCGGGAAGTATTCTCCAGGCTCAGCAGATAATTGCCGACGTTGTATTGCCGCTGCAGGGCGATCTCCTCTTCCTTCGCTGGTTCCGTGCGGATGCGCTCGATTTCCTTAAGGATCTCCGCGACGGCCGGGCCGGTCACTTCGTTGCGCGTCTCCGCGGTGGCTTCGAAATCGCCGGCGAGCTTCTTGTAATCGAAGGCCGACATCGAGCCATAAGTCCAGCCGTGCTTCTCGCGCAGGTTCTGGAAGAGACGGCCGCTGAAGCCGCCGCCGAGCGTGGCGTTGACCACGTTGAGCTCCGGCAGGTCGGGATTGTTGCGCGGCGGCGCGTCACTCAGGACGATGATGTTCGACTGCACCGAGCCGGGTCGATCGACCAGATGAATGGTGAGCCCCTTGATCTTCGGCAATTCGGGCAATTTCAGGGCCGGAACTTCGCCCTTTTGCCAGGAGCCAAAGGCTTTCTGGATGAGGGGCAGAATTTCATCGGCCTTCACATCACCGACGACGGCGAGCGAGGCGTTGTTCGGCAGAAATTGCGCGTGGTGAAACGCTACGAGGTCTTCGCGCTTGAGCCCAGTGACGTCCTCCGGCGTGAGGTAATTGCCGTAAGGGAAGCTGCCGAACACGACCTTGCCCGCGAGTTTCTCGGCGAGGCTGGACGGCTGTTGCTTCTCTGCTTCCAATGACGACAGTGTCTGCCGCTGAATACGCTCGAACTGCCCCTCGGCGAAGGCCGGGTGCAGTACCGCGTCGGAGAAGAGATCGAGGATCTTGTCGGTGTATTTCGTGAGACCGCTGGCCCCCACGGAAATGGAATCCGGGCCGCTGGAGGCTTCGACTTTCACGCCGAGGGAATCGGTTTCCAGGGCGAAGGACGCGGCGTCGCGGCTCTCGGTGCCACGATTGAGCAGGCTGGCCGTGAAGCTCGCCGCGCCCATTTTACTGCCATCGGCGATGGAGCCGCTGCGGATGATAAGGCGGAACATGACCGTCGGTTTGCGGTCGTCATGAATGACAAAGACCTTGAGGCCATTCGGCAACGTCTCGGTACGGTAATCCGGGAACGACGCCGCAGGCGCGGGATCGGGCTCCGGTTTCTTGGTCCGGTCGATATCGGCAAAGGCCGGAATCGTGAGGCCGGCGAGGAAGAGGGGAAGAAACGTTTTCGTTTTCATTTTGAGCAATGGCGAAAAGGGTTACTTGGCGGCGGGGGCTTCAGTGGCGGGGGCCCCGGCGGCGGGATAGCGCAAGGTGTACATTTTCTCCTTGCCCAGATACTGTTTGGCGACGCGCTGGATGTCTTCGCGTTTCACGGCGAAGTAGCGGTCGAGCTCGGTATTGATGAGGTTCGTGTCGCCATAGAAGACGTGATAGCGCGCGAGATTGCGGGCGCGGGTGGCCATGGTGCCGAAGCCGCTGGCAAAATCCGCTTCCTCCTGGTTGAGCGCCTTGCGGTATTCCTCCGCGGTCACGCCGTCGGCCTTGAGCTTCTCGACTTCCTCATCGATGAGCTTATCTAGCTGATCGAGCGCCACGCCGTGCTGGCCGGTGGCGAAGACGCCGAGCAGGCCGCCATTTTCGAGCAGGAAAGGGAACGCCTCGACGTTCAGCGCGGCCTGTTCCTTTTCCACGAGCCGCTTGTAAAGGCGGGAGCTGCGTCCGGTGCTGAGGATATCGCCGAGCAATTGCAACGCATAGGCGTCGGGATTGGTCTCCTCCACGGCATGCCAGGCATGCATGGTGGCATTGAGCGGCGTGTTGGGCTTGGCGACGTCGTGCGTCACCGGCGCCGTGGGATCTGTCACGTGAAACTCGGGACGTTTGATGTCCGGGCCTTTCGGAATCGGGCCGAAGTATTCCTCGACCAGCTTTTTCGTCGGCTCGAGATCGAAGTCGCCGGCGATGGCGAGGGTCGCGTTGTTCGGCAGGTAGTAGGTTTTGTAGAAGTCGCGGAACTCCTGGATGGTCGCCTGGTCGATGTATTGCACCGAACCGATCGGCACCCAGGCGTAGGGCGTGCCGGCGAAGACCAGCTTGGACAGCTCTTCAAAAAGCGAGCCGTAGGGCTGGTTGTCGTAGCGCATGCGCTTCTCTTCCTTCACCACCTTGCGCTGCGTCTCGACGCCAACTTCGTCGATCTTCGAGTGCATCATGCGCTCGCTCTCGATCCACAGGGCGAGTTTCAACTCGTTGCTCGGCAGATTGAAGAAATAGTCCGTCTGGTCGAAGGACGTGCTGGCGTTGAGATTGCCGCCGGCGCCGGAGATGTATTTGTCGATCTTGCCGCGCGGAATGTTATCGCTGCCCTCGAACATGAGGTGCTCGAAGAAGTGCGCAAAGCCCGTGCGATCCGCCCGCTCGTTCTTGCTGCCCACATGATAGAGCACATAGGTGGCGATGACCGGCGAGGTGTGGTTCTCGTGGAGAATGACGTGCAGACCATTGGCCAGGTCGTATTCCACGAATTGGATGGGCTTGAGCGTGATGCGCCGTGGGGCGGCGGGGTCATCTTTCGCGACGACACTGAGGGGGACGGCAAGGGCGGCCAAAATGGCCACGAATGGGGCGAGCTTCATGCGGGTTTTGGGGTGAGGAAAAGCGGGAGCGAACTGGGTTTTTTGGGTTCGGAATCGGCGAGGAGCGGAGAGTTCTTAATCTTGATCTTGATCGTAATCTGAATCCTCCCGGGCAAACATCGCGGAGGGATTAAGCGTAAGAGTAAGATGAAGAGGACTTCGTAGACAGGTGGGAGTGTGTGGCGTTCAGATTCGACGAGCAAGTTTTCCGCGTGTTTCGTTTTGGGCGTGAATCCGGATGCCACCTCGGCTACGATGATAGGGTATGAAAACGCGCGCTTTGCTAGTTCTCATGCTGGTGGTGTCATCGGTGACGTGGAGTTGGGGGGCGGACGCTCTCAAACCGAGCGATGTCCACATCAAGGATGCCTTGCGAGCCGTCGTCGATGCGCAGCTCAATGCCTTCCGGCGTGACGACTATGCCGGCGCCTATGTTTTCTCCGATGTCGAGTTCCGGCATCAGTGCCCGCTCGATCGGTTCGAACGCATGGTGCGGATCGGCTATCCCGCGATCGCGCATTCCACCTCAGCCCGGTGCGGGCTGGCCTTTGACAATGGCGATGAGGCCACGGTGAATGTGCGCGTCTTTAGCGACGGACGCGAGCCGATCGACTACCAATACACCCTGCGTCGCGATGGCGAGATCTGGCGCATTACCGGCGTGACATTGCTCAAGGATCAGACGACAGAAGTCTGATCGTGCGCAGTATTCTCGCGGCCTTGGCCGCTTTCTCCCTCACCGTTGCCTCGTCGCTGGCCGATGAGGCGTTGCAAAAATTCGTCTATGAGAAGGCGGAGATGGGACTCCCCTTCCGCATCTCGATGTACGCGAAAGATGAGGCTACGGCGAAAGCCGCGGCGGAGGCGGCCTACGAGCGCATCGCGGTGCTCAACAGCATTCTCAGTGATTATGACAGCGACTCGGAATTGAGCCGGCTATCGCAGACTTCCGGCCAGGGAAAGGCGGTGCCGGTGAGCAATGATTTGTGGAATGTCCTGGTAAAGGCCCAGGAATTCGCCGCGCGCAGCGATGGCGCTTTCGACATCACGGTGGGCCCACTGGTGAATCTTTGGCGTAGAGCCCGGCACAAACACGAACTGCCAAGCCCGGAGATGATCGCGGAGATGAAAGCGCGCGTGGGTTATAAAAACCTCAAGCTCGATCCGGAGCATCACACCGCGGAATTGCTCGTGCCCGAAATGCGCCTGGATTGTGGAGCGATCGCCAAGAACTACGCCGTGGACGAAGCGCAGAAGGTGCTCAAGCAGCGTGGCATTACCTGTGCACTCGTCGGTGGCAGCGGAGATATGACGGCGACTGACGCCCCGCCCGGCCTGCCCGGTTGGCGGATCGAGGTGGCGCCGCTCGATGCCCCGGGCGCACCGCCGGCGCAGATCATTTATTTGAAGAACTACAGCATCGCCACGAGCGGCGATATGTTTCAGCGCGTGGAAATCGACGGGAAGCGGTATTCGCATATCGTCAATCCGCATACCGGTATCGGCCTGACTGATCACGGGCTCGTCACGGTGGTGGCGCCCGATTGCATGACGGCGAATAGCCTGACCACTTCGATTAGCGTGCTCGGTCCGGAGCGCGGCCTGAAAATGGTGGAAGCGACGCCCGGAGCGGCGGCCCATGTGGAGCGTATGCCGGATGATAAGGTCGAGCTTTACGAGTCCACGCGCTGGAAGGACGTCCCCAAAGCAAAACCTTAGCCGCGCGGGTCGTCCCGTTCTCCCCCGTTTATGAAATACATCCTCGCTCTCGATCAAGGCACCACCAGTTCGAGAGCGATTGTCTTCGACGCCACCGGGCACGCGGTGGCCACGGCGCAGCGGGAGCATCGGCAGATTTATCCGCAGCCGGGATGGGTGGAGCATGATCCCGAGGAAATTTGGGAGAAGCAGTCGGCCGTGGCCGTGGAGGCGCTGGCCGCGGCGAAGCTGACGGCGCGTGAGGTGACCGCAATCGGAATCACCAATCAGCGCGAGACCACAGTGGTGTGGGATCGGCGGACGGGCCGCGCGGTGGGGAATGCCATCGTGTGGCAGGACCGGCGCACGGCGGCGTACTGTGCGGCCTTGCAGGAAGCGGGGCGCGAGCCGCTTTTCGCCGAGCGAACCGGGTTGCGTCTCGATCCCTATTTCAGCGGCACCAAGCTCGCGTGGTGGCTGGAGCATCATCCCGGACAACGCGCGCGGGCAGAGCAGGGGGAGCTGCTCTTCGGCACGATCGATAGCTGGCTCATCTGGAAGCTCACCGGCGGCAAGACGCATGTTACGGATGTGAGCAATGCTTCGCGCACGCTGCTGCTCAATTTGCACACCACGAGTTGGGATGCGGATTGCCTTTCGGCGCTGGGCGTGCCGGCGGCGATGTTACCCAAGGTCGTGGATTGCAGCGGCGTGGTTGCCGAGGTGTGTTCGCCGTTGGAACTCGCGGGTTTGCCGATCGCGGGCATTGCCGGCGATCAACAGGCTGCGCTGTTTGGCCAGGCATGTTTCCAGCCGGGGATGGCCAAGAATACTTACGGCACGGGTTGCTTTCTCCTCATGCACACCGGGGCGAAGCCGGTTCTGTCCCAGAATAAATTGATCACCACCGTGGCGTGGCGCATGGGTGGGCGAACGGAGTATGCGCTGGAAGGTTCGGTGTTCGTTGCCGGGGCGGTGGTCCAATGGTTGCGCGATGAAATGCAGATGATTCGCAGCGCACCGGAGTGCGATGAGCTCGCGGCGACGGTGCCGGATTCGCATGGGCTCTTTCTCGTGCCGGCGTTCGTGGGGCTGGGTGCGCCGCATTGGGACCCGTATGCGCGGGGAGCGGCCTTTGGGATTACGCGCGGGACGAATCGCGCGCACTTCTGCCGCGCGGCACTGGAGAGTATCGCGTTGCAAAGCGAGGAACTCATTCGTTGCATGGAAAAGGACTCGGGAACGCCGCTGGCGGAATTGCGCGTGGACGGCGGCGCGACGCGCAGCGATCTCCTTTTGCAAATCCAGAGCGACTTGCTCGAACGCGATGTGGTCCGGCCGCAATGCGTGGAAACCACCGCACTTGGTGCGGCGTACCTTGCGGGGTTGGCCACGGGGGTGTGGCGCGATCGTGAGGAGATCGCGGCGCAATGGAGTGTCTCGGCGCGATTTTCGCCGCGCGGTACCGCCGCGGAGTGCGAGCGGTTGCGCGCGGGCTGGCGGCAGGCGGTGCAGCGTTGCCAGGGCTGGGCGACGCCATGAAGCGCGCGCAACAGCTCGAGAAGCTGCGGGCGCGTCGCGAACCTTGGGATATCGTCATCATCGGTGGCGGCGCGACGGGGCTCGGCACGGCCGTCGATGCCGCCTCGCGCGGGCACGCGGTGGCTTTGATCGAGCAGCACGATTTTGCCAAGGGCACCTCGAGCCGCAGCACTAAGCTGGTGCATGGCGGCGTGCGCTATCTCGAGCAGGGAGACGTCGCGCTGGTGCTCGAAGCGCTGCGCGAGCGCGGGCGGCTGCTGCGCAATGCGTCGCATCTCACGCACGCCATGCCGTTTGTCATTCCCTGCTACCGCTGGTGGGAGGCGCCATTCTACGGGTTCGGTCTTCTGCTCTACGATTTGTTGGCGGGACGGTTGGGATTGGGCCGGACGCGGTTGCTGTCCGCGCGGGAAGTACGGGCGCAATTACCCACCATCCGCACGGATGGGCTGCAGGGTGGGGTGCTTTATTACGATGGGCAATTTGATGACGCGCGCCTGGCGGTCGCCCTGGCACAGACGGCGGTGGCCCAAAGTGCAACGGTGCTCAACTACCTGCGCTGCACTGGGTTTCTGAAAAAGGGAGATCGCATCGTCGGCGTCAAAGCAACGGACGCGGAGACGGGCGAAGTGCATGAACTGCGGGCGCGGGTGGTGCTCAATGCCACCGGAGTTTTCGTGGACGCACTGCGGCATCAGGATCAGCCGGCGGCCGTCCCGCTGGTGCAGCCGAGCCAGGGTGTGCATCTGGTGCTGCCGCGTGAATTTCTGCCGGGTGGGACGGCGTTGTTGATTCCCAAGACAACGGATGGCCGGGTGCTGTTTGCGGTGCCGTGGCACGAACACATCATCGTCGGAACAACGGACACTCCGGTGGACCAAGCCTCGCTCGAGCCACGTGCCCTGGAAGAAGAAATCGAATTGATCCTGACCAATGCCGCTCGCTATCTCGCGCGTCCGCCGACCCGCGCCGATGTGCTTTCCGTCTTCGCCGGGCTGCGGCCGCTGGCCCATCGCAGCGCGGTGGAACACACCGCGGCGCTCTCCCGGCGGCATGTGATTGAAGTGGCGGAAAGCGGATTGATCACGATTACTGGAGGCAAGTGGACGACTTATCGGCAGATGGCCGAGGAGGTGGTTGATCGGGCGGAGCAGTGTGCCGGATTGCCACGGAGGGAGTGCGTGACGAAAACGCTGTCGCTGGATGATGACGTGGATACGGCGGTGGCCGTCTTGGAGGCGGGCGACGCTTCGCTCGTGCAAGCGTTGCATCCGCGACTGCCGTATCGTCGTGCGGATGTTGTCTGGGCAGTGCGGGAAGCGATGGCTCGCACCCTCGAGGACGTGCTGGCCCGCCGCACGCGGGCGCTGTTTCTCGATGCCCAAGCGAGCATCGAGGCCGCGGAAGAAGTCGCCACGATCATGGCTGCGGAATTGCAATGGAGCCCCGAGCAGACAGCGGTACAGGTGCAGCAATACCGCGAATTCGCGCGCGGTTATTTGCTTGGCCCGCAGTGAGTGACGCCCCCTCCTCGCGGTCATTCTGAGCGAAGCTTCCCGGTGGGCGAAGGTGGCGACGCGCAGTCGAAAGCCGAGTCTTCGAGACGCCTATGGGACTGCGGGGCAAACCCCGTCGCTTTACGAGCGATTCTCGCTGGTTGCTCCACTGGATTTGCCCCCAGTCCCATAGGCATCTCGCTGGTTGTTCGTCCGGGTTCTTCGACTGCGTGCCCCGCCACCTTCGCCCCTCGGGGCACTCCGCTCAGAATGACATCGAGGAGGGGCGCGCGAGAGTGCAGCTTTTCCCGCAATTCACCCTCCACCCTCCGCCTTATGCGTTACACAACGGAACCCGCGTGGCTTGGCTGCGATCCATTCCGCAAATTTCCGGATCTCCGGATGTTCGCGCAGGCTCTCGACGGTGTGATAGTTGCGCTCGAGTTCCTTCTCGGTGAGCACCGCATGAATCTGCGAATGGCAGGGCCTGCAGATACCTACGGTCTGCTTCACCCGCCCACGATCGAAATCCCGCTTGTTGCGCTTATTGTGATGACGCGTGCGCGGGATGAGGTGATGCCGGGTGAGCGTTTCCTCTCGTCCGCAGATGGCGCAGAGACCTTGCATCAGTTGATGGTTGATAGTTGATATTCGAGGCTTGGCGAGAAGTCCGCGGTGCCGCTGGGACAATTGAGAGCCGCGAGGAAACTGCCGGAGTTACTCGTAAACGAGCGACCTGCTTTGACTTTCCGTCGGCATCGACCCCTCGCAAACCAGCGCCCTACTTTCCACTTTCACTCTCACCTTCCACTCAAAAAAGAAGCGCCCCGCTCCCTCGTAGTATTCGAGGAAACGGGGCGCACTGAATTGAGACGCGAATGCCAGTTACAGGACCTCGGTCTGGCCGGGGATGGCGCGCGGATAGTTGCCATCGGGGCCGGGCTTGACCTTCGTCTCGGCGTCGAAGGCGAACTTCTCCGGCAGCAACTCGATCTTCGAGGCGAGCGCTTTGTCCCACTCGATTTCCTTGCCGGAATAAGCGGCCATACGACCGAGGATAGCGGTCATGGTGCTCGTCGCACCGTAGGGCGCTTCGTTGTATTCCTTGTTGTTGCGGATCGCGGTGAAGAGATCGTCGTGCTCCTGCTGGTAGGGATCCTTCGCGCCCTCGGCTTTGTAACGCCACGGGTCGCTGGCCGTGATCTGGAACTTGCTGATGTCCGCGTGCCCCTTGGTGCCGACGCAGTGTTCGCTGACGCTGTTCCAGCAGCCGGGCTGATGGCGGGCCTCGCTGAACGAGATCGAGCCGTCTTCATATTCGTACTGCACGGCGAAGTGATCGAAGATTTCGCCGTCGTCGGAACCGCCGTGATTGATCTCGCGGCCGCCCATGGCACGGGCCTTCACCGGGTGGCCCTTCTTGAGCCAGTTGATGACGTCGATGTTGTGGATGTGCTGCTCGCAGATGTGATCACCGCAGATCCAGGTGAAGTAGTACCAGTTGCGGAGCTGGTATTCCATTTCGGTGAGCTTGCGGCCGTACATCTTCTCAAGATCCGCGCGCTTCTTCTGCCACGGGCGCTGGCCATTCCAGTAGGCGCGCATGGAGACGATATCGCCGATGGCCCCATCCTGCAGGCGCTTGATCGTCTCGATGTAACCGGCCTGGTGATGACGCTGCAAGCCGACGGCGACCTTGAGGTTCTTCTTCTTCGCTTCTTCGGCGGCGGCGAGCACCTTGCGGATGCCGGCGGCGTCGGTGGCCACGGGCTTTTCCATGAAGATGTTTTTGCCCTGCTTGACCGCTTCCTCAAACATCATCGGGCGGAACCCGGGAGGCGTGGAGAGAATGACGACGTCGGCGAGTTCGATCGCCTTCTTGTAGGCGTCGAAGCCGAGGAACTGGCGTTCCTTCGGCACGTCCACGCGTTCGGCGTGGGTCTTCTGCAAATTGTGGAGCGAGCTCTCGAGGCGGTCGGGATGAATGTCCGCCATGGCGATGAGTTTCACCGGGCCGATGGGATAGGTGCTGAGCGCCTGACCGCACGCGCCGGAGCCGCGGCCGCCGCAGCCGACCATGGCGATCTTGATTTCGTCACCGCCACCCGCGGCATGCGCGGAGCGTTCCGGCGAGAGAGCGCCGAGCAGGGCGCCGCCGGCCATGGCGGAAGTGGTCTTGAGGAAACTCCGCCGGCTGAACGCTTCGGGGAGAATAATCTGGGATGGTTTATTCATGAGGAGGTGAGGAGATGGGAGTGCGAGCCTAGATATGCTCGATACGCTTGGCTACAGCTTCTTAATCACGGGGGTGAGAAAAGCTTTGGTTTGAACTACAACGGGAAAGGCGACTTGCAAATGGAGGATGCTGGCGGAATTGCGGCGCGCAAAAGCGGTTCGGATAAAGGGGTGGATCTTTTGGCGGTTTCGCTCGGCGCGAGCCCTTTAGGTCGTCGCTACGAGGAGTTCTTCTCCGTTGTTCGGCGGGCGAAAGCCGTCTTTCCGGTTGGCGAAGTAACGCGCGGCGAGGATGGAGGCCGGGACGTGCTGGACTTCCTTGAAACCGGCCTGTTTGGCCATGGTCAGCATCTCGTCTGGAGTAAAGAAGCTGAGGAATGGTGTGCCACTGGCGCGCGCTCCTTTCTCCGCCATCTCCAGTCCGGGACGCACTTCGGAGTCGGCGAGTTCCAACGGCAACAGAAATGTCATGGCAAACGTGGATCCCGGGGCAAGCCCTGCCACCTGGCGCAGGGTGGAGAAGTTCGCTTCCTTGGTGAGATACATGCTCACTCCAGTGGAAGCTACGACTGCTGGTTTGCTGGAATCGAAGCCGGAGGCGTTGAGTCTTTGCCACCAGTTTTCACCGGCTTCGAAGTCGACTGGAACGAGGCGCAGCCAATCCGGAATGCCATAGCCGATCTCGACGAGGCGCTGCTTCTTCCAAGCTTGATGCCGAGGTTGATCGATCTCGAAGATCGTTAAGCGCGAAGCGATTTCCGGCCGGCGTTGAGCAAAAGTGTCGAGGCCGGCGCCGAGGATGACGTATTGGCCGACCTGATGATTCCCCCGATCGATCACCAAGTCTTCGATGAAGCGAGCGCGCGCCAGGACGGATGCGCGGAAGATGCTTGTCCATTGCGGGTCCATATCCGGACGCTGTCGCCAGCCTTCCTCCGGGGCCGCGAGTTGCAGGCCGACTTTGTCTTCCAGGACGTAGGGCGGGGCATCGACTTCGAGATGCAGGGCGCGCCAAAGGGCGACGCGCACGGCGGTTTTGTCTGCTTCCGGCGAGATGTCTTTTCCCATAACGCTGCGGAGCTTTCGATTTTCCCAATCGTGTTCGCAAGGCGGAAGATTTCTGGGGAGCGCACTCGTCTCGAGTGCTGGTTTCGGCGTCTCGCCGAAACGGACTTCCTGTGTCGCGGCAGACATATTTCGCGTCCACTATGGAGAGGGACAAAGAAAAGTTCGTTTCGGCGGGGACGCCGAAACCAGCATCCGGGACGGACGCGCTCCCCGGATTGCTCCTGCCGCGTTGTCATCGAGGCTCCCTCTTTCATTGAGCTCCTCCATCTCCCGCGCTCCGGCGAAGCGGGGCGGTTACATCCCCGTACAGCAAAGAGCCGGGTTCATCTGAACCCGGCTCTCGCAAGCTATTCGTCCTTCTTTTTGAACAGCCCTCGAAGGCGATCGAGCAGGCCCACATTCGATGGGTTATTGCGCTTGTTCCAAATGCGCACCACCTCATCGATGTTATTCGCGTAGACGTTGATTTTCTCGTTGTTGCAGGTGTTGCAGCGGACGAGGAAATTCTTCCCGCGCATGATGATCTCCGGCATCGAACCGCACTTTTTGCAGTGCCAGAGATCGGTGTAAGCCATGGAGTTACTTTACTCCGCTTTGCTCAGCGCGGGATTATCTTTTTCCACGCCGCTGTTCCAGTAAGCCTGCACTTCTTCGGGCGTCGGCGTCTTCAGCGGGCGCACGATGCGGAAGCCGAGGAACTGCGCGTCGGTGTGATACCACACGCTCTTCGGAAGCTGCGGATCCTGGATCTTCCAGGAAGCGTCGGACGGGCGGCGGGCCGCGCAGCGCAGCTTGGTGACATCATCGTCATCCCAGGAACCGCCACGGGTCGAATGCGGATACGGCTTGGTCGCCTTGTTCCAGGGATTGGAAGCCGGCGAGTGCGCGTAGTAGCCCGGATCGTACTGATCGAGCGTCCACTGCACCACGTTGCCCAGCATGTCGTAGAGGCCCCACGGATTCGGCTTCTTCTTGCCAACCTTCTGATACTTGAAATCGGAGTTCTTGCCATACCAGCAGTAGTCGCCGATTTGCTTGGCATCATCGCCCCAGAAATAAGCGGTCGTGGTGCCGGCGCGAGCGGCGTATTCCCACTCGGCTTCCGTGGGCAGGCGATAGAACTGGCCGGTCTTGGCGCTCAGCCATTCGCAATACTTGTTCGCGGCGTGCTGGGTCATCGAGATCGCCGGGTAGCCATCCTTGCCCATGCCGAAGCTCATCTCCACATAAGGCTGCGTCGGGTGCGTGACGGCGTCGGTCAGCGCGTTCAGCGACGGATCGAGTTTCTTCGTCTCACGCGCCTTCTTTTCCTCGTTCGGATACATGAAGAGCTCGAATTCGTTCCAGGTCACCGTGCACTTTTCCATCCAAAAAGGCGCGACCTCCACCTCGTGCACCGGGGATTCGTCGGGCTTGTGGCCGGTTTCGTTGTCCGGGCTGCCCATCTTAAATTTGCCACCGGGGATCGGCACCATGTCGAAGGTGATATCCGACCCGGGGATGGTCGTGGTGTAAGCCTTCATCTCCTTCTCGGACTTGACCGTGTCATTCTTGACGATGGTCGCGTGAATCTTCGTCACCAGTTCCGCTTCCGCCGATGAACCCTTGCTCGCCAATTCCGAACTCTTCTTGCGGGCGGTCAGCGTCATGCCGTCCGGCCACTTGGCGCCTTCGTTGATCCAGTTCTTGAGCGTCTCGGTGTCGGCTTTTGCCAGGCGCTCGAGATCGTTGGTCACCTTGTTGCGCGGCGGCATGAGCTTCTTGGCATCATCCGCCAGCACGGTGGTCGTGTAGAGTTTGCTCTTCTCCGCATTGCCGGGGGTGATCGTCGATTTCGACTCAAACGCCGTTTCCTTCGTCGAGAGATTCAGGTCGGTGTCGCCCTTCTCGAATTCCGTGCCCTTCGGGTTGTGGCAGCGCACGCAGTTCTGTTCGAGGATCGGCTTGACGTCCTTTTCAAAGTCGACGGCAGCGTGCAAGGCCAACGGACTGGCGAGGGAAGCGAGGAGGAGGAGACGCGAGGTTTTCATGCGGGAGGCGGGAGTTTTGGCGATTTGGAGTCGTGGTGTCAACGGAGGGAATAGGCGGGATGCGTCGCAAATGGCAAATAAATTAACATAATGCCATTTCCGACTATTTTGTCCGCCGATAAATAAACGCAGTTCTTTACCGGGGACCCGCGCGGAACTTAGGCGGGAGAAACCGCGTGGAGATGCCGCCTCACCCGCGCGGCGACGATGCCGGCCTTAATTGGCCGCCATGCCCAGCTTGCCTTCCACCGATTGGATTTCCGCGCGGACAGCCGTCAGTTTATCGGAAACGAGATTCCAATCGGTGAGATTGGTGGTGCTATTCAGGCCCGCGGGCGCCACTCTCCCGGGGCGGTAGGGGTGGAGCGCTTTGTCGGAGAGGAAGTCGAGGTTGGCCTGCAGCTTCGCTTCGTCGTTTTTGAGTACCGAGAGCCGGAATTTCAGCGCGCGCACATTGGCATTGTCGGCTTGGGGTGCTGGCGTGGCGCCGAAGAGTCCCGCCAGTGGATTGGGCGCCGGTGGCAATGCCGCGGTCGGCGCGGGAGGCGGGATCGATGCGCTGGGCGCGGCGGAAGTGGGCGGCAGGCCCAGTGGATAAGCGGAGGCTTGGGCGAGTTTGTCGGCCCGACGGGCCGCACGCGCCTGAGCCATGTCGTTGGTCAGAATGCCCGGGTCCAAAGTCATTTCCCCCTCGGGGGTGATGAATTTGCCATTCTTGCCCAGCCGCACCTCCGTCCCAGGAAGCAACCGGATAACGCCATCCTTGGCGTCCTTGCGCACGGGCACGAGCAAATAGAAGACTCCGGGGGGAGCCAACTCACGCAGAGGCGCCGGAGCCGGGGCGTCGGGAAACGGCGCCGCCTGGGTGAGGGTGCGCGGGATGGTTTTCGTTGGGATCGAGGAAGCGGTTTGCGGGAGAGAGAGTGACGGCGCCTGTGTGGTGGTCCCCGCTTGCGGAGCCGAGTTGTCCTCCGTCTGGGCGACGGGTTTCCGACAGGCGGTCAGCAACAAGCCCGCCATGACAAAACTCAGACCGATCAATTTCATTTTGCTTTCCTTTCTCCTGAAAGGTTTGTGATAGGGAAAAATACGCTGACTAGCAAGCAACGTCTTCGTGACATTACTCTCCGGAGGCGAAGGCAAATTCACCCTTGTGCCCGGTTGCTCTTCGGTTTCATTCGCCTCTTCCATGCCCGACGCGATCCATTACCAATGCCAGCGCTGCACGAATTGCTGCCGCTGGCCAGGCCTGGTCCTTATCGAGGAATCGGAAATCGCCGGCATGGCGCAATTCCTCGGCCTGACGGAACACGATTTCATCCAGCGCTACCTGCGTCTGCGGCCCCAGCGCGACGGCCTCGCACTCATCGACAAAGGGGAAATGCCCGACGGCACTTACAATCACGAGTGCATCTTCCTCGACGGCCGCGATTGCCGCATCCAACCGGTCAAGCCGCGGCAATGCGCTGGTTTTCCGAATACCTGGAACTTCCCCGGTTGGCGGGAATCGTGCGAAGCGGTGCCGGTGCGGAAGAAAGTTGATGGTGGATAGTGGATAGTTGATAGCTGCTTTTCGGAGGGCAGGATTGCCGGCCAAACGAATGCCTTAGGATGTGGAGGCTGCGTGGTTGAGAGGAGAGTTGATGATTGATTGCGACTTTCGCTCGTGTGAAATCTTCCGCCCCACTGGCGGTGGCTATCAATTGTCCCCACTGCACCGCGGACTTCTCGCCAAGCCTCGAATATCAACCATCCACTATCAACTTTCTCTCCCTTTCCGTGCGCGTTCTCTCATACCTCGCCGCTCTCGCCCTCAGCACCACCGTCCTCTCTGCCGCTGCCGACGATTTTCCCCAGCCCTACAATACTGACAAGGGCGATCCGCAACCGATTTCGCCGGCCGAGGCGTTGTCCAAACTGACGTTGCCGCCGGGCTTCAAGGCCACGATCTTCGCCGCGGAGCCCGAAGTGCAAAACACCATTGCCATGTGCTTCGATGCGAAGGGGCGCCTGTGGGTCGCGGAAAATTACACCTACGCGGAAGCCCCGCTGAAATTCGATCTCAAGCTGCGCGACCGCATCTTGATTTTCGAAGACGCCAAAGGAGACGGCCACGCCACCAAGCGGACGGTCTACGATCAATCGCTGCAAATGCTGACCAGCATTGCACGGGACGACAAAGGCGTATGGGCGATGTGCCCGCCTCGTCTTCTTTACATTCCCGACAAGGATGCCAGCGGGCTTTCCGGCGGCGAATCGCAGGTGGTGCTGGATGGCTTCGCGGTGCCTTATGAAGGCAGCTATCACAATTTTGCCAATGGTCTCCGTTGGGGTCCGGATGGCTGGCTCTATGGGCGTTGCGGCGGCTCGGCTCCGGGCGAAATCGGCGTGCCGGGCGCCACCCCGGACCAGCGCGTGCCACTGCGCGGCGGCATCTGGCGCTACCATCCCAAACGCAAAGTTTTCGAATCCCTCTGCGCCGGCACCACCAATCCGTGGGGCCACGATTGGGATAAATTCGGCGAACTCTTCTTCATCAATACGGTGAACGGCCACCTCTGGCACGGCATCACCGGCGCGCACTTCACCCGCTCGTCGACCCTCGACCAAAACCCGCACGCCTACGGGCTCATCGATCAACATGCCGACCACTATCACTTCGATACCGGCAAGGGCTGGCAGGCTTCACGGGACGGCGCGGCCAATGATCTCGGCGGTGGTCACGCCCACTGCGGCGCGATCATCTACCAGGCCGACAACTGGCCCAAGGAATATCGCGACAAACTCTTTACCATCAATTTCCACGGACGGCGTTTCAACGAGGAGATCCTCGAGCGCACCGGCACCGGTTATGTCGGCAAACGCGGGCCTGATGCGTTCTTCTTCGGCGACCCGTGGTTCCGCGGCATCGATCTCGCGACCGGACCGGATGGCGGGGTCTTCGTGCTCGACTGGAGCGATACCGGCGAGTGTCACGACCGCAGCGGCATCAATCGCACCAGTGGACGCATCTACAAAATCACCTATGAACGCGGCACCAAGACGCTGCCGAGGGCGTGGGACATCAGCGGCTTCGGTCCGCTGGAGTTGCTGAAGCTCGAGAGCGCGCCGAATGCATGGTATGCGCGTGAGGCCACCAAGCGACTCCAGGATCGCTTTGCCAGCCTCGGTGGCGTCGCTCTTGGCGAAGAGCGCGCTTGGGCGCATGAGGCCATGGACAAATTGCTCGTCAAGGACGCGGATCCCGTGTTGCGGGTGCGGGCCCTGTTGACGCTCTGGCGTCTGGGAGCACTGGACGCCGCCGCGCTGCGCGGCTTTTTGCACAATGACAACGAGCACGTGCGTGTGTGGGCGATCCGCCTCCTCACGGACGATTGGCCGCTCGACACGACGATGAGCCTGCGCCCGGCTCGAGCCGAAGCTCAGCCGCCCGCCGAGCTGCTCGCGGAATTCGCGCGCATGGCTCGCGAGGATCAAAGCGGCCTCGTCCGCCTCACGCTCGCCTCGCTGCTCCAGCGTTTGCCGCCGGCGGATCGCGCCGCGCTCGCCGGGCCGCTCCTCGGGCATGCCGAGGACGCCAATGATCACAACCAGCCGATGCTCGTGTGGTACGGCCTCATTCCGCTGGCCGAGCAGAATCTGGCCGCCCTGCCCGCGCTCGCCGATGGCTGCGCCCTGCCGCTGACCCGTCGCTACATCGCTCGCCGCATCGCCGAGGGCGTGGAGAAACATCCCGCGCCGCTCGCCGACCTCCTCAAGATTACGGCCGCCAAGCCGGTCGCTTTCCAGACCGATGTCCTTACCGGCATGAGCGACGCCTTCACCGGCTGGCGCAAGGCGCCGAAGCCGGCCACGTGGGACGCCCTCGTGGCGAAGCTCGATCCTTCGCTGGCCGACAAGGCGCGCGATCTCGGCGCGCTCTTCGGCGATGGCCGGGCGCTCGATGAAGTGCGCCGTGTCGCGCTCGACAAAAGCGCGGACATCAGCCTGCGCAAGGTGGCCCTGCAAACGCTGATCGATTCCCGCGCGCCGGAAGCCCGCCAGATCTGCGAGAAACTGCTCAGCGAACGTTACATCAACGCTGTCGCCATTCGCGGCCTGGCGCAGGAGAGTGATCCCGCGCTCGGCGCGAAGATGGTCGGCGCTTACAAGAATTTCTTCCTCGGTGACCGCCCGCAAGCCATCACCGTCCTGGTCACGCGTCCTGCCTGGGCGCACGCGCTGCTCGATGCCATTGCGGCCGGCAAAATCCCGCGCACGGATATCACTGCCTTCCACGCCCGGCAGATTCACAACCTCGGCGATGCCGAGCTAACCAAGCGCCTGACCGAAGTCTGGGGCGACCTGCGCGAAAGCCCCGAAGGCATCAAGCAACTCATCGCCAAGCTGCGCACCTTCCTCACCCCGGAGGCCATCGCCAAGGCCGACCCGCACGCCGGCCGGCAGGTCTTTGCCGGCATCTGCGCCACCTGCCATACGCTCTATGGGGAAGGCGGTAAGATCGGCCCCGACCTCACGGGCGCGAATCGCGACAACCTCGACTATCTCCTCGAGAACATCGCCGACCCGAGCGCGGTTGTTGCGCCCGACTTCCGCCTCTCCATCATCACCCTCAAGGACGGTCGTGTGCTCTCCGGCATGATCACCACCAAGAACGAGCGCACCCTCACTCTGCGCACCATGACCGACGTGCAAACCGTCGAGCGCGCCGAGGTCGACAAGATCGAGGAAAGCCCGCTCTCCATGATGCCCGAAGGCCTCCTTGCCGCCTTTACCCCCGAGCAGACGCTGAACCTCTTCAGCTACCTCATGGGCCACCAGCAGGTGAGCCTGCCGGCCGCGAAGTAGGCCCACAGACACTCGTATTTTCCATCGTCGAAGACGACGAGCAACGAGGCGATCCGCCATTGGCCGCGCTGTTGCACGAGGTGGTATTCGAAGATGCTGACCATGTTGTAGTCGCCGAGCTGGCGCGTGCCGACAAGCGCGGTCTGGTCAGTGATCTGCAAGCACTCAATCGACTCCTTTTGCGGATCATGCGAAGGATCGTCGCCATAACTGACGCCCTGGGGATCCACGCCGTCGGCGCAGAAACGCGCGATGAGTGCGTCGTATTCTTTGACGCCCGCCTCTACGATATCCGCCCGCTCATCGTTCGACGGCGCGCTCTTCGCGCGTTCATTGAGCGACTGATTCCAGGCAAAATGCGCGGCGATAAATGCGGCGACGACTTCCTCTGGTGAGCCGGGCGGAAAGGTCATCGCGCCAACGGGCGTGGAAGGTGTCGTGGCAGATGCCTTGGGAATCGGCGGCGGCTCGCTGGAAGGAACGGGCGGTGGCACGCTGCCAGGAATCGGTGGTGGTCCCGGTTTACTGAGCTTCACATCGGTAAATGTGACGAAGACCATGGCCGTCCCAGCCGGGGCACGATAAGCGCCCTGCGCATCTCCCAGCCGGCAGGCGAGAGCCGCCAATTCCCACGCGTCGTTTTCCGCACAGGCCAGCTTGCGGGTCGTCAGCGGCGCGATCCCGTGCTGCTCCCCATAGGCGCGGACCAGGCGCGCATGCGCCTGGAGCGGAGGCTGCACGGAAGGATGATCCCAACCCCAAAGCCAGGTACCGTCGGCGGTGTTATAAGTGCCGACGATCTGCACCGCGCAGCTCACGACCATGCCATTCGGTGCTTTGAAGACAATCGTGCCCGTTTGCTGATCAATCGACCACGCCGCCTGGCCGAGTTGCCACAGGAATCGTGCGCGCCGCTCTTGATGCGCAGATCTTCCATACTGCGTCCGAGCAGGATGCGGAAATCCTCGGCTGAAGCGGGTGAAAGTTGATCGGAGAGTTCGTCGAAAAGACCCATAGGAAGAGGAGGGGGGAGGGCGGAACGTCGCGAGCGTGGGCGGTCGTCGCAGGGGTGTCAACATGAGCAAGCGGAAAGGGGAAGCAGGCGGAAGCGAGCCGCGATAAGATCCGTTTCCCCGTGGTGCTCCTTGACAAACCACCTCTGATCGCGTTCTCTCCCGCCCGCAACGGCAATGGATTTCTGCCGCCCGAATCCATCGGGGAACCGCCTGGGCCTGCCGGGCTGATGATTCCTGTTTTCACAGTCGAATCATGCCCATTTCACTACATCCAAATTTTCCCCATTGGCCGCAGCACTCTCCGCTGCCGGCAATCTCTTCACGTCTTTCTCCAAGGTGTTTTAAACAAACCTGTATTCGCAAAGCAGGTGCCACGGGGGGAGCGCACCCGTTTACTCGGCGGCGCCGCGCCGGCCCTGCGGGCTGCCTACGGCAGGTTATATCGCTCCGCTCCGTTCGGGTGCTGGCGAGGGCGTCCCCGCCTTCGCGGACTTTTAAAACGCCCGCTCTTCTCTTTGGCTGTATCCATGAAAGTTCGTTTCGGCGGGACGCCGAAACCTGCACCCGAGACGGGTGCGCTCCCCGGAACTCTCCTGCCCGCCTGTCCTCCAACGCCGGCACTTTTATTTAACCGCTTTATGATCACGATCCGTCAAAGCCTGCAGCGAGCTCTCGACTGCCTTCTCCTCGCCCTGAAATGGCTGGTGCTGATTGTCCCCATGGCCGCGGTGGTTGGTTCCGCGTGCGCGTTTTTCTTGTGGGGCCTCGAGCAGGTCACGCAGCTGCGCTTCGAGCATCCGTGGCTGGTCTATCTTCTGCCATTGGCCGGCATGACCGTCGGCCTG